>ERZ869909.424-NODE-424-length-51617-cov-10.595499_pt1 | contig 51617 bp, 59 predicted proteins | sample MGYA00520892_ERZ869909 | MGnify/ENA primary metagenome ERZ869909 (study PRJEB32215, sample SAMEA104723947) | bioreactor metagenome | biome: bioreactor; feature: anaerobic bioreactor; material: water | place: China | collected 2015-03-12 ... | reverse complement strand
AGAGCAGGATTCGAACCTGCGAAGACATAGTCAGCAGATTTACAGTCTGCCCTCGTTGGCCGCTTGAGTATCTCCCCTACACTTTAAAACCAACTTATGCCGATTTTAATCCTTTAATTTTAAGAACATTAAGAGCCGATAGAGGGACTCGAACCCACGACCTGCTGATTACAAATCAGCTGCTCTAGCCAGCTGAGCTATATCGGCTTTTTTACTTTTAAAATGCCTTTGGAAGGCATAAAAAAGTCCGCTATTTCTAACGGACTGCAAATGTATATAAATTTTGTTTTTAAAAAAATTTTTTTGAAAAAATTTCGCTACATATGTGCTCTTAGTTTTTCCTTTCTTTTTTTAAGCTGTCTTTCCAATGCTTGAGCGCATTCGTCAATACCAATTTCAAAGCGCTTACATTCTTTTTTTACCATCAAATCATCGCCGGGTATACTTAATAAAACTTCAACAATTTTATTTTCGGGGCTGGCTGTGTTTTCCAATTTTAAAAACACATCTGCAAAAATGATTTTATCATAAAACTGTTCCAGCTTGCTTAATTTTTTTTCGATAAAGTTTATTAATTTGATGTCTGCATCAAAACCCGGGGTTTGAACATTTACTTTCATATGCTTGAATTTTAATTATTATTATTTCTTGGATGTGTCTTTGAATATACTTTTTTTAGTTCTGCAATGCTGTTGCTTGTATAAACCTGAGTCGAAGCCAATGAGGCATGACCCAGAAGCTCCTTGATTGCATTAAGGTCTGCTCCTTCATTTAATAGATGAGTTGCAAATGAATGTCTTAATATATGTGGGCTCTTTTTTTCTTTAGTTGATATAGCACTAAAATAATTATTTATAATTCTATACACAAGCGTTTGACTTATTTTAACTCCATTTTTAGACAAAAAAAGAAACTGCTCTGAGCCATCTTTATCAACGGCTTTTCTGCTTTCGAGATATTGCTTTAAACTATCTATTGTAGATTGTATTACAGGCACTATTCTTTCTTTATTTCTCTTGCCTAAAATTTTTACGGTTTTGTTGGCAAAGTCTATATCTGTTACTTTTAGTTGTATAAGTTCAGATTTTCGCATACCGGTTGCATAGAACATCTCAACAATTGCCTTGTTTCTTATACTTTCAAAATCATCGACGTTTTCCAATTGTTCAATTACCTTTCCAATTTCCTTTTCGGAAAATGGGTTTTGAAGTGTTTTCGCCACTTTCAGTGATTTGTGTTTAGCCAAAGGGTTTTCATTTATTTGTTTTGTTTTTAATAAAAACTTGTAAAAGGCTTTTAAGGAAGAAATTTTTCGGTTAATGCTTTTATTACTGATATTGTTTTCAAACAGATAGACTATCCACGACCTTATCATTGCATAATTAACCTCTTTCAGGTTGTTGCAATCCATTTCTTTTTGAATAAAATCCTGAAACGATTCAAGGTCTTTGTTGTAAGCCTGAACGGTGTGAGAAGAATAATTTTTTTCTAAACTCAAATAATTGAAAAATGCTGTAAGGGGCATAAGCAGTTTGTTTCATTGTAAATTTACAAAACTTCCTGCAGTTTGGAATGATTAATATCATCAAAAAAAAATCCCGAGTGTATCGGGATTTTTCATTTTATAATAAAAACAGTAAAATTTAAATATCTTCTCTGTCTCTAAGTCTTTGAATGTATTGCGCTTTTTGAACTACTGCACGTCTTGTAACAGAAGGTTTTGTAAACTGTTGTCTGCTTCTTAACTGACGCATAACTCCTGTTCTGTCAAACTTTCTTTTATAACGCTTGAGCGCTTTATCAATATTTTCTCCGTCTTTTACCGGTATAATTAACATAGGAAAAACACCTCCTCTCATTTAGTGGGGCAAAATTAGAATAATTTTTTAATTTCAAAAATTATTTTAAACATTTAGAATAATTTTCACTTTGCGGGCCTATATTCTTTTTTATCAATAATAATTTTAGCTAAAATTTCTCTCAGTATTTCTGAGGTGCCGCCACCTATAGGCCCCAATCTGCTGTCGCGCAACAAGCGGGCCATCGGGTATTCTTCCATATAGCCGTATCCACCCAAAAACTGTAGGCATTCATAAATCACCTCATCGGCCATTTTGGTGGAAAGCAGTTTTGACATGGTGGCTTCTTTCACTACATACTCACCATTATTCAGTCTTGCTGTTACATTATAATTAAAGACCTTGCACATTTCGATCTGGCTTGCCAAATCTGCAGCTTTGTGTCTCAACGCCTGAAATTGGTCGATGGTTTTCCCAAAAGCTTTTCGCTCTGCCATATACTCCAACGCATAATCCAAAGCATATTCAGCTCTGGCATGGGCATTGATTCCCATAATCAATCGTTCCAAGGCAAAGTGTTGCATGATATAGGTAAAACCAAGGTTTTCTTTTCCCATTAAGTTTGAGGTGGGAATTACCACATTATCAAAAGCAATTTCTGCGGTATCTGAAGCCCTCCAGCCCAGTTTGTCCAATTTGGTCGCTGAAATTCCGGGAGTATCTCTGTCCATGATAAAAATACTCATTCCTTTAGCGCCTAACTCGGGATTGGTTTTTGCTGCAACCACCAGATAGTCTGAATAAACACCGTTTGTAATAAATGTTTTAGACCCGTTGATGATATAATTGTCTCCTTCTTTTATTGCAGTGGTTTTCATTCCGGCAACGTCAGATCCTCCAAAAGGTTCAGAGATACAAAGACAACCAATTTTTTCACCACTAATGCTCGAAGGCAGGTATTTTTGTTTGATTTCTTCACTTCCTTCATGATTTACATGCGTCATCGCCAGATATGCATGTACCCACATAGCAGCAGCAAAACCGCCGGAATTTATTTTTTGCAATTCTTCAAGAAAAATAACCATATAAAAAAGATCCAAACCCATCCCGCCATATTTCTCGGGGTAGTTAAGACCAAAATAGCCCATCTCACCAAACTTTTTCCAAATGAACCGCTCGATGGTTCCGGTTTTTTCCCATTTTTCAATATGGGGCACTACTTCTTTTTGTAAAAATTCCTGAAAGCTTTTTCTAAATAATTCGTGTTCTTCTGTAAAGTAAGTTATGTTCATAGCAAATGAATTGAAAATCAAACCTTAAGAATAAAGTAAGGTTTAAATGTGCATTTTTTTATTCCACTGTCAAATATAAGGTAAATCTATCAAATTTCTGTACAGGAAAGCCATCAACATTTTTCAATTCTTCCAGCGTTTTAAAACCCTCGTGCAGCATACGGTAATCCACAATTTCACGTGCTAGATTGAAGCTGATAAATGGCAAAGTAGCCATGTCTGAAGCCGATGCTTTGTTGATATTAAACTTAACAATCTCCGGTTTTTCCTTGACGGTAAATTCATTGAGAACACGCCTCACCACACTATACTCCAGTCCATACACGTCATAAAGCTGCTCATCCACCTGAAAGCCCCCTAAACGGTCTCTAAACTGAATAATGCGTCTTGACAGCGCCTCTCCCACTCCGTTTATTTTCTGGAGCTCCTCAGCAGTGGCTTTGTTTAAATCCATTTTTTGATCAAAGGATTTTTCAGTGTTGAAAGTCCTAGATTGTGAAGTGGCTCTTGGATTTGTCACCCATTCCGGAAATTGAAAATAAGGACTGATTTCGTCCAGCAGCGAATCTGAAACCCGGGTTACTTTTTTAAAATCAGCAACAGAATTAATCCAATTACCTGCTGCTCTGAATTTGTGTAAACGGTCAATTTCTTCAGGTTTCATTCCCAAAGTATATCCGGAATAGTCTGTAATAAAATTGGGGTTGAATTTTCTGCGTTCAGGCTGCTGTCCTGAAACCGCCATCATTTTTAAAGAATCAATTTGGTGATGTAGCAGCACCACTTCTTCAGATTCCAAATCAATTGCCGGTTGAGATGAAAAGTCAATATTGAAATAAATAATTTGAGCCGCGATAATCAAAGCAGTTAAAAACAAAATCTCATTTCGTTGTCTTTTAGAAAACCTGAAATGAGATTTTGAATTTTTCATACTTTGGATATTTTATTCTTCATCGGGGTTTTTATATAACTCGCCGTTTTTCAGTCGTTGCAGGTACTCTCTTAAATCCTGACGCACTTCACCGGACATTAAATAAAGGCCAATGATATTGGGAAACGCCATAGCGAGTATCATCATATCTGAAAAGTCAAGCACGGCACCTAAACTAATGGAAGCACCAATAACCACAAACACCAGAAAGATAAATTTATAAGTTAATTCGGTTCTTTTGCTTTTTCCAAATAAATAGGTCCAAGCTCTCATTCCGTAATAAGACCAGGAAATCATGGTTGAAAAAGCAAATAGGAAAATAGCTGCTGTTAGTATATAAGGGAACCAAGAAATGACGCTTCCAAAAGCATCAGAAGTGAGTTGTGCCCCTGCCATTCCGGCAACTTCATGCTTTCCTGTAAAAATAAGTACCAAAGCGGTTAATGTGCAAACCACTACAGTATCGATAAAGGGTTCCAAAAGTGAAACAAAACCTTCAGAAGGCGGATTGTTTGTTTTGGCGGCACTGTGTGCAATAGCAGCAGAACCAATACCCGCTTCATTGGAAAAGGCCGCTCTCTGGAAACCTAAAACCAAGACCCCAATCACACCACCTTTTAATGCTGATGGACTAAACGCTCCATCAATAATAGCGGTAAATGCAGGAATGATATTTTCAATATTTACTGAAATCACAATAATACAAGCAATGATGTAGATGCTGGCCATAAAAGGCACCACCCTTGAAGTTACTTTGGCGATACTTCTAATACCCCCGATAATCACAGCGGCTACAAGAATCATTATAATCAGGCCGAAAGCGGTTCCATATTCTGCAATGGCAGGAATTTGACCTTTTACAGCTTCAAACGATTGATTGGCCTGAAACATATTTCCACCACCAAATGAGGCCCCCACACAAAGTATGGCAAAGAACGCGGCCAAAAATTTACCGAGCCCCTTTTTATTTTGTCTTTCCAGTCCTTTTCTAAGGTAACTCATCGGGCCACCAAATACGCGCCCGTCGGGGCCAATTTCTCGGTACTTAACCCCCAGAGTACACTCTACAAATTTGGAAGACATTCCCAGCAAACCTGCTAAAATCATCCAAAAAGTTGCACCGGCACCTCCCAAAGAGATAGCAACTGCAACACCGGCTATGTTTCCAAGCCCAACAGTTCCTGAAACAGCAGTGGTCAACGCCTGGAAGTGGGTCACCTGACCGGGAGCATTGGGATCATCATATTTCCCTCTGGCCAAATCAATGGCATGTCTAAATCCTCTAAGGTTAATAAAGCCCATTCTTATGGTAAAGAATATGGCTCCAACAACCAACCAAATTACAATAAAGGGCACCCCCTTCTGTTGTTTATCACCATTGGGGTGAAGAATTGGAACTTTTTCATCGTAAACTATTACTGCAAAATTATGAGCACCTGCCTGTATCACATCCAGGCTACTGGATGAGTCATAAATCACATTTCCCTGTGTGGTAAGATGTTCCAATGTTCCGTCTGCAATGGCGGTAACAATAAGGTCTTCACCGTCTTTTTCAATAACGGCAATTGCCTCTCCTTCCTTAACCTTTGAATTGTCCGGTTTTAACCATTCCTTTAAAACAAAAACACCTTCAACACCCGGTTCCCATCTTGGGGCAGGAACCTTAATTTGGTCTGCATAAATTACAGGGTCATAAATACCTATTGCAGAAAAAGGATCCCAAAACAACCACTCGCCTATTTTTGCTACAATTGGAGTGAAAAATCCATTAAATGTTTCTGTAATGGCAGTTGCTGGTACTTTATATTCCTTTGTTACAGTATTGCCAATGGCATCAGTAATGGTAACTGTATAATTTATTCCTTCAGTTAAATTTACAGCCTTATTTGAAGTTAATGGTGTGCTCTGATTGCTCCATTTGTAGGTATAGGGCTCAACACCACCTTCAACTCTAACTTCAATCACACCGTCATTTATTAGGTCTGAAGGGTTGGTAATACGTTCATTAACTATAAGTTCTTGTGAATAAATTACTGTGGAGAATAGCAGTAACAGCGCGGCAATATGTTTTGAAATCATATTTTAAAAGGTAGTTAGTTTTAGTATGTAACAAAAAGAGCAGGCAAGATGCTAAAAAAAAATGCGAATTCAAATTTTTTTGGAACTAAAATCAAATTTGAAACCGTATGTTCTATCGCTTACGCGAAAAATTACAAATCAAAAACAGAGGAGCGTTTAGTATAAACTAAATCTTTAAGCTTCAACCAAAAGGCTAAAGTGAGATACAACACAAAACCAAAGCCCAAGGTTGCAAATGAAGAGTAGATAAAAAACAACCGAACGTTTTTTGCACGCATCCCCAACTTGTCTGCCACTCGTGAAGATACGGCAAAGCCATATTTTTCAAAAAAGGTGCGTATGTTGTGGATTATTTTCACTTGGTATAAAAAAACAAAAATACTAATTCTTATTCAATAAATTGTTTCCAACCGCACATTGCAAACAACGCTTTTTATCACAATACTTGGTTTTTAATTCTATCAACGCCTGAGAGTGCATAGCGTTTTTGGCAACGGGTTTTAATTCATTAAACTTTGAAACAATCGAGTTTTCTTCGCTGGCCACATCCTGAATCAGTTCTATAAAAACATCGGGAATTTCTTTACCCAACTGCTTGAAATGACAAAACACAACAGGAAGTATCGTATTTATAATAAGTAAATCTATAAAAGACTTAGACAGCTTTTTCTTTCGCTTAAGCGAAAGGGATTGAAAGTGAAAATGAGTGTCCCAGAATGCAGAGGCATAACTGTCAAACAATAGATATACCTCATCCTGATTCTTGACTAAAAGTATGGATGCAAACAATTGATGCTTATCAAAATACAAAGCCGAAAGCTGAGCCAGCCTGATAGTGGGAAAATTCACCGGACGAAGTCTGAAAAACTGTACCGGCGGTACATCCCGGTTTTCAAGTTGAAATTTGTTTTTTAAAAAAGCATATTCATTTTTTAGCTTTTGAAAGTAATCATCATCCACATCTGTTTCCAGTAATCCGGCTTGACCAAACAATAAAGCTTCAGTTTGCAATTGATTTTTTTGAACTTTACGCAATACCGAAAAATCAAACGAACGAGCCATTGACAAAAATGCCTGCCCGTTGTTTTTCAGTCCAAAATTTTTGGCAAGCATTCTAAACAAAACTGCCTCCCAATCGTTTTTTGATTCTTCAAGTAATTCAAAAATCAAACTTGATTTGTTTTCAAGTCTTTCAAAATAGAGGCGTTCCAGCCAGTTTTGGAGAACAAAATCTTCCACTTCACCAAAGGAATCCTCACAGGGAATCCAGTTTTTCTTCCCTGAAAAAAGTTTGTTGTAGCTTGAAAGTGTTGAGTTTTCAATTCGGTTTTTTAGCTCCAGAGTGGGTATCACCGAGTTGTCTTTTCTAAACACATCTACATCGTGCTCCCAAACCACGTGCAGAATCACATTGTCATAAGCCGGGTCAAGCTCGTGGCGATGGGCGTACCAGTCAGACGATTTTAAATGAATTTCTACATTGCCCACCCACAACTGACTGCCGATTCTGATTTGTGCATTAAAAAAATCAGGACCTGAATCTAAGTTATGGCTGCCTTGAAGAACTATTTCAACAGCCTCATTATTTTGACTTATCAAATGTGAGGTTGAAAATTTTTGAAACTTCCAGACGTAATGTAAAAAGTCTTCTTGCATTTTTTATAGCCAACTTGTGACTTTAATTTGACTCTAATTTATGGAAACAACTTATAAATATCACTGCGCTTTACAAATCTGGCAAACTCAAGAGTTTCTTCAGACTCTTTGTAAAACCCAAGTCTGTAATCTCCAAATCTTGCTCTGTATGCCACTGAATATCCCTTTAACTTCTTGATATTTTTAATTTGCCGGATATTTTCTGCGGCTTTTACCTCAAGAATGAATGCTTTTATTTTCTTTTTAAGATTTTCATCTTTGATTTTTTTTAAATCGTTATAAAAGCTTCTTAGGTAAACTATCTCCATCACTCAAGAATTTTCATAATTTCATCTTCAGTAACAGTATCATCGCTGTCTGACTGCTGCATCAAAAGCAGCAATCCTAAATCTTCCTTTTCTTCGTCAGAAAGTGATTTGAGTTTTTCTTTTTCCTTTTTCTCTACAAAATATTCAACTGCTTTTTCCATAAGTGCTTTGACACTCATTTGCTCAAAAGCAGCTATAATTTTAAGCTTGGTGAGAAGCGCATCATCGATGTCTATGTTTTTTCTCATAATCGAATTTTTATCAAATATACAATAATATATTATATATATTTTGTATATAACTTAATTTGATCAAAAAAAATCCCTTACAATGAAGGGATTTTTAGTTTTAATTTTTAGAGTTAATCAATATACCCCATTTTTCGCATCCAGTCGTCGTTATACATTTTGCCCACATAACGGCTGCCGTGGTCGTGAAACAGCACTACCACCACATCATCTTTGGTAAAATGTTCTTTGAGTTGAAGCACTCCTTTCATCGCTGCACCGGCTGAGTTTCCTAAAAAGAATCCTTCCTTTTTTGCTAAAAGCTGGGTATAAACAGCCGCATCTTTATCGGTTACTTTGGTAAAACCGTCGATGATACTGAAATCTACATTTTTGGGAAGGATGTCTTCACCAATCCCTTCGGTGACATAGGGGTAAATTTCGTTTTCGTCAAAAATTCCGGTTTCATGGTATTTTTTAAATACACTTCCGTATGTATCAACTCCCCACACCTTAATATTCGGGTTCTGCTCTTTTAGATATTTCCCAACCCCTGAAATAGTACCGCCGGTACCAACACCAACAACAAAGTGGGTTACTTTTCCATCAGTCTGTTTCCATATTTCCGGGCCGGTGGTTTCATAATGGGCCTGCGCATTACTGGGGTTATCATATTGATTGACATACCAGCTGTTTGGTATTTCTTTGGCAAGTCTGGCTGAAGTGGAGTAGTATGACCTGGGGTCATCGGGTGCCACATCGGTGGGACAAACCACTACTTCGCTGCCCACGGCACGAAGGATGTCCATTTTCTCTTTACTCTGCTTGTCGCTAATCACACACACCATTTTATAGCCTTTAACAATAGCTGCCAGTGCCAGGCCCATTCCGGTATTGCCGGAGGTGCCTTCAATGATGGTTCCGCCGGGTTTGAGTCTTCCGTCGGCTTCGGCGTCTTCAATCATTTTAACGGCCATTCTGTCTTTTACAGAATTTCCGGGGTTGAAGGTTTCATATTTAGCCAATACCAAAGCAGGAATTTCTTCCGCCAGTTTGTTGATTTTTACCAAAGGTGTGTTACCAATAGTCCCAAGTATGTTTTCTGCGTATTCCATAACTGTTTTTTGCGAAGGCAAAGGTAAAAATTTGGATTAGAAATAAGAACTAAAAAATGAACAGTTAAAAACAGTAAATGCTCGAAAATTTTATATTATTTACACATTTGGATTAAAATAACTTTATTAATATTGAAACACTATACGGGCTGATTCACTTTTTATATCTCGACAAGCCAAAAAAATATTTTGGATTGTAGGTGTTCTTTTTTTTCCTATCAGAAATTTTCGTTATTAGATAATCTTTTATTTTTCTGTAAGTAGTATTGTCCAAATGAAAATAACCCTATTAACAAATTAATTATAGCGATCTTTTCATCGAACAATTTAACTAAGAAAAAGTTTATGATTGAAAATATTAAATAGACCAAAACTGGTATTATCATAAAATCTTTTTTTGAATTAAAGCTCAAGTCCAGAGGATAAAGAGCCACTCCAAGTATTAAAGTTAAAAGCGTTAAATTGTAAAACGATATACTTCCTGTTCCTTGTTCAAATAATACAATATAAATCAATGGCAACAAAGACAATACAAATAGAGATGACAAGATTTTTTTCATATTTCTTGATTTTCATAAAGGGTTGTCTTATATAAGACAACCCCTTAAAGTTAATGTTATTTACAATCTTCATTTACAGCTATTGAGACAACTGCCCCTTGGATAATTGACCACAAAGGTCCACCAAACAACCCTAACCCGGCTCCTACAGCATCAGCGGCAATTACCCCTGAACTACACTTCATTTTAGTTTGTGCAATCGTTCCATATTGATTCCAAAGATTATTAGATGCAATAAATACTTCTTTGTAAACATCAATGAAATCACCCTCGTCTACACTATTGGAATTATAAGAATTTAAAAAAAGGATTTTCTCTTCAAATGAAATATCACTTAGGGTAAGCTCCTTTAAATCATTAGCGAAAGTTGACGAAATTTGTTTATTTGATGTCAACTCATTAAACCCGTGATCAATAACACTTTCTAATTGAATTGGATTAATAGAATATGCATCGTAGTAAGGTTTTATAAAATTGTAGTCGTCAATTACTATAAACCCTTCCATTAAATCAGGGTAATTAGCTGTCAATAAACTAATCACAGAACTTTCAATTTCTTTGACAGTTTTTCTATAACCATTATCATATTCAAAATAAAGTTCAATGGCAATGTTATGGTAATCGCCTATTTGTTTAGGGGTCAGTTCAGAAGAATTCTTTTTATACAAGGATAGCTCTTCTTGAGATTTGTATTGTGAGCTAACAAGCTCATCATTACTACAAGATGTAAAAGGAAAAAAAATAAAACTTAATAAAATGGATAATAAAAAAATCTTTAAAGTTTTCATACTAAAAAAAAATTAATGTTAAACAATTAATTGAGTTTTTCTTACTTTTACTTCTGGGTTGTCAGCCCTAATGTGACAATAAATATTTTAAATTAATGTCACAGCATTTTCAAAACAAATGCCATATTAACATTCAATGACATTTTGTCCTTTGGTATGACAAAATTTTTCCTGATGTTTGTTATCTTAAAACGAAGAAAAGTTTCCAGAAAAAATTACCTTTAAAACAAACTCAAAAACATTTAACAAAAACCCATCCAATGTTTAAAAATTATTTTTTAGATAAACAATGTTTTGCAAAACAGTTATTTATTCAAAGGCTGTAATGCTTTCGTTTCTCTAAAATAGATAATAGCGTCGTACCTCAACGGAAGTATGGTGGGCACAAACTGTTGGGAGTCGTTTCTCGGGTTGTAAACCACACCTACTGCCCTGTTACCCAATACTTGATTCATATTGTTATTGTTTCGGTATTCAGTATCAAAAATCAAATAGAAAGATTCCAATCCGGTTTTGTGAAACTTTGATTCCACACTGTTTGCTGCTGCCTTGGGAATGGTCATTTCCTGCATAGGCGAACCCCAAGATGAACCGGCCATCACTTTTCCTTTGTAAGTAGTAAAGCCTGTTAGAAAAACCCGGTCGCTACCGTGCAGTTCACGGCTTAACTGACCGATATTTTTTTGGTCAAAATTGCGCATACTCGTGAAAGAAGCATCGCCGATGTGGGTATTGTGCGCCCAAACAATGCCTTTAGCATTTTCACCATACAAATGGAGTAAATCTGTTACGGTTTGGTGCATGTGATATACCCGGGAGTTCCAGGAAGCAGCATCTTCCCTGGTTACACTCTTACGGTAAAATTTTTCGGCATTGTTAAAAACAGTGGCATTTTGAAGTAAATAAAAATAGTCGTCATCGTTTAAACTGCTCAATTGGTTTCGGTTGTTTTTGATGAGTTCCAAAGCATTTTGGGTGGCTGTATTGCAGGCGTTTCTTCCAAACCTCACTGCATTAGCATACCCCCAACTGTCATCTTTATATGCTTTTATACATTCATATTGTTTTTTGACATTTTCATACAGCTGAGCGTTTGTCTTTTTCAGCATTTCCAGCACCACCTCTTTTGAACGCCATTCGTCATAAACATCCATTCCGTAAAAACCTACTTTTTGCTCATTGGGGAGTTGATCGTTATGTGCTCTCAACCACTCGGCTAAAGCAACCACTTCCTCATTGCCCCACATCCACGTTGGCCAACGGTCCAGCTTTAACAAAACTTCGTGGGCTGAAGCGGCTGCCCCTTCTTTGTTTTTGACATAACGATTTAACTCATACAACGAAGCAAAATCACCCTCAACGGCAATGAAATTAAAATTATGATTTGCTATTAGTTTTCTGCTTATTTGGTCGCGCCAGTAATAATACTCGTGGGTACCGTGACTGGCTTCACCCAACAAAACCAGTTTCTTTTCACAGCTTGCTAAAACCAATGCATTTAAATCTTCGGGAGCATCTAACAAATGTGCTTTTTTCTTAAAATCCTGCGCTGAAACTGTTTGAAAAACCAGTAGAAAAAGTAGAAACCATCTATAGTACATAAGCATTCTTTTTTAATTTTTTCAAGATAATCAATTCGGCATAATTTTCAAAAGAAAACTGTTTTTTAGAAAATCAACAACCAACTAAAATCCCTATTTTTGAAAAAAATTGCATCTATGTTACCTTGGCATCAATATTTATTAGGGCTGTTTTTAATTTTAGCCGGTGTAAATCATTTCAGAAAACCAAAAATGTATGAGCGCATTATGCCTGCTTATATTCCGGCACATAAAACGCTGGTGATTTTAAGTGGTATTTTTGAAATGATATTGGGTATGATGATTTTAATTCCCGAGTACCAAACTGTTGCCGCCTGGGGTATTATCCTTATGCTCGTTGTATTTTTGACGGTACATTTCTATATGCTGAGTGACAAAAAAGCTTCGATGAATTTACCCAAATGGGTGTTGGTTTTAAGAATTCCGTTGCAGTTTGCATTGATTTGGTGGGTTTTTCAATACACTTAAAATGAAAAATATCACTTTTGACCTTCCGGATGCTGAAATTTTTTACATCTCTAATTTTTACGAAACCTCAAAAGCTGATTCAATTTTTAGAGAGCTTTTTAATGAAACCCAATGGCAGGAGGACGAAATAACCGTTTTTGGCAAAACTTACAAACAACCCAGACTTACGGCACTTTACGCAGAAAATGAAAAACCCTATTCCTATTCAAACATTACTATGCATCCAAAACCTTTTACTTCCTTATTAAAGGAAATAAAACTTGACTTGGAAAAAATATCGGGTAATATGTTTACAACAGTGCTTCTCAATCTCTACCGCGATGGCAGCGATTCAAACGGCTGGCATAGTGATGATGAAAGAGAATTGGGCAAAAACCCGGCAATAGCATCACTGAGTTTGGGCGCAGAACGAATGTTTCATTTAAAACACAAAACAAACCCAAATTTCAAAACAAAAATTGCCCTTGAGCATGGAAGTCTTTTATTAATGCAAGGAACCACACAACATTTTTGGAAACATCGAATTCCAAAAACAGCCCGAAAGGTAGAGCCGCGCATTAATCTTACATTTCGGTTAATAAATTGATAAAAATTTGAGGAGATAAATTCAGTTTATTAATTTCGATTTGCTATGAAAAGAGAATTATCATTACCGGAAATTGACCGCATCATCGAAATGGCTTGGGAAGACAGAACCCCTTTTGAAGCAATTACTTTTCAATTTGGTTTAAGTGAACAGGAAATCATTTCGCTAATGCGAAAAGAAATGAAACCTTCCAGCTTCAGAATGTGGAGAGCACGTGTTCAAGGGAGAACAACCAAACATCAAAAATTAAGAAAGGAAACCATTCAACGTTTTAAATGCAGCAGGCAAAAATCCATTTCCGGAAATAAAATTTCAAAACGTTAACCAAAAATATCATTCAATATTTTAGCCAGTCGAATGCCCCCCACCTGCAACTGCACCCTCACAGTTTCAAAATGGTCATACATATAGCGATAGCCCAAGCGGTCGTTATTAGCGGCACTTTTATACACCTCGCGGGTCAACACTCTTATTTCTTCTACCCAGTCTAATAAATTTCCTTCTTGAATTTGTCGAATTTCATCAGTTGTGAGCTTTGGCAAGTTGTGGGTCAACTCGGTATAACTCATTTGATAACTGTCTATCATATCTGAATCCCAAACACGGTGCAGGTTTGAGTTTTCATTAAACCAGGTTACTCTAATGTCGTTGGCACCTCTGTCTTCTTCAAGCCCCAAATGCAAGGGTTGGTGCAGATCACCCACAAAATGAATGAGTAGTTTTAAATAAAACGCTTTGTCTTTATCACTTGAGTTTTCATCCTTGAGTACCGCTATGCAATGCTCAATCGCCTGAACAATATCGCCGTCAGGATTGGGAGTTTTTTCGCTGTACGTTTTATCAAAAGGTATATTGGCATAATGCCACGGGCGGTATTTGTCAAAACTGCGCTCGCTTTTAATTTCGTCGGCATAGGTAGAAACCATCGCCATTGATTTTCCGTTTAATAACTTTTCAATTTGCTGTTTGGCTTTTTCTGTTAGGTGGTTTTGAGCCACTTCAGCAGTTACCCGGTGACCGGTTTGACCCCATTCTTCAATACCTTTTGAATAGGCAAACACATAAAACAAACAAAAGCCAACAATTATACTATTTTTCATGGTTGATTTCTTAAAAAGGTAAAGATAAAAAAGCCGTGAGTTTTTATGCTTTCTTCCTTGTAAAATTTGCGTTATATAAACAAAAACCGGGGGTTCATAGATTTTTAATTAATTGCTAAATATTACTTAAATCTACTTAAAAAATATTCGTTTTTCGCCGAAAATAGCTATCTTGAATAAGAATTATTAAACTATAAATCAAATTACGTATGAACACCTTATTAAAGAAGATTAAAAACATTCAAGCAGAGGCTTGTGTAACCATTATTTGCAACACACACCGCACCCACCCCGAAAATGAAGGAGACCCGTTGCGTTTAAAAAATCTTGTTAAAAATGCCGAAGAACGTTTGTACAATGATTATGAGAAACGGTTTGTTTGGCCCATAATGGAAAAATTAAACGCATTGGTTGAAAGTATCGACCATCGTCAAAACCTGGAAAGTTTACTGATTTTTGTCAACAGTGAAATGGCTGAATATACCCGTCTTGCCGTGAACGTTACTGACCGGGTGGTGATTGACTCTACTTTTGCAACCCGCGACCTTGTAAGGGCAGAACACGAGCAGGAAGCCTACTATGTGTTGGTTTTAAGCCGAAATGATGCCCGACTTATTGAAGCGATGAATGATAAGGCTGTGGCCGAAGTAAAAGGCAACTTTCCTTACAAAAACGAAACACTTTTCAACACAAATAAACAAGAACGACACACAGCAGGTTCTGATGATAAATTGATTGAAGAGTTTTTTAACCGTGTGGATAAAGAAGTTCAGGCAGCCATCAAGGATCATCCACTGCCGGTTATGATTATTGCCGATGAAAGAAATTATACCCATTACATGAATGTAGCAGACAAAAAGGAAATGTACATGGGCTACCTCAACAAAAACCGGGGCGATGAAACGGCAAAAATCCACCATATAGTTGACGATGTATGGCCTTTGGTACACGAGTTTAACAGAAAAAGAAATGCCGAACGCATTGAAGAGTTGGGCCGTGCCGTAGGCTCGGGTAAATTTTTAAGCGACATCAACGATATTTGGAAAGCAATCCTAGAAGGGCGAGGAAAAACCCTTTTTGTGAAAAAAGGCTACTTTCAACCCGGTATTATTGCCGGAGACGAAATCATGCTTGTCGATTCGTTTGAAAAAGACCAAAAAGGGGTTTGTGACGATGTGATTGACGAAATGATTGAACACAACCTGAGTTTTGGCGGCGATACCGTTTTTAAATCGGGTGATGTCTTGGAAAAATTTCAAAACCTGGCACTCATAACCCGATATTAATTTTAAAAAAAACGCCGTTTAAAACTAAACGGCGTTTTTCTTTATTTCTTAGCTTTTAACATTTATCTGTTTTTAATCCCTTTTCCTTCCATTCATCCATTCCGCCGGACATATCATAAATAAATTTAAAGCCCATTTCTTTTAATACTTCGGCAGCATTTGCACTTCTGCCACCCACTTTGCAATACAGATAAACCGGTTTGTCCTTATCCAGCTTTTCAGCCCTGGCTTTAAAATCATCGTTGGTAATGCAAATATTTTGGGCATTTTTTAATCTTCCGGAACAGTATTCTTCCTCCGTTCTTACATCAATAAGTTGGATGGATTCATTTTCAATAGCCTCCAGCATTTGCTCGGCAGATATTTTATACACCTGAGGTTCTTTTGTTTCTGAACAAGAAAAAAAGAACAGCAAACTGAAAATAAGCGTAAATTGTTTCATAATGCTTTCGTTAAATTATTTTTCGACGGGTCCGTCCCAATCGGTAATTCCGCCCATTAAATTGTAGGTTTCATTAATTCCCAATGATTTCAAAACTGCACAAGCCTGGGCACTTCTCCCGCCGGCACGGCAATAGACATAATAATTTTTTGAAGCGTCCAGTTCTTGAGCTTTCTGCATAAACTCTCCCGGATTCAAAATATCCATTTGAATAGCTCCTTTAATATAACCCTCCTCAAATTCTTCCGGAGTTCTCACATCGAGAATTACCGCGTCTGTGTCGTTTGCAGCTTTTTCACGCCACTCTTTTGAATTCAGTTCCTGCATTCGTTGAAAATTTTCTTCAAAATTAATGGATTTACGGTTATAAACGAAAAAAATCCGAAAACCTTGCAGCTTTCGGATTAATTATAAAACTATTTCAATTAGACTATGATTTTACCTTGATGGTACAACCAATGGCGCGGGTTGTTTTTACCGGAACTTTTTCTTTGTTTAAAATTGCGTCAATGGCATTTTCCAAAAACCGTTCCTGCACGGCAGAAGCATCCCTAAAGTTATCATCAATAGCACCAATGTATCTCACAATATTTCCTATATCAGTTTTTTCAAGCAGATAAACGTGGGGCGTTCTGGTTGCTCCATATTGCGGATAAACTTCCTGCTTTTCATCAAACACATAGGCAAACGGGAAGTTTTTTTCTTTAGCGCGTTCCTGCATTTTTTCAAAACTGTCACCCGGTGAAACCTCCGGGTCGTTAGGGTTAATAGCAATTACCGGAAAACCCTTAGGTGCATAAGCATTGTGCAGGTCTATCATTCGGTCTTCATAAGCCACCACATAAGGACAGGTGTTGCAACTGAAAATAACGATAAAGCCTTTGGCTTCTTTATAGTCGGCCAATGAAACCATTTTGCCATCTACATTTTTTAATTTGAAATCGGTGGCTACATCACCTATGTCATAGCCTTTGTTTTCGGTGGGTAAATTAAAACTTACCAAGCCGGCACTTACAAAAAGTAAGGCCGTAAAAAGTCCAAAAAAAGTTAGTTTCTTTTTCATAAAAATAAATTTAGTTCTGTTAATAATTGTTCGTATGTAAATGCTTGTTCATAAAATTTTCGCTTGTCTTTATTATAAATCATAGTTGCGGGTATGGCACCGCTCCACTCTTCGGCAACCAACGGTATCCAACGGTTTTGATTGGGGTCGTCCAGCAACACTACCTTCGATTTTAAATTGTGTCTTTCGATAAAGGGAATTACCCGGGATTCTAAATTGTTGGGGAAATCGAGACTAACCAAAATCACTTCCACATTTTTGTCTTTATACTCTTTCCCTATCTGTTCAAAATAAGGCAGCTCTTTTACACAAGGTCTGCACCAGGTTGCCCAAAAATTGATGATGTATGTTTTATTGTCATCAAAATGCAGCATATGCTTGAAAGCATCAAAATCATACACAGGGATGTTTTGTGGTTGTATAACACCGGAATCCGTTTCACCAAGTTTCCCGTTAAAGGAAAAAAGAACAAAAGCGGCTATTAAAAGAAAAGAAAATTTTATGGTGATTGTTTTCATATTGTTTTAAAAGAGAAATAAAATTAAAAATTTATGTCATAGTAAAACCTAAATTAACAGTGCTTTAAGTTTTTTGTGAAATAGCTGAAAAAACTAAATATTTGTTAATCTTCCATATTCTAAATAATATTTTATATATTTGTACCAACAAATGTTGTTATGACAATTGAAGAAGCCATAAAATCAACTGTGCCATTAAACCCGTTTACAAAAACGGTTTTAAACATTATGTACACCAGCCGCATCGTGGAAGAGCAGGTGGCAGAAATGCTTAAGCCATATAAAATCTCTATGCAGCAATACAATGTACTGCGAATACTTAGAGGTCAAAAAGGAAAACCGGCCAATTTGTTTACTATACAAGAACGGATGATTAATAAAATGAGCAACACTACCCGACTGGTAGACAAACTGATTGACAAAGGCCTTGCCGAAAGAACCGTTTGCGAAAGCAACAGAAGAAAGGTTGAGATTTTAATCACCGAAAAAGGTTTAAATCTCCTGGCAGAAATTGACCCGGATACACAGGTAAACAACAACAATATTTTGAAAGAGCTTTCGCTTACGGAACTCAACACCCTGAACAGCTTGTTAGATAAAATAAAATAAAATTTTTTATGCTAACATTTGTATATACAACTATTAAATAATAAATTATTAAAAAGTAAAATTATGAAAACAAACATTATTAAAGGCATTGGAGCCTCCGTATTAATTTTAACAACAGTAGCATTTACAAAACCTATGGAAAAAGAAATGAAAGTAAAAGAAAGTACAATCACCTGGAAAGGTAAAAAAATATTGGGTTCACACTATGGCTCAATCAATCTGAAAGAAGGAAATCTGGTAATGACAGGTGATCAAATTACCGGCGGTAAATTTGTTATCGATATGACATCTATAGTGGTAGAAGATTTGAAAGGCGACAGCAAAGCACAACTTGAAGGCCACCTGAGATCAGACGATTTCTTCAGCGTTGAAAAATTCCCTACCTCTACCCTCGTTATTAAAAGCGGTAATAAAACCTCTGAAGGATATTACATCAATGGCGACATCACCATTAAAGGAACCACAGAGCCTATTGCTTTTCTATTAAAAATGAATGGAAATACAGCCACTGCAAGCTTGAAAATTGACAGAACCAAGTTTAATGTTCGTTACGGTTCAGGAAGTTTTTTCAGCAACTTGGGAGACAACACTATTTATGACGATTTTGAACTGGACGTAACTTTAAAGTTCTAATCCTCCCGGATTTGTGAAAATCTTAAGACCTGCTTTTAGTGAAAAGCAGGTCTTTTTTTTATCTTTATGGGCGTTAAACCTTAAAAACTAAACTATTATGGGAAAAGGAGATAAAAAAACACGCAGAGGAAAAATTGTATTAGGTACTTTTGGAAAATTACGCCCCAGAAGAAAAAAGTTTAATATCAGGCCAAAAACAATCAGAGACAATATGCCTGTAGAATAAAAAAAGCCGGATAAACCGGCTTTTTTTTTAATCGTTTTCTACAGCTACCTGCTTTTCAATACTTGATAAATACCGCTCGGCATCCAGGGCGGCCATACAACCGGTACCTGCCGCAGTAACGGCCTGTCTGTATTCTTTGTCCTGCACATCGCCTGAGGCAAATACGCCGGGTTTATTGGTTTTTGTGGACTTTCCTTTGGTAATGATATACCCCATATCGTCCATATCGATTTGACCTTTAAAAATATCGGTATTGGGTTTGTGCCCAATGGCAATAAACAAACCGGTTATTTTAATTTCTTCTTTTTCACCGGTCAGGTTGTTTATCATTCTGAGACCTTCAACCACCTGATCACCCAACACTTCATCAACTTCTGTGTTGTATCTGAGATCAATATTTTTTGTAGATGTTACTCTATGCTGCATTGCTTTTGATGCCCGCATTTCGCTGCCTCTTACAAGCATAGTAACTTTCGAGCAAATATTAGCCAGATAAGTTGCCTCTTCGGCAGCGGTATCACCACCTCCCACAATTGCTACTTCCTGACCTCTATAAAAAAAGCCGTCACAAACTGCACAGGCAGAAACTCCGCCGCCACGCAAACGCTGCTCACTGGGCAATCCAAGGTATTTGGCTGTGGCTCCGGTGGAGATAATTATTGTTTCTGCTTCCAGTTGTTGACCATTATCCACCACTGCTTTGTGGATTCCTCCGGGTTCATCACTCAACTCCACTGAAGTAATCATTCCAATTCTAACCTGAGTACCAAAACGCTCTGCCTGCTGTTGCAACTGCACCATCATAGTTGGGCCGTCAACCCCTTCCGGGTAACCGGGAAAATTATCTACTTCGGTCGTGGTGGTCAATTGCCCGCCGGGCTCCATACCGGTATAAACAACCGGGTGCATATCAGCTCTGGCTGCATAAATAGCTGCGGTGTACCCGGCAGGACCGGAACCGATAATCAGACATTTGATTCTTTCTATATTTTCAGACATAAGTGTAATATTTCAATTTTTAAGAATACAAAAATAAGGACTTTAAAGTATTTATTACGGCAAAAGTTATTAAGAATTCATATAATTTAATAACGAAAAGACATAACAAAAAAGTGGAGTAAAAACCCTGTTTTCAAAATAGATATTATTCACTTCTTACCTAATAAACACAGGTTTTTCAGTGCTTTTTGTTTCTTCTTTGCTAAACTTGTAACCGTCTCCATCAAAACCCAGCAAATCATTGTAGTTTTTAATTTCATTATCAATCACATACCTGGTCATTGTTCCTCTTGCCTTCTTGGCGAAAAACGAAATAATCTTGAGTTTGCCATTTTTAAAATCTTTAAATACCGGGCTGATAAGCTTTCCTTTTAATTTTTTTGTATTTACAGATTTGAAATATTCATTACTTGCCAGATTGAGAACAATTTCATCTTCGTCAATTTCATCATTCAGCGACTCCGTTATTTTATCTCCCCAAAACTCATAAAGATTATTACTGCGGTTTACTTTTAAATCGGTTCCCATTTCAAGACGGTAAGGCTGTATCAAATCCAGCGGTTTTAATATACCATACATTCCTGAGAGGATTCTTACTGTGTTCTGCAATTTATCAATATTTTTTTTTGAAATACTGTATGCATCAAGCCCCACATACACATCTCCTGAAAAGGTATAAACCGAAGGTCTGGCATTTTCGTTGGTAAACGGTAAAGAAAAATCCTGATAACGCTGTAAGTTGAGCTCTGCAAGCTGGTCGCTGATGCCCATCAAGTCTTTGAGTTGCTTCTTAGACTTTTTCTTTAAAACCCCATTGAGCTTTTCAGCTTCAGAAAGGAAAATAGGCACTGTAAATTTATTAGTAGGCAGTTTTGACTCAAAATCAAGCGATTTAGCAGGAGAAAGTAAAATCTTCATAGCAATTGTATTTTGACCCAAATTTAAGATATTATCAAAAATTAAAAGTCAATTTACAAAAGAGATTCTAAATTAAGCTATAAGAAATGTCTATCAACAAAGGTTAGCTCTCAAAATCCTTTTGATGCTTGACATAATTTCTCCACCTGTCAATACAGTCTGTTATGTCCTGCGGCAATGGTGAGTCAAACTGCATAAATTCTCCTGTTTCCGGATGTTTGAAGCCCAGTGTTTTTGCGTGTAATGCCTGACGGGGCAGCACTTTAAAGCAATTTTCAACAAACTGCTTGTATTTGGTAAAGGTAGTTCCCTTCAAAATTTTATCACCACCATAGCGTTCATCATTAAACAAAGGGTGTCCAATATATTTCATATGCACCCTTATTTGGTGTGTTCTCCCGGTTTCAAGTTTACAAGACACCAAAGTTACATATCCCAATCGCTCCAGTACTTTGTAATGAGTAACCGCTTCTTTGCCCTGACTTTCGTCTTCAAAAACCATATTTTGAAGTCTGTTTTTGGGGTTTCTTCCAATATGCCCCGTAATGGTTCCTTCATCTTCAACTACATCTCCCCACACTAACGCCACATATTCACGCTCACTGGTTTTATTGAAAAACTGTTTGGCAAGCTTGACCATGGCCTGTTCTGTTTTTGCAACCACAAGCAAGCCGCTGGTATCTTTATCGATGCGATGAACCAAACCGGGACGCTCATTGCTGTTAAGCGGTAGGTTTTTGAAATGATAAACCAGCGCATTAATGAGTGTGCCGGAATAATTACCATGCCCGGGATGCACCACCATTCCGGCAGGTTTGTTGACCACTATCAAATGGTCGTCTTCAAAAACAATGTCTAATGGAATATCTTCAGGAACGAGTAAATACTCATAAGGCGGATGTGTAAACATCACCCTGATGACTTCGCCCGGCTTTACTTTGTAGTTGGATTTTACAGCAATGTCATTAACAAAAATGGTTCCTTCTTTGGCTGCAGTTTGAATTTTATTGCGGGTAGCACCTTCAATATAATTCATCAAATATTTGTCAATGCGAAGCGGTTTTTGACCTTTATCAACCACATAACGATGGTGTTCATACAAATCATCGTTTTCGCTCTCTTCTATTTCATTATTAGTCATTGTCATCTAAATCTTCTGTTTCAGGCAATTGACCTTCTGCATCCTCATCAAAATCGCCTCTAAACCGCACTTTGCCATCACCCAGTTCCAAATCAATAACCGAGGTAATTTGCAGCATATCACCGGGTTCAATTTTTTTCCCGTTATGGCTCATTCCCAAAACCTCATCCAAGGCAATATAAGGCTTGTAAGTTACCTGACCAATTTCAAAGCCCAAGGCTCTCAATGTGGGCTCTGCCTGACGGCGTGTTCTGCCAACCAAAGGTGGAATCTCTACCGAACGGTATCCTGAAGGATTGAGTGTGATGTATATTTTACGATTTTCTTTTACCTTTTGGCCTGCAGCCGGAATTTGCTCAATGACTGAATATTTTGGGTAATCAGGGTTGTAATTGGCTGAATCCAGTATTTCCAACCTCAAGTCAACTTGCTTTAGCTTTTTTGTGGCTTCTTCAAAAGTAAGTTTGGAAACATCAGGCACGATGATGTGTTGGTTGTGATTGGTGGTAAACCTTAACCAACTTAATATAATAAAAACAATAACTAGCAAAAATACTGCCGCCAACACGAGTTGTTTTACAAAGGCTTTGGAAAAAATAAACTTAATGAAGCTCATTCAATTTTGGTTTTTAACTTCACGCAAAGGTAAACTTAATTTGCTAAGATATTCTTTTTTGGAATTGCTTTATTAATCCTACATTTGTTTAACGCATTTAATCCTTATTTGTTATGGCAAAAAAAGTGGTCGCTGTTGTAATGGGTGGTTATTCCAGCGAGTTTGAAATTTCAATTCTCAGCGGGACGGTAGTTTGTGATTCACTCTCCAAAAATGATTATGAAGTGTATCCGGTACACATTACACGCGACGGATGGTTTTTTAAATCTGAAAATGGAACTACTTTTGATGTTAATAAAGCTGATTTTAGTTTTTCAAACGGCCAAAAAACAGTTAAGCCCGATGTGGTTTTTAATGCCATACACGGAACCCCCGGCGAAGACGGATTGCTGCCCGCTTATTTTGAGCTAATAGGGATGCCACACACTTCTTGCAACTACTATCAAGCTGCATTAACCTTTAACAAAAGAGACTGTCTTTCGGTTTTAAAGTCGTATGGAGTGCATTGTGCCAAAGCCTATTACCTCAATAAAGGTGACGAAATTAAACTTGACGAAATTGTAAAAACAGTGGGCTTGCCCTGTTTTGTAAAACCCAGCCGAAGTGGCAGTAGTTTTGGAATTTCGAAGGTAAAAACCATAGAAGAGCTTCCTGCTGCCATCGATTTTGCCTACAAAGAAGACCGCGAAATTTTAATTGAAACCTGCCTGGTGGGCACCGAAGTTTCTGTGGGAGTTATTCAATATAAGGGCGAAATTTTAGTGCTGCCCGCCACCGAAATTGTTACCGAAAATGAATTTTTTGACTATGAAGCCAAATATTTAGGTCAGTCTGAAGAAATTACCCCGGCACGGATTCCCGACGAGGTATGGCAACGTTTAAAGGCCGAGGCCAAACGCATCTATGAACTTTTAAATATGACCGGACTTTCACGCAGTGAATATATTATTCAGGAAGGGGTGCCTCATTTTATTGAAATGAATACCAATCCGGGTCTTTCGCCGGAAAGCATCATACCAAAACAAGCACGAGCAGCCGGAATTTCACTGGAACAGTTGTTTGGAAATTTGGTTGAACAGGCTTTTAAAAAATAAGTTACTAAAGCCCCAGTGCCAATTCGACTTCAGAAAAACCTTTTTCATTGTCGCATAAAACGATAAGCCTGTCATTGGCCTGAATAGGTGTAGCACCTTTGGGAGTTATGTATTTATCGTTTCTGATTATCATAGATATTACTGCAGAAGCAGGAAAATTAATATCCAGTATTTTTTTTCCCACGGCATAGCTCTCTTCCGGAATTCTAATTTCTCTCATCATGCTTTTTTCCTGTTCTGAAAGGAAAATATCCAAGGGTGTTTTTCGCTTAAGCTGCTCAGGCAATGCAACATTAAACCATTTTGCAATGGTTGAAAGTGTTGTTCCCTGAATCAGGACAGAGGTTACAGCAATAAAAAATACCAGATTAAAAATTACATTGGCTTTTTCAACACCTGCCAAAAGCGGATACGTTGCAAAAACAATAGGCACCGCTCCACGCAAGCCCACCCAAGAAATGAAAAACCGTCTTCGCAATCGCATTTTAAATGGGATAAGACTTAAAAAAACGCCTATCGGTCTTGCTACAAAAATCAAGAAACCTGAAATAAGCATCCCCACTCCCAAATAGGGAATTACTTCGCTGGGAAAAACAAGCAGCCCCAAAGTCAAAAACAGTACAATTTGCATCAACCAAGCCAAACCGTCAAACATTTTTAAAATAGTTTTTTTGTGGATTAACTCGTGGTTACCCAAATATACGGCACATAAATAAACCGCTAAAAATCCGTTTCCGCCCAAAAAGTCAGTTGCAGAAAATGTGACAAACATCAGAGCTATGACCAGCACAGGATACAATCCTTCAAAATCGAGGTTGATTTTATTGATAATGTATTTGCTCAGCCTTCCAAAAAGATACCCAAAAGCAGCCCCAAAAATCATTTGTGTTAGAAAAAGCGGCAATACTGTTAAAAGCCCTTTTTCAGGGTTTAGCACAAGCCCCAAAAACGCAATGGTTAACACATAAGCCATAGGGTCATTACTTCCGCTTTCAAGTTCTAAGGTAGGCCTTAGTTTACTTCTTAACGCAATGTTTTTTCCTCTTAAAATTGAAAACACGGCAGCTGCATCTGTTGAAGATACAATGGCTCCCAAAAGCAAGCCCTCATAAAAGCTAAAATCTGTAACCAACCAGACAAAAGTTCCGAGTGAAACCGCAGTAAATAAAACACCTAAAGTTGAAAGAGAAATTCCCTGCCACAAAACCGGTTTTATGGCTTGCCAGTTAGTGTCTAAGCCTCCGGAAAAAAGGATGAAATTTAAAGACACTATCCCGATAAATTGAGCAATGCCCGGATCATTAAAGTAGATTCTTCCTATTCCCTCTGAGCCGGCAAGCATTCCAACAAGTAAAAAAAGTAAAAGCGTGGGAACACCAAATTTATAAGAAGTTTTACCAACAACAATGCTGATAAACAGCAATAACGAACCAATAAGCAGAATGTTTTCAATGGTTACATTCATAGGAAAAGGTGCTTTGTTATTGTTTTCAAGACAAAGTTATGGCTTATGTATCTAAATAAAAAAAATGAGAAACATTAATTTTTCTTAAATTAGCCTTATGAAACGTGCTATTTTTCCGGGTTCATTTGACCCCATCACACTGGGACACTACGACATTATTCAAAGGGGTGTACATCTTTTTGACGAAATTGTGGTAGCCATAGGTATCAATGCCGAAAAAAAGTATATGTTCTCCCTAGAGCAGCGAAAAAAATTTATTGAAGATACTTTTGTTGATGAGCCTAAAGTGAAGGTAATTACCTATGAAGGTCTAACAATCGATTTGTGCAAAAAACTGAATGCACAATTTATCCTTAGAGGACTCAGAAATCCTGCCGATTTTGAATTTGAAAAAGCCATTGCACATACCAACCGAAAACTCTCAAAAATTGAAACTGTTTTTCTTTTAACCGCTTCAAAAACTTCATACATCAGCTCAAGCATTGTCAGAGATGTAATCAGAAACGGCGGCGACTATACTGTTTTGGTTCCTGATAGTGTTAGAGTTACAAAATAATTTATGAATTAAATTTTTAAATTGGTGATTGATCTAATTCTTCTCATTGCCGGCTTTTTGGTGTTAATATTTGGCGCAAACAAACTGGTTGATGCCTCATCATCTCTTGCCTCAAAACTTGGCATTCCAAATATTGTAATAGGCTTAACCATTGTGGCTTTTGGAACTTCTGCTCCTGAAATGGTTGTAAACATTTTTGCCGCAATTAATTCCAACACCGAAATGGTGACAGGCAACGTTTTAGGAAGCAATATTTTTAATGTTTTTGGAATACTTGGTATTTGTGCAATTATTTACCCGTTAACCGTAAAAAGCAATACCACTTGGTATGAAATACCTTTAAGTTTGCTTGCGGCTTTGGTTGTGGTTGTGATATCGTTTGATATTTTTCTCGACAGCAGCAGTAAAAACCTTATTTCAAGGAGCGACTCATTGATTTTATTGTTGTTTTTTGCTGTTTTCTTAGTGTATAACTTTGCTGTTTCAAAAGGTGATAAAACCTATGAAAGCACTCAAATTTTAAATTATAGCATAACAAAATCGTTTTTGTATATACTTGTTGGTTTATGTGGATTAATTATTGGTGGAAGACTCATTGTTTCCAGTGCAGTTTCGATTGCTGAACTGCTTGGATTTTCAGACCGCTTAATTGGTCTAACTATTGTATCAATTGGCACATCACTGCCCGAGTTGGCTACATCTGTTGCTGCAGTAAAAAAGAAAAATGTTGACATTGCCATTGGAAATGTTGTTGGATCAAACATATTTAATATTTTCTTTGTTTTGGGAATTTCAGGCTTAATCACGCCAATTGCTGTAGAAAAGTCTTCAACTATCGATTTTGCAGTTAATATACTGGCTTCTGTTTTGTTGTTTATCTTTGTTTTTACAGGTAAAAACAGAAGTATAGAACGCTGGGAAGGCGTTGTGTTTTTAATGCTTTATCTGGTCTATTTGTTCTATATTATTTTTTAGAACATTGCTCACACAACTGTTTTTATTTCTTTTGGAAGTTTAACTGTTACTATAGTTCCCGTTGGTTCATTTTTTGAAAACTCAAGTTTTCCTTTGTGAAGATTGATAAAATCTTTTACGATTCTTAACCCTATTCCGGTGCCTTTTTCACCTTCAGTTCCGTAAGTACTCAACAGTTCTTCGCGGGTGTCCAAATTATTTATAACTGAAGCATCGATTCCCTTTCCTTGATCGCTTATGCTCAATACAAAATCATCTTTTTCTTCTTTGAAAACTACCTTTACTTCTCCCTTTATCGGGCTGAACTTAATGGCATTGGCAATCAAATTGTTTGCAATGCTTCTAAACTGGTTTTCGTCGGCTTTAAGAATAGATTTTGATTCATTCTTATAGGTGACTTTAATTTCCTTTGCAAGTGTATTTGATTCGAAGTTATTAATTATTTCAATGATGATTCCGTCTTCATCCAACTCTTTAATGTTTACTGAGTTGTCATTCATTTGAAGACGTGCCCACTGCAATATGTTTTCCAGAGTTTTTAAACTGGCATTGGTTTCTCCTCTGAGGTGCTTTAGCATAAACTCTAATTCTTCAGGTGTTAGGTCAATTTGGGTCATACTGTCAATCAATCCGGCAATATTGGCCAAAGGTGTTCTTAGGTCATGACCTAAAACACTAAAGATTTTATCCTTTAAAATCACTTGTTTTTTTAACTCTTCTTCCCGTTCTTTTACTATTTCATATTGCTTTTCCAACTCTTCAGTAGTCATGGAAACCTCTTCGTATGCAGATTTTTTTTGTTTTTGTGTTCTAATGACTGCAAACAGCATAAATGCCAGTGCTATCATTACAAAAGAAAGTATAAATAAATATAGATTTTGCAACCTTATACGCTCTTGCTGGGAAACTTCTCTCTGTCTAAGCCTTTCATTTTCTGATTCAGCTAAACTTGTTTCATATTGTATCCGTAATTCATCCAATCTTTCATTGCTTTTAATAATCGCTATACTGTCTTCTATAGATTTTAATTTTTCACTATAATAAAGTGCTCTTTCAAAATTGCCACTTTCTTTGTAAAAATCAACCAGTTTGCTTGCAATACTTCCTTTCATTTCAAAAGAATCAGATTGATTAGCAACTTCTTCAACCTTGAGGTAGTATTGAAGCGCTTCATTTCTATTTCCTTTGGCAAGATAGGCATCCCCTATTCCCATATTGGCATAAAACAATCCGGGTGCAATACCAAATTGCTTACTTGTTTCAAGTGTTTTATTAAAAGACTCGATTGCTGCATCATACTGTTTATCTTCAATTTGAATCAATCCCAACGCATGATTGCTAATAGCAAGCCCACCTAAATCACCTAATTCTGTCTTTATTGCGATAGCATTATTTATATAATAGTAAGCACTATCTATTTGTTTTAAATTGTTAAAACTCAAAGATAAATTGTGGTAGTTTTGCGATAGTTGATGTCTGTTTTCAATACCGGTATTTAATTTTATAGCTTTGTGATAGTGGTCCTTAGCTTTCAAATCATCTTTAATATTTTCTCTGTAAAGCTCACCCAAATTATTGTGAACTATAGCAAGTGATTTTGGATCGTTTTGTGTCCTGAAATATTCCTCAACTTCCAACAAGGCCGCTAAAGCATTATCAAAATCCTGAGCTTGTTTGTAAGCTATTGACATATTTGACAAAAGTCCATAATATGCATTCGACTTTTCGTTTTCAAGAAGTGATAAAGCTTCGTTTTGATATACCAGCGCCTTTTTGTATTTCTGATTTACTAGTAAAGCATTTGCCATACCCGAATATGATGACACTAGAAAGGCAGTGTCCTGAAGTTTTCTTGCTAATTCAATAGCTTTGTTATAAGCACTTTGAGATTCTGCTATTTGTGTTCTGTCAAAATGCAGACTCCCTAGGGTATAATAATACTTAAATTGAAGTAAATCGCTTGAGGTTGAGTCAATAGAAGCGTTTGCCAAGCTCAAAAAATTAGCACTTTTCGCAAAATCGCCTTCTTCAATAGCTTTTGTTGCAGATTGAATTAACTCAAAGGTGGATTCTTCTTTAGGTCTGTCAAAATTTTGAGAATTCAACTTTTGAACACAAAGAAAAAAAATCACACTTAAAATCAAGCAGGTTTTGGCAATTTTCATTGGAGGCAAATTTTTACAAAAATAATGGATTAATAGATAAAATCTCTACTTTTTAACCATCAGAATAAAGAAAATTAAATTTTTAAAATTAGTGAACCCCCGATAAAATAATTTCTTGGATTACCCGGATAAAAATACCTTGGCGGTACATTTCCAAAACCTACTGCATTGGGTAAAATGCTTGCCGCATATTTTTCATCAAAAACATTATTTATTCCGGCAAAAAGTTCTGTTTTCAACTTTCCTTTCAATAAAAAAGAATAGGAAAGCTTTGTATCTGTAACACTGTATGCCTCACTAAAAAGGGTATTGGCATCGTTAAGTGGAATTTCCCCAACATTGCGTAGTGCAATATGAAATGTCAACCCAATTTCTGAAAATACATCTACCCCAATAGACCACTGATAATTGGGTACTCCCGTTAGTGTGTTACCCGAAAAATCTTCATCAAAATCAACAAAATCCTTGAACTTAAAGTCGTTTATGGCAGCACTGAAAAAAGTATTTATCCTGAGCCCACTACCCGGATGCCATCGGTAATTTACAAATGCCTCCATTCCCCTATGTGAGCTCTCCCCGGCATTAAGCCCCACATATTGATCTTCTGCCACACGTCTGGCCACCAGCAAATTATTGATTTGAAGTGAATACAGAGCCACTTCAGTATAAAGGGAGTTTGAAAACCAGTTCATTTTTAAACCCACTTCATAATTGATTCCTGTTTCCGGTTTTAATTGGGTGTTTATTTCGCCTTCCGGCGTAAGTGTTTCGGCAACTGAGGGAATTGAAAAACCCTTACTAACGGAGGCAAACACATTTTTTCCGCGTTCAATTTCATAAGACATACCAATACGTGGCGACCAAACCTTGTTAAAGGTATATGCCCCATCTTGGGTACTGTTTCCGGCATTAAAAACATCCTTGAGACTGTATTGTGTGGAATTGAGTGAAACGCCTTTTTCCAGCAACCACTTAGCTGTTAAACGGGTATCGATTTGAAAAAACAAATTGGCATAACTTCGATCTTGGTTCACTTCTGCAAACCGATCGCCGGGAATACTTCCCTGACCGGGCTGGGTTTGGTACAAATTTTCAATGAGTGAAAATGTATATTCTTCAAAAAGAACCTCAGTTCCCAGACTTAATTCAACCGGAAAAGAAAAAAACTTCGATTGATAATTAAGTTTAGACCTCCATCCAAAACCCGACTTTTTTTCGTCCAAAATATCAAACGGGCGAGGTTCATAAGCATCCCGCATATTATAAAAGACACTGGATTTGAATGCTAGATTTTCGAAAAACTGATATGAAAACCCCACACCCAAAAGTAACCTGTCATAAGACTCAAAACCTTGGGCAGCTTCCCAATTGGCAGCTGCAGCCTGTGGGTTGTTTAAAAAGTCATCTTCATTAATTGAGCTTGGAATAAATGCTTTTAAACGCGTAAACACCCCTAAAAAAGTAAATGAGGTTTGATTATTCATTTGATAACCTGAACGGAGGTGAAACGACTTTCGGTCATAATTGCTGTTATCCCTAAAACCATCACTTTCAAGACTGCTGAAGTTTGCAAAAACCGAAAATTTATCAAAACCTTTTTCGGCTGAAATTGTTTGCCTGTATAATCCATAGCTTCCAAAAGTACTTGTAGTTCTAACCGATGCTTCTCCCGGAACAGCGTCTTTTCCCAAAATGGAAATCACACCTCCCAACCCGGAGCCATAACTCACATCATTGGGGCCTTTAATAATTTCAATTCGACCGATGGTTTCCATGTCTAAATCTTCAATAATGGTTTCCCCTTCGGCATCACTGAGAGGTATTTCATCAAAATAGGCTTTAATGCGATTGGTGCTGAACTGAGAACGGGCTCCGATTCCCCTTAGAGTAATTCTGTTTGTATTGAGAGCTCCTTGCTGCATATATACCCCGGGCACTTTATTTAATGTTGAGGTTAGTATAACCCCATCTGTTTGCATTAAATCCTGCGGGGTGATAACTGAAACTGAAGCAGCTTTGTTTTGAAGTGAACTTTTTATTTGTGTACTTAATAGTATCACTTCAGAGAGTGATGTTGTATCTATGATTGTTTGAGAAGCTAAGGGGGTAATACCTGATAAACCGGTATACAGACAGAAATAGACAATAATTTTAAAAAGAGGCTTTAAACTCATACACAAATAAAGTTGGAGCCTAAAATACGACAATATTTAAAACAAAAAAACCTCCCCAAGTAGACCTTGGGGAGGCTTTAATATCAATAATCTGAAGAAAATTATTTCTTTACAACTTTTTGAGTTAAAGTACCTTCTGAAGTTTCAACAGTAAGCATATATACACCTCTGCTAAGTCCTGAAACATTTACAGTGCCGTCTGTAAATACAGCACCGGTGTTTCTACCTTGAAGGTCATATAGCATTACTTGGTTAATCTCCATAGATGCTGGTGTACTGATGTTGATTACGTCAACTGCAGGAGTTGGGTAAATTGAAACTTGAGACAAAGTTTGACTTCCAACAGATAATGCCCCTGCGGTAGAAACAAAGTTATCTATATATGCAAATCCTCCCCAATTATCATGAACAAATCTTGCTTGTTCTATATTCTCATCTACAATGAGGTTTCCTGAATAAATCTGGACATCGTCAATGAAATACGCAATAGAAGAACCGGTAATCTCCATTCTAACATCATACCAAGTTTCCTCTTGCCAAATAAAACCTGTTCCAACAGCAGCTCCACCATCAATTACAAAAACTTCCTCTTCCCAATCAAAAAATAATAAAGCAACATAAGACTGTGCAGTAGTTGAAACCAAACCAAACCCAAAGTTTGCACCTCCCACTTCGCTCATATACATATCAGCTGAAAATGTTGCACCTGAATACTCCAAAGGAGTTGCATAATTATAAAAGCCTCCCATAATCATACTCTGTTGAGGGGAAAAGTTAAGATCTTCATCAATTTTAAATGAATTAGTTCCATCAGTAGCCATTTCATCGGTTATAACCTGACCACTTATAAAGCCACCGCTACCATCACCTGTAACAGTCCATGAATTCTGACCATTAATATCCCCTAAAGAATATCCTTCTGAAGCTTCAAAAGAAATAGTTTGTTGAGCTGAAACTGTTATACCACCCACTAATAAAGCAGCAAACAAAAGTGTAATTTTTTTCATTGTTATAATTTAAATTTAAGTTTATTGAACAAACATAAACCAAAAATAAATTAAAATCAAATCAACATCTTGACTTCACAAGCTTTTAAGCAGGTTTTGAATGCTAAATATTTAAACAAAAAAAATCCTCAGAATAATTATTCTGAGGATTCTTCTAACTATTAACTATATTCTTATTTTTTAATAACTTTTTGAGTTAAAGTTCCTTGTGATGTTTTTATCTCAAGTAAGTACATGCCTGAGCTAAGACCAGAAACATTAATCGTTCCATTTGAAAATACAACACCAGTGTCTCTACCTTGGAGGTCATATAGCATTACTTGGTTGAATTCCATAGATGCTGGTGTACTGATGTTAATTACATCAACCGCTGGAGTTGGGTAGATTGAAATTTGAGAAGTTAAATTGTCATTTACTGAAAGAACCTCTTCTCCCTTTACATTCAATACCCAAGCATTACTTAAATTAAACGAGGTCAAATCAGTAGGATCAACTATAGAACCACACCCTGTAGCATAAGATGGTGCTGTTTGACCTGCAGTATTTGTAGCAATTGATGCAATTGTGGTCCCATCATTTGGAAAATCTACAGATAAAACCAACTCTGAACCTGCAGGAACAGTAGCAGAAAGTGCAACATCCTGTATTATTTGTACATCAGTAGATGTTAATATATGAGTTGTAGTTGCAATTTGAGTCAGTTGGCCAAAAGGAAAGTCAAAATCTGTAACCCAAAGTGTAATCTCAACAGGAAAATTTCCTGATAAGTTAGTCAGAGCCCAAGCGGCAAATTGAATGGTTTCAACTTCAAAATCTCCATTAATTCCAAAATCATTTAAAACAAATGACCTCCAGGCAACTATTTGTCCCGGAGCACTGTTACTACACAAAACGCCACCTGTAAGAGTTTCAGGATCCGTATTATGAGTTAGTGTGGTCTGGCCATTGACAACAAAAGAAGTAATCAAAGCCACAAAAAACAAAGTAATTTTTTTCATATTAGTTATTTTTTAGTTAATTCGTCAAATATATACTTTTACCCAACACAAAAAACATCATAGCTCAACTTTTTTATGTTAAATTATAAATACATTTTACTTATAACGCTTTTTTTCTATTTATTTGCCACCCACAGCATATTATCATTCAATTCTGACCAATATTTTAGCATCCATTCCAATACCTATGCTGAAACTATAGCCTTCTATGAGCATTTAGCCGAAAAACACAAAACTGTAAACATTCAAACCATAGGCAAAACTGACAGCGGATACCCACTCCATTTGGTCACTTTTAACCCTGACAAGCAATTTGATTTCAGCGATTTACAAAAATCAAAAACAATTATTTTAATCAACAACGGCATCCACCCGGGAGAGCCGGACGGCATTGAGGCAACGATGCGCTTTTTTGAAGATTTGGCAACCGGGAAAATTAACGCACCAAAAAATACGGTGATTGCAGCCATTCCTGTATATAATATTGGAGGCGCTCTCAACCGAAACAGTACCACCCGGGTCAATCAAAACGGGCCGGAAGAATACGGCTTTCGCGGTAACGCAAGAAACTATGACCTCAACCGCGATTTTATAAAAGCAGACAGCCGAAATGCCAGGGCGTTTGCCGAACTCTTTCACTATGTAAGCCCCGATGTATTTATCGATAACCACGTAAGCAATGGTGCAGATTACCAATATACCATCACCCATTTGTTTACCCAGCACAACAAACTGGGTGGTGAATTGGGCAACTTTTTAAATGCCAATTTTATTCCCGAAGTGGAAAAAACCCTGACAGCAAACAACTGGATTTCCACACCTTACGTCAACGTTTTTAATCGCCCGCCCGATGATGGTTTTACACAGTTTTTTGACCACCCCAGATTTTCCACCGGCTATACAGCACTCTTCAACACATTGGGAATGATGGTAGAAACCCATATGCTGAAACCCTACCCACAAAGAGTTGATGGTACTTATGCCATAATGAAAAGTATGCTGGAAGTCACCGATGCCCATCACCAAACCATCAAAACCCTGCGAAAAAATGCCAACAACCGATTTAAAACAGGAACAAGCTATGCTGTTCAATGGGAAATCGACAGCACTCAACACACCCAATTGAATTTTAAAGGCTTTGAAGCCGAATATAAAACCAGCAATGTCACCGGATTGCAACGCCTGTTTTACAACCGCGAAAAACCTTTTACAAAAGAGATTAACTACTACAACTATTTTAAACCGAAAGTTGAAGTTACCATTCCCAAAGCATACATCATCCCTCAAGGTTGGTGGAATATCATTGAATTGCTTGAGTTGAACCAAATAGAAATGACCCAACTCAAAAAAGATACTATTATCAAAACCGAAATGTACAGCATTGAAAAATATGATACTGCAAATGCTCCTTTTGAAGGGCATTATCTGCACAGCAACACTCAAGTTTCTTCCACTGTAGAAAACAGACTTGTCAAAAAAGGTGATTATATTGTTTTTGCCCAACAGCCGGGCATCAGATATTTATTGGAAACATTGGAACCACAGGCTGTTGATTCCTTTTTTAACTGGAATTTTTTTGACACCATTCTTCAGCAGAAAGAATGGTTTTCGGCGTATGTTTTTGAAGAAATAGCCGAACAAATGCTGAAAGATGACCCAAAATTGAAAGCCCGTTTTGAAGAAAAGAGAAAGGAAGACTCCTCTTTCAGAGAAAATGCTTTTGCACAATTAAACTGGCTGCACAAACAATCAGTTCATTATGAAAAAGCTCATTTGAATTACCCCATTCTTAGGATTTTAGAGTAACCTCATTGTGAAATAACTCTCTAATGTTTGCGTAGGATTTATTGAGTGCTTTCAATGCTTTTTTGGGATTTTTCCATGCCACTTTTTTGATGCCTTCCTTTTTCTCAGGGGTAAACTCTCCCGAAAATGAGGTTTTCATTTCAAACCAAAAAGTTTCTTTTAACCGAAGTTTTCCGTTACGCTTAAAAAAATGATAGGTTACCTGAAGCGGCCTAACTATTTCCAGACCCTCAACGCCGGTTTCTTCTTCGGTTTCACGAATGGCGGCCTCCTCTATGGTCTCTTTGTTTTCAACGCTGCCTTTGGGTAAGTCCCATTTTCCGTTGCGCTTGATAAACAAAACTTCATTATTATCGTTTTTCACCAAACCGCCGGCAGCAACAACTACGTTGGTTTTTTTCTTAAATTTTTGAATGAGCTGCTCACCATTTGGGTAATAGAGATACACCTGCGGCCATTTACCTTTTGTTACCTTCTTCACTATCAACTCTATATCTGCTTCCTTTAACGGAATGCATTTGGCTTCTTTATGATAGACCATCTCACTGGTAAGATAAATGGGCTTATCATTTACAAAAACTTTATACATTTGCAAAATGATTTTAAACAAAGAAACAGCTCAAAAAACTGCCGACTTGCTATTGCAAATTAATGCAATAAAATTACAACCGCAAAAACCTTTTTTATGGGCCTCCGGATGGAAGTCTCCCATCTATTGTGACAACAGGATAATTTTGTCTTTTCCTTCTATCAGAAATTTTGTGAGAGAGCAAATGGCCCGACAAATTGAAGAACTTTATGGCAAGCCCGATGTTATTGCCGGTGTAGCTACCGGAGCCATTGGAATTGGCATGTTGGTGGCAGACTATCTCAACCTTCCTTTTGTCTATGTACGCCCTGAAGCCAAAGGTCACGGCAGACAAAATCAGGTAGAAGGGCAACTTCAAAAAAATCAAACAGTAGTGGTGGTCGAAGACCTTATCAGCACCGGAAAAAGCAGTCTCAATGCCGTAAAAGCACTCAAAGAAGCCAATGCAAAAGTAAAAGGGATGATGGCCGTTTTTACCTATGATTTTAATATCGCCAAAGTAAACTTTAAAAAAGAAAATATTGAGCTGCATACTTTGAGCGACTATAATCATCTGTTGAGTCAGGCCGAAAAATCAAAATACATAAACTCTAAAGAAATTGAAACCCTGAAAGCGTGGAGAGAAAATCCATCTACCTGGAACAACGATAAATTATGAATCTGGAAAGCAAAAAAGTGACCGTAAATAAATCTGCTGAGGAGCTTTGCACCTTTTTAAGCGATGTAAAAAATTTTGAACGTTTAATGCCCGATAGCATTAGTAAATTTGAAGTTATTCGTGAAAACGCTTTTGTATTTGCCCTTAAGGGAATGCCTGAAATTGCCTTGGAACTCAAAGAAACTACGCCGCCCAATAAAGTGGTTTTGGGAGCAATCAGCGATAAACTTCCTTTTACACTTTCGGCAAATATTGAGGCGATGGACAGCAACACAGCTACAGCTCAACTTCATTTTGAAGGCGAGTTTAATGCCATGATGGCTATGATGATTAAAGGGCCTATCAATAATTTTTTGGAAACTTTAAGCACCAATATGGCTGCACTATAATTGAGGCAAAAACTTTATTTCTTTTAAATCAAAAGGTAAAACCTCGTTATTATCAATTTCAACCAAAAGTTTCCCTTCAACGGAAACGCCTTTTATATTTCCGACAAACTTTTCTTGAGCCTTGTTTTCAAATACCGAAATTTTGTTCAATCTGTACAGCCTGTTTAAATAGATTCTATCGATTTCCGAAAACTGTTCAGTCTCCATCAACTTCCAGTTTTGATTCAATTTTTCCAAAAAACAATTTAAAACTTCATCCCTGTCAAAAGCAGTTCCCGTTTGCAATTTCATAGAAGTAGCATTGGGCAAATCATCAAAAAAGTTTTCATTCACATTAATACCTACTCCAATAACACAGTTCTTAATCTGTTGCTTTTGAATAATATTTTCGATAAGTATGCCACATAGTTTTTTATCGGCTGACAGAATGTCGTTTGGCCATTTTATAGATATTTCCGGTATTTGAAAGTGCAATAATGTATCTGATACTGCCAAAGAAACCACTTTAGAAAGAAAAAAACGGTTTTCAATTTCAAAATTTTTCAATTCCTTAAACACACTAAACGTAAGGCTTTTTGACCTTTGCGACTGCCAGGAAGTTGCCATTTGCCCCCTGCCGGCAGTTTGTTCTTCGGCAAAAACCACAAAACTATCGGGCAGTTTTTTTTCTTTTAAAAGTTTTTTTAAATAGCTGTTAGTTGAAGCGGTGGCACTGATTTTGCTTATTGTCATGTGTTATAATCTAAAAAATGAGTTAATCTTGCAAAGTTGCAAGCCAAGAGAAACCAAAAAAGTGATAACTTTGCAAAAATAATTGTTTTAATGACGAAAAAAGAAAACGAAGCAGATCAATTAATTACACAGATTATCCACGGAATAGAAGAGGTTAAAGGTCAGGATATAGAAATCCTTGACCTGAGAGAGATTGAAAACACAGTTTGTGACTACTTCATTATTTGCAATGGTACCTCCAACACTCAGGTAAACGCCATTGTAAGCTCCATAGAAAAAACCGTAAGCAAAGCGTTGAAAGAAAAAGCCTGGCATATTGAAGGCTCAGACAATGCTGAATGGATTTTAATGGACTATGTCAATGTGGTTGTTCACGTTTTTCAAAAACATATACGTGAGTTTTATGACATTGAAAGCCTTTGGGGAGACGCAAAAACAGTAAAAATTCAGACTAGTTATTAAAAGCACACCATAATTAATGGCAAACGAAAAAGAAAATACAGAAAAAAAGAACGGCAATCAAAACCCCGACAAAAAAAACAACAACAAGGAATTGAGGCCCAAATTCAGTCCTTTGTGGATATATGCCGCAATAATTATTGCATTTATTGGAATCAATTATTTTGGTTCGGGAGGTTGGTCAGAACCCGCAAAAACCACTCCGGCAGAATTTCAGGAGTTTTTGAAAAACGGCGATGTTGAACGCATAGTGATTGTAAACAAAAACAAAGCCCGTGTTTACCTGACCGACGAAGGCAAAGCCAAAGATGTTCACGTTAGAAAAGTGGGGCAACAATCGCTCACATCCAATGTACCGGCTTATCAATTTGAATTTGGTGACCTACAGAATTTTGAAAATGAAATACGCCGCATCAAGGAAGAAAACAACCTGCCTACATCAGTAGTTTATGACACTGAATCCAATGTATGGGGCGACATACTTCTCACCCTGTTGCCTTTTGCCATAATCATCGGAATCTGGATTTTTATTATGAGAAGAATGTCAGGTGCCGGTGGTGGAGGTCCCGGTGGTCAGATTTTTAATATCGGAAAATCAAAGGCACGACTGTTTGACCAGAATACTGATGTAAAAGTTTCATTTAAAGATGTAGCCGGTCTGGAAGGTGCCAAAGAAGAAATTCAGGAGATAGTTGACTTCTTGAAAAACCCTGAAAAATATACTTCACTGGGTGGAAAAATCCCTAAAGGAGCCCTTTTAGTAGGCCCTCCGGGAACCGGAAAAACATTATTGGCTAAAGCCGTTGCCGGCGAGGCCAAAGTGCCCTTCTTTTCACTTTCAGGTTCAGACTTTGTGGAAATGTTTGTGGGTGTGGGAGCCTCACGTGTAAGAGATTTGTTTAAACAAGCCAAAGAAAAATCGCCCTCTATCATATTTATAGACGAGATTGACGCTATTGGTCGTGCCCGTGGAAAAAGCAATTTTTCAGGCTCCAACGACGAACGTGAAAACACACTCAATCAGTTGTTAACTGAAATGGACGGCTTTGGCTCTGATGCCAATGTAATTGTTTTGGCAGCAACTAACCGTGCAGATGTTCTTGACAAAGCACTGATGCGTGCCGGACGTTTTGACCGTCAAATTTATGTGGACCTGCCGGATTTGAGAGAACGTAAAGAAATATTTGATGTACACCTTAGACCTATTAAAAGAGAAGAAAACCTCGACCTTGATTTTCTGGCCAAGCAAACACCCGGCTTTTCCGGAGCCGATATTGCCAACGTATGTAATGAAGCTGCTTTAATAGCTGCCCGTCAAGGAAAAAAAGCAGTTGGGAAACAAGACTTCCTTGATGCTGTGGACAGAATTGTAGGTGGTCTTGAAAAGAAAAACAAAATAATTACCCCCGAAGAGAAAAAAGCCATCGCCTTTCATGAGGCCGGTCACGCTACTGTGAGCTGGATGCTGGAACACGCTGCTCCTTTGGTAAAAGTAACCATTGTACCCCGCGGGCAATCATTGGGTGCCGCCTGGTATCTTCCCGAAGAGAGGCTTATTGTAAGACCCGAGCAAATGCTGGACGAGATGTGTGCCACCTTGGGTGGTCGCGCTGCTGAAAAAGTGATGTTCAATAAAATTTCAACGGGCGCATTAAGTGATTTGGAGAAAGTAACCAAACAGGCAAGAGCCATGGTTACCATATACGGTTTGAATGATAAGATTGGAAACCTGACATACTACGACTCCTCAGGACAATCTGAATACAGCTTTACCAAACCCTACAGCGAAAAAACAGCTGAAATGATTGATAAAGAAATTTCAAACCTTATAGAGTCTCAATACCAAAGAGCCATCAAAATTCTGGAGGAAAACAAAGACAAACTGATTGAACTTGCCAATGTGCTACTAGAAAAAGAAGTTATTTTCAAAGACAATCTGGAGGCTATTTTCGGAAAAAGAGAGTTTGAACAACCTGATGTAGTTTTTGATAAGTTCAAAACTCCGGAGGCTTAATCTTGCATCCTGTAAATTAAAAAGAACTTAATTCGTTTTTGGATTAAGTTTTTTTTATATTTGAGCCAAGACATATAAAAAATAAACACCTCTAAAGAATTTTAATGAGTTTGTTTAAAAAATTGTTTGGAAAAACAAAAGTACAAGAATCCCCAAAAGAAGAAAGAAGTAAATATTTACCGGAAGTACCCCTGCCTACTGACGAGAAATTCACTTATAACTTCAGAAAAAACGGCGGAAAGTTCCTCTATTGTGAAAATTTAGAAGAACTTGAAGAAGCCTTTGACAATATACTGCTGGAAAATGATTGGTATGAAAAAGATGTTTTTTGTACTGACAGAACATTGGTTTCTAAGTTCAACAACTACAATTTAAATTTTGGAACAAATACAGGAGCCGCTTTTTTCTTAGCACGTTGTGAATCGTTGGTAGCCGATGCAGGAGCCATCCTGATTTCATCCAACCAGATCAAAGAGAAAAAACTCAAGGACTTGCCCGACAACTTCATCATTTTTGCAACAACCAGCCAGCTGGTTGATACTATAGGTGAAGGTTTACGGATTATAAAAAGCGCCAATAAAAACAATATCCCCACAAACATTACCACCATCAAAAACTTCGAAAACAAGAAAGAAAATGATTTTATGACTTACGGAAGTAGTTCAAAAAACCTATATTTGCTGCTTCTGGAAGACTTATAATATGAAGGAAATTTTTATAAGAGCAACATTTGGAGCCATCTATGTTATCGTCCTTCTGTCTGCCATTTTTATCTCTTCCTATTCTTATTTGGGTGTAATTTTATTGCTGGGCTTAATCACTTTACAAGAATTTTTAAAGCTTATTCATTTAAAATCATTTGTGCTGTATGCCATATTGATTTTCTTTTTATACTATTTCTCCTACCTTCAGTTTGACTTTTACGCCACAAAACTACTGCTCATCATAACCGGTTTTGTCAATCTATTTCTATTCAAAGATTTACTTTGGACAAGCATGATTCCTATGTTTGAAAAGAAAAAATACATAGTTACCCTGTTTTATATCATCAGCGGTTTTGTGTTTCTGGCAATGATACCCTTAGACAAATATGAATACCATCCTTATTTGATAGCTGCTGTTTTTGTATTGGTTTGGGCCAACGATATTTTTGCTTTTTTGGTGGGCAAATATTTCGGAAAACGAAAACTTTTTGAACGCATTTCACCCAAGAAAACCGTTGCCGGATTCTTGGGCGGCATGGGCGCAACGATTATTGCCGGTTACATCATTTCACTTTATCTAAACACCCACAACGTATTTTTCTGGTTAGGTTTGGCAATTTTGATTAGTTTTATAGGCCCTATTGGCGATTTGATTCAATCAAAGTTTAAACGCCAAGCAGGTGTTAAAGACAGCGGAACATTGATTCCCGGTCACGGTGGAGCTTATGACAGACTGGACAGCTTGATTTATGCCAGTCCATTTATATATACTTACATTACATTAGCAAATTATGTTTCATAAAGAAGGCCATAAAATTATTTTAGGTGCGTTTTTTATCCTTGCAATTCTTGGATTATCTGCCCATTTTTTTCTTGACAATGAACCGCTCAAGAAAGTGTTGATGAGTATTCTGATTATTTTCTATATACTCATCCTTCAGTTTTTCAGAAACCCCAAAAGAAATTTTCAACAAAGCGACGACTATGTCTTATCTCCCGTTGACGGAAAAGTAGTGGTGATTGAAGAAGTTTTTGACAAAGAATATTTTAACGAAAAACGCATACAGGTTTCGGTATTTATGTCGCCCATTAATGTGCATGTAACCCGTTATCCCGTGGGTGGTGAAGTGACCTATTCAAAATACCATCCCGGAAAATACCTCGTGGCCTGGCATCCAAAATCTTCTGAAGAAAACGAGCGCACCACTGTGGTGGTAAAAAATAGGGTTTTTGGCGAAATTCTTCACAGACAAATTGCAGGCGCTTTGGCCAAACGCATTGTAAACTATGCTGTTGAGGGTCAAAAAGTACAGCAGGCCGAAGACAGCGGATTTATAAAATTTGGTTCAAGAGTAGATGTTTTATTACCTTTAGGAACCAAAATAAACGTGAAACTCAATCAAAAAGTTAAAGGAGGCATCACCGTTTTAGCCGAAAAATAATGAGTCCTGAAGAACTTCAAACCGAATTTGAGGAAGCTGTAGACCGCGTTAACAACCACCTGGAACCCTTTCCGGCAGACCTGCTTTTACGCTTGTATGCCTACTACAAACGGGCCAACAACAATGAGGACGACCCCAACAGCAAGACCCCACTCATCAATGCATTTAAAGCAAACGCACTTTTTCAAACCAGAAACATGTCCCCTGATGAAGCAAAAATGGCCTATATTGAAGAAGTAAAAACCTATTTTCTGTACCGAAAATAAACTATCGGTTTATCGGGACATACACCACCTTTTTCGTTTCAAAAAAATCCTCCTGAAAATAATCGGTTAAAGGAAATATTTCAGCCTGTGGGAAATCCTGCAGTTCTTCGGTTAAATCGCCGCCTTTTAAGTAGAGAATACCGTTTTTTCTTGGGTGTTTATTTTGCCCGGCAATTTTTCCGTCCACCCAATGCACAAAGGTGGGCATAGCCGCCACGGCACGGCTCACGATAAAGTCATACCTTCCTTTGATATTTTCAACGCGGTTGTGAGAAGTTTTTACATTATGCAGTCCCAATCCGGCAACCACTTCTTCCACCACTTTGATTTTCTTTCCGATGGAGTCCACCAAATGGAATTGTGTTTCCGGAAAAAAAATAGCCAGTGGAATCCCCGGAAAACCGCCACCTGTTCCTACGTCCATTACCTTAGTGCCCGGTAAAAACTGATGCACTTTGGCAATTCCCAACGAGTGAAGCACATGCCTGAGGTAAAGTTCGTCAATATCCTTTCGGGAAACCACATTGATTTTTAAATTCCAGTCCTGATACAAACTTTCCAGCAACTCAAAATGCCGAAGTTGCTGCGGTGTCAAATCAGGAAAATAACGCGTGATAAGTTCCATAGTTTTCTGTTGTCACAAAAGTATAAATTTTTAAGGAGCCCCCGTCTTTGAAACAGAGTCTGTAATAGATGATTTTTTCTAAACGATTATAAAGGAAGAAAAATATTCCTCAAGAAAAACCAAAATTGTTAATTTTACCACATAGACAAACCAATAAAAGCAGAAATCTATATCTTTGTCAAAGTTGGTAACCATACCAATAAGATAAAAAAACAAAATACGCTTACATGAACACCCCTCACATACGATTCTCCAGAAAAGATTCCGCAAATTTTTTTAAAACACTCAACAAACGCGTTAACGACTATTTTAACGAAAACAACATCAAGAAAACCGGTAATTGGAAACTGCACATGAAAACCATTACCATGTTTGCTATTTTTCTTACGCCCTATTTTTTAATACTAACGCTCGAAATTCCCGGATGGGCTCAGTTGCTGCTCACCATTTTAATGGGTGTTGGAATGGCAGGAGTAGGTATGAACGTGATGCACGATGGCAATCATGGTTCCTATTCATCTAAAAAATGGGTCAATAAATTTATGGGAAGCACCATTTTTATTCTTGCCGGAAATGTCTATAACTGGCAGGTACAGCACAATGTACTGCACCACACCTACACCAATATTCACGGACATGACGAAGACATGGATGCCGGCAGGGTACTGCGGTTCAGCAAACACGCCGAATGGAAAAAATACCACAAGTTTCAACACTACTACTCGGTATTTCTTTATGGACTATTGACCTTCAATTGGGCACTCACTACCGACTTCAAACAAACCCGTGATTATTTAAAACGAAAACTCTCTTACGGCGAGTTTCCAAATCCCGTAAAGCAATGGAGCATTTTGGTAATTACAAAACTCATTTATCTGTCTGTTTGGATAGTCATCCCTATTTTGATGTCCATCGTCTGGTGGAAAGTTTTATTGGGCTTTTTCATTATGCACTATGTAGCGGGTGTGATTTTGAGTGTTGTTTTTCAATTGGCACACATGGTTCAAGAGGCGCATATGCCTCTACCCGATGAAACCGGAACCATGAAAAACACCTGGGCCATTCACCAGTTATTTACTACGGTTAATTTTTCTACAAAAAACAGAATTGTCAACTGGTTTACCGGCGGGTTGAACCATCAGGTGGAACATCATATTTTCCCCAATATCAGCCACATTCACTACACAAAAATTTCCAAAATAGTAAAAGAAACTGCCAAGGAATTTAATTTGCCTTACAACGAATATAAAACCACCCGAAAGGCTATCATTGCTCATTTTAAACATTTAAAAGAAATGGGAGAAAAGCCTGCTTTGAGTGCCTAATAGCATATAGCACTATCATGAAAGAACACCTATCTGACAGAGTCAACAATATGGCCACCTCGGCTACACTTGCCATGGCTGCCAAAGCCCGCGAACTAAAAAATGAAGGTAAAGACATTATAGGCCTCAGCCTGGGCGAGCCCGACTTTACCATACCCGGTTTTATTAAGGATGCCGCCATCAAAGCCATCAATGACGATGTGCATGCCTATCCGCCTGTTGATGGCTATGCCGAATTGAAAAAAGCCATCATTAACAAGTTTCAGCGGGACAACAGCTTACATTACACCCCTGCTCAGATCGTTGTTTCAACAGGTGCCAAGCAATCGCTGGCTAACTTGACCATGGTAATGCTCAACCCGGGTGATGAAGTCATTCTGCCTGCACCCTACTGGGTGAGCTACAGCGATCTGGTAAAACTTTCTGATGGGGTTCCCGTGGAAATCCCAACCACCATCGACACCAATTTTAAAATCACCCCTCAGCAACTGGAAGCGGCCATTTCGCCCAAAACCAAACTGCTGATGTACAGCTCCCCTTGCAACCCCAGCGGCTCGGTTTACAGCAAAGAAGAGTTGCGCGCCCTGGCAGATGTGTTGCAGAAATACCCCAACATCTATGTAATTTCCGATGAAATCTATGAGCACATCAACTTTGCCGGAGGCCATTTCTCCATGGCACAGTTTGACGATATGTATGACCGCACCGTGGTGGTAAACGGTGTTTCCAAAGCCTTTGCCATGACCGGCTGGCGAATTGGATATATTGGCGGTCCCGAATGGATTGCCCGCGCCTGTAACAAGATGCAGGGACAAATCACCAGTGGTGCCAATGCCATCGCTCAAATGGCCACCATCGCTGCCTTGGAAGCTCCCGTAAGCAGCATACAGTATATGATTGACGCCTTTAAAAACCGTCGCGAACTCATACTCGAACTACTCAACGAAATTCCGGGACTAAAAACTAACAGCCCCGAAGGTGCCTTCTATGTATTCCCGGATGTTACTTCCTTTTTTGGAAAAACCATTCAAGGCAAAACCATTCATACGGCAGACGAGGTGTCGATGCTGCTTTTGGAGCACGCCTTGGTAGCCACCGTTTCAGGTGAATCTTTTGGCGACCCCAACTGCATCCGCATTTCTTATGCGGCTTCTGAACAGGAAATCAGGGAAGCGATGAAGCGAGTAAAAGCCGTATTGACATAATAGCCACAAAATTCTCCTTTTATAGGTGACACGCTTAAACACAACCTTTTAAGCTAACAGTTTTTATAAAAGCTCCTTGTGCCTGTACAGCAAATATTCCGTATCTATAGAGAAAATTATAATGTCTGTACTGTGAAGTTGTCGCGGCTGCACAGTAAAAAAACATTATTCAAAAATGGGGTATATGGTGTATTATTAGATTTTCACTTTTGGAGATATAAACATTGAAACTATAATTCCCTCCACTGTTAGGGCAGCAATAATTAATAAATAAACGATATGATAATGTTGGAACAGCTGCTGGGGGTGGGGAGATTCAATAGCGTTTTAACTTATATGCAAGTTCTCTCCTCATATATGCATTCCGAATAAAAGCGCAGTTAAATCACTAGCTTTCCAAATCTTTTTCTTCAATAATTCTATCAATCCCTTACCAAAGCCCCATACTTCTCTCTGTTTTCAATTTTTCAAAATGCAGTTTTGACAGAAACATTTTATACAATTAGTTTACTTTTGTTATCTATTAGACTTGAGACTTTAGACATGAGATTTAAGACGTTACTTTTTTTATTTATTTTTATTGGACTTGCTTCCTGCAAAAATGAAAAAACTACTCCTTCTTTCACACCAACTGAAGGAAAACCCGTTGAAATCAAATATGCACAAGGATTTTCTGTAACTGATTTTGACAGCTATTACCTGCTCGAAGTTTACAATCCCTGGCCGGAAGCGGGGAAAGTATTTCGCTATGCCTTGGTGAAGGATAAAGAAAATTTTACTTCCGAAGAAACCTTTGATGCTGTGGTGCAAGTGCCGGTAAAAAACCTTATCGTGACTTCCACCACTCACATTCCTTCGCTGGATATGCTGGATGAAAGCGACAAACTCATTGCCTTCCCGAACCTCAGCTATATTTCTTCTGAAAATACCCGCAAACGTATCGCTGAAGGCAAAATCACTGAAATTGGCAACAACGAATCCATCAATACCGAAAACGTCATCGACCTGCAGCCCGATGTGATGATAGGCTTTGCCGTGACCGGAAACAATAAAACCTATGAGACCCTGCAACGCGCCGGTATTCCTATTGTATTTAACGGCGACTGGACCGAAAACAGCCCCTTGGGCAAAGCAGAATGGATTAAGTTTTTCGGCTTGTTTTTTGACAAATTGGATGAAGCTCAAGCTATTTTTAACGACATTGAAACCGAATACAACACAGTAAAAAAACTGGCTGAAACTGCCAAAACAAAACCCACGGTACTGAGCGGTGCCCTTTGGAAAGATATCTGGTACCTGCCCGAAGGCAACAGCTGGGGCGCCCGGTTTATTGCCGATGCCGGTGGAAGCTACCTCTGGCAAGACAGCCCCGGCACCGGAAGCATCGCCCTCAACGTGGAAACAGTCATAGAAAAGGCACATCATGCCGATTTCTGGATTGGCCCGGGACAGTTTACCACATACAAACAACTGGAAGATGCTCACAAAGCTTACACGCAGTTGGATGCTTTTAAAAACAAACAGGTGTATAGTTTTTCCAGTTTAAAAGGCGAAACCGGAGGTATCATATACTACGAACTCGCCCCCAACCGCCCCGATTTGGTTTTAAAAGATTTAGTGAAGATATTGCACCCTGAATTAGTACCGGAGCATGAGTTGTATTTCTTCAGGGCTTTGGAATAATGTCCTCCCCCTAGCCCCTCCCAAGGAGGGGGAACGATTAAGGAATAAATTAAAATTTATTTGGAAAAAACCACCACATACAACAAACACTTTTTCGCTTTAAGCGGCATATTGATCATTGTGTTTTTTGCCAACATCAGTTTGGGTTCGGTGGCGATCCCTTTAAAAGAAGTTGCCAAAGCACTTTTCTATCTGGAAACCGAAAGACCCAGCTGGGCATTTATCATTCAAGATTACCGCTTGCCCAAAGCCCTCACCGCCGTTATGGTGGGCGCCGGACTTTCCGTTAGCGGGTTGTTGATGCAGACGCTTTTTAGGAATCCGCTGGCGGGGCCTTTTGTACTGGGTGTAAGCAGTGGTGCCAGTCTGGGTGTGGCTCTGCTCATTATGGGTGCCGCCGGAATTGGCGGTGCTGTGGGTGCGCTGCTTGTGTCACAATGGTCACTGGTCATTGCTGCCGGCCTGGGAAGTTTGATGGTTATGCTGGCCGTATTGGCAGTTACTGTGCGCGTAAAAGACACCATGGCTATTTTGATTATCGGCTTGATGTTTGGAAGCGTCACCGCTGCCGTGGTGGGCGTTCTCGCTTATTTCAGCCCTGCGGAACAGCTACAACAATACATTTTCTGGTCGTTTGGAAGCTTGGGCAACAACTCCTGGGAAGGAATGATTGTGCTGTCTATTTGTTTCCTTATCGGAATTGTCTTGTCCATACTCACTATAAAACCTTTAAATGCGTTGCTTCTGGGTGAAAACTACGCAAAGAGTCAGGGACTCAACATTGGGAAAAGCCGTTTGTTTATTTTGATTGCCACTTGTATTTTGGCCGGTGCCGTTACCGCTTTTGCCGGGCCCATTGCATTTATCGGACTGGCAGTGCCGCACATTACAAGGCAATTTTTCACTACTGCCAATCATAAAATACTAATACCCGCCGTGTTGTTATGCGGTGCCATTTTAATGCTCATTTGCGACAGTATTGCACAAGTACCGTTTACAGATTATACGTTACCAATCAATGCAATCACTTCGCTAGTGGGCGCACCGGTGGTGATTTGGTTGTTGGTCCGTAAAAGAAAATTACTGTTTTAATATTCCGACTATAAAAATCTCCCGCAGATCACGCTGATTTTCGCTGATCTTTATTTTCTTTCTGCGCAAATCTGCGAAATCTGCGGGCTAATGAATACATTTGTAATTTGAATCCGATGTCAGTAGAACCAAATTACACCCTCCAAACCCAAGACCTCTCTATTGGTTATTTCCTAAAAACAGGAAAGCATATCGTGGCGGGAGACCTCAACTTTTCCCTAAAGAAAGGCGAGCTCGTCGGCTTGGTGGGCAGTAACGGCATTGGTAAATCTACCCTGCTGCGCACTTTGTGCAAGGTTCAAAAACCGATAGCCGGAGCAATAACCATCAACGAAACCCCCTTAGACACTTACAGTTTTGAATCGCTGGCAGAAACCTTGAGCGTGGTACTCACCGAAGTCCCCGCTTCCAAAAATATGACCGTGGGCGAACTCGTTGCTTTGGGAAGACAACCCTACACCAATTGGCTGGGCACCCTCACCGAAAGCGACAAAACACACATCCTGCAGGCGCTGGAAGCCACCGAAATGCTTCCTTTAAAAAACCGCAAATGCTACGAACTCAGTGACGGGCAACTGCAACGCGCTTTGATTGCCCGCGCATTGGCACAGGACACTCCCATTATCATTCTGGACGAACCCACCACCCACCTCGATATTTACCACCGGGCATCTATTTTAAAACTGCTTAAAAACCTCACCGCCACTACCGGAAAAACCATCCTCTTCTCTACCCACGAGATTGACCTCGCCATACAACTCTGCGACCAGATGATCGTCATGACGCCCGAGAAAACCTATTTTGGCGACCCCTGCGCATTGATTGAAGCCGGACACTTCTCGCAGTTGTTCCCTAAAAATTTAATTGATTTTGACGGGGCAACGGGGAGTTTTAGGATTGTGAGGTGATATTCTTCATTGATTAAAAAATAACTGCTTTCACTTTTTTTGTACAAAAAAATACCTACCTTTGACGTTAGTAACGTAGAAAGGTTGTATGATAATTTCTTTTGGCTCAAAAGAAACCGAACAGATTTGGAATGGTATTCGTGTTAAAAAAATGCCTGTTGAAATCCAAAATATTGGACGGCGTAAATTGAGAATGTTGAATAACTCACAAAACATTGCTGATTTAAGAATACCGCCATCAAACCGACTGGAAAAATTAAGTGGGAAATTAAACACATTTTACAGCATTCGAATTAATAACCAATGGCGTATCATATTCAAATGGGACAATGGAAATGCCAGTGAAGTAGAAATAATTGATTATCATTAAAAACATAGATATGGAAAATTTGAGCAACATACACCCCGGCGAAATTCTTTACTTTGAATTTCTGGAACCACTTGATATAACTGCTTACCGTCTTTCAAAAGACTTGAATATCCCTCAAACAAGGATTTCGGAAATTATAAAAGGTAATCGCAGGATTACTGCTGACACGGCTTTGCGGCTAAGCAAGTATTTTGGGAATTCAGCAAAGTTTTGGCTTGGGCTTCAGGACGATTTTGATATAGAAGAAGAAAGAAACACCAAAAAAACAGAACTGGATCAAATCAAAAAATTTGAAACTAAAAACGTGGCTTAGTAAACTCCTCGAATTCGAAGGGTTCAGAAAACAGACCGGCCTTAAATTAGACTTTTAATTTCGCACTTCTAAAATCTAACTTTCAAAATGACCCAACTTTTCCAAGAACTCTTTGCATACAACCGCCATTGCAATCAGCAATTGGCCGATGTATTCATAAAACATCCCGATACCACTTCTGAAAAAGCCATCAGCCTGTTTAGTCATATTTTAAATGCCCATCACATCTGGAACAACAGAATTGACCCACAACAACCGCCTTTTGGGGTTTGGGAAGTTCACGATACCAAAGACTTTAAGCAGATGGATCAGTCCAATTATGAGTGTTCTTTGCGCATACTAGACACCTTTGATTTAAATGCAACGATCTCTTACACCAACAGCAAAGGGCAGTCTTTTCAAAACAGTATCAAAGATGTTTTGTTCCACATTATAAATCACTCCACCTACCACCGCGGACAGATTGCTACTGACTTTAAAAACACCGGACTGCAGCCCTTAGTGACGGATTATATTTTTTATAAAAGGGGGTAACATCTTAAATTTATTAAGGGTTTTATGTTTGATTTTCAGTAAAGTGAACCGTTCAAGATGGAATCTTGCCTATTAAGCCCTTTCAAGGGAATACTTATGATGAATCTGTTTGCAAATAAGTTGGACAGAGATTTTTATTTTAAAATTCTTTCAGCACAAATTTTAGAAAACGGTACGAATCAAATAAAAAACGTTTCAAATTTAGAACTTAAATTATTATTTAGAATCTATCTAAAAAAGCCAAGGGTTGCTTTATCCTTGCTTTTGATATGGAGTAAGGTGGGAGTATCTATACATGAGCTTTGTTATTTCATGGCATTCCCATACCTTTATCATGCCTTGACCATGCTATACATGTAGCCTTTTTGTTGCCTTTGCGTCGGGTAAACGTTGCACTCGCGTCGCACTCGACCCCCTTGAACATTGCATTAACACGACCTGAACATTGCATTAACACAAGTTGAACATTGCATTACCCCAACTTGAACGTTGCATTAAGACGATTTTTTACCCCTCTAAAACCGCCCTTTTAATATTGTAAAGCAAAGTACTTTTCCATATTTCATCCATTCTTGACCGCTTCAAATGCACCGCAGCATAAATGAACCCATATGACACCAGATGACCCTTTTTGACCCCTTTTGACACCATTTGACCCTTTTGAGCAAAAAACGAGGGGTATTCTCCCGGTTTTCTCCCAGTTTTGTTCCAGTGCGGTTTTAGTTTTGTTCGGGTTTTGTTCGGGATTCCTTCGGGATTGTTTTTTAAAAAAGGTACTTTTCAGGAACAACCCTCGAACAAATCTGGAATCTGGGTGGGACAATTGCTAAATTGTTGGTGATTTACAGGAATGATGGTAACCGTAAAATGCTCCTTTTTTTTTTATTAGTTTTGGTGGGTTGGGCGTTTATTTAATTATTTTATCTTTGGGTAGTCCTCTTTATTAATTACCCTTTATAATGCGAATCAAGGGTTGAATTTTAATATAAAAAAGATGTTTAAACTTCTAAAAATCAATAAAATAACGGTCTAAAATTAGTTTAATAGCCTGATAATCAGTATCTTGTATGATTATAACCACACAATCTCAAGATATGATTTCTCAGGC
>ERZ869909.421-NODE-421-length-51901-cov-7.225243_pt1 | contig 51901 bp, 51 predicted proteins | sample MGYA00520892_ERZ869909 | MGnify/ENA primary metagenome ERZ869909 (study PRJEB32215, sample SAMEA104723947) | bioreactor metagenome | biome: bioreactor; feature: anaerobic bioreactor; material: water | place: China | collected 2015-03-12 ... | reverse complement strand
GCCGGGATCTGGTGGCGCATGCCGTAGAACACGCCGTGCAGATTGACGTCGATCACGTGGCGCCAGCCATCGACCGGGTAATCGGCCAGATGCGCCATCGGTCCGGCAATCCCGGCATTGTTGACGGCCATGTGCAGCCCGCCCCCCGTCTTGACCGCGAAGTCCACAAGAGCGGCCATTTCGCCATCATCGGACACATCAGCCTCAAAGGCATGGGCCTTGCCGCCTGCGGCCGTGATGGCATCGGCGATTTTCTGCGCGCCGGCATCGTCGAGGTCGGAGACGATGACCCGTGCGCCAGACCGGCCAAGCTCGCGCGCAATCGCCGCGCCTATGCCGGAGGCTGCGCCCGTGACGATGGCTGTCTTGCCGGCGAAGTCGAATTTCATGGTATCGGTCATGGGGAGGTCTCCTTTTGGCGCATGCGTGTTTTGTCCCGACACTGGGGACGATGGCAGGCCGTTGCATTGACTCAGGTCAAGGCTGTGTTGCCCCTATGGGACGATTATGCTGCTGCCAGCCGCCTTCTGGCCAATCGAGGTTGAATTTCCCGTTGAGGATGAACGCGCCATGACTTCCACCCCGGACGATGACGGTTCGCTGGAGAGTCTGACCTTCGAGGAGATCGAACCGGGCATGAGCGCGCAGTTGCGCCGTGTCTTCCGCGAGGAGGATGCGTTGCTGTTCGCCGCTGTCGCGGGCGAGATGGACCCCCTCCATCTCAACCGCTCCGTGGCCGAAAGCATGCCCTTCAAAGACGTGATTGCACCCGGCATGTGGGCTGCCGCGCTGATCTCTTCGGTGATCGGCACGAAGCTGCCGGGGCCGGGCACGGCCTATCTGCGTCAGGACTTGCGGTTTCTTCGGCCGGTGGCGGCCGGCCAGGCAAGCCTGGTGTGCGTGCGCGTGGTGGAAAAGCGCGCCGCTGACCGCGCCGTGATCCTTGATTGCCTCTGTGCCGACGAGGCCGGTGATACCGTTGCTGAAGGGCGCGTCGAGGTGCGCCCGCCCTCAGAAAAGCTCCATATCGCGCGCGGAGAGCGTCCGGCTGCCTTCATCCACGAACGGGGAGACCGGCTCGGCGCACTGATTGACCGGGCCTCGGCGCTGCCACCGCTGAAAGCGGCCGTGGTTCATCCGGTCGACACGCTGTCGCTTTCGGGCGCTCTGGGTGCCGCCGAAGCGGGGCTCATCATGCCGGTGCTGGTGGGACCGAAACTCCGCATCGAAAAGGCAGCTGCGCAGCTTGGCGCGGACATTGCCGGCCTTGAGGTCATCGATACCCCCCACAGCCATGCCTCGGCGGCGCGTGCGGTGGCGCTCGTCAATGAGGGCGGGGCGCACATGCTGGTGAAGGGTGCGATACACACCCACGAGTTTCTCGAACCCGTCGTCGCCCGTCAGGGCGGCCTGCGGCGCGAGGGGCGCATGAGCCATGTCTATGTGATGGACGTGCCAGCCTATCCCAAGCTGCTGCTCGTCACCGATGCCGCGCTGAACATCACGCCCGACCTGATGTGCAAGGCGGACATGGCACAGAATGCGATCGACCTTGCTCTCGCCATGGGCATCGACGCGCCGAAGCTCGCCATTCTCGCTGCGGTCGAGGAGGTAAGCCCGCGCATGCAGGCGACGCTGGACGCCGCTGCCCTGTGCAAGATGGCCGACAGGGGGCAGATCAGGGGCGGCGTGCTGGACGGGCCGCTGGCGTTTGACAATGCGATTTCACCGCGCGCGGCCAAAGCCAAGGGAATCGTCTCGCAGGTCGCCGGCGAGGCCGACATACTGCTCGCCCCCGATCTCGGGGCGGCCAACATGCTCGCCAAGCAGCTGGACTATCTCGCCGGCGCAGTGGCCGCGGGCATCGTCATGGGCGCCAGAGTGCCCATCGTCCTGCCCAGCCGGTCCGAGGAAGCCAGATCACGCATCGCGGCGTGCGCGCTGGCCCGCCTGGTAGGCGCTGCGTCAGGCACCAGGCCGGGCTAGAGACCTGGTTTTCAGCCGCGCCGCAATCGCCTTTTCCGCTTCCACCAGCACCAGCAATGCAGCGCCGGTGGCAAGCACCAGTGCGCCTCCAGCCAGCCCCACAGGCGCCGTGCCGAATATCGCGTTCATGAAGGGCAGATAGGTAAAGGCCAGCTGGGCCAGCACGACGAGGCCGACGCCTGTCAGGACCGGCCTGGTGCCGAGCGCGCCACGCCAGGTCATCGATGTGCCGTGCGCGAAGCGTACCGAGAACAGGTAGAATATCTCCATCACCACGATGGCGTTCACCGCCAGCGTGCGGGCAGCCTCCAGCGGCAGCTCATTGTGTATGGCCCAGAAATAGATGCCGAACGTGCCTGCCACCATCAGCAGGGAGACGAACACGACCCGCCACAGGAGGCGTCCGGACAGGATCTGGGTGCCGGCTGCTCTCGGCGCCCGGCGCATGGCGTCGGGTTCGGTGGGCTCGAAAGCGAGCGTAAGCCCGAGCGCCACGGCCGTGACCATGTTGATCCATAATATCTGCACCGGCGATATCGGCAGGGTCAGCCCGAATGCCACGGCCAGAATGATCGTCAGGGCTTCGCCGCCATTGGTCGGCAGCGTCCAGGCGATCACCTTGGTGAGATTGTCATAGACCGTCCGGCCTTCGCGTACGGCCGCGACGATGGAGGCGAAATTATCGTCGGCCAGCACCATCTCGCTGGCTTCCTTGGCCGCCTCGGTGCCTTTCCTGCCCATGGCGATGCCGACATCGGCGCGCTTGAGAGCGGGCGCGTCATTCACCCCGTCTCCCGTCATCGCGATCACCGACCCGTCGGCCTGCATGGCCTCGACGAGGCGCAGCTTGTGCTCCGGGCTGGTGCGGGCGAACACTTCCGCTTCGCGCGCAGCCTTGGCCAGTGCCTCGGCATCCAGCCCGTCCAGATCGGCGCCAGTGACGACGTCCGGCGCGTCCGCGAGGCCCAGCTGGATGGCGATGGCGCGCGCGGTACCAGCGTGGTCGCCCGTGATCATCTTCACTGCGATGCCGGCCTGGCGGCATTCGGCTACCGCTTCGATGGCCTCCGGGCGCGGCGGGTCGATCAGGCCGGTAATGCCCAGAAGGACCAGACCGGTCTCTACATCCTCTTCGCGAAGCTGGGCGGCGCCTTCGGGCAATGCCTTGCGGGCGAAGGCCAGAACCCGCTGGCCTTCAGCGGCAAACCGCTCTGCGGTGTCCCGCCAGAAGGCGGTATCCAGAGGTGTCTCGCCTTCGCTACCGGCCTGCGCACCACACATCTCCAGTATGCGTTCCGGAGCCCCCTTAACATAGGCCACGGGACCGCCCTGAGGGCCCTCATGCAGTGTTGCCATGTAGCGATGACGCGGATCGAACGGGATGGCATCAAGGCGCGGCCGGTCCTTGCGTTCGGCTTCCTCCAGCCCGGCCTTCAGGGCCATGGTCATCAGCGCGCCTTCCATCGGGTCGCCATCGACGGCATGAACCCCGTCCACCACGCGCAGCCCGGCATCATTGCACAGCAGGGCGGCGCGGCAGAGTTCGGCCAGCACCGGATCATCCAGCGAGCTCACCGCATTGCCATCGCGGGTGAACCGGCCCTGGGGCGCATAGCCGTCGCCGTCGATCTGCCAGATGCCGTCGCCGCCCGCGGCTGCGGCCACCATCATTTCGTTGCGGGTCAGTGTCCCGGTCTTGTCTGAACAGATAACCGATACCGCACCCAGCGTTTCCACCGCCGGCAGGCGCCGGATGATGGCGTTGCGCCCGGCCATGCGCTGCACCCCGATGGCCAGCGTGATCGTCATCACGGCTGGCAAGCCTTCAGGGATCGCGGCAACGATCAGCCCGACCATCGCCATGAAGGCTTCATCGAGCAGGTAGTGCCGGGTCAGGGCGGCATAGGCAAAGACCAGCCCGGCCATGACCAAGATGGCGATGGTGAGCTGCCGGGCAAAATGGTTCATCTGGCGCAGCAGCGGGGTGGTAAGCTGCTCCACCTCGCCCAGCATGGTGCTGATCTGGCCGAGTTCGCTTGCCTTGCCCGTGGCCACCACCACGCCGGTCGCCTGTCCGGCGGTGACCAGCGTGCCGGAAAACATCATGTTGTGCCGGTCCCCCAGCGCGGCGTCCTCCGCCAGCGCCCCTGTGCCGGACTTGTCGACGGGTACCGACTCTCCGGTGAGAATGGCCTCGTCGGCCCGCAGGCTGCGCGCATGGATGAGGCGCATATCCGCCGGAACCCTGTCTCCGGCTTCCAGCAGGACGACATCGCCCGGCACGATGTCACAGGCCGCCACCGTCACCCTGCGGCCATCGCGCAGCACCGCTGCGTGCGGGTCTATCATGCCGCGAATGGCGTCCAGCGCCCGCTCCGCGCGGCCCTCCTGGATGTAGCCGATGGCTGCGTTGATGATGACCACGGCCGCGATGACGATGGCATCGGTAAGGTGGTCGATCGCGGCAGCCAGAAGGGCAGCGGCGATCAGCGCATAGATCAGCAGGTTGTGGACCTGCGCCAGCAGGCGCGCCACCCGTGTCCGCCGCCGGGCAGCGGCCAGCCGGTTCGGGCCATGGCGCTCAAGGCGTTCCGTGGCCTGTTCTGTGCTCAGCCCCTCGCGGCGGGCTCCCAGCTCGTCCAGCACCGCATCGAGCGTTCTGGCATGCCAGGGGGTGGGGGAGCCGGCAGGCGGAGCGGCAGCAGGGCGTTCGGACATGGCAGTTCCATCAGGGCTGTTTACGTCGGCGCCCGCAAGGCTCCGGCAGCCTTGCGGGTCAGTTCAGGTCTTCGATGTCAGATAATGCTGCAAATGCGAAGTTGCCGCTAATGGCAGAAAAGGCAGGGCGTGCCGCTCTTGAACAGAAGGTCGCGTGTTACCCCGCCAAGGATGAATTCGCGCAGGCGGCTGCGGCCATAGGCACCGGCCACGATCAGGCCCGCATCGAGATTTTCGGCCGTTTTCAGGATCTCCTTGCCGGCGTTCTTTCCCTTCACATGCAGGGTTTCGGCCTTGATGGCGTGGCTCGCAAGCCAGCTGGCTACATCGTCAAGTGCCTTGCCGGGCGCTTCCTCGCCAACCCCGGCGATGACCACTTTCCTGGCGCCGGCCAGCACCGGCAGGGCCGAAGCGGTTGCGCGCCGTGCCTGCGGTGTGTCCTTCCAGGCAATGACGATGGTGGAAAGATCCATCCCGGTCTTTCCGCGCGGGATGGTGATGACGGGTCTGCCGGCCGCCATGATGACATCTGACGGGTCCACGCCGATGACCGGAAAATCCTTGTCCGCGCGGGAGCTGAGGACCAGCAGGTCGGCCGCTCGCGCCTGTTCGGCAATGAAGGGCGCGGGCGCGGCCAGCGCGCTGCGCCACGACGTCTTGCCCTTGCCGAGAGACGCGACACGCTTGGTGAAACGCAGCGACAGCGCCTTCAGGTCGTTTTCCAGCATGGTGATGTTGGCCGGATCGGGGTGCATCAGCCCTTCCGGTGTCACAATGACTTCCGGGCGTGCCATGGCACCGGCGCCGATCAGGCTGGCATCGAAATGCCGGGCGAGTTCAAGCGCCGCGTCGACACGGCCATTCTTCAAACCTTCAGGGGTAACGTGAACCAGTATCGTTCTCGGGGTCATCATGGTCTCCTTAGGGCTGCCCGGGGTGTGGCCGGTTGGGTGCGGGAGGAGGGGACAGGAAGCTTCGGGTGCTGGCATGCAGGCTGGAGAGGGCGGCGGCATCCATGCACCGGGCGAGCACCGCGATGACGCCGGCCGCTGTCTGCGCGGCCGGTAGCGGAAAGTTCAAGGGAAGGCGTTCGCCGACACGGTGATGGAAGGTCTGGCGGTCCGGATGAGCAGCTGACGGGTGCCAGTCGCGCACCGTCAGCCCGCCGATGAATAGCGGCATGCCTGCGGCCATGCGAAGGGTGGAACTGGCTGGCAGGCCTTCGCGCGCGGCATGCAGTACCGACTGCACGGCGGCATAGGCGTGCATCCGGTCGGGGAGCCCTAGCTGGCTCTGGACCGCGTCCAGCAGGTCGCAGGTCTCCGAAACGGCGTCTCGCAGGATAACCGGCGGCTCGCGCATGAATGATGACCCTCTATCGCCTCGTGTCTCAGAGTCCACGGACAGGCGGGGCGCGGCATTGATCGGGATCAATATGCCTGCGCGCCGGCCAGCTCTGTGAGCCGGCGCGGGTCAAGTATCGATACACGTTCCGATTTGCCGCCCTCCAGCGCGATGATCCCGGCCTTCTTCAGCCGGGTCATACAGCGGCTGACAGTCTCGATGGTCAGGCCAAGCAGGTCACCGATCTCGGCGCGGCCCAGCGGCAATACCAGCGGGCCGGCGGCTTCTCCGCATGTGAGGGCATAGCTCTGTTCTTCGAGGAGGAAGCCGCAAACGCGCTCCAATGCGGTTTTCCGCCCCAGGGCAAGTATATGGGAATGCGCTTCTGCAAGCTCGTGCTCCAGCTGACCCATCACGGCGTGCTCGATCTCGCTGTTGCGGGCGAACAGCGCGCGCAGGGCGCTGCGCGGCAATATGCACAGCTCGCATTCGGTTATGGCCGCGACAGTATAGCCGCTACGTTCCGTGAAGGGCGCGCCCAGAAAATCGCCGGGACGCAGCACGCGCAATAGCTGGGTCCGGCCGTCCGGCAGGGACTTGTAGACCTTCAGCCGCCCCCGCGTGACATTGGCCACATGGTCGCTGCGATCCCCTTCCAGCATGAGAATCTGGCCGCTCTGGAGCAGCTTGACCGCAACAGCCGCCTCCATCTCTGCCAACGGGCCAATGTCCAGCGTGGCGCACACGCCTCGCTCACGCACCTCGCAGCCGACACAGCGGCTGTCCTCGGCAAGTATCAGTACGGACCGGTTCATCGATGGCTCTGGCTGCAGCGTGTTTCGAGCACCACCCGGCCAGAATGAGGCCAATACGCCCAGAGGTCGAGTCGTACCGGATCGCGAGGGCTCGAAGGTCGGGTATCTCCTGTAGGCGATGCAGTGCCAGGCGCTATACTCGGTCCGGGTCCAACCACGGGTGCGCGCGATGGGGATTTCTCGCAGGGCTGTCCTGACAGGCTTCGCCGGAGCACTGCTGGCAGGCGGGGGGTGGCTTGCCGGCTCTTTCAGCAACACAATGGCGGCACACCAGCGGCGGGTTTCACAATCCAGCCTGCTGGCAGACACCCGGTCAGGCGTACTGGAATACGCCATTGGCGGGGACGGCGACCCCTTGATGATGATCCACGGAACCGGCGGTGGCTTTGATCAGGGGCTGCGCTTCGGCCAGTCCCTGATGGCACGCGGCTTCCGCATCATTGCACCGTCGCGTTTTGGCTATCTGCGCAGTGATTTTCCCGACGATCCGTCTCCGGCGCGCCAGGCGGATGCGCTGGTTGATCTCCTCGACCATCTTGGCGTTGAGCGCCTGCCTGTCGCAGGCGGGTCTGCCGGGGCGCTCAGCGCCGCCCAGTTCGCCTTGCGTCATCCTGACCGGTGTTCGGCTTTGATTCTTCTGGTTCCGGCCATGAATCTCGAGGGGCGAGACCCGGTGGAATTTACCGGGCTGCAGCGTTTCCTGGTCAATCGCTTGCAGACATCGGACATCTGGTTCTGGCTGCTGTCCAGAGCGATGCCGGAGCAGATGATTGGCACGCTGCTGGCCACCGACCCGCAACTATTGCGTACGGTCCCTCATGAAGAGCGCATGCGGGCCCGTCTCATCCTCGACGAGATAATGCCCGTCAGCCGTCGGACGCGCGGAATGGTGAATGATGGTCATCATGCCGGCAGCCCGGCCGATATTGACCTGCAGGCGATTACGGCGCCCACCCTTATCATTTCAGCCGAAGACGACCGGTTTGGCACGGCGGCCACGGCGCGCATCATGGCCTCACGGATAACCGGGTCGCGGCTCGTGATCTACCCCGCGGGCGGTCATGTATGGCTCGGTCATGACAGTGATATCGCAGACGGGATTTCGAACTTTCTCAGAGCCTGAGCTCCTGGTTCAGGCGCAAGGTCGGGCAGTCAAGGTCATCCCCGAAGCGCCGCCTGTGCTATAGGCGATTGCAACGCTGCGGAATACGCCGCGTATGGGCACCTCACACCAAAGGATCGGGCATAAGCCGTAATGCACGAAAACCCGTCACATCGCTTCAGCGTCGCGCCCATGATGGACTGGACGGACCGGCATTGCCGGGCCTTCCACCGCGTCATGTCGCGCCGCGCGCTGCTCTATACCGAGATGGCGGTCGATCAGGCCGTCATTCACGGCGATGCCAGGCGTCTGATCGGTTTTGACGCCTCCGAGCATCCCGTTGCCATCCAGCTGGGCGGGAGTGATCCGGCAAGGCTCACCGAGGCCAGCCGCATCGCGGAGGATTTCGGCTACGCAGAAGTGAACCTCAACGTCGGCTGCCCGTCTGACAGGGTGCAGTCGGGAACGTTCGGGGCCTGCCTGATGCGCGAGCCGCAACTGGTCGCCGAGTGCCTGGCCGCCATGCGTGAGGCGGTGTCGGTGCCGGTCACCGTCAAGCACCGCCTCGGCGTCGATGAGCAGGATCCGGAAGAGACGCTGTTTTCATTCGTGGAGACGGTGGCGCAAAGCGGTGTGACGAGCTTTACCGTCCACGCCCGCAAGGCGTGGCTCAAAGGCCTGTCACCCAAAGAGAACCGGGATATCCCGCCGCTGGACTATGACATCGTGCGCCGCCTGAAGGCCGCGCGGCCTGATCTGGAAATCATCCTCAATGGCGGGCTGGAAAATCTCGAGCACGCGAAAGCCGAGATGGCAGGGCTGGACGGCGTGATGCTGGGCCGTGCGGCCTATCACACGCCTTTCATCCTCGCGCGCGTGGACAGCGTCCTCTTCGGCGAGGCGGACCCGCATGACGATCCCTTCGCGGTGGTCGAAGCCTACCGGCCCTATGTGGAAGGCCAGCTGGAGCGCGGCGTGCGCCTGCACGCCATAACGCGTCACATGCTGGGCCTGTTTGCCGGAATGCCCGGCGCGCGGCGCTGGCGGCAGATACTCTCCTCGGAAGCCAATCGCGACGGCGCGGGCTGGGACGTTATCGAGCGCGCGCTGGACGCCGTGAGGGAGGCGCGCGCGGCAGCCTGATGGAAACCTATATCGTCTTTCTGCTCGCCCTGCTGGCTGTTGGCGCATTTGCAGGCCTGATCGCGGGTCTGTTCGGCATTGGCGGCGGGGTCGTGATGGTCCCGGCCATGTACTACACGCTGGTGTTTCTGGGATATCCCGAACACGCCATGCACGCAGCCGTCGGCACCTCCCTTGCCGTCATCGTCATCACCTCTGCGCGTTCCGTCATGGCGCATGCGAAGAAGGGCGCGGTGGACTTTGATGTCCTGAAAAAATGGTGCCCCTGGATCGTGCTCGGCGCGCTGGCAGGCTCCGCGATAGCCGGCGCGATCCCGACGCGCGGCCTCGTTGTGATCTTCGCCCTGACGGCGCTGGTGCTGTCGCTACAATTCTTCTTCGGGCGGGCCGACTGGAAGCTGGGCGATGATCTGCCGGGCCAGCCTTTCCGGGCGCTGCTGGCGGGCACAATCGGCATCATGTCAGCCCTGATGGGCATTGGCGGCGGCGTGTTCGGCGTCACGCTGCTGAGCGTCTTTGGCCGCTCCATCCATGTCGCCGTGGCGACCGCAGCGGGGTTTGGCGTGGCGATAGGCTTCCCGGCGGCCTTGGGCTTTGTGATTACGGGCTGGAGCGTGGCTGACCGAGCGCCGTTCTCGCTCGGCTTTGTTTCCATGCCGGGCTTTGCGCTGCTCGCCATCACTGCTGTCTTCGTGACCCCGCTGGGGGCGGCGCTCGCCCACCGGCTCAACGCGGCGCGCCTGCGTCAGGCGTTTGCGGTGGGGCTCGCTCTGGTCGCCCTGAACATGCTCCGCTCGGCGGTGTGGGGGTAGATTGAAAGAGGTGCGGCATTGCCGTATACTTGGTCAAAGCTGGACTACGATCCTGAAAAGGATGAGGCCAACTTCGCCAAACATGGCGTCCCGCTAGGCTTTGCCGCAATGGTGCTGGCGGACCGCAGCCGGGTCGATGTGCTGGATACCCGGTTCGACTATGGCGAGGAGCGCTTTGTCACCTACGGGTTCGCAGAAGGACGGGTCTGGATATGCGTCCATGCACCAAGGGATGGCGTGGCCCGCATCATTTCGGTGAGGAGAGCCAATGAGCGCGAGACAGAAAGATATCATGGCGAGCAACGCCCCTGATCCTGACGCGCCGCTCTCCGATGAAGAATTCGAGCGGGGCCGTGCGGCGGTGCTGGCCCGCAAGGCGCGGGCTGCTACCGGGCTGAGCCAGCCCGCATTCGCCGCACGCTATGGTGTGCCGGTGGCGAGCCTTCGCGACTGGGAGCAGGGGAGGCGCAAGCCTGATGCCGCCACGCGCAATTATCTGCGTGTGATCGCCTCCATCCCCGATGCCGTGGCCCGCGCGCTGGACGGCACTGCCTGACCCATGACCATCCGCTACAAGACCAGCGACGGCATCGCCATAATCACGATTGACCGCCCTGAACGGCGCAATGCGGTCGATGGCCCCACTGCGCAGGCGCTTGCCGATGCATTCCGCCGGTTTGAGGCCGACGACAGCGCGGATGTCGCGGTCCTCACCGGTGCGGGCGGGACTTTCTGCGCTGGCGCGGATCTCAAAGCCATTGCAGGCGGCACGCCCAATCGCGCCGAGCCGGATGGCGACGGCCCAATGGGCCCCAGCCGCATGATGCTCTCCAAGCCGGTTATTGCTGCCGTGGAAGGCCACGCGGTCGCCGGCGGGCTTGAGCTCGCCTTGTGGTGCGACATGCGTGTGGCGGCCCGCGATGCGGTCTTCGGCGTGTTCTGCCGCCGGTTCGGCGTACCGCTGATTGATGGCGGGACGGTGCGCCTGCCACGCCTGATCGGCCAGTCGCGCGCCATGGACATGATCCTCACCGGCAGGCCCGTCGGCGCGGAGGAAGCCTTCTCGATAGGCCTTGCCAACCGGCTGGCCGAACCCGGCAAGGCGCTGGAGGCTGCGCTATCTCTCGCCCGCGAGATCGCCGCCTTCCCGCAAGCCTGCATGCGCCATGACAGGCTGAGCGCGCTTACCCAGTGGAGCCTTACCGAAACCCAAGCGCTCGCCGCAGAGTTCGCGCTCGGCATGAAGACCCTGCAGAGCGGCGAGACGGTGGAAGGGGCTACGCGCTTTGCCCAAGGCGAAGGCCGGGGCGGCAGTTTCGGCAGGCCCGAAGAGTGAGCAAACGTGTCGCCATTATCGGGGCGGGGCCAGCGGGCCTCATCGCAGCCGAAAAACTCGCCGGCGACGGCTTCGCGGTCGATGTCTATGAGCGCATGCCGAGCGTGGCGCGCAAATTCCTGATGGCGGGCAGGGGCGGGCTGAACCTCACCCATTCTGAAACCCTGGACGCCTTTCTGGAGCGCTATGGCGCAGCCCGCGAGTGGCTGGAGCTTGCCATCCGCGCCTTCCCGCCATCGGAGCTTGTAGCCTGGTGTGAAGGGCTGGGGCAGGCGGTGTTCACCGGCTCCAGCGGGCGCATTTTCCCCAAATCCATGAAGGCTTCGCCGCTTTTGCGTGCGTGGCTCGGACGGCTGGATGCGCTGGGCGTCGCCATCCACACCCGCCATGAATGGCGGGGATTTGATGATGCAGGCCGCTTCCTCATCGCCGGGCCGGACGGCCTCGAACGGCCGATAGAGTCCGATGCGGTCATCCTGGCGCTTGGCGGGGCAAGCTGGCCGCGTCTGGGTTCAACCGGCGAGTGGACGGGCTGGCTACGTGAGCGCGGTGTCGAGATCACGCCCTTCACGCCGTCCAATGCGGGCTTCAATGCGCGCTGGTCTGCGGTTTTCAAGGAGCGTTTTGCCGGAGAGCCGCTCAAAACCGCGAGCTTCAGCCATCAGGGCCGCACGATACGCGGCGAAGCGATGATCACGGCCTATGGCATCGAAGGCGGGGCCATCTACGCGCTGAGCGCGCATTTGCGCACCGCGGTTGAGGCTGAGGGCAAGACAGAGCTCATCCTCGACCTCGCTCCGGACACCTCAGAAGACGCGCTGGCGAAACGTATCGTCTCTGCAAAATCCGGCCAGTCGCTGTCCAACACGCTACGCAAGCAGGCGAGGCTTCCAGCCCTGTCTGCGGCGTTGCTGCGCGAGGCAGGCGAGGTGCCGCGTGATCCGCACGCGCTGGCTGCGCGCATCAAGGCATGTCCGCTCACGCTGACCGGCATGCAGGGGCTTGACCGGGCCATATCCAGCGCAGGCGGCATAGCGCGCGCCTCGGTGGATGATCGCTTCATGCTCAAGGCGCTGCCCGGCGTGTTCGTGGCCGGCGAAATGCTCGACTGGGAAGCGCCCACGGGCGGTTATCTCCTGCAGGCGTGTTTTGCCAGCGGCGTCGCGGCGTACGCCGGGGTAAAAGGTCAAAAATACAGCGTATCGGTGTGATCGATATTTGTCGTAAAAATCGTATCGCTTGAAAGGTGCGAATATATTTATTCCATCACATCGAGGGAGTTCTGAACTTGGTAAATAGATTCACGTCACATTAATCGAATAAACTCAATTTTCCGGACAGCCTTCGATTTCAAAAGGAGTCCGACCGATGCGCCTGTCCAACCTGCCGATCATGGCCAAGCTTCTGCTTATCGTCGGGGCGATGGCGATCGCTCTTGCCGGTCTTGGTGCGTTTGCCATCTACGAAATTCAACATGTGCGCGATTCCGCCTACCGGATACACACAGCCTCCACGGACCAGCAGCGCGCCGCCAGCATGGCGGACGCGTTCACCACTATTCGCGGGTCCTGGTACCGGCTGGCAATCCAGCCTGAAGAAGTCGACCAGCTCAGCGCCAATGTGAGCGCTGCCCGTGAGAGATTTGCCGCCGAGCACACGGCACTTGCAAACAGCGGTTCCAATGGACAGGCCCAACGCCTCCTCAGCGCAATTCAGACTCCGTTCGAACGCTTTGTGACGGCGTTCGAGGCCGAGGCGGCGCAACTCCGCAGGTTGAGGGGCATGGAGCGGGAGGCGCTTCAGGCGCGCGCCGAAGCGGCCGCCATGGCGGTTTACCCGGTGGGTGTGGAAGTGCGTGAGGCCCTGGATGTTTTCCTCGCCTATGAGGCCGCCGCCGAACTGGCAGCGTTCGAGCAGGCGGAAGCGACTGCAGAGTCGGCCCGCAATCTGATGATCATCGGCATCCTCATCAGCCTGCTGGTTGGCAGCGCAATCAGCGTTCTGATAGGCCGGTACGGCATTGGCCAGCCCATGACCCGCGCCATTGGCCGCCTCAACGCCCTGGCAGGGGGTGATCTCGAAGTGCAGATTGCCGAGGCAGACCGCGGTGACGAGGTCGGCGTGCTCAACCGCGCCCTTGAAGCCTTCAAGCAGCAATCCATCACCGCGCGTGATCTCGCGGCGGCCCAGGAAGCGGAATCCCGGCGCAAGCTGGAGCAGGCCGAGCGGGTCAATGCCCTGACGGTCACCTTTGAAAAGGAAATCGACGAAGCCGTCGCAACCCTTGCCAGCGCAGCTGAAGAGCTTCAGTCGACAGCCCAGTCCATGGCCTCGACGGCTGAAGAGAGCTCGGCCGAAACGCAGACCGTGTCGGCCAGCACCACGCAGACTGCGGCCAACGTGCAGACGGTTGCCAGCGCATCGGAAGAGCTGACCAGTTCCATCAAGGAAGTCGCCGTCCAGATCGGCCGTACATCCGGTATCGCCGCGGATGCCACCAAGCGGGTGGACGAGGCGCTTGGCCGTATCGACGACCTTGTGAACGCCGCCAGCGCCATTGACGAGGTTGCCAACCTGATCAGTGCGGTGACGGAGCAGACCAAGCTGCTCGCACTCAACGCGACCATCGAGGCAGCGCGCGCCGGCGAAGCGGGCAAGGGCTTCGCGGTCGTTGCCAACGAGGTCAAGCAGCTTGCCGAGCAGACCGAGAAGGCGACCGCCACCGTGATCGAGCAGATCCGCGCCATCCAGGACGGCACGCAGACGGCCGTCACCGCCGTGCGCAGCATCGAGCAGGTGGTCGATGAGGTCAGCCAGATTTCGACCGCTGTGGCCTCCTCTGCCGAAGAGCAGGTGGCCGTGACCGGCGAAATCAGCCGCAATGTCAACGAGGCCGCGATGGGCGCCGAGGCGGTGTCGCGCTCGCTCGGCGGGCTGGAGCAGGCAGCGGGCACTACCGCTGCTGCTGCCAATCAGGTGGCGATGACGGCTGCTCAGGTGGCCGAACGCTCCGAGCGTATCAAGACCGACATCCAGCGCTATATCCGCGACGTTCAGGCGGCCTGACGCATCTGACCGGCACTGAAAGCAAAACCCCGGAACCTGCATGGTTCCGGGGTTTTTTGCTTTTTCGGGGACGGCCTGATGCTCCGCGCATCCGCGCGTCGCTGCGGGCAAAAGTGTCCGGCGGCCGGTCGGCCTTGCAGGCCGCAAAGCGGCCTGAAAAGCGCAAACGCGCGCCCGCGACTGCCTGCCCCCGCGCAGGCGGGGGTTCGCGGAACATCGCAACGCGGATGCGTTGCGGAACTAAAATTGCTCCGTCAATGCCCCAGCGGGATGGCCATGATCTTCACGCCCGGCGGGGCAGGGGGATCATCCGGCACGAAGAAGTCCGGCAGAAGTTCAACGCCCGGCTCCACCGAATACTGGTCGAGATCGGTCACGCCTTCGGAGACGAGGAAGCTGTCGTCGATCAGGAAGTTTCCGGTGAAGCTCGCGGCCGGCTTGGTGAGCACACGGTAGGCGGTTTCGGCGAGTATCTCTGGCTTGCGGCAGTTCCTGAACGCGTCCTCGCCGGCCAGCACATTGGCGATGGCGGCTGTGGCGACCGCAGTGCGCGGCCATATGGCGTTGGCGGCAATCTTTCCGCGAAACTCCTGTGACCAGCCCAGAATGCACAGGCTCATGCCATATTTGGCGCTGGTATAGGCCACGTGCGGCCCGAACCATTTGGCGCGCATGTCCAGCGGCGGGGAGAGCGCGAGAATGTGCGGGTTTTCCGCCTTTTCCAGGTAAGGCAGACAGGCGCGGGTGACGACATAGGTGCCGCGCGCATTGACCTGATGCATCAGGTCCCAGCGCTTGGCGGGCGTATCCCTGGTGGGCATCGGAAAGATCGCCGAGGCATTGTTCACCACGATGTCGATGCCGCCGAAATGCTCTGCCGTCGCCTTCACCGCGGCTTCCACACTGTCTTCGTCGCGGATATCGCACTGTATGGGCAGGGCCTTGCCACCGGCCGCCTCGATGGCAGCTGCGGCGGTGTGGATCGTGCCTTCCAGCTTGGGGTGCGGATCGGCGGTCTTGGCCGCGATCGCGATATTGGCGCCGTCACGTGCGCAGCGCTCCGCGATGGCAAGGCCAATGCCCCGGCTGGCCCCGGTAATGAAGATGGTCTTGCCGCGTAGGCTCATCTGGCTCTCCTCCCTTTTCAGGGAATAGAGACTAGAGCGCGTTTACAGCCCGCGGAAGACCCTCCAGGGCGGGCAGGACAGGCCGTCCTCGTTGCGGCAGTTGGCGAAGGTGAAGAGCACGGTGAAGGCGCGCCCGACTATGTTGTCGCGATGGACATAGCCGAGCTGGGAGGCGACCCGGCTGTCGGCGGAGGCGTCGCGGTTGTCGCCCATCAGGAAATAGCTGTCATTGGGCACGCGGAACGGCCCCACATTGTCCAGAAGCGCATTGTCCGTGCGCTCGTAGATAATGTGGCTGTTTCCTTCGGGCAGCACCTCGTCATACACGGTGACCGCCACGATCTGGCCTTCGCGCGTGCGGTAGCGGATGACCTCGCGTTCCACGCGCTCCACAACATCGCCATTGATGATCAGGCGTCCTCCCCTGACCTCGATCGTATCCCCCGGCAGGCCGATCACCCGCTTGATGATGTTGATGCCCTGGCGCGGATCGCGCACCACCACGACCTCGCCCCGGTCCGGTCCGCCAAAGTGCAGCACACGTCCGGTCCAGCTTTCAGGCAGGGCATAACCGATGCCCAGCGGCAAAGAGTGGCGTGAATAGCCATAGGAGAATTTCGCCACCAGAACCCGGTCGCCCACCTGCAGGGCAGGCTGCATGCTTTCCGACGGGATGTGGAAGGCCGCAAACCCGAAAGTCACCAGCGCAAACCAGACAGCCGCCACGCCGGCGAAGAAACGGATGGTTTCGCCAAACTCCGACACGACGCGCCTGAAGAAGCTTGTCACCATGTTCTGCGGGCGCGCTTCACCCTCGCCGGAATGATCGGTCATGTGAGCTTCACCGCGGTCCCGTAGGCCAGGATCTCAGCAGCGCCTTCCGTAATGGTGGATGTGGAAAACCGGAATGTAACCACGGCATCGGCGCCCAGTTCCCGGGCATGGGCGATCATGCGCGCCATGGCCTGTTCGCGCGCCTGCGCCATCAGTTCGGTGTATTCGTTGACCTCGCCGCCAACCAGATTGCGCAGACCCGCCACGAAGTCGCGGCCGAAGAAACGCGCGCGCACCACGCTGCCGCGGGCTATGCCCAGAACTTCACCAGCCTGGCGGCCGGGAACGCTGTCTGACATGGTCACGATGATGGCGGGCAGTGTCATGAAGCCTCCTGGCCAGTTAGGGCCTGTACTCATAAAGGTTTCGGGCCCCGGAGCGAACTTTGGTTCGCTCCGACTCTTTTGCTAAGTGAGGTAAGCGGCTTGCAGCCGCTTGCCGGGGCGTAGCGGATTTTGCGCCTGACAAGGAGAGATGGCCGCCGTGGAGCACTCCTCCACAAGGACGGCTCGACGCCGTCAGGGATGAAATCCGCCGCGCCTCCAAGAGGTATGGCGAAAATCGCCCACTAATGCGTCGCAGTCCCTCGAAAGGGGGCGGCCCTTCCATCGGGCCTGCTCCTGATTCTGAACGATTTTCGCGCATATCACGCTCCAAACCCTTTATGAGTACAGGCCCTAGTGTGGCTGGCGTGCGGTGACACGCCAGTAGACCAGGCCGCAGCCTGCTGCAAGTGTGGCGCAAGCCAGAAGCCAGAAGAGGGAGGCGGGATAGCTGAGCCCGCTGCCCGAGGCCAGGCGAAGAGCCGTCAGAACGGCGATGCCGGCCGCTCCCCCAGCCAGTGCAGCGCGCTCCAGCCACAGCAGGCGGCGGCTTTCGTCTTGATTATCAAAACCAATCATGGAGAGAATATTGGCTGTCCATGCAGGCAACACCAAGGCGAAAGACTGTCCGGCCTGCATTAAATTTGTGACAGTGTCGTTTCCGCGCCGCACTGGAATTCCCAGCAAAGGATTTTTCAAGATGACCGACGAGCAGACCACACCCTCGGCGCCGCCCCCGGTATCCGGTGCCAGCGAGACAGACCGCACCTATGCGCTGGTCTGCTATATCTTGCAGATACTGTCCGTGGTGACCGGACTGACGGCCATCGTCGCCGTGATCCTCGCCTATGTGCGCATGACCGAGGCGCCGGAGTGGATAAAGAACCACTACACCTATCAGATCCGCACCTTCTGGTACGGGCTGGCCGGCATGGTGATCGGCATTCTCACCGTGTGGGTGCTTGGCCTTGGCCTCCTCATCATGCTGGCCACCGCGATCTGGTTCATCATCCGCGCGGTGGTGGGACTGATCCGTCTTACCGAAGCACGCAGCCACACCGATCCGCGCGGTTTCTGGATCTAGGCTGTCACCAGACTGCCGGCACTGGCGGGGGCGTAGCCCATGCGGCGCGCCGCCCGGCCAGCGTCGACAAAGACGATGAGGGCCGTGACGCCATAGCAGGCGGCGACCGCCAGCGGGATGAGGGTCATGCGCTCGTCGGGGAAGGCGTAAAACACCCAGAATACGAGCGCGGCGCGCACGATGGCGTGGGCGCAGAACAGGGCCGTGCGCGCATACGTCCAGCCAATGACGGGCCAGTGCAGGGACAGGCCGATCGCCAGAATGCTCATCACCACCCCGGCCGTGGACTCGGCGGTGGCGATGAACAGCATCGGCCAGAACAGCAGCATGGCGATGAAGGTGGGGACCAGAACCGGGCTGAGTACCGTGCGGTCTTTCATGAAGGGCACCCGGGCGATCCAGGCCAGCACCAGCGCGAGCGGAAATATCATGCCCGACAGGCCGAACCCGGCCTGCAGCAGCGGCACCGGGTCCATGAAGCGGCTCATGGCGGCCAGCGCCAGCCAGTAAACCATTCCCGCGATGATGATCGGGTAGCCGCCCTTCAGGCGGGCATAGGCGCTGCGGCGCACATCCAGAAGTTCGTCTCTCAGTTCCATGTATAAGGCCTCCAGCCGGGGGGTGATGAGAGCGACGCTATGACAAAGCGTCTTATTTGTCAAAAGAACTTTGAAAAACAAAGTCTGAGCGCGCACAAAAGGGGCTTGAAGCCTTGTGGGGAAGGGGTGCGGACGGCCCTTCGGGGCCGAATGGGGTAGTCGGGGCAGTCTCTGGCGTGGCCTTTAAAGGACCGTCCGCACTGCGGGGGCTTCGTCGTCCCGTATCTCCATTAAGCCCCATGCGGGGCAGTGAGGGATGCGCCATCCATCAGGACAACCATCCAACACCCGGAGCGGGGGACGTGGCATCCCCGCGCCGGTCTGCATGAGCTTGTCGCGAACACGCCCTTCCACCAGACCGGCAAGACGCATCTTACGGGCTGGCGAGGGGGAGGGGGATAAGTTGGGGGAACTGATGCCTGTCAAACGCGTCTGCCCTCCTAGTTGTCATGGCCCGGTTTGTCCGGGCCACCCATGCCTGAGAGTTTCGATCTAGCGGCCTGAATAGCGCGAACGCGCGCCCGCGACTGCCTGTGCCCGCGCAGGCAGGTATCCGCGGAAACATCGCCACACGGATGCGTTGCGAAGAATAAAAACGATCCCGGCTAGTGGGGCGGGATCCCCTGGGGGTGCGTCCGCGTAAAGAGCTGCAAGTTAAGGCCCGGCGACCGTCGTACGGTGCATCAGGCGGGCATGGCCATCATAGCCGCCTGTGGCCATGTGCTGGGTGCAGCGATTGTCCCACATCAGGAGCATGTCGGGCTCCCATTGGTGGCGGTAGACGAAGCGTTCATCGTGGGTGACGGCGTAAAGCTCCACGAGCAGAAAGAAGGCTTCTTCATCGGATAGCCCTTCCACCGTGCGCACATAGCCCGGATTGATGAAAAGCGTCTTGCGGCCCGTTTCCGGGTGGATGCGCACGATCGGGTGACTTTTCGTATTGCGGGCCTCGGGCGCCGCGCGGATCGTCATTGAGCGGTCCTTGGCGTCATTCTCGCCATAGACGCCCTCGGGCGCGTAGGCGAGGGCGGCCGAGTGGATCGCGTTCAGCCCCTCGATTTTCGCCTTCGTCTCGTCGGGCAGCGCCTCCCAGGCCGCATAGCCATTGCAGAACAGTGTGTCCCCGCCTGCAGGCGGTACAATCTTGGAGTGGAGTATCGTGCCAGCAGGCGGGGTGTCCTGAAAGCTCCAGTCCGAATGCCAGGCGGCAGCGAAGACTGAGGCTTTCTCCTCCGCCTCGCGCTTTACCTCGATGATGTGGGGGTGGCCATCAATTGGCGCGATGAAGGGATCATCGCCGAACGGGCCGAAATACTGCGTAAACCGCTCCAGGTCTTCATGGCTCATCGGCTGGTTCGGGAAGGCGAGCACGAGATGATCGAGCCAGGCCTTGCGGATGGCTGCGATTTCGTCCGTTCCGAGTGGCTTTGACAGATCAACACCGGTCACGCTGGCGCCGAGGCTCTTGCCTGTAGGCGTTATCCTGATGGCGCTAGTGCCCATGAGGTGTCTCCTCCCATATGATGGCGGGGCGTGCGCCGGTTCCGCATCCCTCTTGCTGGCAAGGCTGCCTCCGGCGGCGCGCTGCCGTCAAGGCGTGCTTGCAAGGCGGCACCGGTGCGCGTATCGCCGGGCGGTCAGCAGCCCCGGATGATTGTGTATGGATACCGCCCTCATCGCCATCAACGCACTCGGCCTTGTCGGCTTTGCCTTCATCCTTTTGTCCACGCGGATGAAGACAAAGCCCGGCTTTCTGATTTCCGACATGACCGGCAATCTGATCGCAGGCACGCATTACGTGTTTCTGGGCGGGGCAGGGGGCGTGCTGTTCTGCTGGGCCTACGCGCTGTTTGACCTGGCCGCGCTGAAGCTCGGCCGGGCGGGACTGCCTGTACTGGGCACGCTGCTGGGCGGAGCCTGCGTGATCCTGCTCTTTCTGAACCCCGGCTGGGCGGATCTCATTGCAGTTACCGGCTCGGTCGTTGCCGTGGCCTCGCGCCTGCAGAGCGACATGCGCTGGGTATTGCTGCTGGCGGCAGGTTCTTCCCTGTTCTGGGGCACATACGGGCTGATGATGGGCTCGTGGCCGCAAGTGGGCTTCTCCGCCACCTATGTGGCGCTGGGCGTCTACGGCGCCTGGCAGGCTCACCGCAAGCTTTCAGTCTCGGTCTGAGCAGGCATGCGCCGCTCGTGCTTGCGATTGCCTCGCCGGGCGCGCTAAACCCTCCCCAACACTCATCCCTGACCTCAAGCGTGGCTGGCGCAGTTCATGTTCAAGAAAATCCTCATTGCCAACCGCGGCGAGATCGCCGTGCGCGTCATCAAGACCTGCAAGCGTCTGGGGATCAAAACCGTCGCCGTCTACTCAGAGGCCGATGCCGACAGCCTCGCGGTGGAAATGGCCGATGAACGCGTCTTCCTGGGCGGATCGCTGCCCGCCCAGTCCTATCTGGACATGGACAAGATCATCGCGGCGGTGAGGCAGACCGGCGCCGAGGCGGTTCATCCCGGCTTCGGATTCCTGTCGGAGAACGCGAAGTTCGCCGAACGCCTCAAAGAGGAAGGCATTGGCTGGATCGGGCCGAACCCGCACGCCATCTCGGCCATGGGCGACAAGCTGGAGAGCAAGAAGCTCGCGGCAGCGGCCGGGGTCAGCACCGTGCCGGGCTTCAAGGGCGAGATTGTCGACGACCAGCAGGCCGTCGAGGTGGCGGGCGAAATCGGCTACCCGGTGATGATCAAGGCGTCTGCGGGCGGTGGCGGCAAGGGCATGCGGATCGCCTGGGCCGAGAGCGAGGTGCGCGAAGGGTTCCGCGCCGCGCGCTCGGAAGCCAGATCATCCTTTGGCGACGAACGCATCCTGATCGAGAAATTCGTCGAGAAGCCGCGCCATATCGAGATCCAGGTGCTGGGCGACAAGCACGGCAATGTCATCCACCTCAACGAGCGCGAATGCTCGGTCCAGCGGCGTAACCAGAAAGTGCTCGAAGAAGCCCCGTCGCCGTTTCTCGACAAGAAGACGCGCGAGAAGATGGGTGCTCAGGCCGTCGCGCTGGCGAAGGCAGTGGATTATGACAGCGCCGGAACGGTGGAGTTCATCGTCGATCCGAACAAGAATTTCTACTTCCTCGAGATGAATACCCGCCTGCAGGTGGAGCATCCGGTCACCGAGCTGACCCATGGCCTTGATCTCGTCGAGCAGATGATCCGCGTCGCGGCTGGCGAAAAGCTGGAACTTGCCCAGAGCGATGTGAAGATCGAGGGCTGGGCGGTTGAGGCGCGGCTCTACGCTGAAGATCCCTATCGCGGTTTCCTCCCGTCCATCGGCCGTTTGACTCGCTATGTCGAACCGCCCGAAGGGCCGAGCGGACCCGGCACGCTGCGCATCGATTCCGGGGTGCGCGAGGGCGATGAAATCTCCATGTTCTACGACCCGATGATCGCCAAGGTGATCGGGCAGGGCGATACGCGCGAGAAAGCCATTGATGCCCTCTCCGCCGCGCTCGACCGGCTGGACGTGGCGGGCCTGCAGTCGAACGCGCCCTTCCTGGCTGCGGTGCTGGACGAGCCTGATTTCCGCAAGGGCGCGATCCATACCGGCTATATCGCCGAGCACTTCCCCGACGGCTTCCACGGCACTGCGCCCAAGGAAAACCAGTGGCGTGCCTTCGTGGCCTCCTCTGCGCTGATCCACACCGTCTTCGTGGAGCGCGCCGCGCGGATCGCAGGACGCATCACGCCGGGCAGGGGCGAAGGCAAGCCGCACAACTGGGTGGTGCTGATCGACGACCAGCAGTTCGCCGTGGAGATCACCCTTGATCCGGGCAGCGGGAACGGTCTTGCCGCCACGGTCTACATGCCTGGCCTCGCTGCTGAACCGCTGAACCTGGAAACCTCCTGGCAGCCGGGCAGGCACGTGTTCGAGGCTAAGCTCGGCAAGGAGAGGTTCAGCCTGTCGGTCGAGGACCGCACCCAGGGCTACTGGCTGCGCCATCGCGGGTTTGCCGCGCTGGTGCGCGTCTACTCACCGCGCATTGCCGAACTGGCCGCGCGCCTGCCAGAACGCCCCGAACCCGATACCAGCAAGCTTATCGTCAGCCCGATGCCCGGCCTTATCGTTTCGGTCGCGGTGGAGCAGGGCCGCGAGGTGAAGGCGGGCGAGGTGCTCCTCACGGTCGAGGCCATGAAAATGGAAAACGTCCTGCGCGCGGAGCGGGACGGCACCGTGAAGTCAGTGAGCGTGAAGGCGGGCGACAGCGTTGCCGCCGATGAGCTGCTGGTAGAGCTGGAGTAACCTTTCACCAGATTTTGGTTGACCGAGCCTGTGTTGCGGTCCGAGGCTCGCGCTGGGAGGGAATCGCGTGTCTGGCCCCCTCGAGCCCCCCGCGTCCCGTCCGATTGTGAATTTGGCTATCCCCGGGAGGGACAAGAACATGAACTTTATGGACGCAGTTAAATCGGTCTATTCCAACTATGTCGGCTTTCAGGGCCGCGCGCGCCGAAGCGAATATTGGTGGTGGTATCTGTTCTACATCATCGCCTACATCGTTGTGGTGATGGTGGATCAGGCGGTCTTCGGAGAGCCTTCGATCCTTTCGGGTCTGTTCGTGCTGGCCAATATCCTTCCGGCGCTGGCCGTCGGTGTGCGGCGGCTGCATGACACCGGCCGGTCCGGCTGGTGGTTGCTGATTGCCCTGATCCCGCTGGTGGGTGTCATCGTCCTGATCATTTTCTACGTGCAGGACAGCCAGCCGGGCGTGAACAAGTACGGGCCCAACCCCAAAGGGGTGGTGGCCGGTGTGACCGACGCTGTTACCGGCGGCTAGGCGCTGGTCCAACTGCTTAAGCGGACGGGCGCGGGTGCCAAATCCGCGCCCGTTTGCATTTGACGATTGACCGGCTTGGGCTAGAAGCAGGTCTCCCGACAGACAGCCCTTCCGGAGCCTCCCAGCGTGCCGATCAATTTCCGAGCGATTCTGTTGCCAGACACGCGCGCAGACGCTGACACGTTCTGGCTGGGGCTTGGCCTGATTGCCCTGGCGGACGCGCTGCGCCTGACTGTTCTGGACGCAGGACCGGCCATGCTCGCCTGGCTGGCGATCCTGTTCTTCCTGTCGGCATTGCACATCAACCGCCTGCGGGATGCGGGCCGGCAAGGTCCGCTGGTGATCGTGCCGCTGGCGGCGGGTGTAGCGGTAAAGGCGCTTGTCGCCGTTGTCGCGGTCACGGTGGCGATCCTGCCGGGATTCATGGATTATCTCGAATCGCAGGGCGTCGACATCAATGATCCCTCGCAGGTGCAGGCGGCCGGTCAGGATGAGGAACTGATCGCCGGCTTCCAGCAGCTGATGATCGAGAACGAGGCTGATACGCTGGCTGCCTTCTCTGCGGGCGACTGGCCCTCCGCCATCGCGTTCTGGCTGACCGTGTTTGCCATCGGCTTCTGGTTTGCCCGCATGCCCCGAAAAGTCTGACGAGAGCTTGCCGCTCCTCAAGCCGGCGGTGCCTCATCCTCAACCGGGCCGAACACCTCCACGAAGGCCTGCTTCAGCGCGAAGTCCGCATCGTCCATGGTCACGGGCAGGCCGAGATCGGTCAGGCTTGTCACCCCGAAGGACGGATTGGTGATGCCGCACGGCACGATACCGCCAAAATGGGAAAGGTCCGGCTCGACATTCAGCGCGATGCCGTGAAACGAGATCCAGCGGCGCAGGCGGATGCCGATAGCCGCGATCTTGTCTTCACGGGGCAGACCGCCCACCGGTGTGCGGTCTACCCATACCCCGATCCGGTCGCAGCGCTTCTCGCCCTTCACGTTGAAGCGCCCAAGGGCGCCGATGATCCAGTCTTCGAGATGGTTGACGAATTTGCGCGCATCGCGGCCGCGTGTCCGCAAATCCATCATCACATAGGCCACGCGCTGGCCCGGCCCGTGATAGGTATATTCACCGCCGCGTCCGGAGCGGTAGACGGGAAACTTCTCCGGCTCGCGCAGGTCTGACGCGTCCGCGCTGGTGCCGGCCGTATAGAGGGCAGGGTGCTCCAGAAGCCAGATCAGCTCGCCCGCCTCGCCGCGATGTATCGCCGCCACGCGGGCCTCCATCGCCGCAACAGCGGCTTCATAGTCGACCGGGGCTGCAGAAACTGCCCATCCGGCTGGTTTTTGTTGCATTGCTTAACGCCTCGGAAACCGGCCCGGAACATCGTGTGTAAACGCGCCGCTTTCAAGTGAGGGTGTGCGGGGGCAAAAGCGGGACAAGGTTTCACCATCCAATGAGTCAGCTCGGCGCTGTGCAGATTGAAATTTCGGTTCTTCTGGGCCGTTCGCGCCTGCCGATCCAGCAGTTTCTGCGGATGGGCCGTGGAGCGGTGATTCCGCTCGACACCGCAGAGCACGAGGAAGTGTGGATACTCGCCAACAACCACCCCATCGCGCGCGGCGAGATCGTGATACAGGGCGATCACATTGCCGTATCCATCACCGAGGCGGCGGACGTTCACGACTATTTCGCTGCGTGACGGGCATCGCCCCGGCGCGTCACAAATCGGCATGACTCGCGCAGTGAGGGGCTTTCCTTTCAGGGCAAGCCTTGCTAAACGCCGCTCCTCCAGTTTGCGGTCGTGGCGGAACTGGTAGACGCGCAGCGTTGAGGTCGCTGTGGGGCAACCCGTGGAAGTTCGAGTCTTCTCGACCGCACCATTGTCTCTCGCAAGAGAGCGTTCAGAACACCCGGCTCGCCATCGGCGCGCCGGGTGTTTTGTTTTCCGGCCCCGTGCGCTTGCATATCACTGCTCGCCTTGCCCCGCTGCAAGCGGTAGGCTTGTGGCCATAATCCTGCCTCTCGCGGATAGAAAGGTCACAGGATTGCGATCCCGCAACGCTGGAGGGTCCTCCTTGCTTCGCCGTATCTGCCTGCCTTTATTGTCCATCGTGTCTGTTGCCCTGGCCACCGCGGCATTGGAGCAGCCTGCTGACGCACAGGACACCGCCCGCAGCGGTCTCGCGCTCCAGTCCGGCTGGCAGAGCGGGCCGGAGCTGGAAAGCGCGCGCGCAGGCCTGGCGGCGGTCACCCTTGACGGGCGTATCTATGCTGCCGGCGGGGCAGGGCGCGTCACCCCCCGCGATAACTTCGAAGTGTATGAAAGCGACATTCATCGGTGGCGGCCCGTTTCTCCCCTTCCGGAGGGGCTTGAGCGCTTTGGCCTTGCGGCTGCCGACGGGCGTATCTGGGCGGCAGGCGGCTTCAGCGCGCAATCGGGCCGCGAGCCGATTTCCGAGATGTGGTCCTATGATCCTGACGGAGACCTCTGGCAGAGCGAAACACCCATGCCCGCGGCACGCGCTGCGTTCGGCATGGTTGCCCACGACAACAGGCTGTATGCGGTCGCCGGCACGGGCGAACCTGGCGGTGTGTTCGTCTTTGACGTCGAATCCCGCGAGTGGGCTGCGCTGGCTGCACCGCCCGAACTTGCCCGCCGCGACGCCGGGATAGCCTTGGTAGGCGGAGAGATCTGGGTGACGGGCGGCATCGTGGACCGGCGCGCCGTCCGCCGCGTTGATATCTACGATATTGCCGGCGATCGCTGGCGCCGTGGTCCCGATCTGCCCGAGGCCCGTGCCGGGCACACGCTGGTGTTCGATGGCACCCGTGTGCTGGCGCTGGGAGGACGGGGCGAGGACCTGCGCTCCACCCATGCCAGCGTATACTCGGCTGCGCCTGATGCGCGTAGCTGGCAAGCTGAAAGCCCGCTGCCCGGCGCCCGCACAGAAGCGGCTGCGGCTGAGCTGAACGGCGCTGTGTTCCTGATCGGCGGCGGGGTCGGCGGCGGGGTGTTTGCACCCTTCACCGCGCTTGCCACGGTCGACATTCTGGGCCGCAACCGATAGCGCGGCAACCAATTTGCAATGATGCCGGAGAGCCCCTGACGGGCGTTTCGGAACGGGACACCATGAAGCCGCGCTTGAAATCCAGCCGCGCCGCGCGCGAACTCATCAAGACCCATGAACCCTTCCTGGGCGATGCGATGCCCCGTGGCCGGCGCTGGGCGCTGGGCTATGGCCATACAGCCGCCGCAAAGGAAGGTGCCAGGATCACCCGCGAAGATGCCGAGCTTCTGCTGCTGTACGACGTGATCCAGGCCGAGCAGGCGATCGACAAGGCGGTGGGTGAGGACTTGCCTGGCCCGGTTCGGGATGCGCTTGTTTCCTTTGCGTGCTCGATCGGTGCCGGCGCGTTCAAGGTGTCGGACGTCGCCCGTCTCGCGCGCGATGGCCGCCATCTTGAGGCTGCAGCCGCGCTGGAGACATGGGTGCGCGCGGAGGAGGACGGCCGGCTGGTGGTGTCAGAGCGGCTGGTGCGCCGCAGGGCCGCGGAAAAGGCCGTGTACCTGCAAGGCCTGCCCCTGGAAGGTGCAGGTTCAGCCGAACAGCCAGCACCGGCCGCTACGGCCGTGACGCCCCCGGCAGAGAGTGCGGCCGACACAGCGCCGCGGCTGGGCCCGCTGGTTGATCTCGAGCTGGAATTTGTCGATCCGCCCGAGCCCGCCGGCATGGTCGAGGACACGTTGCTTGAGCCGGAAGCGGCTGTGGATGTGCCGCAGGCCGCCCCCGGACCTGACCCTGAGCCCGAACTGGAACCTGAGCCCGAGGCCGAACCCGAGCTCGCCGCCGAGCCTGAGGTCGCCCCAGTCAGGAGCGAAGAGGCGGATGCGGCTTCGCCGGACGTGGTGGTCACGCCCGCCGAAGAGCGGCAGGACCCTACGGGCAGCGTCATCGCACGCATGAACTCGCAAATGGCAGAAACCCTGGCCGTCGCTCCTGCCGTCCCGGCAGAAGCCGGCGAGGAGCGTGATCAGGGCGACCACGCCGCGCCGAGGGAGGATGCCCGGCTGGGCTTCAGCTTCCTCGCAAGCGCACAGCCTCCTGCTGCCGCCGAGCCTGCGCCAGCCTTGCGTATCGAGGAGCCGGTCCGGGCCGGCTTCAGGGTCGGCCCGGCACCGGTCTATGCAGCGATTTCCACGGTCACCATCACCCGCGAAGATCTCATCGTGCCCACGGGGGTACTGGCAACAGCGCCGTCGATCACCGCGACTGCCCGCGCCGAAGCGCCTGCTGACAGTGCCGGTTTTTCCGGCGAGGTGCAGGCCGTGGGACGCCCGGCAGACATGCCCGAAGAAGACGAGCAGGCCGATAGTGATGACATACATCCTGGCGTGCTGATGGGATCAGCCGCGCCTGCTCCGGTACTGCCGCTCGCCATTCCGGCGCGGCCGGAGCGTTCCGCGGAGCGTAACAGCAGCAGCGGCAGCTGGCTGTTTGTTGCCAACCTCGCCGTCGGGCTGGTGATGACGGGCTTTGGCATATGGACGATCATCGAACGCGGTGCTGATCCCGAGATTGTCGATTACGGGCTTCTGGGGCCTGTCGCCGCGGCGATGGGTATCGCGCTGACCATCACGTCGGCGTGGATACTGATTACCCGCAAACGCCAGCCCCAGCAGGCGCCCGTCGCTGAGGGAGACGCCGGCGAAGGGGCTCCGCCGAGCGCGCAGTAATGCCAGTGCGCGCTTGACCGGAGTGCCGGGCGTGGTATCTCGCCTGACATGATATCGAACCAATACCCGACGCTGGAATTCCCCCTGGGGGAGACCGCAGAGATGCTGCGCGACACCGTGCGCAGCTTTGCCTCCGACAATATCGCGCCGCTCGCGGCCGAGATCGATGTGAAGGACGAGTTTCCGCATCATCTCTGGCGCGAGATGGGCGAGCTGGGCCTTCTGGGCATCACGGTCGGCGAGGAATATGGCGGTTCGGGCCTTGGCTATCTCGAGCATGTGATCGCGATGGAGGAAATCTCCCGGGCCTCGGCCTCGGTAGGCCTGTCCTACGGCGCGCACTCAAACCTGTGCGTCAACCAGATCAAGCTCAACGGCAATGACGCGCAGCGGGAAAAGTATCTGCCGAAACTCGTCTCAGGCGAGCATGTCGGCGCGCTCGCCATGAGCGAGCCGGGCGCAGGCTCGGATGTTGTTTCCATGCGTCTGAAAGCCGAGAAGAAGGGCGACCGCTACGTCCTCAACGGCTCGAAAATGTGGATCACCAACGGGCCGAGCGCCGACGTGCTGGTGGTCTATGCCAAGACCGATCCCGACGGTGGCTCCAAGGGCATCACCGCCTTCCTGATCGAGAAGGACATGAAGGGGTTCTCCGTCGCCCAGAAGCTCGACAAGCTGGGTATGCGCGGCTCTGAAACCGGCGAGCTGGTGTTTGAGGACTGCGAAGTGCCCGAAGAGAACGTGCTTGGCGGCGTCGGCCAGGGCGTGCGTGTGCTGATGAGCGGGCTCGACTATGAGCGCGCCGTGCTCTCTGCCGGTCCGGTTGGCATCATGCAGGCCTGCATGGATGTGGTCATGCCCTACATCCACGAGCGCAAGCAGTTCGGCAAACCCATCGGCGAGTTCCAGCTGGTCCAGGGCAAGATCGCCGACATGTACACGCGAATGAATGCTTCGCGCGCCTATGTGTACGCCGTCGCGCAAGCCTGCGACGCAGGCAAGACGACCCGCAAGGATGCCGCGGGCGCGATCCTGTTTGCGGCCGAAGCGGCGACGCAATGCGCGCTGGACGCGATCCAGATCCTCGGCGGGAATGGCTATATCAACGAATACCCGACGGGCCGCCTCCTGCGCGATGCCAAGCTCTATGAGATCGGGGCAGGGACCAGCGAAATCCGCCGCTGGCTGATCGGCCGCGAACTGTTCGGCGAGAGCGCTTAGGGTTACTTTCGTCATTAACAATTAAATTTGACATAAATCGTTGTTTGTGCCATTGTCTTCGTCAATAGCGGACGGAGATCGTCATGGTGCACCACACGGTACAGGATTTGCGAGCCTCCGTGGCCCATCTCCCCACCAAATCCGCCCGCATCCGCGCGCTGGCGGCAAAAGGCCTGTCGCGCGCCGATATCGCCCGCGCGCTTGGCATCCGCTATCAGCACGTGCGCAACGTACTCGTCGCGGACGAGGAGAAAGCCAGCGCTGCGCCGAGGCAACCCGGTAGCGTGACAGTTTCTATTGATAGTGCAGGGCGGGTGTTGATACCGGCGGCCTTCCGGGAATGGTTCAGCCTGCAGGAGGGCAGCAATCTGGTGCTCAATGCTGGCCCTGACGGGCTGGAACTGCTGCCGCCCTCGCGCGCAGCGGACAAGGCACGTGCCCTTCTAAGGCCGTTTCTGGAACCCGGCCTCAGCCTGTCTGAGGAACTGATCGCGGACCGCCGCGCGGAGGCGGCTCGTGAAGACGGTTGAGGGCGCGGTGCTTGATGCGTCCGCGCTGCTGGCCGTGCTGCTCGGCGAGCCGGGCGCGGGGCATGTCGAACGCTATCTGCCGGGCGCCGTCATGTCGGCGGTCAATCTGAGCGAGGTGGCGGGCAAGCTGATGGAGAAGGGCGCGCCGCAGGAAGCCGTCAAGGCGGCCATCGCGTCCATCGGGCTGGTGGTTATCGAATTCGATGAAGCGCAGGCCATGGCGGCGGCGGCGTTGAGGCCGCGCACGCGCTCGCTCGGTCTGTCTCTGGGCGACCGCGCCTGTCTTGCCCTTGGTGAGACACGCGGCGGCAAGGTTGTCACCTGTGATACGGCGTGGACGGCGGTTGAGACGTCCGCAGATATCGTACAGGCGCGCTAACCCCCTACTTTCCCGGCTTCAGCCGTGACATCAGGCGGTGGTCGGCGCTGTTCAGCATGGCCATTGTGCTTTCATAACCCGCAACAACGGCGTCGTCGTAGCGGCGCCATTCGCGCAGATCCATCTCGATCTCCGGCAGCACCAGCATGTCGGCCGCTTCGCGCGTTTCGGCGTGTTCATCCAGCGTGGCGGCGGTGGCAGCCCGCATCAGAAGCGATGCGATGGGCGGCGGATCTGACAGGCCGTGACGGATCACCCAGCCAAAAAAACCTGGCGGATTGATGAAATCCTTCGGATTGATGGCCCGGTTTCGGGTCACATCGACACCGATATTAACCCCGCGATGGCTGGCTTTCAGCTCCTTGATCGGGAAGTTGTTGAACACCGCGCCGTCCACCAGCACGTTCTCGCCATCAATCACGGGCGGCAACAGGCCTGGAATGGCCAGCGAGGCCCGCAGCGCATCGCGCAGACGGCCCGTGCGATGGACACGCACCGAGCCATTGGTGAGGTTGGACGAGACGCAGAAGAAGGGGCGCTGCAGATCAGCAATTTCGATATCGCCAAAATGCTCCGCAAGGCGCTTTTCGACCTCCTTGCCGCGTACCAGACTGACCACCGGCAGTGTCCAGTCGCCCAGCGGGCTGGTCTCGACAAACGCCTTTCGGATTCGGGCATCTATCTCGTCATTGCTCCAGCCCATGGCGACGCCGGCCGCGATGATCGCGCCCATCGAGGTGCCTGCCAGAAAGTCGAAGCTGACGCCGTGGTCGCGGAAGGCATGGATGGCCCCGATATGGGCGTAGGCGCGGCTGCCGCCACCAGACAGCACCAGCCCCACCGAACAACCGGCCATGGTGCGAGCGAGGTGGGTGACGTCGGCGTCCTCAAACTGGCGCCAGTGGAAGCAGCGCGCGGCCTCGGCAGCATCCATCCATTCCTGCGGCGTGGCCACGCTGCGGGCCCCGCCATGATGCAGCAGCACTACGTCGATCAGGCGCAGTTTCGCGGCCGGTGAGGGGTCTTCCGGCAGGATGGGCAGGGAGGGCCGTGCGTCGCTGCGCGCGAGAAGCCAGATCCGGTCCGCACGGCCAATGGCCTGCCGCGCCCAGGAAACGTCATTGAGGCGTGCTGTCAGGATGATGATGTCGCCGGTCTGCTCGGCCTCGTCGAGCTTGGAGGGTGCAACGATATCGCCCTCCTCGCCGATGATCGTGCATCGCCGTCCGAGCGCCTTGAGGGCGTCGCCGAGCTGGCGCGAGCGCAAGGTGAGATCGATGGTCGGGGAGGTGGAAACCAGTGCGAAGACGCGCGGTTCGGCCTTGGAGCGCAGCGTGCCGCCGCGCAACCGGAACAGCATCATGCGCGCCAGCTCGCGCATCAGGCTGGCATGGCGGCGGGTGAGCTTCTCGAACGCGGCCTTGGGCAGGCGGATCAGCTCACTATCGCGCAGAGCGTAGATGTTCGCCGAATGGGGCCGGTCTTCGACCAGCGCCATCTCGCCAATGGGCTCTCCCGCCCGGATGTGGCCAACCAGCTCGGGCAGGCCGTCGGCCCCGGCGCGGAACGCAGCCAGTGCGCCGGAACGCACCAGATAGAAGGCATCGGCCGGATCGCCCGCCTCGAACAGGGTCTGACCGGCGGGCAGGCAGAACCATTCCACCTCCGCTTCCACAGCCTTCAGCGCCGCCTTCTCCAGGCGGTTCAGAAAGGGGAGAAAACCGAGATTCATGTCCATGGTGCGTCACGCCCTTGCCGGGTGCGTAGCGCCTCACCCGGTCATTGGTCCAGATACCGCCATGAGTCCGCGCCGTCGAACACCCGCAAAGCCAGATGGGTGAAATCATAGTCCACGGCCATGCGCATGTTGACCTTCATGCGGGCATCGGGCGCAGGGTCGTTGCTCTCGTAGTGTGTGGTGCAGCCGCAGGTCCCGCAGGAGATGAAGGCGAGGGTGCGGTCGCCCTGCTCATAGCGGACGGCGGCGTGGGGCTGGTAGTCCAGCGTGACATCGTGAACCGGATATGCGGCCCACAAGGCGCCAGCGCGCGCAGTACGAACAGGTGCAGCGGGTCAGCCATTCCGGATCACCGGGGACTGACCAGCGCACCTGCCCGCAATGGCAAGAACCGAGTATCAAGGTGGCGTCAGGCCTCCAGTGTCTCGGCAATCCAGGCATCCACCAGCTCTTCAAGCACTTCCAGCGGTACCGCCCCGTCGCGCAGGATCACCTCGTGGAACATGCGGATGTCGAACCGGTCGCCCAGCTCGGTCTCGGCCCGCTCGCGCAGTTCGAGGATTTTCAGCATGCCGATCATGTAGGCGGTCGCCTGGCCCGGCATCACGATATAGCGCTCGATGGCGTTGACCGCGTCGCCCTGGGAGTTGGGGGTGTTCTCCACCAGATAGGCGATGGCCTCCTCGCGGGACCATTGCTTGTAGTGAAGCCCTGTATCGACCACCAGCCGGGCCGCCCGCCAGAGCTCCATCGCGAGGCGTCCGAAATTGGAGTACGGGTCCTCATAGAAGCCCATTTCCAGCGGCAGCAGCTCGGTATAGAGGCCCCAGCCCTCGCTATAGGCCGAATACCCGCCAAACCGGCGGAAGGCCGGAATGTCTTCCAGATCGGTCATGATGGCGAGCTGCATGTGGTGGCCCGGATTGCCTTCATGGTAGGCCAGCGCCTCCATCTGGTAGATCGGCATGTCGCTCATATCGCGCAGGTTGGCGTAGTAGATGCCGGGCCGGGATCCGTCAGGCGCGGGGCGTGAATAGAAGGCCTTGCCGGCCGAGGCCTCGCGGAAGGGTTCCACCCGGCGCACCTCCAGCGCGTGTTCGGGCAGGGTGATGAAGTATTCCGGCAGGCGCGCATTCATGCGCTCGATGATGGCGGTAGCCTCGTCCAGATAGGCTTGGCGCCCCTCATCGGTATTGGGATAGTAGAACTGCGGATCTTCGCGCATGAAGACAAAGAATTCCTGCAGGCTGCCCTCAAAGCCCACTTCGGCCATGATGGCTTCCATCTCGCGGTGGATCCGCTCGACATTCTCCACACCGAGATCGTGGATTTCCTGAGCCGTGAGGCTGGTGGTGGTGAAGTTGGCAAGGCGCGTGTTGTAGAAGGCTTCGCCTTCAGGCAGGCGCCATACGCCGTCACCAGCGGCCGCAGTTTCGCGCTGCGCGTTCATTACCCCGATCAGGCGCTCGTACGGCGCAGTCCAGCTCAGAAGCGCTTCGCGGCCTTCATTGAGCAGGCGGGCGCGGTCTTCCGCGCTGATATCGATCTGGTTGATGTTCCGCTCGAAGCTTTCCCAGACAATGTTGGTCTCGCCATCATCGAAGGGTGCGCCGGAGATCACGTTCTGGGCGGTTTCGATGATGTAGTCATACATCCAGCGTGGGGGCTGAATGCCCATCGCGAAGCGGGCCTCGGCCTCATCGATGAGGGTGTTCAGCATCTCGTCCACACTGCCCGCGCGGCTGACCCAGGCTTCAGCTGCATCAAGGGAATTGATGCGGTGAATGGTGGTCAGGAACACCGGGATGTTGGCGTGCATGCCGCTCATCTGGTGGAAGACATAGCCGTGGCGGCGATAGGGGTAACCGCGCTCGGCATTCTCCTGCCGGTACTCGAACAGGCGCCAGCTGAGCTGGGCTGACTCATCAAGCGCATCGAAATCAAAGCTCTCGCGCATATAGGCAAGGCGCTGCTGACCAATGCGGAAACTTTCGTCGGCAAACTCGTTGCTGACATCGCCCCACGAGCCGTAGTCCTCGTCAATCACGCCGCGATAGGCCTTCATCATCGGGCTGCGCGCGAGGTCTTCCTGCTCGAGCTGCTCGAACCAGGCATTGAGCCGCTGGCTCTCGCTCTGACTGGCCTCTTCCTGCGCCAGGTGGCTGGCAAAGGCAGGCGCGGCCACCAGCGGCGTGGCGATCAGCAAGGCAATGGCGGCGGCGCCGGACAGGCGCTGGCGAATTGATTGTTTCATGAAAGAGAACTCCCCGTTCGGTGTTATGTGTTGCGGCCCAGCCGTCTGACCGGCGCGAGTGGTGTGAACTTGCCATCGCGCTTTTCTGACCGGGCAGCCATCGCCTCGACGATATCATGCGGATTCCAGATGGAAGCCTGCAGTGTCATCACATGTTCGAGACTGTCCGCGACCGAATGATCGCGCGAATAGAGGTGAGACTTCTTGATGCCGGCAATCGTCAATGGCGGGCGGCTGGCGATGCGGGCCGCCACCGCGTCTACATGCGCTTTGAGGGCCGCCCCGTCGGGCAGCACGCCGTTGAGCAGCCCCAGAGCATACGCGCGCTCGGGTGCAAGCGTTTCGCCGGTATAGGCCAGTTCCAGAGCAATGCCGGAGGGGATCAGGCGCGGCAGGCGCTGCAGCGTGCCGACATCGGCCATCATGCCGATATTGGTCTCCTCGATGCGCAGCCACGCGTCCTTCGTGGCGTAGCGCAGGTCACACGCGGTCACCATGTCCACCCCGCCACCGACGCACGGACCCTGCATGGCGGCGATGACCGGAAAGCGGGCGCGCTCGAATGCCGTAAACGCGTCCTGCAGTGCCAGGGCTGCATTCATGAAGGCTTCCCGTGCCGCAGCCGTATCCGTGCCAAGCGCATCGGGATCGGTAAACACCGATATATCCATGCCGGCGGTGAAGACCGGGCCTTCAGCGTCCAGAATCAGAACGCGAGTCTCGCCGGCATCCGACAGCGCGTTCACCGCCTCTGGCAATTCGCGCCAGAACGCAGGTGTCATGGTGTTGCGCTTGTCGGGGCGGTTGAATGTCAGGCGGGCGATAGGGCCGTCTGATGCAAGCGCGAAACTGGAAAAGGACATGGCGGGCCTCCCGGTCGGCAGGTGAGATGCCTACTCTAGACCGGGAGGCCGGGCATGCCAGCGTGATATCAGCGCCGGTCTGGCTGGCGGTTACTGCAGATAATCCAGCGGATCGATCAGGGTGAAGCCCGGCGCTTCGCGGAAGTACTGGTCCAGCAGGTATTTGTGGCCGGAACCGTAGACGACAAGGACGCGTTCGCCCGGCTGGGCTATCTGCGCAATACGCGCAAAGATGATCATGTTGCGGCCCCACCAAGCGGCCATCTGGTGAGCCCCTACCGGGTCCTCCACCGTGCCCATCTGGGCCAGCGAAAAATAAAGCCGGTGCATGTCCAGCGCTTCGGTGGAGTTGGCATCCAGCAGACGGTCACGCACCGTGCCGTCATTATTGCGCGAGAAGAAGGCCTGAACCTCGCCAATGGTGTTCTGGAACGCCTGGATCAGCCGGGTCTGGCCGGCCGCCTCGGCCGCGGCCATCATCGCAGGGAAATCCATGCCGTTCTGGTAGTCGACCGCCCAGACCTGTTCATGGCCCAGACGTGCCGCCAGCCGGAGGCCGATCTGGTCGCGTTCATTGACCGTCAGCTCGGCATCGCCGGCGCGCCAGGCCCGGTAGCGGTCATTGATCCAGTCTTCGTGTTCGGGTTCCAGCTCGACGATGATGCGGTCGGGTCGAAATGCCTCGATGCGGTCGAGGATATCGGCGATTTCCTGCTGGCGGCGGGGCGAAAGGAAGTCATCGACTTCCGGGTTCACATAATCACGTCCGCCACCATCGAAGTGAAACGTGCCCAGCACCATCACCTGAATGTCGGTAGCTGGAGGGGCGGGCTGCGCCAGAGCCGAAGAGGCGCCAGCGAGCGCAGCAAGCATGCCAGTGAGAAGTTTCAACATGGAGGAGAGCCTTTTTTGGGTGTTATGTCTTCTGCTCCTGATGCGCGCCGGTGCGCTGGCGGATGCAGCCCACGGTGCATTTTCCTGTCCGCACTCCCCGCATTGCCCTTTCCCGGCTTTACCGGCTAAGAGCAGCGCCTAGTGTCATCCGCCATCAGGAAGCCGTCCATGACCCAGCTTGCCACTAGGCTTGATCCCGCCTCCGACAGTTTCAAGGCCAACGCCGCACGCATGGATGAGCTGGTGGCCGAGCTGAAGGCGCGCACTGCCGAGGCAGCCCTGGGCGGCCCGGAGCAGGCCCGTCAGAAACATCTGGCGCGCGGCAAGCTTTTGCCGCGAGAGCGCGTGGAACGCCTGCTGGACCCCGGCACGCCGTTCCTGGAAATCGGCGCGCTGGCGGCCAATGGCATGTATGAGGGCGATGTGCACGGCGCGGGTATGATTGCCGGCATTGGCCGGGTATCGGGCCGCGAGGTGATGATTGTCTGCAACGACGCCACGGTGAAGGGCGGGACCTATTACCCGCTGACCGTGAAGAAGCATCTGCGCGCGCAGGAGATCGCCCGCGAGAACCGTCTTCCCTGCGTGTATCTGGTGGACTCCGGCGGCGCGAACCTGCCCTTCCAGGCCGATGTCTTCCCCGACCGTGAGCATTTCGGGCGCATCTTCTACAATCAGGCGACGCTCTCCTCTGAAGGCATCCCGCAGATTGCCGTGGTCATGGGCTCGTGCACGGCGGGCGGGGCCTACGTGCCTGCCATGAGCGACGAGACCATCATCGTGAGGAAGCAGGGCACAATCTTTCTGGGGGGACCGCCGCTGGTGAAGGCCGCGACCGGCGAGGTGATCTCGGCGGAAGACCTTGGCGGCGCGGATGTGCACGCCCGCCGCTCCGGTGTGGTCGATCACTATGCCGCCAATGACGACCATGCCCTGCAGACTGCGCGGCGCATCGTGGCCGGACTCAACACCGTCAAGCGCGTGGACATGGATCTGGCCGAGCCGGAAGCCCCGGCCATCGATCCGGAAACGCTGAACGGCGTCATCCCGTCAGACGTGCGTACGCCCTATGATGTACGCGAGGTGATCGCGCGGCTGGTTGATGGTTCGCGCTTTGACGAGTTCAAGGCACTCTATGGTGAAACGCTGGTCTGCGGCTTTGCGCGCGTGCACGGCATGCCGGTCGGCATCATCGCCAATAATGGCGTGATCTTCTCTGAAAGTGCGCTCAAAGGCGCACACTTCATCGAGCTGTGCTGCCAACGCGGCATCCCGCTCCTCTTCCTGCAGAACATTACCGGCTTCATGGTTGGTTCCAAATATGAGGCCGGCGGCATCGCCAAGGACGGGGCCAAGCTGGTCACGGCCGTGTCCTGCGCGCGGGTGCCGAAAATCACCATCATCATTGGTGGCTCTTACGGCGCGGGCAATTACGGCATGTGCGGGCGCGCCTATGGGCCCCGCTTCCTCTTCATGTGGCCCAATGCACGGATTTCGGTCATGGGCGGGGAGCAGGCCGCCAGCGTGCTCGCCACCGTCAAGCGCGACGGGATGGAGGCGCGCGGCGAGAGCTGGAGCGCGGAAGATGAAGAGGCCTTCAAGGCACCGATCCGCGAGAAGTACGAAGCAGAGGGCTCGCCCTATTATTCCACCGCGCGGCTGTGGGATGATGGCGTGATCGCCCCGTCTCAGACCCGCGACGTGGTCGGCCTTGCGCTCTCCGCCTGCCTCAACGCCCCGATCGAGAAGACCCGCTTTGGCGTGTTCAGGATGTAAGGGGGAGGGAGTCAAAGCCCTCCAACAATTGTCATCACCCGCTTCATGCGGGTGACCCATGCCTGAAAGTTGCGGTGTCGCCCTCGTCCTTCTAGACGCCCTTCGGGCTCCTCAGGATGAGGGCGTGTGGTGCTTTTCCCTCATCCTGAGGGCGAACGCAGTGAGCGTCTCGAAGGACGAGGGAAAAGCCAACTCTCCCACCCTTCCTCCCCATTAAATCTTGGTAGGGAAGCATGAAGGCCCTTTGCCTGCGCGCACGCCGGGATAATTATGCGCCCATGAAAAAACTCCCGCGCTGCGCCATGATTCTTGTCCCCACCCTGCTGCTGTCTGCCGGCCCTGCACTGGCCGATGAGCCGCCTGCGGACCTCTTCCAGCGCGCGGTGGCCGCAGCGCAGCTCCATAATGAGCGGGTGAGCGAGGTGTGCAGCTTTACCTACGCGCCCAGCTGGAACGAGGAGGGCGGCTTCCGGTTCGCGGGTGAGAGTGGCTGGCTGGACGCGCGCTCGCAGCCGCTGGATCCTGAGCTGGCCAGCCGGCTACCGGAGGATGCCAGGCGCATGATCCGCGTCGAGCCGGGCCGGCTTCTGGACAGTGCGGACACGCCGCGCTTCCTGCGCTGGGAAAACGGGCTGGCCATATATCAGTTCCGGCCTGTGAGTGTGCCGCTCGCCGGGGGCGGTTTCAGTTTCGATGTCGCTGAAAATGTGGTTGCCGAGGTGGGCATAGATCCGCAGACGGCTGCGGTGGCATTCCGCGAGGTGAAAGCTCCAGCGAGCTTCCGGCCCAATGCGATCGTGCGCATTCGCGGCTACGAAACGCGTGTGAACTTTAGCCCCGCCTGGCCGGACGGCCCGGTCGTTGTAACAGATCAACGCTATGCCATTTCCGCTTCAGCCATGCTGCAGAATTACGACATGACCGGCGCGAGCACGTATTCAGGCTTCACTCGCTGCGCGGGCTGATGCGCCCATTTCGTCGCATGGAATCTCCATGCGCCGCGCGCTAGTATCCGCATAGCTTCAAGGGGGATTGATCATGGCGCGCTCCATTCTGCTGGTAAACGGTCACCCCGATCCGTCGAAGGACAGGTTCTGCCACGCCCTGTGCGATGCCTATCAGGACGGCGTGCACGAAGGCGGCAACATGGTCGCGCGGGTTGATATCGGCGCGCTGGACTTCGGGTTCATGGAAAACGCTGTGGCTTTCACCCAGCCGCCGCCTGCCGACATCGCCGCCGTTCAGGCGATGCTGGAGCGCGCCGACCACATGGTGCTGGTCCATCCGCTCTGGCTAGGCACTTTGCCTGCGCGCACCAAGGCCTTCCTCGAGCATCTGGCCCGCAACGACTTCCTGGTGAAGACCGAAGTGAAGGGCATGTGGCCGGCCAAGCGCATGCGCGGCAAGTCGGCGCGTATCGTGATGACGATGGGCATGCCTGCTTTCGCCTACAACATCTTCTACCGCGCACATTCGCTGAAGGCGCTGGAAGCCGGCGTGTTCCAGATGGCGGGGTTCAAGCCCGTCCGCCACACGATTTTCGGGGCCATTGACCTGTCGGCGGAAAGCCGCCAGCGCATGCTGGCGAAAATGCGCGCGCTCGGCCGGGCGGGTAAATAACACCCCCCTCCTGCTCAGCTTTTGCTTGCCACGGTGCCGGAAGCCCGGTTTGATGGGTTAACCATAATGGCGGAGCCGGGGGGCTGTTTTCATGGATTCACTTCAACCTGTGCTGGATTTTTTCCGGGAAGGGTTCAGGGCGGTCAATGGCGTGCAGGGCCTTTTCATCGCGCTGGTGGCGGCATTCCTTCTGCCGTCCTGGGGGCGGCTGATCGTTTTTGTCGTCGGGGCAACACTGTTCCATCTGGTTGTGGACGCCCTGCTGCCGGTGCTGGCGAACAATGCGGTGTTGCGCCTGCCGGACGTGCTCTCCATGCCGTTCTGGCGCTATGTGGCGGTGTTGCTGGCAGGGTATCTGATCGTGATCAGCCTGTTGGCCCTGATCAAGCGATTGCTCCTCAAACGGTAGGTTTGCTGCGCTTGCAACATGCACGCCGGGCACTCAACCCGCCCGTGCGCAGGCTCTTTTTGTTTGCTTTTTGGTAAGAATTTGGCACGGTTCAGGTGGGAACGCCCGCGGGGCGAGTGATTGAGGGGAATCATTATGGAAATTCTCGATACGGTATGGGGCTATCTGGAGCCGGTATGGGCGTGGCTGCGTGCCGGGCTGGACATGCATGGGCCGGGTAACTGGACCGAGCTTGGCATCCAGATGGGCGTCATTGCCGTCGTAATGGCGCTGATGATGCAGAGCTTTGGCGCAATCCTGATCTTCACGGTGGTGGGTGTCATCATCCATGTGGTGGTCGATCAGGTGCTGCCGATGGTGCGGGACGGGGCGGCGTTCTCGATGCCGCCGGTCGCCGACATGAGCTACTGGCAGTACATCGCCTTTCTGGCGCTGGCCTACTTCGTGGGCCTGATCGTGCTCTTCCTGATCAAGAGCATCATCTTCCGCCGCTAGCCGCCGGCACTCTGACGGACAGGGGCGCTGATCGGGGGATCGGCGCCTTTTTCCCGTGCTGACATGCGAACCGCCCCGGTCTTATGGCCGGGGTGCTTTGCTTTGGGCACGGCGCTGGCCTAATGATGGCGCAAAGCGCGCGATTTACGCGCGCAGCGACGAGGAGCCCCTCCATGAGCCAGAACGATGTCCTTCTGTCCGTCACGCCGGGCGGCACCGCCATCATCACGCTGAACCGTCCCGAAAAGCACAACGCCTTCAACGCCGATGTAATTGCCACCCTGTCAGACATGTTCGAGACGCTGCGCGCCAACACCGATGAAGTGCGCATGGTGGTCCTGCGCGGGGCCGGCCCCAGCTTTTCGGCCGGCGCGGATCTGGAGTGGATGAAGGCGGCCGCTGACTGGACCCATGATGATAATGAGGAAGACGCGCTGGGTCTGGCGCGCATGCTGCGCCGCCTGCATGATCTGCCGCAGCTGACGGTCGCGCTGGTGCAGGGCGCGGCGATGGGCGGCGGGGCAGGGCTGGTGGCCGCCTGCGATGTCGCCATCGCAGTGAAGGATACCAAATTCCGCTTCTCCGAAGTGCGCCTGGGACTGACACCGGCCACCATCTCGCCCTTCGTGGTGCGCGCTATCGGGCCGCGCTGGGCCAAGGCCCTGTTTGCGACGGCGGAAGGCTTTGACGGCGATTTCGCCCACAAGATCGGGCTCGTGCAGTATGTGGTCGACAGCGCGGACGATCTCGATGACACGCTGGAAATGGTCGCAAAACTCGTCTTCGCTGCCGCGCCCGGCGCGGTTGCCGCTGCCAAGGCGCTGGTCGACGAGGTGACGGGCCAGGAGATTGATGACCGGCTCGGCAAGCACACCGCCAAACTTATCGCCGACCGGCGCGTCAGCAAGGAGGGCCGCGAAGGCCTTGCCGCCTTCCTTGAAAAGCGCAAACCGGTCTGGGTGAAGTAGCACCGCACCGGCGCTCCCCATGCTCTCCCTGCGACAGCTCGAAGCGGCGTTCCACCGGGAACGCGAAGCCTTGCGCGCGCGCCTCGTACGCGGGCGCTGGAGCGGCTATGCGTTCGAGTTTCTGGCCTTTGGCATCAAGCAGGGCTGGGCATGCCTGTTCGGCGCGCTGATGCTGGCCCTGCTGCTGGCGACCTTCCTTTTCTACCCGTCCGATGCGCCGCTAGCCCGTTATGATTTCCTGACCCTTGCCGCTGTGCTCATCCAGATCGGGATGCTCGCCTTCGGGCTGGAGACGCTGGAAGAGGCCAAGGTCATCGCCGTCTTTCACGTTGTCGGGACGGTGATGGAAATTTTCAAGGTCGCGATGGGCTCGTGGATCTATCCCGAAGCAGGGGATGCCATTCTGGTCATTGCCGGCGTGCCGCTCTTTTCCGGCTTCATGTATGCGGCCGTGGGCAGCTATATCGCGCGGGTCTGGCGCCTGTTCGATTTCCGCTTTGACCGCTTCCCGCCTTTGTGGCTGCAGGGCCTGCTGGGACTTGCCATTTACGTGAACTTCTTCACTCACCACTTCACCATCGACATCCGCCTGGGGCTCTTTGCGCTGAGTGCGCTCATCTACGGCCCGTGCGTGATCTGGTTCCGGCCAGACAGAGTGCATCGCTGCATGCCGCTATTACTGGCTGCGATTCTGACCGCACTCTTCATCTGGTTTGCCGAGAATATCGGGACGTTTGCGCGCGCCTGGGCCTATCCGGGGCAGGAGGCAGGCTGGCACATGGTTTCGCTGGCCAAGCTCGGCTCGTGGTATTTGCTGATGATTATCAGCTTCGTGCTGGTGGCGGCTGTGCATCAGGCGGCGGGTCCGCGCTTGCACGCGCGGCGCTGATCGCCCACAACGCCGCGACAGACCTGATCAGAAAAATGAGGGCGCGCCCATGATCACGAAACTCCTCATCGCCAATCGCGGGGAAATCGCCTGCCGTGTGATCCGCTCGGCGCGCCAGATGGGCATTGCCACGGTCGCGGTCTATTCCGATGCCGATGCGAACGCCCCGCACGTGAAGCTGGCTGATGAGGCGGTGCATATCGGCCCGTCACCGGCGCGTGAGAGCTATCTGCTGGGCGACAGGATCATCAAGGCGGCGAAAGATACTGGCGCGGATGCAATCCATCCGGGCTATGGCTTCCTGTCGGAGAATGCGGGCTTTGCAAGGGAATGCGCGAAGAACAACATCATCTTTGTCGGCCCCAGCCCGGAAGCCATCGAGGCGATGGGTCTCAAAGACCGCGCAAAGGCGCTGATGGAAGAGGCCGGCGTGCCGGTCACGCCCGGCTATCACGGCGATAATCAGGATCCGGCCTTCCTGAAAGAGCAAGCTGACAAAATCGGCTATCCCGTCCTCATCAAGGCCGTCGCCGGCGGCGGCGGCAAGGGCATGCGCAAGGTGGAGAAATCGGCTGATTTCGCCGCCGCTCTGGAAAGCTGCAGGCGCGAGGCGGCCTCCAGCTTCGGCGATGAAAACGTGCTGATCGAGAAATACATCACCAGCCCGCGCCATATCGAGGTGCAGGTGTTTGGTGACACCCACGGCAACGTCATCCACCTGTTCGAGCGGGACTGCTCGCTCCAGCGCCGCCACCAGAAAGTGCTGGAAGAAGCGCCCGCCCCCGGTATGAGCGAAGAAGTGCGCGAGGCGATGTGTTCAGCTGCCGTGCGCGCGGCGCAGGCAGTCAACTATGCCGGTGCGGGTACGGTGGAGTTCATCGTCGATGGCTCCGGCGAGCTGCGCACGGACGGCTTCTACTTCATGGAGATGAATACCCGCCTGCAGGTGGAGCATCCCGTCACCGAGATGGTGACAGGGCTTGATCTGGTGCGCCTGCAGCTGGAGGTCGCCTCTGGCGGGCATGTCCCGGCGCAGGACGAGATCACGCTCTCCGGCCACGCCATCGAGGCGCGGCTCTATGCCGAAGACCCGGTAACGGGCTTCCTGCCCTCCACCGGTGTGCTGGAACGCCTCGACCTGCCCGAGGGGCGCGAGGGAGTGCGGGTGGACTCAGGCGTGGAGCAGGGCGGCGAAGTCACCATGTTCTACGATCCGATGATTGCCAAGATCATCGCCCAAGGCGGCGACCGCGAGGAGGCCATTGAGCGCCTCATCGACGCGATAGACAGCGATGTCGGGGTCTGGCCGGTGCGCACCAATGCGGGTTTCCTGCGCCGCGCGCTGGCCCACCCGGACTTCGCGGCGGGTGACGTCTATACCGGCTTTATCGAAGCCCATCTCGATGAACTCGTGCCGCCGGGCCTGCCCGCTTTGCACTATGCCGTGGCGGCGCTGGTCCTCTCCGGGGCCGGGCGCGGCAGCGATCCGTGGGATGCGCTCGCCGGTTTCCGCCTCAATGCCGCGCCGCGCGTGGAGTACGGCTTTGATGCGGGCGGTGAGCGCCTGTCTGCGGCGCTGACAGAGGGCGGCGTCGGCGTGAACGGTGAGGCGCTCCAGCTCAGCGATGTGCAGGGCTATCTCGGCGAGCAGGGCGGGGTGGTCGAGCTTGTCCATGGCGGCGAGACGCTGCTGGCCGCTGTCGAGCATCATCGCGACGGGCTTCTCGTCACCCTGCAGGGCCAGGCCGTGCTGGTGCGCGATCATGACGCCGCCGTCGATGCCGATGCGCTGGCAGGCGGCGATGCCGTCAAGGCGCCGATGCCCGGCAAGGTGCTCAGCCTGTCGGTGAAGCCGGGTGATCCCGTCACCAAGGGCCAGACGCTCGCCGTCATGGAAGCGATGAAGATGGAAATGGCCCTCGCTGCGCCGCGCGATGGCGTTGTCGGAGCGGTCAACATCACCGAAGGCCAGCAGGTCAATGAAGGTGATGTGCTGGTGGCGCTGACGGAGGAGGGGGAGGGGTAGGGTTTTTCCCTCATCACTCCCCTCATTCGTCATTCCAGAAAGCGCGTCAGCGCTTGTCTGGAACCCAGTTGTTGTAAAAAGACTGGGTTCCGGCTTGCGCCGGAATGACGAGGTTGGGGCGCATTTAAACATTCTGCAGGTACGCCGCCGAGCCGGGTCCCATAGCCTTTCATTCTCCCAAAACTTGCGTTTCACCGGCGTAAGCCGGTGCCCAGTCTTTTCCTGGATCCCGGCTTTCGCCGGGAAAACGAGAAAATGGGATGCTAGCCTCGTTGATTTTCTTGGGTCCCCGTCGGGGCGGGGGACCCCGTTTTCCTGGTCTTAAGCCGGTACGTTGTGAGCCTCTCCACCGGCGCGCAGCGCCGCAAGCGCGAACGCGCGCCCGCGACTTTTCGCGGAACATCGCAACGCGGACGCGTTGCGCCACAGAAAAACTGGCACGCCCCTAGCATGGTGAACGCCCGATCCCCTCACGCTGTACCGCAAATGGACAGCAACAGAGCAAAGGTTTGGGCCATGGACGTGCTCGCAGACTGGACTGATCAGACCCGCAGCGATTTCCGCAACCGTATCACCCGCACCACGCATACGCTTCACACTTCGCCGCTGTTCAGCGAGGAGGCCGTCGAACGGCTGATCGAGATACACCCGCGCGAATACGCCGATTTTGCCACGATGGACGAAACCGGTTCGCGCAGTTCCTGGAAGACCGGCGATCCGGGCGCGCTCTCCGGCAAGGAGCTGATCCGCGCGGTGAAGTCTGGCCGGCTTTGGATAAACCTGCGCAATCTTTTCGGCATTCACGCAGAGTACCGCGCGCTGCTCGACCAGATGTTCGCCGAACTGCAGGACGAAAATCCGGGCTTTCATCCGGTGCGCATTCTGGGCGGTCTGCTGGTGTCTTCCCCGCAGGCCAAGGTGCCCTTCCACATGGATCGTACCGACACCATGCTGTGGCACATCAGCGGGAAAAAGCGCGTCTTCGTCTATCCCCACCACGACGAGGTGGCGACCGATGCCGAGCGCGAGGAAGTCCTCCTGCACGCCTTCAATGACGAGCTGGCCCACCGCCCCGAGGCCGAAAATCATGTCCGCGTCTTCGACCTGGAGCCCGGCGAGATGATCTGCTGGCCGCTGCACACGCCGCACCGTGTGGAGAATATGGGCACGCTCAACATTTCCCTGGCGACGGAGTACACCACGCCGCAGGCGCGCGTGCAGAATAATGCGATGTATTTCAACGGCATCATGCGCCGCCGCTTTGGCTGGCAACCGCCACGCATCGCCGAAACCCACGGGCTGAACCGCACGGCGCGCTATGTTGCCGGCGCCCTGATGCGCAAGGCCGGCATCACCGTGCCGGTCGAGACACCGCACGCGGGCGGTTACCGCTTCGCGGTGGACCCGGATGCGCCGCTGGGCGTGCGCGCCTGATGGCCACGGCAACGCGTACGCGCGTGGCTCCGCCGCTGCTGGACTGGAGCGAGTATCATCGCGGCGAATTCGCCAGAGGCGTGGTCAGCGCCCGCCATCAGCTTGCCCGCTTGCCGCTTTTCACCGACGAGGCGCTGGCTGCCATGCTGGACCGGCAGGACCGGGCCAATCTGGATGTCTGCACGATGGGCCGCAATCCGGCCGAGCGCTCAAGCTGGCGTGATGTACCGGTCTGCCGCCATCTGCCCGGCCATCATCTCATCGAGGCCGTACGCCAGACCCGGCTCTGGGTGCATGCCCGTCACGCGCTGGATACCGACAGCGAGCTGAAACCCGTTTTCGCCGCGATGATGGACCAGCTCCGGCATCTCAATCCCGGCTGGTCGCCCTTGCGTGCCTATGGCGGCGTGGTGATCGCCTCGCCGGGGGCTCAGGTCTTTCTCCATTCGGACATATCCGAAACCATGATGTTCCAGGTGAGGGGCAGCCAGGAGGTCTTCGTCTATCCGCCGCGTGAACCCTGGGTCAGTGACCGGGCGCTGGAAGGCGTGCTGCTGGGCGAGGCGGGCGAGGACCTGCCCTATGATCCGTCATGGGATGCAGAGGCTGCGCGCATCGATATGGAGCGCGGATGTTTTGCCGCCTGGCCGTTGCATGCGCCCCACCGTATCCGCTTCGGTGGAGAGCTGTCGGTGACGCTGGTGCTGGAAGTAGTCACACAGGAATCGCTGATGAAAAATGGTGTGCTGCACGCCAACGGGCTGATGCGCCGGGCGGGGCTGAACCCGAAAAGCGCCGATACGGGCGGGCTGGGTGCGGCCGTGAAGCTTGCCATTTCCCGGGCTGCCAAGACGGCCAGCGCCATCCGCAGGCACCGGTCAGAGGCGCAAACGGCAGACATTTCGCTGAAGGGTGCGCTGGAGCGAGCCTGAGCACTGCATGACATGCGCCGTGCGGCTTTGACCGCGCCCCGGTTTCGTCCTAGCTCATGACCTCATGAGCCTGCATCTCATCAAGCTGTGCGTCGGTGCCGACACGATCGAGGATCTGGAAAGCTGGCGCGCGCAGATCGCTCCCGGCGACAAGCCGATGTATCACGTCACCCGTATGAGCCCGAAGCGGGCCGATGAACTGCTGGATGGCGGGTCGCTCTACTGGGTCATCAAGCGCGTCATCCAGGTGCGCCAGCGCATCATTGGCCTTGAGGAACTGACGGGCAGTGACGGTGTTTCGCGCTGCTGCATCTGGCTCGACCGCGAGCTTGTCCGCACTTCGCCGCGTCCGAAAAAGCCGTTTCAGGGCTGGCGATATCTGACCGCTGCCGACGCCCCGCCCGATCTGTCCTCACCAGCTGCAGGCGGCGAGGAGCTGCCTGATGATCTGCGCGCCAAGCTGATTGAAATGGGGGCCTGGTAGGTTTCTGCCCTTCCTCTCATCACCCCCACCAAGGCGGGGGTCCAGAGATCACAGGTCTCAGGCGGAGGCAGGAGTCCGGCGCGTAGCGCCGAGAAGCGCGAACGCGCGCCCGCGACTTTTCGCGGAATATCGCAACGCGATGCGTTGCGGAACTGGAAAAAGACTACCCCCGTCTCGCCGGGTTGGCTGCCACATTGTCGATAAGGCGTGTCTTGCCCACGCGCACCGCCGCGAGCACGCGCGCGGGTCCTTTCAAGGGGCCGTCGCCCATGACATCCAGCGTCCCGGCGTCGCGGACCTCCAAATAGTCCACCGCGTCGAACACGCTGGATGCCAGGATGCGGGCATGCTCCAGCGCCTTGTCCGCCGGTTCGCCGTCCTCGAGCGCGTGGGCGAGATCGCGCAGGATAACGTTCAGGCGCCCGGCCCGCATCCGTTCGGCGGGCGAGAGGTAGACATTGCGCGAGGACAGGGCGAGGCCGTCCGCCTCCCGCCTCGTTTCCACGCCCAGCACCTTCACCGGCAGGGCGAGATCGCTGACCATGCGGCGGACCACCATGAGCTGCTGGTAGTCCTTCTCGCCGAACACGGCGATATCGGGCCGGACTTGCCCTAACAGGCGGGCCACGACGGTGGCCACCCCGCCGAAGAAATGCGGACGGGCCTCACTCTCCAGGCCCAGTGCCGGACCGGCTACATTGATGGTGGTCGCGAACCCGTCCGGATAGACCTCCTCCACCGCGGGCGCGTAAAGCAGGTGACAGCCAGCGGCCGCGAGCAAGGCAGAATCCGCCTCCAGCGTTCTTGGATATGTGCCGAGATCCTCGTGAGCGGCGAACTGGGTGGGATTGACGAAAATGCTCACCACTGCCCGGTCACAGGTCTCAAGGGCCTTGAGCACCAGTGCGATGTGGCCGTCGTGCAGGGCGCCCATGGTCGGCACAAATCCAATCGTATGGCCGTCCCGGCGCCATTCGCTGATCTCGCGCTCCAGCGCGTTGGCGGTGTGGACGGCAGGGCAGTGCAAGGCAGGCAGCATGGGGCGAGGGTGCTCCGTCTGGCAGACAGGCACGCTAGACGGGGCATGCGGCTGTAGGCAAGAAGCCGACTCGCTGCAAGGTGGCGCCATGTTCCGCTTGCTCCTTCCCCTTTGCCTGTCTCTGGCGCTCGGTGCGTGTGGCACGAGCGGCACGGCCAGCCGCGCGCTCAGTGCGGACAGCCAGCAGGCTCTACGGCTGGCTGCGGCCCTGGAGGCTGCTGCGCAGGCTGATGACGCCGTGCTGGGCCATGTCATCCATGAGATGGACGCGCTTGAGGCAGCACTCGCGCGCGGCGTACCGGTTCATGCCGAAGCCGAGGCGGAGCCTTTTATGGACGAACCGGCAATTGCGCTGGTGCCCCGCCCGGAGGCGGACACTGTTTTGAGCCTGATGCATGGCATACATCTGGCCTCCTACCGCGACGCGCGCCATGTGAGCGAAGGCTGGTACGCGCTGCAGGGGCTGCACGCCTCGCTCGCCGGACTGCAGGCGCGCTACGTTACCGCCGATCTGGGACCGCGCGGGGTCTATCTGCGCCTGCTGGCAGGACCGTTCGACACGGCTGAAGAGGCGTCCCAGGCATGCCGTTCCCTGCAGGCCGCCCAGAACTGGTGCGCGGTAACCGCTTTTGACGGGACGGCTGTAAGCCCGTAGCCAATGTTCACTGACTGTGTGCATCATCAGGTTTGCGTGCGGCACAGGCATGGTTATCTCTAGGCTCAGGCACGCCGTTCCGGAATCGCCCCATCATGAATTCGCCGCCCAGCCAGACAATGTTGTCGTCCGCCGCGCCGCATGCACCGCGCACAGGCGTACGTGACGCTCACATTATTGTGGTGGGTAATGAAAAGGGCGGGGCCGGAAAGTCTACTGTCGCGATCCATCTGGCGATTGCGCTGATGCGCATGGGACAGATGGTGGCTGCGATCGATCTCGATCTGCGCCAGGCCTCGTTCACACGCCATCTGGAAAACCGCACACGCTGGGCCAACAGGCGCGGCGTGGATCTGCCCATCCCCGACCAGGTCGTCCTGCGGCCCAGCCTGTCGCGAGACATGGACGTCGCCGAGGCGGAGGAGCGGGCAGCGTGGGAGCGCGAGCTGGCAAGCCTGAAAGCGCGCACCGACTTCATTGTCATCGACGCACCCGGACATGACACGCACTATTCGCGTCTTGCCCATGCCAGCGCCGACACCATCATCACGCCCGTCAATGACAGCTTTGTCGATTTCGATCTTCTGGCAGAGGTCGATCCGGAGACGTTTGAAGTGGGGCGGCCCAGCGTCTATTCGGAAATGGTCTGGAATTGCCGCAAGCAGCGTGCGGCACGCGACAAGAAGCCCATCGACTGGGTGGTGATGCGTAACCGGGTCTCGACGCTGGACGCCCGCAATACCCGCCGCGTTGCCGAAGGGCTACGCAAGCTGTCGGAGCGGATCGGGTTCCGCAATGCTCCGGGCTTCTCCGAGCGGGTGATCTACCGCGAGTTGTTCCCGGTGGGGTTAACCCTGATTGACCTGACCGAGTCCGGATCGGCCATACCGTTCACGATGAGCCATGTTGCGGCGCGCCAGGAATTGCGTGATCTGCTGATCGTGCTCAAGCTGCCGCCTCTGGCGGGCAAACCCTTCCCCTTCTGAGGGCGGCAAGATGAGCATTCTCTTTGGCGTTCTTATCGCGCTGGGTGCGATGGTGGTGCTGGCCTGGCTGTTCACCAGGGCGAAGCCCTCATCGGTAGTGAAAATCGGCCGCAGCGTTACCGCCATCGCCGTCATCCTGCTGGGCGTCCTCATGACGATGCGCGGCATGGGCATTCTGGGCGTGCCGATGGTGCTGGCCGGGATCGGCTTCCTGTTGACCGGCACGTGGCGCGCGCGTCCCGGCTTCGGCGGTGGTCCAGGCGGCAAGGGGCGTTCAGGCCCCACCCCGCGGCGCAGCGAGTCCATGAGCATTGCCGAAGCGCGCGCCACGCTGGGCGTTGAGCCCGGCGCCAGCCCCGAAGACATCCAGCGCGCCTATCGCGACATGATGAAGAAGGTCCACCCCGATACCGGCGGCAGCGACGCGCTGGCCCGGCGGGTGCAGCAGGCGCGCGATCTGCTCCTGGGTGACTGATGCTTGCGGTTACGCGCCCTGATTGACCGCGAAACAGGCCTCGCCCATCCGGGCGAGGTCGGCGCAGACCTGACGGGCCGTCGCCGGGTCTATCGCTTCAAAGCGCGCCCGCCATAGCGAACGCCCGTCGCGCAGGACTTCTTCGGTGACCTGTGCCGCGCCCGACAGGGCAGGGGCCAGACTCAGGACGGTTTCCAGCCGCGCCTGCGCCACGGCGCGGGAGCCAAACGCGCCCACCTGGACAGCCCAGCTGCCAGCGGGTGCGGAGGTGGGCGTATGCGGAGCAGCCGGCGCGGAGACCTGCGTGGCCGAGGCGGAAGAATCGAACCGGACCCTGTCCGCAGACTCCCGGCGCGTGGGCCGATCAAGCTCTGAAATGTCCTGCACCACAATCTGCACCGGCGGGGCGGTCTCGCCGGAGCCGGTGACAGCCGAGCCCATGGCGGTGGGGCCAGGCAGCCCGGACAGTTCCGCGGTGAGGATTTCCTGTTCACGGATAGGGCTGAGGCGCGGTGAGTTGAGGCTCGCCAGGATCATGCCGTCACGGCGTGCATCGAGCGTGGCAAAGGCGGCTTCCACCAGCTCCTGGGCGTGCGCGTCGCGTACCGGGCCGGTTGCTCCGCCCATCACGACAGTGACCAGACGGCGGCCATCGCGTTCGGCTGTGACGGCGATATTGAAGCCGGATGCCCGGATATAGCCGGTTTTCATGCCGTCCACCCCGCGGACGCGGCCGACCAGCGTGTTGTGCGTGGTGTAGGTGCGTCCGGCATGGGAAAAGCTGCGCTCGTTGAAATAGTGGAAATATTGCGGGAAATCGCGGTGCAGGGCGTGGGCGAGGCGGGCCATGTCGCGCGCGGTCGTGCGCTGGCTGGCATCGGGCAGGCCGGAGGCATTGCGGAACACGGTAGCGGTGAGGCCGAGCTCAACCGCCCGGTCCGTCATGGCGGATGCGAAGGCAGCCTCGCTGCCCCCCAGACGCTCTGCGACCATCACGGCCACATCGTTGGCGCTGCGGATGACGAGCGCGCGGATCGCGGTTTCCACGCTGATGGTCTGGCCGGCTGGCACTCCCAGCTTGGACGGCGGGCGCGAGGCTGCTTCCGCCGACATGGTAAGCTGCGAGGTGAGGGTGAGATCGCCGCGCTCCAGTGCCTCGAACAGCATGTAGAGCGTCATCATCTTGGTCAGTGAAGCCGGGTAACGCGCGGCATCTGCCCGGCGTGCGTGCAGAACCTCGCCGGTATCGATGTCGGCCACGAAGGCGGCATAACGGTCTTGTGCAACGGCCGATGCGCCCGGCACCAGAAGGGCGAGCGCAAGCACCACGAAACAGGCGGCGAGATGACGATGTATCATAGGCCCGCACGATCACAGCAATGGGTTGATGGCCCGTTAACCGCCGTGCCCAAAAAGAAAATGGTGCGGTGCACAAAAAATGGTTGACTTCAGGGGTGCGATTCCTCATATTTGCTGCAGTAGCGAACATGAAAGCAGGGGGCAGATCGATGCCGACCGACGCCGAAACCACCAAAGCCGAGACCGTCACCGCGGAAGAAAAACCGGTCGTGACGAAAGCGGCGGACCGTGCTGCGAAAGCCAAGGCCCCTGCCGCCAAGGCTGAAACCCGATCAGAAGCGGTACCTGCAAAGAAGGCAGTGCCCGCCGCAAAGAAACCCGCGCCCCGGAAACCTTCCGCCCCCCGCAAGTATACGGGCGCTCCCAAAGGAGACACCATCATGGCCACTGTGAAAAAAGACCTGACCAAGGAAACGTTTGAAACCTTCACCGCCGCGTCGAATGACGCCGTGAAGGAAGGCATCGAGAAGTCGATGGCCGCTGTGAACGATCTGAGCGCCTTCCACAAGAACTCGGTGGAAGCCGTGATCGCGTCTGCGACCACCGCCTCGAAGGGCTTTGAAGAGCTGAACGCTCTGGCCGCCGGCTATGCCAAGAAGTCGATGGAAGACGGCATGGTTGCCGCCAAGTC
>ERZ869909.420-NODE-420-length-51905-cov-11.785039_pt1 | contig 51905 bp, 49 predicted proteins | sample MGYA00520892_ERZ869909 | MGnify/ENA primary metagenome ERZ869909 (study PRJEB32215, sample SAMEA104723947) | bioreactor metagenome | biome: bioreactor; feature: anaerobic bioreactor; material: water | place: China | collected 2015-03-12 ... | reverse complement strand
CGTACGGCGCTCACATTACTGGGTATTGTGATTGGCGTAGCGGCGGTGATTTCCATGTTGGCGATTGGCCAAGGTGCTCGTCAGGATGTCGTTGACAGAATTAGTGCCATGGGCTCAAATTTATTGACGGTATTTCCGGGTGCTCCGAATCAGCGCGGACGTTGGGGGGTTGCAACACTAATACCCGAAGATGTTGACGCGATTAACGAATTGCCATTGGTGCTCGCTGCTGTGCCAGAGCTCACTGGCAACCGCACCTTACGCCGTTCGGGTTTCGATAAAGAAGCACAAGTGAACGCGACTTATCCTGAGTTCCCGATTGCGCGGCAGTGGACGGTGGAAAAAGGCAGCTTCTTTACCCGCGAAGACGAGGAACTGTACGCAACCGTTGCCGTGATTGGTCAAACCGTCGCCCGGCAATTATTCCCAGACACGGATCCGCTCGGCGAAGTTATGTTGATTAACAACGTCCTGTTCCGTGTCATTGGCGTCATGAGCGAGCGTGGTGCATCGCCGTGGGGGCAAGACCAGGATGATGTTGTCTTTGTACCATTTAGCACTGGCTCGTTGCGGTTATTCGGCCAACGCTTCTTGCGCAACGTTACGGTAGCGGTGGTGTCGAGTGATGCGGCAGTGATGCAAGACGCGAACGATCAAGTTCATAGCTTACTGCTGGAACGGCATGGGGTTGAGGATTTTCAGATTCGTAATATGGCTTCGATTATCGAGACGGCCACAGAAACCCAGAACACCATGACTTTACTCCTTGGTGTGATCGCGGTTATTTCGTTGGTTGTCGGTGGTATCGGGGTTATGAACATCATGTTGGTGAGTGTCACCGAGCGCACCCGAGAAATCGGAATTCGTATGGCCGTTGGTGCCCGTGGCGGACAGATCCGTATGCAATTCCTAATCGAAGCGGTCACAGTTGCTTTGCTCGGTGGTCTTATCGGCGTTGCGCTTGGTCTCGGAATTACTTGGGTCATCGCTAGTTTTGGTAACTCGGTGATGTTTGCAACGACGCCAGTGATGTTAGCGTTTGGCTGTGCATTCTTGACCGGCTTGATCTTCGGTTACGTACCCGCACGAAAAGCAGCGCAACTCGACCCGGTGCAAGCACTGGCGAGCGAATAAGTTGTCCTGAAATAACAAACTCCCCTACAATACGGTTATAATTCGAAGTAACCGTTTGTTCAGGGGAGTTTTTCATGTCTGCATTCACAACATCACCCACTTCATTGACGATTACTCGCCCGGACGACTGGCACGTGCACTTGCGCGACAGTGAGATGCTGGGCATGACAGTGCCGGCGACAGCGCGAACCTTTCATCGCGCCGTGGTGATGCCAAACCTCGTTCCACCTGTGACTAACGTGGAGCTTGCCTCCCAGTACCGCCAACGCATTTTGGCAGCGTTACCGAGTGACATGACATTTGATCCGCGCATGGCACTTTACCTTACTCAAGACACAACGGCTGAAACCGTTATGGCTGCAGCGCAAGACGACACCGTTATTGGTTTCAAACTGTATCCTGCCGGTGCAACGACAAATTCGGCAGCTGGAGTGCGTTCGGTCGAAGGCATGGCAGCCACGCTTGAAGTTATGCAAGAACACGGTGTGCCTTTATTGGTTCATGGTGAAGTTACAGAACCGGAAATTGACATTTTTGATCGTGAAAAAGTCTTTATCGACCGTTATTTAGTGCCAATTACTGAGCAGTTCCCGCGTTTGAAAGTCGTGTTAGAGCATATAACGACAAAAGATGCGGCAGACTTTGTTGCGGCCGCGCACGATCAAGTCGCTGCCACAATCACGCCTCAGCATATTTTAATGAACCGCAATGACTTGCTGGTCGGCGGTGTGCACGTACATAACTATTGTTTGCCGGTATTAAAACGCCGGACTCACCAAGAAGCCCTGCAAAAAGCAGCGACGAGCGGCAGTCCAAAGTTTTTCCTCGGCACCGACTCAGCTCCACATGTGCGTGAAAAGAAGGAAACGGCTTGTGGTTGCGCCGGTTGTTTTTCTGCATTTACCGCCATTGAGCTCTACGCTCAGGCATTTGCAGATCTCGATGCACTCGATAAGCTAGAAGGTTTTGCGAGTCATTTTGGCGCTGATTTCTATGGTATTCCGCGCAATACGGATACCATTACGTTAGAACGCGGCTCCTGGCAGGCGCCGGAATTAGTCCATCATGGTGATCAGAGTTGGGTGCCATACTGGGCAGGGCGGGAATTAAGCTGGCAGCAGCAAGGTGGTTGAGAAATCAACTAGGTCAACTTCATGTACCTTTCGGAATATATCATTCGTCATATTCAAAAATGGACGCATTTTAACAAAAAAACCTTTAGAATATGAATACATAGTGTCATATTAAAAGCTGTCAACACGGTTGATTTAGACCAAGAGGTTAGTCATTGTTTAACATTCGCAAAACCAAGCAAAAGCGCATTTTGGTTGCATTGGGGATTTCAACATCTTCAGTGCAAATTGCGATCCTGAAAGCGGTGTCTGAAACTGAAGCTGCGGGCGCTTCCTTGCAATATCAAGGGAAAACGTGGCAGTTGGTGGTGAATGACGAAGAGCGGGTGGATGATCACGATCCATTAGCGGCGATCGAGATACTCTTAGAGCGATACAAACGATTTGACTTAAATGGTCAACCGGTGCAAGTGGTTTTAAGCTCAGGAATGGTTGAACAAGTGTCGGTCGATAAACCGCAAGCTAAAGCGGAAGATATCGTGCCAACCTTGCAATGGACATTAAAAGATCTTGTGTCCATTCCTCCAGCCGATTTGATTCTTGATTATTACGATATCCCCGTTCAGGTGGCTGGTGCGAAAAAAATCAACGTCGTCGCCATTAGCCGCGCCAAACTTGAACCTTGGGTTCGGGCTCTGAATGCGGCTGGTTTGCAAATTATGGGAATCGTCAATCTTGATTTGGCGTTTATCAAATGGGTTGATGAAGACTTACGGACCATGATCGTGTCGCAAGTGAGCGGTGAACGTCCGCACTTGCAGATTATCGCCAAGCAAAAATTGATTGTGAGTCGAAGGTTGCCGCAAGCGTTTGACCTCAACACCATCGACCCGCACGACAGTGAACGCATGGAGGCATTAGCGATCGAACTGCAGCGTTCGCAAGATTTTTATTCAGGTCAATTACGACAAGCACCACTTGCAGACATCGAACTAGCAATTCATCACCAACATGCCGACGTGGTGGCCGAAGTGGTTGCTGCGCAACTGGGCATGCAAGTTTCAGCGCTGAAGTATCCAACTTGGTCGAAAGAGCTGGCTGCCGGTGATTATACTGATGTCTTGGCAATCAGCGGGTTACTCTGGCTCATTGACGAACAGCCGTCGGTTACAGAAAAAGGTGGTGCATCATGAAGCACAGCATCAACCTTTTCCAAGCAGACCTGATTCCAGAGCGTCCGTGGTTAACGCTGCATAGAATCCTGCTAGCAGTCGCATTAATTATTGTTGTCATACTCCTGTTTCGCGCCCACGCGGCTGTGCAGTTGAGTCAATTGAATGCTGAGTTGCAGCAACATACCGCTGAGCGTGCGCAAGCTCAGCAACAGATTTCAGAGTTATCGCGGGAAGTTTCAGCTTTGCGTCCCGATCTCAATGTGCAATCAAGATTATTGGAGTATGAAGCCGAGATTCAAACGCGCCAACAGCTCATTGGAGAGTTCCAACGTCGTTCGCAAATTCGCCGACACCATTACGCTGGGCTACTTACGGACTTAGCGCGCTTGCATCTTGAAGGTATTTGGCTCACTCGCATTCAGCAGCAAGACGGCCAAATTCTGTTGCACGGGAAAACGCTTAATGCCGGCTTGCTGCCATTGTGGATGCAGAGTTTTGCGCAGTCAGACGTATTGTCGCAACGCCAATTTAATATGGTCGAGCTGAAGCGTGACGAACGTGAGCTACTGTCATTTGTATTACGTGGTTCAATGAGATCACAACAGCAGGTTGAAATTCCTGCAGACGAAGTGGGCGAAAATGGTGGTACTACCGGTTCAGGAGGTGACGAATGAACCAGTGGTTAACTAACGGCCAAGAATGGTTTGCGAGTCGAGAAAAGCGTGAGCAATATATTATTGCCGTCGTCGCTTTGGCACTCGTTGCATGGCTCGGGTTTTTATTGATTCTAGAGCCTGCGTCGGTGAAACAAGATCAAGTTAAGCGACAAATCCAACAGGTTCGTACGCAAGCGACCAATATGCAGCAGCAGTTGAATACATTGCAGCGGCAGTTGCAAAATAATCCGAACGAAGAGTTGCGTGATCGAGGCCAACAGCTGGAAACGCGCAGTCGTCGGTTACAACAGCAGTTGAACTCGATGGCGGAGTTTGTTGAACCACAGCAGTTAATCGAATGGATGCAAGCATTGATTAGTGGCCCCGACCAATCAGGAAACAGCAGCGTTACTTTGATTAGTTTTGAGACAGCGGCACCTGTACCCTTTATTCAGGGTGCGGCTGGCGGGTCAATCCTCCAACACAACGTAAATGTCGAATTAGAGGGCAGCTTTTTTGCAGTGCGCGATTATTTACAGCGCATTGAAGATTTACCTTTTGGTTTTTATTGGCAAGAAATCGATTACCAAGTTGACGCTTATCCGAATGCTCGCGTGAGATTACGTTTGTATACATTGAGTGAGGCCGACATTCGGGTTGTCAATCAGCGAGGAAGCCGCAATGATTAAAACAATTTGCGCCTACGGGTGTCTGCCGCTTGCTTTACTGTTACTTGGACCCGTGACGGTTAGTGGACAGGAGGCGGGCGAACGCGATCCAACTCGTCCAGCAGTTCGCAGTGCAGACGCAGCAAGAGACAGCGAACGGTTACCAACACTGACCTTGAATTTGATTCGCTCTGGTAGCCAAGGTAGTTCGGCCGTAATTAATGACCAAACCTATGCGGTTGGTGACAGTATTGGTGGCTGGGCGGTGATTAGTATCGAGCCAGATCGCGTATTACTTGAACGAAATAATGAAGTGATTGTTTTGTCGGTATTCTCCGGCTTGACGAGACTCAGCAGACGGGATGACTCATGAAAATTGGATTGAGCACTAGTATTCTCATCGCTTGCGTGATGCTGAGCGGTTGTATCACCAAGCCGCCAGAGCAATTAGCTGATGAAGCTGAACACGCCCTACGTACCGGTGATCTGCGTACGGGTGACCGGACTCCAGCGGGTGCGCGTGCCCAACTTCCAGCGGACGTTCGCAATCAGCTCCGCCAATCGACTGTGGCGAGTGAGCGCACTCGAGTCTTAGAAGAGCCGCGTTTTTCCGTGCAAGCACGGCAAGTGAATGCAGCAGACTTTTTTGCCCAACTGACCAATGACAGTCCGTATAGCCTCGTGGTTCACCCCGATGTTCGTGGCAGTATTACCGTCAATTTGCGCGATGTGACCTTGCAAGAAGCACTCGATGTCGTGCAAGACATCTACGGCTTTGATATTCGCCGTGAAGGGCGTGTTTATCGGGTGTTCCCAGCGGGCTTGCGCACCGAAACACTTTCTTTAAATTACTTGTCTTTGCGCCGCCAAGGTTCATCGCAAACGTCGGTGACGTCCGGTGGCGTGGCGGATCAGCAAGGCGGTGTTCGAAATAACCGCGGCAGTGCGGCTTCTGGCGGCGCGCTGGGCGCTGGTAATATCGGTAATAATTTGGGCGGAGGCCTGCCAGCCGGTGGTGGCATGTTGGGGCTGTCGGGACAAACCGGCTCATCAATTTCTTCTGAGTCGGAAACAGACTTTTGGGAAGGGTTGCAAAACATCCTTGAGGGCATTGTCGGTACTGACGGCGGTCGCCGTATTGTGGTCTCACCACAAGCTGGCTTGGCAACAATTCGCGCTTATCCGCATGAAATTCGAGCGGCACGGGATTTCTTGAACGCGGCAGAAAAGAGCCTGCAACGTCAAGTGATTCTCGAAGCACGCATTGTTGAAGTTTCTTTGAATGAAGGCTATCAGCAAGGTGTTGATTGGAGTCGGATTACTAGCCGTATCGGTTCTGGTGTCACCCAATTTGGTTTTAGTGGCAGCTCAGTTGAAGCGGGCTCATTAGGCGGCGTCTTTGGTCTGCAGTTTGAGAGCCAGTCGTTTAATGGCATGATAGAAATGCTGTCGACGCAAGGCAACGTTCAGGTGCTCTCTAATCCGCGTGTTACAGCAACCAATAATCAAAAAGCGGTGATTAAAATTGGTGAAGATGAGTATTTCGTCACCGATGTCTCCACCACGACCGTCACCGGCACCGCAACGACATCAACGCCGAATGTGCAGTTAACTCCGTTTTTCTCAGGTATTGCACTTGATGTGACGCCGCAAATCTCGGACGACGGGAGCATTACCCTGCATATTCGCCCTTCGGTCACGGAAACGCGTGAGCAAGAGAAGATTATTCGTTTGAATAACGAGACCTTGGCTCTACCGCTGGCGCGCAGTAATATTCGTGAGTCCGACACCATCATACGTGCGCGTGACGGTGAAGTGGTGATTATCGGTGGGCTGATGCAGACTTCGTACACAGATGAAGTCAACCAAGTTCCCTTTTTGGGTAATATCCCAGGCATTGGTGAACTGTTTAAAAACCGCCGCCAACGTGAAGTGAAAAAAGAGTTGGTGATCATGCTGCGGCCGACCATTGTTGGTGTCGACACCTGGAACACCGAACTCGAAGCGTCGCGAGAACTATTGCGTCGCTGGTACGACAGTCAGTAAAGAATTTTGTGGTCACTGCGTGCGACAGATGAGCAGAGTGAAGCTGCAGAAATAGGAGCACTATGTATTTATACCACTTTGGTTTAACGGAGTTGCCGTTTACATTAACACCGAATACGAGCTTCTATTGTGGCATTCAAATGCACGATGAAGCATTACAGGTGTTATTGGCCGCGCTGAAGACCGGAGAAGGTTTTATCAAGGTGACGGGTGAAGTGGGTACAGGTAAAACGCTGCTGTGCCGGAAGTTATTGAACGATATCCCCGATCATTTTAAAACCGCGTACATACCGAATCCTTATTTGCCACCGGCTGAGTTACGGCATGCGATTGCCGATGAATTAGGTGTGCCGGAACATGATGAACAAGATCAGCATCGCCTAGTGCGGGCGATAGAGAAGCGTTTAGTGGAATTGAATCATCAAGGCCACTCTGTGGTGCTGTTGATCGATGAAGCGCAAGCGCTACCAACGGAAAGCTTAGAAGCGCTGCGCTTGTTGTCGAATTTAGAAACTGAGAAACGTAAGCTTTTACAGTTAGTCATGTTCGGTCAGCCGGAACTTGATGAACGTTTAGCTACACGTGAACTGCGGCAGCTGCGACAGCGTATTAGTTTCTCTTATCAGCTGCGACCACTAAGTGAGGAAGAACTCGGCCGTTACGTCAATCATCGTGTGCAAGTTGCCGGTTTTAAAGGCCAGATTTTATTCACGCCTGAGATTATTTGGTGGATGCATCGAGCATCGCGAGGCATTCCTCGCCTGGCCAATGTGCTGTGCCACAAAATGTTATTGCTAGCCTATGGTAGTGGCCGTCATCACTTAACGGTGCAAGATGCAAAAATGGCGATCGCCGATACTGACGATGCCGAGATGCCAAAACGGAATGAATGGTTGTGGTTTGCGACCGGAGTTATCGGCGCGTCCGCGATTGCAATAGCGGCAATGTATGCCCTGGAGTTAATACCCTAATGAGTATCATTAATAAAATGCTCAAAGACATTGAAGAACGAGAGTCGAGCGCACAGGCGAAGCGCCCGGCTTACGTCTATTCAGGTAAGTCAGTGGGTTCACGCGCATGGGTTTGGCTGGTCGCTGGCGTTTTATTGGTCGCGCTTGTCGTTGCCGGCTGGTGGGGCTTAACACGTTACACGGATCTACTCGGTGCGCGCGTTCAGTCGTTACCTGAAGCAGAACAAATGGTCATTTCAAGGCCTGCAACAGTGCGCGAAGAGCAAGAAAGAACTGAACCTGTTGCGGTTGAAATGGTGCCGACTACACCGGCTGCTCGACCAACGCGAGCGGGTCAATTAGCGCAACCGGTGGTTGCCGACATTGACGACGACTCAACTGAAGAAAGTCAGTACAACCGTTTGCAAGCAATTACCGATGTCGCTAGCGAAGGGGATGACGATCCGCTCGAAGAAGAAGAACCTGCTGGCGAGATGACCGTTGAACGCAGTAGCCAAGATCAAAGCGCGGGCACCCTGTATCGCCGCGGTTTGGCAGCAGTGGAGGCGAACAACGTACGTGAAGCAACCCAACGCTTTCAAGAAGCGCTGCTACTTGCTCCGGATCATCATGATGCACGTTTACAATTGGCTGCTTTAACATTTGGTCGCGGTTTTCCGTTTGAGGCACTCACTATTTTGCAGGAAGGCCTGCAACGACAACCGAATCATCACCCATTTATTTTGCTACAAGCGCGAATTTATGAGCGTTTGGACCAGCCCGAACAGGCTATGGTTCTGCTTAGCGCGCTTAATTTGCAACTCCCCGCTGATGCAGATTTAATTTTAATGCAGGCGAACTTAGCGACCGACCTCGGTGATTGGTCGCTCGCAGTGAATAGCTATCAACGTTTGGTCGAGTGGCGCGCCGATCAAGGAAATTGGTGGATAGCCTATGGTTTCGCATTGACCCAATTAGGTGCCACCCAGCGTGCACAACAAGCCGACTATTTTCGTCGGGCGGCAGACGCTTATCAACGCGCACTGAGCGACAATCGACTGTCGCCAGCAGCGCAAGATTTTGCATTACAACAACGGGAGGCATTGGGCTACTAATGGCAAGACGTCCCCGTTTAAAAATGCGTTTAGGTGATTTACTGGTTCATGAAGAAGTCATTACTGATGAACAATTAAGTCAAGCACTGAGTGCGCAGAAGACAAGTGGTCGTAAACTCGGTGACTTACTGATTGAGTTAGGTCACCTAAGTGAAAACCAATTATTGGAGTTTCTCTCACAGCAGCTCAGCGTTCCGGTTCTCAACTTAGCGGAACGTCGTATCAATGCGGATGTCGCTCGGCTGATCCCAGAAGTGCAAGCGCGTCGGCATCGCGCATTAGTCATCGAGGCAGACGAAGATAAAGCATTGGTGGCCATGAGTGACCCGGCAGACCTGACGGCGATCGATGCACTCAGCGCGATTTTATCGCCGCGCGAAATCGAGCTCGCCGTAGTTGCCGAACGCCAGTTGTATGACTCCTTTGATACCGTGTATCGGCGAACCCAAGAAATTGAGCAGTTCGCCAGTCAGTTGCAAGAAGAGTCGCGCGATGAAACCGAACTCGACCTTGGCAGTATGCTCGATGACAGTGACGACGACGTCACCGTTGCACGCTTATTAAAGTCCATTTTTGCCGATGCAGTGCAAATCCGGGCATCGGATATTCACTTAGAACCGGATGAAAACGGTCTGCGGATTCGACAGCGGGTCGATGGCCAGTTGCAGGAAAACTTCCTTGATGAACGCGGTATCGCCTCGGCACTGGTATTGCGCCTAAAGTTGATGGCCGGCTTAGATATTTCGGAAAAACGTTTACCGCAAGACGGTCGCTTCCAGATGAATGTACGCAATCATGAACTTGATGTGCGTTTATCAACCTTGCCAACCCAGTGGGGCGAAGCGTGTGTTATGCGTTTGCTTGATCAGTCCCATGGACTCCTTAAGCTTGAACAAACCGGGATGCCGGATGCTTTGATTCGGAAAATGCGTTATCACATGACCCGTCCGCACGGCATGATCCTTGTGACTGGTCCAACAGGCTCGGGTAAGACGACGACACTCTACGGCGTGTTGAGCGAGCTGAATCAACCGCACAAGAAGATCATTACGGTTGAGGATCCGGTGGAATACCGTCTCGAGCGAATTTCTCAGGTACAGGTCAATAGCAAAATAGGTCTGACGTTCGCCCGGGTGCTGCGCACAACCCTACGGCAAGACCCGGATATCTTGATGGTCGGTGAGATGCGTGACCAAGAAACGGTTGAAATTGGCCTGCGTGGTGCAATTACCGGTCACTTAGTCTTGTCAACTTTGCACACCAATGACGCGATTACATCGGCCATGCGTTTAATCGACATGGGCGGCGCGCCTTACCTTGTTGCTAGTGCATTGCGGGCGGTGTTAGCACAGCGTCTTGTGCGACGCATTTGTGAACATTGCAAGGAACAAAACCAACCCGACAAGCAACAACAAATGCTCTTACGTAGCGTCGTCGCGAGTTATCCTACAGAAGCTAAATTCTATAAAGGCAGAGGTTGTAACCGCTGTAACTTTACCGGCTACCGCGGGCGAGTTGGTGTGTTCGAGTTACTCGAGATCAATGAAGAAATGATGGCTGCATTGCGCAATAGCGATACACAAGAATTCGCCGAAGCTGCGGCTCGCGTACCTGGTTTCAAAACACTTGCGCAAGTGGGTCTGGACTATGCGTTGCAAGGCATTACCTCGGTTGATGAAGTGCTGACACTTGCTGCCGGAACGCCGGTCTTTGAAGAGCAAGCCGCGCTGGTGACTGAAGACAGCGCCACAGGCGAGAACGACTAATGGCGACGTTTCGCTATCAAGGTCGTAACCGAGCGGGTAAGAATGTTTCCGGGCATGTGAATGCCGCGAACGAAAGTGCGGTGGCAGAGCAACTGATGCGTTCGGGTATCGTGCCTTTGCAAATTAAACAAGCGCAGGCAAAAGACGCCAATCAAGAGAAAAAAAGTGCCAATGTTGATGTGGGTATGCAATTGCGGCAACTTTTTCGGCGCCCACTGCCGCTCTCCGATTTAATCATGTTTATTCGTCAAATGTACTCGTTAACCAAAGCAGGTATCTCGATGTTGCGTGCAGTCGAAGGTTTGGCTGATAACGCGACCAATCGGCAACTAGGTGATGCTTTGCGCGATGTAGCCGATCAGCTCGAACGCGGTCGCGGTTTGTCGACCGCCATGGCGGAACATCCTTTGGTATTTCCTCGCGTTGTTGTCGCGGTGGTCCACGTCGGCGAGAATACAGGCCGTCTAGAACAGAGTTTTGCCCAGCTTGCTCAGTATCTTGAAGGCGAACTCGATACGCGGAAACGCATCAAAGAAGCGACCCGTTACCCCATTTTTGTCTCTGGCTTTTTGCTTATTGCCGTCGTGGTACTCAATATTTTTGTGATTCCGCAGTTTGCCTCCATGTTCAGCAGCTTCGGTGTCGAATTACCCCTGATTACCCGCATGTTGCTCGCCAGTTCAGACTTCTTCATTAATTACACGGCTTATATGCTTGCAGCGGTGGTCTTAGTCGTTATCGCCATGCTTCGTCAATTAAAAAAACCAGCATCGCGAGAACGTTGGGACGGCTGGAAATTAAAAATGCCTGCGGTCGGTGATGTGGTCGAGCGTTCACTCCTCGCTCGGTTCTGTCGCAGTTTTGCCGTGATGCTCAATTCTGGTGTTCCTCTAACGCAAGCACTCGGTTTAGTCTCAGAGACACTTGATAATCGCTACATGTCGGTTCGTGTTGCGGATATGCGCAAAGGTATCGAACGCGGCGAGACCTTGTTGCGGGTCAGTCGTAACAGCGGATTGTTTACACCGCTAGTCCTGCAAATGGTCTCCGTCGGGGAAGAAACCGGTAGTCTTGATGACCTGCTGATTGAAGCCGCTGAATATTACGAGCGCGAAGTCGATTATGACTTGAAGAACATGACCGCGCGAATTGAGCCAATTATGATTTCGATTGTCGCCGTGATGGTGCTGTTCTTGGCCTTAGGTATCTTCTTGCCGATGTGGGAGATGATGAGTGCTTACTCGGGAGGCATGTAATGCCTCGCGAACAAAAATTGCCACAGCGGCGCTTGGGCCAAGGCTCCAATGAAAAAAAGAAGACTCGTGGACGGCGCTTAATCATCATTTTGTGGAGTTTGATCATTATCGGCGTTTTGGCCCGGGAACTCGTGGATCGTGCATGGCTAAACCAAGACGGCGGCTGGCGAGATACCGAATTTACGGCGTCAGTTAGTCGTTTTCAAAGCAATGTGATGCTCGCCCATGTCGAGTGGATTCGCCTAAGTGGGCCGATTCAAGTGGTGTTGGATAATAGTGCAGGTGAATCCATTGCCGTGCCGATGAATCGCCAAGGCTGGCCGGACTTAGGTCAGTTAAGTGCTTTTGGTGACAATGTCTGTGAAGTGATTTGGCAATTGTTGGCTGAACCAGGTCGTTTACAAGAGCAACTTAGTGCCGTCGCTATGGCATCGCCAAATCGTGCGCAAATACAAGAATGCTGGTTTTATTATGGCGAACATCTTCGTTTTCGTTATAACGCCATTAATGGTCAAATTTACCATGAATTAAAACCGTGACGCGCTTTAGGTTGTAATTATGTTAACGCTTTAGACACGGATATGCGGTTATTGCGTCCAAGCTGACGAACTAACTCAGCGTTAAACAGAACGGAAGTTGAAGTAAACAATGGCTTGCCATGAAATTTTCATGAGTAAATAAATATCGCTCAAAAGATGCAATTTAATTGAAAAAATATGACATAAGTCATAGTTTAATTGCGAGTAAAAGTGATATGATCCTCATGTTGCTGTATGATTAGTCGATTATTTAGACAATGTAGCTAAACAAGCGGCTGGTGATATTTAGTTTGGATGAATCAAGTAGGGCGAAATGACATGAGAAAGCAGCACGGTTTTACGCTGATTGAATTGATCATTGTCGTTGTAATTTTGGGACTGCTTGCAGCTTCTGCATTACCACGATTTACCAATATCGCTGGTCAAGCCGAGGACGCATCGATTGAAGGTGTTGCCGGCGGCTTCACGAGCGCAGTGGGCATTGTTCGCGGTCAGTGGGAACTTGATGGTCGTCCCCAAGGCGAAGACATTGATACCGGTGCCGGTGCATTGGTATTGATTGATGAAATTGAAGTATATGTGGATGGTAACCGCGGTTACCCGGTGAGCGGCCTAGAAAACCCAGCCGCTCATGACGAAAATATGGACGCAGATGACTGCCGGTCGCTATTTGCAGCCTTGCTGCAAGGGGCACCGACAGCCAGCACAGATTTCGCAGACATTGATCGCGTGCGATTCTATGTCACAGCGGAAAATAACGGCACCAACGATATATGCGTGTATTATCAGGCCAGTACCTTAAAAAGCCTGTTAGCAGCGCCGACAGGTGACGAGTATTTAACGGTCGGGAACAACTTCGTGTACAATCCGCGTACCGGGGGCGTGAACGTTAATTTAAATCGTAGCAACTAACAGGTTGGCATTACTGCCACGAAACGTTAAATTTAATAGGCAAACTTTGAGGAAACTCTTATGAAACAGCAAAAAGGTTTTACCTTGATCGAATTGATCATCGTAATCATTATTTTAGGTATTTTGGCAGTTACTGCTGCTCCACGCTTCTTCAACTTCGCTACTGATGCACGTATTTCAACGTTGCAAGGCGTTGAAGGAAGTATCAATGGCGCTGCTGGAATTGTTTATGGTAAGTCGGTGATTGCCGGTACTAATAATGCTAGTTCAAGCACAGTTGACGGCGTAACCACCACATATGGTTACCCGACAGCAGACGCTGGTGGTATTATTGCAGCGTTATCGTTAAGTAGTGTCGACTGGACGAATGGAGTTGTCGCTAATGGCGCTACCGATGGTGATGGTGACGAGGTAGTGGGAATTGCAATCTACAGCTCAGTGCTTGACACCACCGATTGGGAGTTTGATCGTGACCAAACGTTGAGTGGATGTTTTGTTGTTTATGTTCCAGCATATAACAGCGATGCAACACCTGACGTTGAGATTGAAATTTACGAAGTGTTTCGTGTTACAGACCAGTGCTAATCTGAACACTGAAAAATCCTTAAAGGGGCTGCGGCCCCTTTTTTATTGCCCCGAATCGAGCACCACGACTCGGCAATATGCGCTCAATCAATAAGTACGATTCTATCGCTACCTCGTTGCACCAATTTACGATATATTGATCTTGTGTATGGACTAAATAAAAATCTTATATAAGGATACCTCATGCTCGCTCGTCTTTTTGCACTCACTAGCTTTTTATTACTGTTGTCTGCATGCAGCGAAGAGCACCCAGACAATCGTCCTGGCGCCGTAAATAATCCCTATCCGGAAGTGACGATTAGTGGTACTGAAACGATTCAGTTTGCCGACGATGCGAGTGAGTTCGTTTATTCCATTCCAGTGGTTTTATCACGACCTGCACCGGCAGCCGGCGAAGTTCGTTTTCGTTTCGTTGAAGGAACCGCATTGGCTGGGCGTGACTTTGAACTTGCAAGCTCGCGGGTTACTTTTGCCACTGGCGAGCGTCAAGTCAACATTCCGGTGCGCCTGCTCAACGATAGTAGTCGCTCGAGCGATCGACAGTTTCGCATAGAATTGACCGGTGCTACCCATGCAACCTTAGGCAGTAGTGTCCAGCACGGCATAATTCTTAGCGCACATCAGTCGCCAGACCCAGAAAATGCCATTACCCTCAATGTTCCAACTGAACTTAACTTTGTCGCGCCTCCATCGGGACAAGCCAATTTCTCTGTGGTCATTCCTTTATCGGCTGCATTAGCTCGGGATGGCTCGGTTGAAATTCGTACTGTGGCGGGAACAGCGCGCGAGGGCGAGCATTATCAAACTGTGACGGGGGAAAACTGCACCGCATCACGTTGCCGAGTCGCTGCAGGAAAGACCGAACTCGATTTTTTCTTGCCATTAATGGGTGATGTGAATACCGCTGAACGTTCGTTCCGGTTGCAGTTTTTAAATGCTGAAGGTTTCGAATTGCCAGCTAATCGGGAAGCCACGGTGACCTTGACCTACGGTGAAGCAACAGTGACTGAACAGCCGAATGTTCTGTTACCAACAGAGCTCTCTCTGCGGATGCCTTCGGTAGAACGCGAGCGTGTACGCTATCCAATTGTTGTACCACTCGACCGTCCGCTGGTTGAAGCGGCGACCATCGAGTGGCAAACCGTCGACAACACCGCAGAATCGAATATTCACTTTGTCGCGGTTTCAGCGATTGGCGATGATGCACAGCGCGTTCATGCGGGTGCCCAGGAATGGGCATTCGAAATTGAAATCTTACATGATGCAAATACGACTGAAAATCTGCAGTTTGAAATTCAAGTTGTCCACGGCCAAGGCATCGACTTACCAACGAATCGCCGCATTCCAGTGGAAATAGTCCATAGCAATAACGACGGCGTGGTAGTGCCAAGTGTAGCCGTACCAAGCGCCAGAAATTATCATGCGCCGGTAGCTGGAACACAGGCATACACCTTACGCTTACCATTAAGTGAAGCCATGCCCGTAGCTGGATCAGTTGGCGTCAGTTTTGTCGACGAAAGTGCGCGCCGTGATGTTGATTTTAACGGACAAGACGGAATGATTGAAATTCCTGCCGGGGCAAAGGAAATCGCTGTGCCTTTTTCCTTGTTGGCCAATGCAGCAAATATCGACGAGCGTACTTTCCGTATAGAGTTGTATAGTCCTGATGGGGTGACGTTGCCGGCCACTCGCGAGTTACAAGTGCATATAGTCTCGGCGGGTGGACCTGCACCGCTGCCAACTTTGACTCTAGCGCCAAGCTTAATCCGAGTGCCAACCCCAACAACGAATGAACAAGACATTACACTTTATTTTGAGTTATCTCAGCCGATGCTTGACGACGGAGCGGTGACCATCCGTAGTCGCAACGGTAGTGCCGCAGCAGGTATCGACTTTATTGAAGTCGCGCAAGTGCAGCAAGAGGTTAGCCTTAATAGTCGTGAAATTGCCGTGACCTTTACCGTATTGCCCTCGTCATCAGATCAACCGCGCGAGTTTGAACTTGTGTTTTCAAATGCCAGTGAATTGGTGCTTCCGGCAAATCGTGCTGTCACCGTGCAAATTGATCCGCGCGATACCGCGGACATCCCCACACTGCGTCTACCGAGTACGAACACAGTTCAGATGACTGCCCCAGATCCCGACGATGTAGACGCGAACAAGTCACGCCGGATCGTGTTGCCGTTCTCGAGCGCTGCGCCTTTAGCCGGTGTCATCGAAGTGTATCCGCAAGACCAAACAGCCGTTGCCGGAATGGATTATGACTTCGCAATGACTGAATTTGAGTTTACAGCGGGCGCGCATGAAATTGTCATCGACTTCGATGTGGAACCCGTGGTTTCGGAAAGATCGTTCGAACTGCTATTCGTTCGTGGCGAGAATGTTAATTTAGCGGATGAATTCGAGGCGAGAATCATCCGCGTTGTCATTGTACCATTCGACTAACAAGCGGAACCTTTACACACAGAACGATCCAAAATGCTGCATTTCAACTATAACTACCAGTTGAATGCAGCATTTTTATTTGGAGAATCCGATATGCAGCAAATGAAATCACGTATGAGCGGCAACCGTTGGGCTGTTGCGATTGTGGCGGTCGCAGCGCTACTGCTGGCAAAGCCGATATTTGCACAAGAGGTGAGTGAGACGCGATTAGCGGATGGTGTATACATGCTTGAAGGCGAGGGCGGTAATATGATGCTGGTGACGACTGAGTCGCACACGGTATTGGTTGATGCTCAATTTGCGCGGATGGCAGAAGCGATTGGCGCGAAAATTGAAGCGCTCGACGGACTCCCATTGTCGTACCTGATTAACACGCACTTTCACGGTGACCACGTCGGTGGCAATGCGTATATGCGTGACACGTTAGGCGCGACGATTATCGCGCATGACAACGTCTTGACCCGTTTAGCTGCCGACAGTGAGTTCCCGCGTGAGGGGTTACCGAGTAAAACCTTTGCTGAGCAGCATGCGCTCGACTTAGGTGATTATTCGCTGAGCTTGAAACATTATCCGACTGCCCATACCGACGGCGATATTGTCATTTGGGTCGATGGCCAAAATATCGTGCATGTTGGTGACTTGTTCTTTGTTGACCGTTTTCCATTTGTTGATTTGAACGCAGGTGGAACGGTGCAGGGTTATATCGATGCGATTAATGCGGTGTTAGCTGACGCCAATGAGCACACGCAAATCATTCCCGGACACGGACCTTTGTCCAACGTAGCGGACTATGCGCGCTTACTTGACATGATGATTGAAACCCGCGAGCAAGTTCGTGCTTGGCATGCTGCTGGTGCTGACGTGGCGACTATGGTTGCCACTGGACTTGACGAAAAGTGGGCCGATTGGACATGGAACTTCATCAATGAAGAGCGTTGGATACGAACGCTATATAATGACTTACAAGCGGTTCATTAAAGCGTGGGATGCATACTCTGGTGTAGAATCCTAACGATGAATATTAGAGTCGAATCAATCTGATAATAGATGACATGTTTCTTGAAAAAATGTCGGCGTGTATTCTCAAATAGATCGCTACAGTCGGAGCCAATGGTAACACTTGTTGTAAGCGCGTCGTTAGCGCAGCTCTAACCAAAAAATCACGCGGTCATTGCCACGGTATTGGCCGAAGCTCGCGAAGGCTCTGGGGTTTCGGTGGATATTCAGGTCGGCATCGACCCAATTGAACTCAAGCCAAGGTGGCGCATCGTATTCGAATTCGAATTCATCAAAACTACCGCTGACTGTCGGTGGTAGCCAAACCAAGTCACCCGGTGGCACAAGGCCTTGGTCAAATGTGCCGTCGGTACCGTCTGCGGTTGACGTCGTTGCGCCGCTGTCGAGCAACAGCAGGTTGGCGACTTCGTATTGACTGCAACTGTCATTGGTGTGGACAACGAAGTTATCGCCGTTCCAAATCTGTGTGCGCAGATCCACCGGTAAAGGTTGCTCTTCAGGGCCGAAGGTATTTTCTAGCACCATGCGGCCATAGACAAGATTGAGCGTGCCGGAAAGGGGGGCCGCATCACCAGATACGGTGCTCAATGTCGCGGTACTTGAACTGAAGCCGCGGTTATCCATTTCGCCGCTAATTTGCAGACCAATGCGCGCCTCTGGGTAGGGGCCATCTGGGGCATCGTCGCTACGGCGATCAAAAATAATCTCAGCGTTGATATAGGTCAAACGACCGTTTTCCCACAATGAGCCAGCATCAAACCCAAAGCGGTCGTCGAATTCATCTGCAGGGACATCCGGCGGGGTTAAACTCGCGATTACGCCGTTGACTTCTGCGGTGTCGGGATAATCGTCGGAATCGTAGTTACGGGTTCTGTTGCCATCTACATTCACTGCATGAAGCGTAAACTCAACGAGGATATCCTCTTGTCCCATGTAGCTAAAACCCTCAAGGGTGCAGGCATTCGCCACACTTGAGGCTTCGACGATAAAACGATCGGGATAAAAACGCCCCACTGGACTTAGCGGTCGCTCAAACGCGTCACCGCCGCCTAAATAGTCGTCACCAACTAAACTGGCGACTAAACCTAAGGTTCCCACTTCACTCCATGTTAAACCGCTATTCGTGAACGCACCTTCGATAGTAGGCGAGAGCTGAAAGCCCCCTAATCCGTCCAATTGACCGAGTTCACCGCCCGCAGGGAAAATGACGGAATCCACGCTGGCCGAAACGTCCACGATCGGTGTCTCGTTCCCGAAGTTTGGTGTTGGATCACCGTTCGCATTCAATGACTGGACAATGACGGTAAATTCCTCACCAGCGGCACGATAGCCTGGCCCTGAATCGGTTGTGGCGGCCCAAATGTTATTGTCGTCATCAAGCGCACTGACCACCAATGAATACGGTTTGACAACAAATTCAGTGGTACTGGTGCCACTTAATGTCACCGGCGGGTCAGTGATATCGGGATTATCTGCATTAGGTTCGGGGGCTAAGGTCAGTGAACCATGCAAGCGCAAGAGTCCGACATCTGTGTAATTATGCGGTAATGTGGCGGTGCCAGTGGCGTCGAAGGTGACGTTGACGGGCAGGAGATTATTGACAACACCATTGCTATTGAAGCCGACTTCCGTGCCGTCGATAGTGTATGCTTGGCCGGCAATACAGTCTGCTGGATTCAAACACTCAACGCCTATATTGACGGTTTGTGGGCCTTCAACACGCGCTTCACAAGCGCCGGTCGTAGTATTCGTCTCGACAGCACGAAGGGCAACATCAAACGGCGAACCGGCGAATTGATCAGGAATCGGGCTACTGCCATTGGCCGCGGTGAAAATCAGGCCAGCGGTTTGAAAATTGACTTGGCAGGACGTTGGTGTTGAACCAGTCGGGTCAAAACACTGAACCGAATTTTCTGCCGGCACGGTGGCTGAACTAATGCTCAATGTCGTTGTTCCGCCCGGCACATTGCGCAAACCGGCGGCGCCCGTTCCACTGCTTAACGCCAATGTACCGCTAGTACCTGATGTACTGGTTAAATCACCACCTTGCCAGTTTGAGCCGGCAGCCGTTGAGGCCAGCGTAACACTGACTGGATCTTGATAAAGCGTTGAACAGCTGGCATCTGCACAAGCATCGACAATGACTGGGGCACTGAAACAGCTGACAATGCCCGACGGATGACGAATTCGATAGTGATGGAGTTCAGCGATATCCGGATCACATCCATATGCAGCATTGATTTGACTTTCTACTTCGGCGGAATAGATAAACTCAGTCCCAGTTCCAACATCTATTACGCCGCCGACTAATATGCTACCTTGAATGGTATTATTATTGCCGAAATTAATGTTGTTGTTTGCGGCGGGGCCGTATATCAGGCCATTAAAGTTTACAGGTGCATTATTACCACTATTACCGTTACCAATATGAATAGAGGCTCCATCATAAAGGTAAACTCGAAAGTTACTTACATTTCCGTTTGTGTTAATTTCAACTTGGTTAGGACTGCCTCCTTGTGCTCTCTCAATGGAATTCTTAATGAATATATTGACGGCTCCGCCTGATGTTATGATTTGTATACCATTACCAATTCGAAAATCTTCAATAAAGTAATCACCAGCTTGCATCGTTAATGTCGAATTATTTCCTATGGTGAGCCGTTTAATGTAATAAGTGCCCGAAGTCAGAGTTCCATTATTGTTTGGCGTGACTTGATTGTACGTTCCAGGGTTTATCGTGTTTCCGGATACATTTGTGTTGAATGTGAAAGTCGGAAATACAGCTGGATCTAGCGGAGGTAAGTTTAAATTGACTGTGTCAACCACTCCCACTGGCGTTGGTGTATTTCCCTCGCCTTGTATCGGTTGGTTATTGATAGTCGAGTTCGTATAAGTGAATCCGCCGAGACCGACAATGCCGAAACCGGTTGCTGTGGTGATTTCATCACAATAGTTTGGAGGTGGGGCGTCAGTGCATAATGATGGAGTGACAGTATTGTATTCGCAATCTCCGTAAATCGCGCTGTTCGGCCAGTTTCCAGTAATCGAGCCCCAATCAGAGCGAACAATTACATTTCCGTAGACAATTGAATCGGTCATATATACATGATGTAAACCATCATGATCATCGGTAGTTTCAACATTACCTACCACAACGCTAGAGTTCAAACTCACTTCATAGCGAGCTTGTAAATTACCATTAACTTGTGCGTTATTATTTACAAAAATGCGATGGGCATTTGGAATGTTAGCATTAATAATACCACCATTAATAGTTACGTTATTTTGACCCGCGCTGATGTTACCTGAAAGCATATTAACGTTATTCAGAACAATTGGGTTATTCGCCGCAGTTAGATTGCCGGAAACAGTACTATCACTTATTTCGATTCCATTATTTCCCGCCGTAATTCCATCTCGTATATTAGCCCCAGAAGAAACTGTTACTTTACAGCAGTTCGAAAGGACTAAACCGGTATAATCACCACCTATGATGTCAATTAAACCATTAGTTGATGTGGTGGTTCCTGTTACATTGACACCAGTTAAATTAAGAGTATTTGCAGCCTGTATATTTCCATTTACGTTCCCATTAGTAATGGTTAGGCTAGCATTACTGATTACATTATTGCCAAACGATGTATTGCTAGCGGTGAACGCATGTGCTGAGGTGATTGTGCCAGCGATGGTGCTATTGTTAACAACCAAGCCCAAACAAACGCCATCAATCCACATGCAGCCATTACTTGTCACGCTGCTATTAAAGGTAGCACTATTGGCATTTAAGATGGAGCCAGAGGCAACGCTGCCATGGACTGTACTGTTGTTCACCGTTACAGTTGAAGACGTACTAATGGTACCGTGAACTACAGTACCATTTTCTAAGAGCGCTCTAGGCGTGTTTGTTATTGAACCGAATAGTGTTGAATTGTCCAATTGAATTAGGTTACTGCCGCCTGCTCTTAGAGTAATATTATTACCATTACCACCGAAAGTTACATTACTAACATTAACTCCATTTTGCGAAACGATAGTAATCGGTCCTTGTGAAGTAACCACATCGCCAGAGGCCAATTGTAACGGTTGCCCCCAAGTGCAAGTGTACGTGTTGCCACTCCAAGTACCTTGATTTCCGCTACAAATCGCCGGACGATTTGGAGCAGTTAAATCATAGGTCTCAGCTTCTACAGAGAGATTTATGAGACTAAGGAGAGCGATGTTAATCACAAATAAATTCTTAGATTGTGCTCGCAAGAATTTGTTTACTCTACTGTAAAGGGATGAAAATAATACAACTGACTTCTCAATATGAATTTGTTGATGCTTAGAAAACCCCATCCGCGGCCTCCAGAATTACTTCTTTTGAGTAGACCATATCACCTGTTTCGCAGATGCCCTGAGCGACAATGCGGAAATGTGTACCTATAAACGGGCTGGGTAGTTCTTTCCGGTCACATAGCACCACCGAACGGCACTGATTAAGTCCGTCAATGGTATAAGGATTGTTTAAGACTTCAACGTTAGGTAGCCCTGAACGAATTTCACACAAGGTTGAATTTACTGGCGCATCAAGAGGAAACAACTCAGTCAGGAAAATCTCTGCACCACTGCGCGCTGCAGCATAAGCACGGGTGCCGTAGACGTCGCTCACGGTCGAACGACTGAGTTCATTGAGGATTTGCACCATGGCAACGCCAAGCAGACTCATCACCACAATGATAAAAATGGCCACGGCTAACGCGCCACCACGCTGTTGCTGCGGTGAGGAAAGCTTCGCTAAAACGCGTCTTTGCGGGGTGCGATTAAGGAACATTAGGCGCATGTACCTCGTGTAATAGTTGCAGTGACTCGTTGCTGGACCCACGGCGGAACCGCCAGTCAATTTCAACGAGATTATTGCGTTGCAAGGTCGCTTCAAAGACTCGGAACGGCAACTCATCAGGCGCGGTGAGGTCATTGACTAAATCGACGGCCATAATTTCATAGCTGGCTGCGGCGAGTAATTGACTGTGACTCAGCTGAGTGGCGAGCAAGCCGTAATTACGATAACGCTCAAGCCGATTTGCCACTTCGTTGTAGCACCAACTCACGGGCGAGCCGCCAACATAATAGCGGCGTGCAGGGCTGTCAGTCGGGAAAAACGATGGGCTTGCGGAATATTCGAAAACGACAAGTCCCGGCTCCGGCGTGTCGAAACTCACCACGTCGATGGTTTTGCGCCGAAGCTCGCTATTGCCATAGAGAAAATTTTGGTTGGTGGCGTACACATAAAGCGAGTTTCCAGCTGCCTCGGCGGCCCGAATTGGCTCAACGGCAATGAAGTCAGCATTTGATGTCGGCCCCGGCCGCGGTATTTGCAGATAGTTGCTACTGGTAATAATGGGAATGAACTCGATACACCGCTGCGCATCGAGTTCATTCACGCGAATACTGCGCGGCACCGCGTTGCGTAACTCCCGAGATAAGCGCTCAACGGCAAAGCGACTTTGCGACACGAGCTGTTCTCGCCCTGTGGTATCGATATAAATTCGCGTGCCAAAACCAACGTAATTGAAGGTAAATAGCCCGACAATACCGAGCAAAATAATGACGACAATTAACTCAACAAGCGTATAGCCCGATGATTTTCTGATGGCCGCGCGAATCGTTGGTTGAGGCATTAGTAGTTACCTCGAATCGCAGCAAAGGTCATATCGAGACGTTGTGGCGTGGTAACCGTCACTTTGACGCGCTTAAAATCGGTGATGACATTCGTGCATTCACCGGTTTGGTCGCTATAGCAAACGTCAACGGCAAAGTTAAAATTGAGATAACGTGCAGAAATATCGGTGCCTAGAGCATTCTCTAAGTCGGGAAAATTCAGTTCAAGTTGGTGATAATCGTCAACGTCATTAAATTCGTCGCGCTCTTCTCCGTCAGGGCCTAAGAAAGCCGGATCTGTACAGCTTGGTGCGCCAGTTTCGCCGCAACGAAGTTCGCCGCCGGCCAGTTGACTCTGCTCATCAAACGCTTTACTCATAATTTCATCAAGGAGGGCTTTGCCAAGCGCTGCTGCTCGGACCTGCAACACTGGCTCTGCGCTACGTTGCGCTTGGGGAAATATAATCACAGTTAGTATGACAAAGGACAGACTAAGGGTGACAAGACCCGCAATAATCTCGATCAGGGTAAAACCATACTGATTATGCCGCAGCGATCGGTGCGAGGAAGCAGATCGCTTGGAGAAATCCTGATTTTGGTTACTACGAGTCGAACACATGGGTTGGTTCCTTGGGAACAATGCACAAAGTGTAGCGAATAACGTCAGTGATGTTTATATAATGTTCTTCATACTACATTTTTTTCCTATACACTGCATAGTAGTCAAGATTAAAACTTGGTGTGATGGAGGGATTCATGAATAGTAACGATTGCGCTCAGACCTGCGGTTCGACCCGGCAATCTGGTTTTACCCTAGTAGAACTCATTATAGTGATTATTTTGCTGGGTATTTTAGCGGTAACAGCTGGGCCGCGGATATTTGGTGGTGACGCCATTGCCGAGGCAACCCTTGAACCGAAGCTTCTGAGCACCTTGCGCGCGCAACAACAACGAGCAATGCAAGATATCGTCAACCCTTGCTATGGCATTCAGTTGAGTGTCTTTGCCATTACACCAAAAGATTGTGCCGCGAACGTGAATTCGGAGCGTGTGATTGGCTTGCCCGACGGTGTTGTTCTGAATGTGATTTCTACGTTGCCGAATGCGAGTTCTGGATTCCTTTTTAATAGTCTCGGATGTCCTGTTTCAACGGGCCATGAAACTAGCGCTGAAGATTGCGGTCAGAGTAGCGTTGAAATTCAAATTATTGGTCTTGAAACGCGAGCAATTTGTATCCAAAGCCAAGGCTATATTCGCAGTGGTGTGTGTAACTGATCGGAAACGTCATAAAACTTGTTAAAACCGTGAAAACTCGCTTGCCGCAAGGATTTCAGCTTGGTAAAGTTAGCGCTTAGTTACTGTTCTCCACAATAATAACCACGAGTAAAGGGAATAACCCTCCATGTTTAAGAAGTTGCGCGGTTTGTTTTCCAACGACCTGTCGATCGATCTAGGTACGGCGAACACTCTCATCTATGTGAAAGATAAAGGTATTGTGCTTAATGAGCCATCGGTAGTGGCCATTCGACAGGACCGCGCAGGTGGTGCGAAAAGCGTTGCAGCTGTGGGTCATGCTGCGAAGCAAATGTTGGGTCGTACTCCCGGCAACATCAAAGCCATTCGGCCGATGAAAGACGGTGTGATCGCCGACTTCCACGTTACCGAAAAAATGTTGCAGCATTTCATCAAGCAAGTGCACGAGAATAACTACTTGCTACCAAGTCCGCGCGTGCTGGTGTGTGTGCCTTATGGCGCGACTCAAGTTGAGCGTCGGGCCATTCGTGAATCTGCGTTAGGTGCAGGTGCGCGTCAGGTCGTATTAATTGACGAACCGATGGCTGCAGCGATTGGTGCAGGTCTGCCAGTGTCAGAGCCAACCGGTTCGATGGTTGTTGATATTGGTGGGGGCACCACTGAAGTTGCCATTATCTCACTCAACGGCGTGGTTTATTCAAGCTCAGTGCGTATTGGCGGCGATAAATTTGACGAAGCGATTATTAGCTATGTCCGCCGCAACTTTGGCTCACTCATTGGTGACGCGACCGCTGAGCGGATTAAACATGAAATCGGTGGTGCCTATCCTGGTGAGGAAGTTCGCGAGCTTGAAGTGCGCGGTCGTAACCTCGCTGAAGGTGTGCCACGCTCGTTTACGTTAACCAGTAATGAAATTTTAGAAGCGCTGCAAGAGCCTTTAATGGGCATCGTTGCTGGCGTCATGCATGCGCTCGAGCAGTCGCCACCAGAACTCGCAGCGGATATCGCCGAGCGTGGTATGGTGTTAACTGGTGGCGGTGCGTTATTACGTGACTTCGACCGTCTCTTGATGGAAGAAACTGGCATTCCAGTGATTGTCGCTGACGATCCTTTAACCTGTGTGGCCCGCGGTGGTGGTAAAGCTCTCGAGTTAATCGACGAGCATGGTGGCGACCTGTTCAACGACGAGTAGACCGTGTCGACGCCGCTTTTCATTCGAACTGTCTCGCTTCGTGTGCGATTAACGCTAGCCTTAGTGCTAGCGTTTTTGCTTATTTTTTTAGACTATCGGCTTGGTGCCATGCAGCAAGTTCGCTTGTATTTAAACTCCGCGATTAGTCCAGTTCAGTTTCTCGCAGTCATGCCTGAGCAGGGTCTCGATAACCTCATCTATAGCCTGCAGAGTCGCCGCAGCTTAACCCGCGAAAACGACCGTTTGAAACGCGATTTACTTGATTTGCAAGGTCAGTTACAGCGTTTTGAGTTTCTCGTGAATGAAAATGATCGTTTACGCACGCTCTTAGCGAGTGACGAGCGCACCGAGCGCTTGCGTATGGTTGCTGAAGTGATTGCCATCGACTCAGACCCCTTTACCCACCAAGTCGTCGTGAACAAAGGCACTCGCCATGGTGTCTACATAGGCCAGCCGGTCATCGATGCGGACGGGGTAATTGGCCAAGTGGTTGATGTGGGCATCGCCACCGCTCGCGTGATTCTCTTAACTGACCAAAGTCACGCGATTCCTGTTCGCGCAGCGGGAAGTGGTATTCGTGCAATTGCGCAAGGGGTTGGCGACACCAACTCGCTGGAGCTGATGCACGTGCCGCACTCGACCGAGTTACAGACCGGTGACTTGCTGATGTCTTCAGGACTAGGCGGTGTGTTCCCAGAAGGTTATCCGGTGGCTCGAATACAATCGATTTTGCGTGACGAATCGCTTCCGTTCGCACAAATACGCACAGTTCCGGTAGCCAACCTTGATCGGATTCGAATGGTCTTATTGTTATGGGATGAGCAAAGCGATAATCAGCCCATTCGCAGCGACGAGGGAGATACTGATTGATGCAGCGTATTTTGCAGCGAACGATTATCCTGATTACCTTTATTCTGGCGCTCATTTTGGCGGTGATGCCGATGTCGTTAGCGATTGCGCCTTTTCGCCCGGAGTGGCCGCTGTTAGCCTTGATTTACTGGATTATTGCTTTACCGCACCGGGTCAACATCGGTTACGCAGCTGGTGTTGGCTTGGCTGTTGATGTCCTCCTCGGTTCGACACTTGGCTTCCATACGGCAGCGTATGCAATTATAGCCTACCCAGCAGCGCGCTATTACAGTCGCATTCGCAATTTTTCATTGTCGCAACAAGCTTTGCTGGTGATGGTTTTAGTTTTTGCCGCACGACTGATTGTCTATCTCTTCGAACATTACTTGAATAACGCCCCGCTCATGTGGCACTACTTTTGGCCGGCGCTGAGTTCGGCAATCTTCTGGCCATGGATTTTCTTATTGCTGCGTAAGACTCGGCGGAAGTTTTTAGTTCGATGACGGCATTGGATTTGTATTTAGCGTCTGCTTCGCCGCGTCGTTATGAGCTTTTGCAACAACTCGTTACTGATTTTCGCGTACTTCCCGCTGACATCGTGGAGGTTCGTGCTGATCATGAATCGGCAGAAAGCTATGTGCAGCGGTTAGCTGGCGAGAAAGCAAACGCGGTTCGTGGTATATTAATTAAGCAGAACCAATGGTTTGAAAACACGGCGACACTGGGCTCTGACACCATTGTCACCATCAGGTCTGGGCATGAGCGACAGGTGCTGGAAAAGCCAAATGATTTACAACATTTTCGGCAGATGATGCACACCCTCAGTGGTCGCAGCCATGAAGTAATGACAGCAGTGCATCTCTGCTCCGCGGTGGGTTCCTGGCAAACCTTGGTGACCACAGAAGTCACATTTGCAGAGCTCTCCGAAATGCAAATCGAAAGCTATTGGCGCACTGGCGAGCCGCAAGACAAAGCCGGTGGTTATGGTATTCAAGGTCAGGCGGGTAAATTTGTTCGCCATATTGCCGGTAGTTATTCTGCAGTCGTCGGACTACCGCTGTTTGAAACTGACCAACTCATTCAACAATGGCGACAACAACTCAACGTGGAGTAACAACTGATGAGTGCGGAAATTCTAATTAATGTGACCCCGAGTGAAACCCGCGTCGCCCTCGTTGAAAATGGAATCCTGCAAGAAGTGCACATTGAGCGCCAAGCGCGTCGCGGCCTCGTTGGGAATGTCTATGTTGGTAAAGTGAGTCGCGTGCTACCCGGCATGCAAGCTGCGTTTGTCGATATTGGGCTGGAGAAAGCCGCGTTCCTGCATGCCTCCGATATTATTACCCACATAGAAAACGTCGAAGAACTCGACCGTGACCAATTGCCACCTGCGGATATCTCTCAGCTTGTGCGTCAAGGCCAGCATATTATGGTGCAAGTGGTGAAAGACCCGCTCGGTACCAAAGGTGCGCGTTTAACCACCGATATTACGATCCCGTCACGCTATTTAGTGTTGATGCCGCGCTCGAAGCATGTGGGTGTGTCGCAGCGGATTGAAAGTGACAATGAACGCGATCGCCTTCGTAGCATTGTTGAAGGATGTTGTGATGACGATATCGGCTTTATTGTCCGTACCGCCGCCGAAGGCAGTGCGAGCGAAGAGCTGGAGCAGGATGCGCAGTTTCTTCGGCGACTCTGGAGCAAAATTCAGGAACGCAAAAAGAAGAACTCAAAAGGCGGGATGCTGTATGAGGATTTAAATCTTGCAGCGCGCGTATTGCGTGATTTTGTCGGCGTTGAATTGGAACGAATTCGGGTAGATTCGCGTCTAAGCTTTCAACAGTTGCAGGAATTTGTTGCTGAATTTGTTCCGCAGCTGACTGATCGGCTCGAATATTACGAAGGCGAGCGACCAATTTTTGATTTGTTTGATGTTGAAAATGAAATACAACGCGCGCTCGATCGCCGTGTTCAATTGAAGTCAGGTGGTTCCTTGGTGATTGACCAAACCGAGGCAATGACCACGATTGATATTAATACCGGGGCTTTTGTCGGCCACCGTAATCTCGAAGACACGATTTTTAACACCAACACAGAAGCGACTCAGGCGATCGCTCGACAATTGCGCTTGCGCAATTTAGGCGGGATTATCATTATCGATTTTATCGATATGCAGAATGAGGATCACAAGCGGCGTGTATTGCATAGTCTGGAGCTGGCACTGGCCAAAGATCGGGCGAAAACCAGCATCAGTGGGTTCACTTCGTTAGGGCTGGTGGAACTCACGCGCAAGCGTACACGAGAAAGCCTTGAGCACGTGCTTTCCTCGGAATGTCCGGTATGTAAAGGCCGCGGCTCGATGAAAACAGTTGAAACTGTGTGTTTCGAAGTGATGCGCGAAATCGTGCGAGTGAATAGAGCCTATGCGGCTGACAAATTTGTGGTTTATGCCTCGGCAGCAGTTTCCGAGCGACTGTTGAACGAAGAATCGCAAGCGCTTGCGGAACTCGAAGTGTTTGTTGGTAAACAAATAAGTATTCAGGTTGAACCCTTATACCATCAAGAGCAATTTGATGTGGTGATGATGTAGTGACGATAAGTAAGGCAGTGAACTATCTGATTCGTAAGCTTTGGCTTACGGTCGGAGTCCTTTTAGTCATAGCAGCGGTACTATTGAGTTTGGTCCGCTACGCTTTGCCGTACACGGAACGTTATCACGACGATTTAGCGACTTATTTGAGCGAGCAGCTCGATTATCAAGTGAGTTTTGCGAGTCTTCGCGCGGACTGGGTGAGTTCTGGGCCGACATTAGTGATTGAAGATCTCAACTTGAGTCCAAACGCTGACGATAGTGTCAATCTGCATGTTGCTGAAGCCCGTGTTGGTGTCAATTTCTGGCAAAGTCTGTGGAACTGGGAACTGCAGTTTAATCACTTTTCAGCCAGCGGTGCCGAAGTCGATATTCATGTGCAGGGCCACAATGATGTGCGTGATACCAACGCCACCCAAGACTTTCTCGAAAGTTTGTTTTTACGGCAACTGGATCGGTTTCAACTACGCGACACCTTGTTGCGCGTGTATCTCTATGAGCAAGCACCACGAGAAATCTTCATTAACACGTTGAGTTGGCAGCAACATGGCCAAATGCGCCAAGCAACGGGTAGTTTTCGCGTCCCCGACGTCACCCGTAATTCTCTCGATTTCATTCTCAATGTCGAAGGCGATCGCTTTGCCACCGCGCGTGGCAGTATTTATGTGGACGCACAGAATCTCGACATCACGCCGTGGATTCAACAATTAACCACAACGGCGCGCTTCACTCGTGCGGAGTTTAATCTGCAGGGATGGCTGGATTTTAATCAAGGGCAGTTCGGCAATGGGCAATTGCATTTTAACCGCAATGTACTGAGTTGGCGCCGGCATGGCGAAGAGCATTTTCTCACGACGCAACCGACGTCGTGGGTGTTGGTGCCACAAGATACCGGTTGGTTACTGAATAGTCAGCCCCTTGAAGTTCGCTTGGACGATCGTTCATGGCTTCTTGACAAGGTCATCTGGGAATATGCTGAAGGCACTCATACATGGAATGCCGGCAATATTGAATTAATCGACTTTAGTCCACTTTGGAGCATGTTTGGTGCGCCAGGCGAAGTCCTTGCTGAATGGTCGGAGGGTTTAGCTACTCGTGGTGTCGTGCGCGATTTGCAGGTGCGTTTTAGCCCCGAGCAGAACTGGCAATTTTATGCGCAAGCCGATGAGCTCGACTGGCAACCACATCGGGGTGTTCCCGGAATTTCAGGTTTGCAATTGGAAGTTTGGAGTACGCCAAACCAAGGGAATTTTGTTGTTGGTGGCAATGAAATCCGTTTAAATTCACCGGCGACCTACAATGATGACAAGGCACTGACCGAACTCGACATTCGTGGCGGCTGGCTGCAAACCAATGGTGATTGGGTGTTTGACATCGACAGTGCCACTTTTGGTTTACCGGGTGCGGAAATTCAGCAGCGCTTGCGGGTTAGCGGCGGGCAACAAGACGGTGTCACCATGGACTGGCTCGTTGTTGGCGGCAGTCATGGTATGGCGGTCCTTGATGTGATTACGCTGCTGCCGTTGCAGATGGGCGAGAATCTGGGCAATTATCTCACCGAGTCACTCCTGCATGGCGAAGTGGATGATTTACGCATGGTGTGGCGGGGGCCAATCAACGGATTTCCTTATGACGCCGGCGAAGGTATCTTTCAAGCGCAGGTGCAAATCAATCAACTCGGCTACAAGTTTCAGCAAAGCTGGCCGGCTATTTTTGGAGCTCGGGCTGACGTTCGTTTTGTTGACCAACAGCTGGAAATTCGCACGCACGGCGGTGAAATTGCCGGTATTCCGCTGACAACAGTGGAGGGCGTGATCAGCCAGATTATTGGTCCTGAAGCACCTCACCTACATATTGGTACACGTGTCACAGCCGAGCCGTCGGCACTGCATGACCTATTTGCTATGAGCCCCTTGGCGAATTCGGTGGCGGCAACCTTGAATCAAGTCCAATTGCAAGACCGCATCACCGGCTCATTTACACTAGATATTCCATTACAGTCAGACGCGCAGGTTGCTGCCGTTGGTGAGATACAACTGGATGGTCAGTCGATTTATCTTGCCGCCGTCGATATGTGGTTAAACGATATTCAAGGTGGATTAACTTTTCACAATGACCAGATCCGTTTCTCTGCGCCGTCCGCACAGCTGTTCGGGCAGCCAGTGGCAATTGAATTGCAGGGTGAGTCGGTTGACGGGCGCTATGAAATTCAATCTCAACTCGAGGGGCGCTGGAACTTCCCCGAACTTGCCGAGCGTTATCACACATTTCCCTTGTTACCGCGCTTAGCCGGTGATATGCCTTGGGATGCGGAGTTCACGCTTGGGCTTGGCGAGACACTCACGTTAGCACTTAACCTCGACGGTGATTTAGCTGAGAGTGTATTTGATTTGCCCGAGCCGATTGCCCATCAACGTGGCAATGATCGCAGAGCAAATTTAGTTCTCAATATTGATGGTGATGATCTTCGCGCAACCGCGGAAGTCGCTGATGTCATTCAGGCTCGCGCCGAAATGGTGTTAGGCAGTGGTGGTCTGCATGCCTTGGAATTGCAGCTGGGCGAGAGTCCGTATCCAGTCGCAGTGCGACCTGATGAGGGCTTCCATATTTATGCTGGCTTTGTCCAAACTGACTTAGCGCAATGGTTGCCGCTGATTGGTGAACTTTATGTCGATTCTGACGAGCCAATTGCCGAGCTCGACGAACCGCAACGGGCGTTAGTGCCGCCATTGTCGCAAATTGATGGCCGTATTGAGACATTAAGTTGGTTTGGCCAAGCATTTCCAAATAGTGAGATCCGTGGCCGAAGTGTGGATAACGGTTGGCAAATCGACTTGAACGCTGACAATACGCGAACGCGGGTCGATTGGAATGTGGCGACGCCCGGCCAACTGACCATAGGTGCTGATTTTCTCTATTTGCAGGCAGCGACCATAGCCGAAACGGATGAAACTGGCGATGACGAACCGCAACACAGTAGTCCTGAACTGCTCGATAATTTACCGCCGATCGCATTTAGCTGTCGCGTATGCCGCTTTGAAGACCGTGATTTAGGCGAGGTTCGTTTACGTTTACGGTCGGATTTAGGCCAACAAATTGAACGCTTTGAAATGCGTCGCGGGCGCACGGTATTGACTGCAAGCGGCGGCTGGATGCACGATGACGGCGAGAACCTAGCGACCTTTATTCAAGGGAACCTCAATTCGAATAACATAGGCTCGTATTTGTCTGATTTAGGTTTTAGTTCGGTCGTTCGTGATTCTGACTTACAGCTGCGTTATGCATTAAATTGGCCAGGTCTACCAACTGACTTTGACCGAGAGCGTTTAAGCGGCGAAATTGAGTGGCTGCTGGGTGCTGGCTATCTGCGTGATGTTCCAGACGCAGCTCGGGTTTTCTCCGTACTCAGTCTAGAAAGCGTCATTCGGAAACTGACGCTCGATTTCCGTGATATTTTTGCCCGCGGTATGTTTTACTCATCATTTGGCGGCACACTACAACTGAATGAGGGTGTCGTTCGTACCGATAATACCCGAATGAATGGTGCAGCTGGCGACATGACGGTCGCGGGAACCACGAACTTAAGCACTGAAGCGATTCATTATCAGCTGACCTACGTGCCTAAGGTAACGTCGAGTATCCCGGTTTTATTGGCCTTTATGGTGAACCCGCCAAGCGGACTCGCCGCCTTGTTAATTGATCGCATGCTGCATGATGCACAGGTGATTAGCCGATTGCAGTATGAAATTACCGGCACCATGAGCGAACCTGTAGTGAACGAAGTCAGTCGCGACAGTAAAGAAGTGGAGTTGCCGGAAATGGCTGAGGATGTGTTACCCCGTGAGCTGCCCGCGAAAACCGAAGCGGAAATTGAAGGGAAACAGGGAAATCAAGAGGACAACCATGGCACAGATTAGCTTACTGCAATGGACCTCACGGCGTGACTGGTCGGCCAATAAGCTCTGTATCGAAGAGCAACTTGAGCAACTCAAGGGCGTTTCTAAGCCGCACTTGGTGATCCTGCCTGAAGCATTTGCTCGCTTTGGCGCCGGTGAATCCGCCCAAGGTCGCTTTGCGGAAACGCTAGGGCATGGTGAAGTGCAATCATTCATTCGTGAATGCGCAGCGAATTACGGGGTTTGGATTCTTGCTGGAACCATGCCAATTGATGAGGGCGAGCGCTATGCGGCAGCATCGCTCTTGTTTGATGATAAGGGCATGCTGCAAGCAAGATATGATAAGATCCACTTATTTGACGCCGATGTGGACGACGACACCAAGAGCTACCGCGAGTCCAAGTACACACGCCCCGGTAAAGACTTAGTGGTGGTTGATACGCCATTTGGTCGGCTCGGTCTGGCGGTTTGCTACGACTTGCGTTTCCCTGAACAGTTTCGGGCGTTACGTCAGCAAGGGGCGGAGTTAATTGCATTGCCGTCGGCGTTTACTAAAGTCACCGGCGCCGCCCATTGGCAAGCCTTATTGCAAGCTCGGGCGATAGAGAATCAAGTCTATCTGCTGGCGCCAAATCAAACCGGCCGCCATGACGACGGCCGAGAAACATGGGGGCACTCGATGGTGGTCGACCCATGGGGGCGGGTCATTGCCGAGCTTGATCGCGAGCCGGGCAGTTTGACCATTGAGCCCGATTTAGATGAACTTCATGCACTGCGTCAACGTATGCCAGTGCAACAACATAATCAATTTGAGGTGCGTTTCATTGAAGATACCAACGCCAGTCGCTGAACAGTTGTTGGCTCCGGGGCAACTCGACGAGTCTATGTTACAGCAGTGCCTGCACGATTTAGCCGGTGCGCGGATCGATTACGCCGATATCTATTTGCAAAGTAGCAGCCATGAAGCTTGGGTACTGGAAGACAGTATTGTCAAAAGTGGCAGTTTCAGTATCGAAAGTGGTTTAGGTATTCGCGCGATTAGTGGCGAGAAAACTGGCTTTGCCTATGCGGACAGTATTGATCCAGCGGCTCTAAAGCGCGCCGCACAGGCGGCGAAAGGTATTGCCGATCAAGGTGGCGAGGGTAAAGCGAAAGTTTTAACTAGCGTGACCACCCATGACTTATATCAACCGGAAAATCCGCTCGCGAGCTTGACCGAAAGCAAGAAAATAGCCTTGTTACAGGCAATGGATAAGCATGCACGCAAGGCTGATCCACGAATTAAAGAAGTGACTGTTAGCCTCACTGGTGTGTACGAACATATTTTGGTGGCAGCGACCGATGGTACCTTAGCAACCGATATTCGCCCTTTAGTGCGCTTGAATTGCAGCGTCCTTGCGGAGCAAAACGGGCGACGTGAGCGTGGTTCCTCTGGCGGTGGCGGCCGGGTCAATTATCACTATTTCTTTGAACCAGTCTGGCTTGATGCCAATGAAGCAAATAAAGAGCAGCCGCGGTATTTGAGTTTTGTCGATGAAGCGGTGCGGCAAGCCTTGATCATGCTTGAGTCGAAACCTGCACCGGCAGGAACCATGCCCGTGGTGCTTGGCAATGGTTGGCCGGGAGTTTTACTCCATGAAGCGGTCGGACACGGCTTGGAAGGTGACTTCAATCGCAAAGGCTCGTCGGCTTATGCAGGTCGAATTGGCGAACAGGTCGCAGCGAAAGGTTGTACGATTGTCGACGACGGTACGCTGGCGAATCGCCGTGGTTCTCTGCAGGTAGACGATGAAGGCACACCGACACAGCATAATGTGCTGATCGAAGATGGTCGTTTGGTTGGTTACATGCAGGACAAATTGAATGCGCGTTTAATGGGTGTCGCCGCGACCGGAAACGGCCGTCGTGAGTCGTATGCGCACTTGCCCATGCCACGGATGACGAATACCTATATGCTCGCCGGTGAACATCATCCAGATGAAATGATCGCATCGGTAAAGCGCGGAATTTATGCACCGCAGTTCAGTGGTGGTCAAGTCGATATCACCTCAGGTAAGTTCGTGTTTTCAGCGTCTGAAGCCTATCTCATTGAAGATGGTAAGTTAACCGCACCGTTAAAAGGTGCAACTTTGATTGGCAATGGCCCAGAAGCGATGGCACGTGTGTCGATGGTCGGCAATGACTTAGCCTTGGACACCGGCATTGGCGTTTGTGGCAAAGACGGTCAAAGCGTACCGGTTGGTGTTGGTCAGCCAACATTGAAGATTGATGCGATGACGGTTGGCGGCACGGAATAAAACAGCGAAGCCGGGTGGCCTCGCTGATGGCTGGGTTACTCGGCAACTGAGCGAATATATTTAAAGAGCGCGCGTGCGGCTGCCGGTGGTTTATTCTGTTCTTGTTCTTTTTTGGCTTGTCGTACCCAATTGCGTAACTGTTGCCGATCGGCATCTGGGTATTGGTCAATAAAGGCTTGGATGCCGTCATCACCAGCGCTAAGAATGCGCTCACGCCACTGCTCAAGTGCATGGAAATGAGCCGCTTCGTAGAGCGCACGGTTTTCGATTTTATCAATCGCGCTCAATAACGCATCGGTGTCGCGTTGCCGCAACAGCTTGGCTAAAAACTGAAGTTGACGGCGATAACCTTCGCGTTTATTAGAAATTTTTTGCGCAAGTTTAACGGCAGCGTGTAACTCATCATCCAACGGCAGTTGTTTGAGGGTGTTACTGCCCATATTCACCAGTTTCACGCCGAGATCGTGCATGGCTGCCGCTTCGCGTTTTAATTGTGTTTTGCTGACATCGTCAGCGGATAGGAATTCATCCTGATCGTCGTATTGCATGAGCGTATCCACATATTCATTCATTACGACTAGTTTATCAGGAACTGCGCCGCCGTGGTATCGGTGTGCAGTTCTCAGAAAAAGGCAATTTCATGACTGAAGAAGTAAAATTGGCAAAAATGACTGCGAAAGAGCAGCTCGAACCCGATCTAGAGCGAGCGGTTACGGCAGTCGAAGAGGCTTTAGCACAAGCGAAAAAGGCTGGAGCGAGTGCTGCCGAGTGCGCAATCTCCCATAGCCGAGGCTTGAGTGTGTCGACGCGGTTGGCCGAAGTGGAAACCGTCGAATTTAATCAGGACGGTTCGCTCGGTATCACCGTTTATCGTCGCCACAAAGATGGTTCGCAAAGTAAGGGAAGTGCGAGTACTTCGGATCTGTCGCCGCAAGCGATTCATGCAACGGTTGAAAAGGCCGATGCGATTGCTCGCTGGACCGAAGCGGACCCAGCAGCTGGCCTCGCTGATCGCGAACTTATGGCGTTTGGTTATACCGACCCCGGTTTATTTTACCCAGCACCACAAACACCGGAACACGCCACCGAAGTCGCCTTGGCCTGTGAGCAAACCATGCTGAATACGGACCCTCGTATTGTCAACTCTGATGGCGCGCATTACAGCAGTCATTGCGGCTTTCGCGTCTATGCGAATAGCCATGACTTCGTCGGCCATTACATGAGTTCGCGTCAGAGTTTAAGCTGCATGCCAATTGCCAAAGAGGGAGGCGCAATGGAGCGCGATTATGCGTACACCATTGCCCGCGACCCGAGTCATCTGCTAGCGCCCGATGCCGTTGCGCGCGAAGCGGTGGCGAATACAGTGGCGCGCCTTGGTGCTCGATCGATTCCAACCTGCTCGGTGCCGGTGATTTTCCATCGCGATTTGGCGCATCACCTGTTTGGTCAGTTTGCCGGTGCGATTAGTGGCGGTAACTTGTATCGGAAAAGTACGTTTTTATTGGATCATTTAGGTAAGCAAGTGTTTCCAACGTGGTTAAATATCCATGAAGATCCATTACTTCCGGGTGGCTTGGCGAGTAGTCCGTTTGATCATGAAGGTGTGCGCACGCAAGCCCGCGATATCGTCAATGACGGCGTAGTTAGTAGTTACTTACTAACGAGCTATGCAGCAAGAAAACTAGGAATGCAAAGTACTGGTCATGCCGGCGGCATTCACAACTGGGTGATCCGCGCGGATGGCAAGCATACTGCTACTGGACTTGACGCCTTGTGTCGGCAAATGGGCACAGGCTTACTGGTGACAGAATTAATGGGGCAGGGCGTCAACTTAGTGACTGGCGATTATAGTCGCGGTGCAGCTGGCTTTTGGGTCGAAAACGGTGAAATTCAGTTCCCGGTGACGGAAGTGACGGTGGCTGGAAACCTGCGCGACATGTTCGCCAACATTGTTGCCATTGGCGACGATATTGATCCGCGGCATGGCGTATTGACCGGTTCCGTGCTGGTTGAAAAGATGAAAGTAGCTGGGCAATAAGTCTGGTTGCGGAAAAGCTCTGCAGCTGCAGAGCTTTCTTTGCTGTAGGCGATTACTCGTCTTCGTCGAAGCGGTCGTGAATCAGCTGGGTAATCGCATCGAGCGCTAGCTCTGCGTCAGGACCGACCGCTTTAACTTGAATTTCTTTACCCTGTTGGCTAGCTAAAAGCATTAAGCCCATCACACTGCTCGCGTCGACGGACTTTTCTCCCTGACCAATCGTAACCTTGGCATCAAATTGACTGGCAAGTTTTGCTAGCTTCGTAGCCGCACGGGCGTGCAGTCCAAGCTTATTGCGAATCAGTACATTTCGACAGACTTCAGTCATGCTTTTTTACGGTCCAGTTCACGGTGTTTGACCCGAGTATTCGGGTGCTGATCTTTTAACATGGCGGCCAAGGTTTCAGCGATATAGACCGAGCGATGCTGTCCGCCGGTGCAACCGATTGCTACAGTTAAATAACTGCGGTTACTGCGCTGGAAATAGGGTAACCAGGTACTGATAAAGGTTTCGGTTTGGTGAATAAACTTGGTCACTAACGGCTGTTGGCTTAAATAGTGTTGAACCGGAGCATCAAGCCCGGTAAAAGGCCTTAGTTCAGGCTCCCAATGCGGGTTCGGCAGAATTCGAGCGTCAAAAACGGTGTCAGCAGTCGTGGGGAGACCATGCTTAAAGCCGAACGACATAAGTACCAGAATCAATTGATTTTGTGTACGGCCTAACACGCGCTCATTAACTTGCTCGATCAACTCATGCACGCTCATGTCACTACTGTCTAATCGCCAAGTTGCCATTGCCGCCAATGGCTCAATAATTTTACCTTCCGTCGCAATCGCATCAGCTAAAGTAGCTTGATTGTGCGAGAGCGGATGCATTCGCCGCGTTTCACCATAGCGACGAATCAGCACTTCATCACTGGCGTCAATAAATAAAACTTCGGTTTTCACCTCGTTTGGTAAAAAGTCGAGACTTTCATTTAAGTCTTTAATATCAGCTTCGAGGTTACGCACATCAATGCTAATTGCGATATTTTCAAATCGCCCAGTCACCGTATGCACCAATGTCGGCAATAACGCTACGGGAAGGTTGTCGACGCAATAGAAGCCAAGGTCTTCGAGTGCGCGTAAGGCGATTGTTTTACCAGAGCCAGAACGGCCGCTGACAATGATCAATTGCATTGTGCCGGGTCCTGAGTCATTAACTGATGTAAGTCCGCGTCATCTTTGGCATGGCGCAAATTGCGACAACATTCTTTGTTGTTGAGTCGCTCAGCGACGGCAGAAAGGGTTTTTAAATGAATTTCTGGATTGTCTTTCGGCACAAGTAATGCAAAAACAAGATCAACCGGTTGATTGTCAATCGAGTCGAAATTAATTGGCTGCTCGAGGGTAATTAATGCAGCCACAGGTTGGCCGGCATTTTCCAGCCGGCCGTGTGGGATTGCAATGCCGAGACCTATCCCGGTACTGCCAAGACGCTCGCGTTGCAGTAGGCTATCAAAAATATCGCTTTTACTGACACCGGCTAGTTTTGGTGCAAGTAATTGGCTGATATATTCCAACACACGTTTTTTGCTGCTCTCGGCGACACGTACTCGTGTGCAGTCCGGGCTTAAGATCTCTTTGAGGTTCATAGCCTTAGTGTTTCTTCAACTTTTCTTTATGTTTAATCACTTGACGATCGAGCTTATCAATCAGAGCGTCGATGGCTGCATACATGTCCTGATGCTCGGAAGTGGCAAACACTTCACCACCGTTTAGATGAACTGTAGCTTCCGCTTTTTGCATCAATTTTTCAACGTTTAAAATCACATGCACGTTGTTTATGTGGTCGAAGTGGCGCTCGAGTTTGGCGAACTTAGTATCGACATAGTCGCGCAGAGCTTCGGTGATATCGACATGATGACCAGTTAAATTAATTTGCATAGCACATCTTCCTTCTGTTGACGTGGTTAAAGTAGTGTCTTCCTTTGACTCGAAGGTGGGATATTCAAAGACTCCCGATACTTCGCAATCGTCCGTCTTGCTACCTGTATTCCCTGTTCCGCCAATAACGCAGCTAACTTGTTGTCGCTGAGTGGCTTCGCAGGATTTTCCGCCGCTACTAGTTTACGTAGGTGTGCCCTAATAGCAGTTGATGAAAAATCATCTCCACTTTCACTACTGACGTGGCTCGAAAAGAAATATTTCAGCTCGAATACGCCACGTGGCGAGTGCATGAATTTTTGCGTCGTGACGCGTGAAATTGTCGATTCATGCATCTCTATACTATCTGCGACATCGCTCAGAATCATTGGTTTCATTGCTTCTGGGCCATGTTCAAAGAATGCCTGTTGTCGCTGCACGATACAATGGGCAACCTTCAATAAAGTTTCATTCCGACTTTCGATACTTTTGATCAACCAACGAGCGTCTTGTAAGTGTTGACGGATATATTGTGAGTCAGCCTGACTACATTGGCTTTGCGGTAGATCAGCATAGGCGCTGTTGATGCGTAGTTTTGGTGCTGAGTCAGGGTTTAACTCAACCAGCCAGCGTCCATTTTGTTTGCGTACGAGTACGTCGGGAATGACGTAATCTGAATCACTGCCGGAAAAACCTTCCCCGGGGCGTGGATTCAAACCTTGGAGTAAGGTTAATACGTCTTTTAATTTTGATTCGGGCAGGCGAGTACGCTTTGCTAGGGTGCGATAATCGCGTTTACCGAGTAATTCCAAGTGTTTATTAACAATGAGTTTTGCCGAGTTTAATGCCGGAGTGTCATTGGGCAACTGGTTTAATTGGATGAGTAAGCACTCACCAACACTACGAGCACCGACGCCTACTGGGTCGAAATGCTGAATGCGTTTCAACGTCACAGCGACTTCGGCCAGCGTGATGTCGTCATCTTGGCGTTGCAATGATTGGTGCAACTCTTCGAGACTTTGTTGCAGATAGCCGCTGTCATCAATCGCGTCAATAATGGCCTCGGCAATAAACTCATCGGTGGGAGTAAAGTGAGAAAGGCGCATCTGCCAGCGCAAGTAATCTTGCAGACTTTCGGTAGTTTCACCTTGGTAGATGTAATCGTCTTCGCTCGGACTGCCTGCACTGCTTCCGGCGCCAGCCGAGATGCGACTATCCCAGTTGCTGTGTTCGTCTACGCGTTCAGGTTCGGGAAGTTCGAGCAGCGGGTTCGCTTCTAACGCGTCTTGCACCTCTTGTTGTAACTCCAAGGAAGATAACTGCAGCAAGCGAATGGCTTGTTGCAGTTGTGGAGTCATTGTCAGGTTTTGACTAAATTTAAGTTGCAGACCTTGTTTCATGAATGCTTTAAAGCTTCCTTATAACCCAGCTCAGTTGGCGTCGTTTCGAGCCCATACCTATATCATTGGTCTTTTTCTGGAAATTACAAGGAGAATTGGTCGCCAAGATAGACTTCTTTCACCGTTTCATTGGCAAGAATTTCTTGCGCATTACCACTCGCGATCATTTCACCATGACTGACAATGTAGGCAATCTCGCACACAGAAAGGGTCTCGCGAACATTGTGATCGGTAATCAGCACACCAATCCCGCGTTCACTGAGCTGTTGGATAATTTTTTTAATATCAAGTACGGAAATCGGATCGACGCCCGCAAAAGGTTCATCAAGTAAGATAAACTTGGGTTCTGCGGCCAATGCACGAGCGATTTCAACGCGCCGCCGCTCACCGCCCGATAAGCTCATGCCGAGGCTATTGACGATATGACCAATATGGAAGTCGTTGATCAAAGCATCGAATTTTTCTTCACGCTCGCCGGCGTTCAAATCCTTGCGAGTTTCTAGAATCGCCATAATATTGTCGCGAACGGTTAGTTTGCGAAATACCGACGCTTCTTGGGGAAGATAACCGATACCTTTGCGGGCGCGCGCATGCATCGGCAGTAAAGTAATATCCTCGTCGTCGAGTTTAATGTTCCCTTTGTCGTTATTGACTAAACCGACGACCATATAGAAAGTCGTTGTTTTTCCGGCGCCATTGGGACCGAGAAGGCCAACGATTTGGCCCGCGTTGACACTCAAACTGACATCTTTAACGACGGTGCGGCCTTTATAAGCCTTGGCCAAATGCTCGACACGTAAGGTACTCATAATGACGGTTGTCCGTTTGGTTGTTCCGGTTGGTTTTGCCGTGGACGGGGACGCAAGATTGTTTCTACTTGCTCGGTTTCATCACCGCTTTCTGAAATTACTTGTTGCAATTCAATGTTATAGGTAATTCGATTCGCCCGAACCATACTGCCATCTTGGCGCAACTCAGCAAGACGGCTTAGGGTTAACGTCCGCTCCGTAGCATTGTATTCAATTAAATTCGCTTGTGCTTCGACGATCACACCGGGCTCAATTTCTTGCTGATAAGTTGCTGGAGAACCGCGCAAAATGAACATCTGCGTTTCACCGTCGCGCTCTTCAAAACCGGTGGCCTCTAATTCGTCGGCAGTAATTTTCAACGTGCCCTGCGTGATGCGCACATTGCCGGTAGCACGATAAATGTTGGCAGCGAGATCAATAAAATCATTCTCGGCCAAAATCCGGATCGGCTCATTAAAATCACGTTGTAATGGCGATAGCTGCTCTTGGGCGACGGCAGTGGCGGAGCACAGCAGCGCGCTAAGGGCGAATGTGACGGGGATAATAAATCGTTTCAACATGATTAATAATTTCCAATTGCTGAGCTTCAAGATTAACACGCATGCCGACGCCTTCAACATTAAACTGCGGGCCTCGAAGCGTCACTGCAGCATCAGTTTGCATGATTCCGGTTTGCAGGTCGATTTCTAGGTAATCGGTTTTAATCTCTTCAATATAACCGATACCTGAGCGATTCACGATAGACACGTCATTGATAAGCTCTAAACGCTCATCTTCAAAAAAACGCCCGTGACGTGCGCTAATTTCCCAGACCGCGCCAGTTTCCTGAATATTGACACTTTGCTCGGATAAAAAAGTGGTATACACAGGCTGTTCCAGCTCGGTCAAACGAATAGTACTAAAATGAGCCATGCGGTCGGCTTGAATTTGGTGTGCTAACCGACCATCGGATTCAAAGACTCGCGTGGACAGCCCAAACGCTGTGAAGTCAGGGATCAGCTGACTATCACTGCTGTCGACAATCATAGGTTCTTCACGGTCAAAAGAATACCAAAGCACACCAGCACTGATGCAGGCAAAGAGGACAAGTAGAATCAACGAACGTTTGTTCATGTGCTGCTCTCATGAACTTGGTGCAATAATCCCTGACTGAGTAAAATCAGGTCGGCAACTTCGCGAACAGCACCAAAGCCACCGCGTTGCCGGGTGACATAATCAGCTTGTTGTTGCAGAAACGGGTGTCCGTCATAAACGGTTAACGCGAGGCCGGAGGCTTGTAGCATGGGTAAGTCTGGTAAATCATCACCGATACTCGCTGTTTCGTTGTCACTGACAGAGCAGGCTTCTTGAATGGCACGAAAAGCCTGCATTTTATCGTGTTGGCCTTGGTAAATGTGAGGAATGCCAAGCGCCCGCATGCGGTCTGCGACTATCTGCGATTGCCGACCGGTAATCACCGCGACTTGAATGCCAGCCGTCAAGAGTGCTTTCACGCCTAAGCCATCGCGAGTATGAAAGGCCTTTAGCTCTTCGCCTTGATTACCGAGGTAAATCCGGCCGTCGGAGAAAATTCCATCAACGTCACAAACTAGTAGTTTAACCGCCGCGAACTTCGTCAGTAAGTCGTGATGAATATCGCCATACCAAGTTGAGGTGTATTGACTTTCCATTACAGGACTCCAGCGCGCAGTAGATCATGCATATTAAAAACACCGACGACTTGCTGCGTTTTGTTGACAGCGATTAGGCCGTTAATTTTCTTGCTTTCCATGACTTTTAGCGCCTCTGCAGCCAAGGTTTCTGGGCTTGTGGTTGTGCAATGACGCGTCATGGTTGCAGAAATTGGCGTGTGATGAATGTCCACACGCTGGTCGAGGATCCGCCGTAAATCACCGTCGGTAAAGATACCTAATAGTTGGTCCTTGTCGTCCACAATCGTGGTCATGCCTAAACCTTTACGAGAAATTTCAAGTAAGGCTTCGGTGATAATCGCACTCTCCCGAACTTTCGGAATGCGGTCGCCGGTATGCATAACATCACTGACACGCAATAACAGCCGACGGCCCAAGCTGCCACCAGGATGGGATAAGGCAAAATCATCCGCTGTGAAGCCACGCGCATGCAACAAGGCGACTGCTAAGGCGTCACCCATAACTAAGGTTGCTGTGGTGCTTGCGGTGGGGGCTAAGCCTAGTGGACAGGCCTCTTCGGCCACGCCGACATAAAGGTGCACGTCGGCCAGTGTGGCGAGTGTCGATTCAGGCTTTCCGGTCATGGCGATGAGCGGCACACCAAGGCGTTTTATAACTGGTAAAATGCTTAACACTTCATGAGTTTCACCGGAATTGGAAATCGCAATGACGGTGTCTTGTGCCGTAATCATCCCAAGGTCGCCGTGACTGGCTTCACCGGGGTGAACAAAGAAAGCCGGGGTTCCGGTACTTGCGAGGGTCGCTGCTATTTTACCGCCAATGTGTCCAGATTTCCCCATACCCGTGACGACAACACGTCCCTGACAACGGATGAGTCGCTGACAGGCGTTGTGGAAAGACCTGTCGATTGATTGATATAAGCCGTCAATTGCTGCTTTTTCGATATCGAGAACGCGCTGACCCTGTGCGATAAAGTCACTTGCAGCAAGCGCAGAGTCGTCAGGACGATGACGAGTTGACTCAGTCATAGTAGTCAAATCCTTGTTTTTGCCGATGTGCGGAACTAAATCGCACATTCCGAGCCAGAAACCTTAGAAGCCAATTTTGCAAAAGTATATCACCGACGACTTGGAATAGGTACGGGTGGCAAGAAAACGAACGATGCGCCAAAAGGCGCATACAGCACGATGGGTGCGACAGTTTGTGCATTGCTGGTCGGTTTGCAACTTGCTAAATTGCGCGATAGTTAACCAAATAGTCGGTTTGGTCAGTCGTAAAGGTTTAATAACGATGAATGAAGCAAAGAAAACATCACGCGGTGGACGCCCAAGTAAACGAGATTTTATTCTTGCGCAAGCAGAGCTGTTAGTCCGCGAGCGAGGAGCATCGCAATTGACCTTCGATGCTTTAACGGAGCAAACAGGGATCAGTAAAGGTGGGTTGCTTTATCACTTTGAGAGCAAAGAAGCGCTCATCGTGGCTATGCTTGAGCGTTACATCGGTCAGCGCAAACAGCGCACTGAGAATGTCCTCGCAGCGAAACCGGAATTGAATGATATGGTCGACGGCTATTTGTTGGCTATGTTAGAAGCGGAAATCACCGAGCCACAAGAAATGTTGGCGGTGGATAGTGCCATTGTCGCGGCGATTGCATCGAATCCAGAGTTGTTAGAGCCGGTGCGACAGCGCAATGTCGAACTTTGGGCAGGCCTTGATCAAGCCCAAGCAGGCGCAATTCAAGCACGAATTGCGTGGAAAGCGGTGGTGGGCCACCGTCTCTTGAAACAATTTGGCTTGTTGATTGAAAGTGACGCGCAAACGGATGCGTTTATTGCCGAAGTGACTGCCATGGTGACACCAAACGCAAAGACCGATCCGGAAAATAGCGTATTCGGTTAATCTGAATTTTTCAGTCTCGCGTTAATACACGGTAGAATGTAAGTAGCCCTGCGGGGCTATTTTTGTATCGGCGATTTCCGTAGCCGTGGAAATGAAAATAATGCTAAGATGCTCGGCCTTTTTGACGATGCGGAAACGAACCATTTCGGCGCCCGCATGGATAGAAAGAGCGGTGGCAAGAATCCCGAGAAGAGGCATGCAGTGAAAAACTTAGTCGAATTACAGGATGTGCATTTTAGTCGTGGTGATACCTCGATCTACGAGGGCGTAAGCCTCGTGGTTCCAGAAGGTAAAGTAACCGCGATTATGGGCCCTAGTGGTTGCGGTAAAACCACGCTGCTGCGCTTGATTGGTGGTCAATTACGGCCGAGCAGCGGCCATGTTCAATTTGCTGGCCATGAAATTAATAAGCTCGGACGTGGTCCGCTTTATGAAGTGCGTAAGCGTATGAGCATGTTATTCCAAAGCGGCGCTTTATTCAGTGATATGACGGTTTTTGATAACGTCGCTTTTCCGATTCGAGAACATACTGATTTGCCGGAGAATATCATTGCCACTGTGGTTAAAATGAAACTCGACTCGGTTGGTCTACGTGGCGCTGCGCACTTGTTCCCATCGGAATTGTCTGGCGGCATGGCACGTCGTGCGGCACTGGCACGCTCAATCGCACTCGACCCAGAATTAATCATGTACGACGAGCCGTTTGCCGGGCAAGATCCGATTTCTATGGGTATGCTGGTGAAATTGATTCGTTCACTCAACCGCACGCTAGGGCTGACGTCCATCGTGGTTTCCCACGATATTCATGAAGTCATGAGTATCGCCGATCATGTGTGCATCATGGCGAACAAACGCATTGTCGCCCAAGGTTCACCGCAGCAACTTGAGCAAGAAGGCAATGAGCTGGTTCAGCAGTTTCTACATGGTGAGCCAGACGGTCCGGTGCCTTTTCATTACCCTGCGAACAATTATGCGGATGACTTACTTGGCAAAGGAGCTGGAAAATGAAGCTACTGGTCAATTTGGGGCGGGACACCTTAAATGTCTTACGTGGTATGGGTAACGCCACAATCATGCTGTTTCAAGCGCTCGTCGGTAAACCACAACCGTTAAAAATGTTTCCGCTATTAATGCGCCAATTGTATGTGGTTGGCGTGCAGTCAATGCTCATAATTTTAGTCTCTGGGCTTTTTATCGGCATGGTTCTGGGCTTGCAAGGTTATACCATTCTGGTCGATTTTGGTGCTGAACAAGCACTAGGGCCTATGGTCGCCTTGAGTTTGTTACGCGAATTAGGGCCGGTCGTGACGGCCTTATTGTTTGCCGGTCGAGCCGGTTCCGCATTGACTGCCGAAATTGGTCTCATGCGCGCAACGGAGCAACTTTCTAGCCTAGAAATGATGGCTGTTGACCCGCTACGTCGGGTGATTGCCCCACGTTTTTGGGCCGGCTTTATCAGTATGCCATTGCTCGCCTTTATGTTTAGCGCTATCGGCATTTACGGTGGTTTTGTGGTTGGGGTGCAGTGGCTTGGCGTTGATGACGGCGCGTTCTGGTCGGTGATGCAAGCCAGCGTTGAATGGCGCTATGACATCATGAATGGTTTTATTAAAAGTTTAGTTTTCGCTTTTGTGGTGACATGGATTGCGCTGTACAAAGGCTATACCGCGGTACCAACATCGCCTGGAATTAGTGCAGCGACCACACAAACAGTGGTGTATAGCTCACTTGCGGTGCTTGGGTTGGATTTTGTTTTGACTGCTTTAATGTTTGGGTGATTTATGGAAGCGCGTAAAATAGAGTTACTCGTCGGCGTATTTATTACCGCTGCGATTGCAGCACTGGTGTTTTTGGCATTACAAGTAGCGAATACAACGGGCTCGCTGCGAGGTGAAACCTATACTTTGTATGCCAAATTTGACAATATCGGCGGCTTGAAAGTGCGCTCACCGGTGAAGGTTGGTGGCGTCGTTGTCGGTCGAGTCAGTAACATCACGTTAGACCGTGAGTATTTTGAACCCGTGGTCGAAATGAAAATTAGTAAGCAATTTGTTGGCTTTCCGGACACTAGTACTGCCTCAATTCTGACTTCTGGATTACTTGGTGAGCAATATATTGGTCTCGAGCCCGGCTTTATGGACGACGGTATTATGACACTCGAAGATGGCGATGAAATTTTCATGACCAATTCGGCCATGGTGTTAGAAAACTTGATTGGCCAGTTCTTATTTAGCCAAGGCAATGACTAAGACGAGGGTAGGGTATGAATAACCTCAGTTTTACCCGAGAGAACAACCAAGTCGTAGTACGTGGGCTGCTGGACCGTGATCATGTTGGTACGGCTTGGCAAAGCCGGCAAGACTGGTTAAGCGGTAGTGGCGATGTTTCGGTTGACCTGCAAGGTGTAGAGAAAGTTGATTCTGCTGGCCTAGCTATGCTCATTCAGGTCAAGGCTGAGTTGCTTCAGCAAGGTCGCGAACTGGCTTTACACAATGTAAACACTCAGCTTCGACAGTTTGCTGAGGTCAGTGGCGTAACCGAACTACTTTCGTTAAGCTAAGCGCCATTCTAATCTGAATATGTGGAAGAACTCATGGATCCTAAAGAAATCGAGGTTCGCTTAAAAGACGCGATTGACCTTACTGAAGTCCACGTGACTGGCGAGAACAGTCACTACCAAGTGATTGCTGTGGGTGAAGTTTTTGCAGATTTGTCACGCGTAAAACAGCAGCAACTGATTTACGCACCATTACAAGACAAAATTGCCGACGGCAGCATTCATGCGCTCACGATTAAAGCTTATACGCCAGAAAAATGGCGGCGTGAAAAACTACTGAACATGCCAAATTAATACCCTGTCATCCTGTTTAGTACCGTTCATATAGTAAGATGAGTGCAAAGAAATGGAAAAGTTAGTCGTCACCGGTGGTACTCGCTTACGCGGTGAAGTTCGTATCTCTGGCGCCAAAAACGCAGCATTGCCAATTTTGTTAGCGGCTATCCTCGCAGACAGTCCTGTGCGTATACGTAATGTGCCACGTTTGCAAGACGTGGAAACCTCTTTGGCGTTATTGGGCAAACTAGGTATCCCCCATCAGCGTGAAAGCGCCTGCACCTACGTGATTACGCCGCCGGCAGAGCATGGCCATGTAGCGCCTTACGAGCTGGTGAAGACGATGCGTGCGTCAATTCTGGTGCTCGGCCCTTTGTTAGCCAAATGCGGGCATGCGGAAGTTTCTTTACCGGGCGGCTGCGCAATTGGTGCTCGCCCAGTAAATCTCCATATCGAAGGCATGCGCCAGATGGGTGCGAAAATCATTGTTGAGAATGGTTATATTAAAGCGCATGTTCCTGAAGAATTAGGTGGTCGCTTGCAAGGTGCGCATATTCTCATGGACACCGTCAGCGTTACCGGCACCGAGAACTTGATGTCAGCTGCGGTGCTGGCTCAAGGCGAAACCATTATTGAAAATGCGGCACGCGAACCGGAAGTGATTGATCTGGCTAATTTCCTGATTCACCTTGGTGCAAAAATTAGCGGTGCTGGAACCGACACCATTCGCATTCAAGGTGTCGAGCGATTGCACGGTGGTGACTATCAAGTTATGCCCGATCGGATTGAAACGGGTACATTTTTGGTCGCAGCATTGGCGACTCAAGGTGAAATTACCTGTACCAACACGAACCCTGACTTTCTTGATGCAGTGTTAAAAAAGCTCACTGAGGCAGGCGCTGAAATTACCCGTGGCAGTGACTGGATTCGTCTGCAAAGCAATGGTCGTCCACGCGCAGTCAATATTGTCACGGCACCTCACCCGGCGTTTCCAACCGATATGCAAGCCCAATTTATTGCGCTCAATGCGATTGCGGAAGGTACCGGTCGTGTCCGTGAAACCATTTTCGAAAATCGTTTTATGCATGTCCCTGAACTACGGCGCATGGGTGCGAATATCGAACTTGAAGGGAATACGGCGATTTCAACTGGCGTGGACAAGTTGACTGGCGCACAAGTGATGTGCACGGATTTACGCGCGTCAGCGTCTTTAGTTATTGCTGGTTTAGTTGCCGACGGTGTGACGGAAGTCGAGCGGGTTTACCATATCGACCGTGGTTATGAGTCTATCGAGGAAAAACTTTCGGGTTTAGGGGCAACGATCGAGCGCGAACAGATGTGCCCGACACGTATTGAGAAAACCAACGATTAACGTAATTGCTCGATAACTACATCAGTTTCAAGTTGTTCTTCGCCTCGGTAAAAACGAATATTTAAACGTGTACCGGGGCGTGCTTCAGCCACCAGATCTAATCCTTGGTTAACCGACGTCACCGCCTGCCCGGCGATTTCAAAAATAAAGTCTCCCGGGCGTAAACCAGCCCGCCAAGCAGGGCCGCGTTCGTCAACCTCATCAATACGCAGTCCGCGCGTCGAGAAGTCGTCACGATAATATTGTCCTGCGGTAATGCCAAGATACCCCCGAGTCACGACGCCTTCACTAATGAGCTGTTGCATAATGCGTTCTGCGAGCGGATAGGAAAGGGCGAAATAAATCCCTTGTGAGCCGCGGTTACTGAATTCAGATTGGTACGACGCGCTAGCAATACCAACTAATTCACCGCGACTGTTGACCAGTGCTCCCCCAGAATTTCCCTCATTGATAGCTGCATCCATTTGAATAAACTCCGCATAACCGCTGCCGAGGCTAATGCGTCCGGTCGCTGAGATAATCCCTTGAGTGACAGTTTGACCGAGGTTATACGGGTTGCCAATGGCGAGTACAACGTCGCCGGGCCGTGGCTCATAATCCGGATTGACTGGAATGACCGGCAGGTTACCGGCATCGACACGCAAAACAGCGAGGTCAGTGAGTAAATCACTACCCACCAATTGTGCGCCGAAAATACGCCCGTCTTGCAAAGCAACTTGAATTTCATCGACGTCTTGGACTACGTGCAAGGCGGTAAGAATAAATCCACGCGGATCCATAATAATCCCTGAGCCTAAGCGCATAACGGTGGTCGGGCGGGAGCTAAAGCGTGCTTCGCGCACAGACTGAGTCGTGTAAATATTCACCACTGCCGGAGCGGCGTGTTCAAACGCGCTGGAGAAACTGACTAATTCTGAACCAACGCTGACTGTGCGAGGTTGCGGTGATTGCTCGCGGAAATGCAGAAAGGCTAAGACTAATGCAGCCACAACTAAGCCCAACAGTGCTGGTTTGAACAGGTACTGATAGAAAAAGCGAGCAATGTTGGTCACTGGGCTGCGTTTTTGTTGCATAGATAAGTGCTATAAACCGTATGCGAGTCAATGAATTAAGTCATAGTAACACTAAAGATTAATTCCTGATAGTGATCGCAAGTGGTTTAAAAAACGACAAGCAAATGCCCCTACCTGTTCGGTAGGGGCATTTGCGCTTGCTGGTTTGGCTAGTTTTGCAGGACTAAATAAAGCTGTGTATTGCCGCGACGAAGGTTCAGTGCGATGACGCCGCGACTGTTTTGAATCGCCTGTTGCAGCTCACGATTGCTGCTTACCGGCTGTCTATTCACCGCCAAAATAACGTCATTCTCGCGCAAGCCAATGCGCTCAGCGGGCGAACCACTTTCCACGCTCGTCACCCGAATGCCTTGCCGGTCATCACTGGTTAACTCGGCGCCTTGTAGCCCAGGGTGAACGGAGGCGGCTTCAATCTGATCGGCGACCCGCTTTTCCAGTTCGACATCGATTTGGCGTTCATCACCGTCGCGAAGAATGGTCAACGTGACCGAGCGACCTGCACCGATTGTACCTACTTTAGCCGCCAGTTCAGCAAAGGACAGAACGGGAGTACCATCGATGGCAAGGATAACATCACCGGCCTGAATACCTGCTTTCGCCGCAGCGCCGTCTTCGACGACTTCGCTTACCCACGCGCCTTGGGTGCGGTCGAGTCCAAGTGCATCAGCAAGTTCTTGGTTCAAGTTACCGCCACGCACACCTAAAACGCCGCGACGAATTTCACCAAATTCGATGATTTGATCGACGAGGTTTTTCATCATATTGGCTGGAATAGCGAAACCAATGCCAATGTTTCCGCCACCGCTGCCTAATATCGCCGTGTTGATACCAATGAGGTTGCCGTGCAAGTCGACCAAAGCACCGCCGGAGTTGCCGCTATTAATCGCTGCATCGGTTTGAATAAAATTCTCTAAGCGGTCAATACCTAAGCCGCTGCGGCCGAGAGCTGAAACGATACCCGAGGTAACAGTTTGACCTAGTCCAAACGGATTTCCGATCGCTACCACGAAGTCGCCCACGCGCAGCTGATCGGAGTTACCAATCGCAACTTCTGTTAAATTACGCGGATTCTCAAGCTGAAGTAGGGCAATATCGGACTCTTCATCACGACCTAAAACCGTCGCTGCAAATTGACGACCATCTTTCAGCGTGACGGTAATGTCGGTTGCATCGTTAATGACATGATTATTGGTGACGACGTAGCCGCTTTCAGCATCAATAATGACACCAGAGCCGAGCCCCTGAAATGGCTGCTCACGGACTTCTTCACGGGGTGCGTTGGGTCCAAAAAAGAAACGGAATGCTTCCGGTAGACGCTGGCGCGTGACCCGTTTGCCTTGCACTGAAATGTTGACGACTGCAGGCGTGACTTCTTCAAGCATCGGCGCAAGTGTTGGCACGCCGCGCTCATCTGTTGCAGCAGCAGGGAAGCTTGCTGTAGCAGGGGCTAAAGTAAATCCTTGTAAGGTAAGAATGACAACAGCGACCGCTGCAGTGGAAAGACTTAAGAGTTTTTTCATCTGTTCTACTCCGATTTAACATCCTGACACTCAGGGTGTTGCAGGCGACTGCTGAACAGGCAGCAGGACCACACACCATACAGTTAGCACTGACCATCGAAAGTAGAAATAAGTTCGCTATTGCGCGATTTCAAGTTGAAATTTCGCGATAAATGGATAAAAAAAGCGCAGCTTGGAGCTGCGCTTGGTCTTTTTAATTTAGGGTATACGGATTTAATGGTTGATGGGGCACCTTCACCCCATCAATCTGATACCACCCTCAGATGGTTGATAGATCGACTCCGTAGTTGAGTTCCTCTGCGAAGTCCGGCAGTCCGTAACCGATGGTTTTCTTGTAGAAAGGAGAGAC
>ERZ869909.419-NODE-419-length-51964-cov-31.576368_pt1 | contig 51964 bp, 49 predicted proteins | sample MGYA00520892_ERZ869909 | MGnify/ENA primary metagenome ERZ869909 (study PRJEB32215, sample SAMEA104723947) | bioreactor metagenome | biome: bioreactor; feature: anaerobic bioreactor; material: water | place: China | collected 2015-03-12 ... | reverse complement strand
CGGAGGCGTGCTTCCAGCACGACGCGAAAGCTTGCAAACCATGGAGGTTTGCTGCGCTTTCGCTCCTGCCGGCAGCACGAAACTCCTCGCGTCAATGCCCATACATTTAGGAGTACGCAGCCTAAGGTCGCCCTCATGAGCAACCCAGTGCCCGCTGATATCCTGATCGTCGACGATCTTCCGGAGAAGCATCTCGTCTATCGTGCGAGCCTGGAGGAGTTGAACCAGAACGTCGTGACCGTGACGTCCGGCGAGGAGGCGCTGCGGCTGCTTCTGGAGCGGGACTTTGCGGTTATTCTACTCGATGTGAACATGCCGGGGATGGGCGGCCACGAGACGGCGGCGCTGATCCGCCAGCGCCGCAAATCGCGGCACACGCCGATCATCTTCATCACCGCCTTCGCCGATGATGTGCAAGCCGCCGAGGGCTACGCGCTGGGCGCGGTGGACTACATCCTCTCGCCCGTCGTGCCCGAGATCCTGCGCGCCAAGGTGAGGGTCTTCGTCGATCTGCACACCATGCGCAGCGAGCTTGCCCGCTCGCATGCGCTGCTCGAAGAGCGTGTCGAGGAGCGCACGGCGGAGCTGGAGCGCACCGCCGAGGTGCTGAAGGTCGAGGTGAAGGAACGCAAGCGGGCGGAAGAGCGCCTCTCCATCCTCGTCAGCGAGCTGACGCACCGCGTGAAGAATTTGCTCGCCGTGCTGCAATCCATCACGAGCCGCACGCTGAGCGACAGCCGCGACGTCGCGGAGGCGCGCGGCATTCTGCTCGGCCGCCTCCATGCGCTTGCCCACGCCCACGAGCTGTTGACGGAAGCGTGTTGGAAGGGCGCGGGCCTCGCCGACATCGTCGATGCGGAAGTGGCCGGTTTCTCCGACCGCGTGCAGGCGGCAGGCCCGGAGGTGTTCCTCACCGCCTCCGCCGTTCAGACGTTTGCACTCGTCGTGCACGAGCTGGCGACCAACGCGGCCAAATACGGCGCGCTCGTCACGACGGAGGGAAGCATCAGAATCTGGTGGGATATCATCGACGACGCGGACGGTGAGCGTCATCTTGTATTCCGCTGGAAGGAGATGGGCGGTCCGCCTGTCGTGCCCGCCACCCGCAAGGGCTTCGGCCTCACGCTGATCGACACGCTGGCGAACACGCTCACGTCGGAGCCCAAGGTCGATTTCGCCCCCGATGGCCTAGTGTGTGCGTTGAAAGTGCCGCTCAACATCATCGCCGTCGAGGAGGCGTCGGATTTCGTGCTTCCCATGCGAAAGGTCGCCGCGAGTTGAGCGGCGAGGCCTCAAGGGAGGCGCTGATCGGGCGGTAGCGGGCTCGCGAGCGGGTCGTGCGTCGCGGCCTGATCGATGGCTTCGCGCGAGAGCGAGGTCTGCACGCTGATCTGGCTGCCGTCGCCCGCCGTGATCACGAGATGGCGTAGCGCAATGGGCACCGACCGCTCGCCGATCCCGAGAAATCCTCCGATTGTGACCAGCACAGCGGCGACCTTGCCGTCCGGCTCGATCACGATGTCGCTCACCGTTCCGACCGACTGGTTGAGCGCGGTCGTCACGGTTTGCCCGATGAGCTGGGTTGCGCGCCACGCGCCTTGAACGGGCGTTCCGGGCTGCGCCGCCTGAGCCTCCGGCGGCGGCGCGTCTGCGGGGCCGGGCGGCACTTGCGCCAGTGCGGGAGACAAGAGTGCGGGCGAGAACGCGAAAGCGGCCATGAGCGGCAGCGAGGCCAGGCGGAGGGGCTTGAGAACGTTCATGGGGGACCTCTGCGGAGTATCGGGGGCGTGCCGAGGCCGAAAGGCGGCAGTGGTGACGAGGCTCGCGGAAGAAACGGCCTTGGCCGTGCGATGGTTCCGGCCCGATCAGCGCGGCTCGGCAGAGGTCTCGCGTTCGCCAAGGCCGAACGTGCGCTCGCGCGACGAGCGGGTGCCGGGCCCGGGTGAGGGCAGGGCTGCTGCACCGGAAGCGCCCGCGGACGGCGCCGCAGCGGCCTGCCGTGCGCCTTTGCGCCCGTAGAGCGCGTGTACGCCTGCGACGTCGCCGGCCGTGAGCGTGCGTCCGTCCTCGACGTAACGGTAGCTCATGAGCTGGCCCTGCGGACCCGGATGATCGAGCCCGATCGCGTGGCCGATCTCGTGCGCCATCGTGAAGCGCAGATCATAGACGTTGAGATCGCCGTCGAAACCGATCTTCCAGGGCTGGTTGGGATTGAGGCAGATCAGCGATTGGCTGATGGCGCCCACGCTGCGATCCGAGCCTGCCTTCAGCGCCACGTTCGTGAACGCCCGGCCGCGGTCTTTGGCGTCGGCGCCGATCAGGATGCCGGCGTTCTCCGCCGGCACTTCCTTGAACACCACGTTGGCGGCGTTTTCCCACAGTGCGAATGCGGCGCGGGTTTCGTCGCGAAACGCGTCCGATGCGATACGCGAGGCGCCGAGCGCGGCTTCGGGCGGCAGCATGGAATCGCAGTTGCGAGCGCCTGGAAACTCTCTCGGCTCGGTGAGGAAGGCGTAGGTGATGGTTGCGGGAAGGCCCTCGGCCGGCGCTGTCCAGCGCACGGTGCGCCCTTCGAGTTCCAGGAGACGGAACTCCGCCCCCGCGGCCCGCTCTGCCGCATGGACGCCGAGCGCACCGAGCCCGGCCGCCAGCGCAAGGCCAGCCGCCAGCGTGAGGCACGCGGCGAAAAAAGTTCCCCTCAAACGAGCTCCCTCGAGCGTTTCAGAGACCCCGGCAAGGCTTCGAATAAGCGATTGCCCATGCAAGCTGTCTAGGCGCCATCGGTGCGGGGGTCAATCGCGGCAGGCCGCGCAGAAGCGCCGCACCTGTTGATCGGGGCACAACTGTCACACGTTCAGCAGGGCGCGGCCCCGCATCATGGGGCGATGACGCGCGTAGAGCGTGCAGATGAAGTGCGCTTACCTACGAGAGCGAGCGAAGCTGTTCCGAAGTGCCGAGCCGGCGCGCGAGTTGGTCGAGCCAGGACATCACGGCCTTGGGGCCGGAAAAGTCGGCGTCGTCCGGGGCATACTGCTCGCCGGCCACGCGCAGGCCGAACCCCTTGAGGCCTTCCGCGACGGCAAACGCAGGCTCGTCGCCCACGTCGTCGCCGATCATGATCGGGATGCGGCCGCGGAATGCCGGCAGCGCGGCAAGCGTTGCAAGCGCGGTTCCCTTGGAGAGGCCCGACGGAACCACCTCGTAGATCTTCTTGCCGGGCACCAGTTCGAACGCGCCTGCGTGCCGCGCGAGCACGCCGGTGAGGACGGCGAGGATGTCGCCCTCCGCCTCCGGCGCGAGCCGATAGTGCAGCGCGAGCCCGCCGCCCTTCGGTTCGGCGATGACGCCCGGAATGTCGAGGGCGAGCTTGCGCATCGTCTGCACGATCTCGTCGGGCAGTCCTGCCGTCACGCGATCGATTTCCTGGTCCGGCTCCATCCGCATCTCGGCGCCGTGCACGCCGGCGGCTGCAAGCCGCAAGGGCGAGAGCAGGAGGTCGATGTCGGAGATGAGCCGGCCCGTGACGACCGCCATCGCCCCATCGAGCCCGAGCGCGAGCCGTTGCAGAAGAGCGATGAGGCCTTCGGGGACGATGACGGCCTCAGGCGTGTCGGCAAGTTCGATCAGCGTGCCGTCGACATCCAGAAACAGAGCGCACCGATGCGGATTGGCGAGCACGAAATCGGTGCACGCGGCGAGGCGCGCGTGCGCGTCCGGAATCGTCGTGGCGGCCGTCGATCGTTGCTTCAAGGCGTGCTCCGTGTCGTGCTGGGCGCTCGTGTTCGGTCGAGACCGGTATGAACCGTGGCCGTCCGGTTCACGACCGGGCCGTCGAGGCCGCTGTGGCCCATCGCGAAACAGCGTGGCCGCGATAGGGCAATCGCGTGAAAAGCATAAGCGTTCATAGTCTCCAGCTTATCACATTTGGAGTCTCGATATTGCGGTCGAGAGCCGCATCGATTGCGCCGCGCGACATGAGGCCGGTCGTCGTGTCGACGTGGCCGAGCACGGCTGCCGCGTTGATCGTCGCGGCCTGGAGCGCACGGTCGGGCGCGCTCCCCATGGCCGTTTCGGCGGCGAAGGTGGAGGCGAACGCATCTCCGGCGCCCGCCGTCCCGAGCACCGCCACGTTGCGCGCCGGACAGTGATAGAGTCCGGCGCGAGACGCCGCGAATGCTCCGTTCTGCCCGTCGGTGACGAGAACGGTTCCGACACCCCGTCCGAGCAGGGCGCGCATGAACGCCGTGAGCGAAACCTTCCGCCCCTCGTGGCGAAGTCCTCGCACGGCGAGCGCCGGCGGCGACAATCCTTCAGGGAACGTGAGGGGTGTCTCGTCCCTCGTCTCGTCCCTTTCGAGCATCGAGACCACCTCGTCCGCTTCGCGCCGGTTGAGGGAGAGAATGTGGAGCGCAGGCAACGTACCCTGGAAGGCACCCGCGTGCGCGTGAAGTTGGCGGATGCCCGGATTGGCCGCAATCAGCGCGCGGGCTTTCTGGGCCTTTTCCACGATTGTGGGGAAGCAGCGCGCCGCCTGATCGGAGAGGTTCGCGATATAGACGAGATCGACGGCAAACGCGTCGTCCGCAAGGTCTTCCGGCACGAGCAGTGTGTTCGCCCCTCGGAACGTGAACACCGCCGCGTTGCGGTCGTGCGAGGAGACGTGCACCGAGGCGCCGGTCGGCGCGCGGGGATCGCGCAGCGCCCACCGGTGCGAGATACGGTCCCTGTCGAGGGCGGAGATGATCCGCTCTGCGCGCGTGTCGTCGCCGAGCTTGATGAGAACGGATGTGTCGAGGCCCAGCCGGGCGAACGCGACGGCGGCGTTGATGCCGCCTCCTCCCGCGTGCGTCGAGACTTCGAGCGCTTCGGTTTTCCCCCCTTCTTCCAGCAGCAGGAACGAAGTCCCGGCGTTCAGCATGCTCATGCGCTCGATGCCGGCGTTCTCGATGATCGCGATGGTGTCGACCATCGCGCCGCCGATGGTGAGCGCTTTCATGCGTGCCCGCCTGGACATTTTTTTGTGGGGGTCGTGCACCCAGGCGGTGGTTCCGGCGTCGCATCGGCGTCATTGGCGGGCGCACCCGAGGAGCGGCTCGCGGCCTCGGCGAGCTTGGCGAGCGCCTCGTGGATCGGTGTGCTGGCCGGGATCCGCGACGTCGAGCGCTCTTCCGCGGCCGCTTCGAGCGTCGCGAGGAACGACTTCGACCACATCGCCGAATCGTAGGTGCGAATGACGCTCATCAGCCGCTCGTAACGGGCGATCCTCTCCGCCTTGTCCATTTCGAGCGCCTGCTTGATCGCATCGGCCATCTCTTCGGTGTTGTAGGGATTGATGATGATGGCATCGACAAGTTGCTCGGCCGCGCCCGCGAAGCGCGAGAGGATCGGCACGCCCGGATCGTCCGGGGCCTGTGCCGCGACGTACTCTTTGGCGACGAGGTTCATGCCGTCGCGGAGCGGCGTGAAGAACCCGATGCGCGAGGCGCGATAGATATCGCGCAGACGGTCGCGGGGTGCGGAGCGGTGAATGTAGTGGATCGGCACCCAGTCGAGCTCGCCGAACATGCCGTTGATCTTGCCGGAGAGCGCTTCGAGCGTCTGGCGGATGTCCGTGTAGGCCTCCACGCTCTCGCGTGTGGGCGGCGCGATCTGCGTGAGGACGACCTTGCGGAGATACTCCGGATATTTTTCGAGAAAATGCCCGAAGGCACGCAGCTTCTGCGGCAGACCCTTCGTGTAGTCGAGCCTGTCGACGCCGATGATTCTCTGCGCGTCGGACGGAGACTGCACCAGATTGCGAACGGGCGTGGCGCCCATGAAGTCCCGTGCGTCGATGCCGACGGGAAAACGGTGGATGGAAAGCCGCTGGTCGAAGGCCAGAACGCGGCCGTCCTGCAGGATGCGTCCTTGCGCGCTGTCCTTGAACACCTGGATCAGGTTCGCGACGTCCGCTTCGGTCTGAAGCCCCACGAGATCGTAGGCGGCGAGCGCTTGGGCGAGGTCGGCGTATTCGGGAATGGCAAGGAACGTCTGCGGCGGCGGGACGGGAATATGCAGATAGAACCCGATCGGGTTCTCGATTCCGAGCCGCCGAAGCTCGACCGCGAGCGGGATCAGATGATAGTCGTGCACCCACACGATGTCGTCGGGCTGAATGATGGACGCGAGCGCGGCCGCAAACCTTTTGTTGACGCCCATGTAGCGCGGGTAGAATCCGGCGTCGAAGTGGGCGAGGTCCAGCCGGTTGTGGAACACGGGCCACAAAACGGAATTCGAATAGCCGAGGTAGTAGTCGCGGTGCTCTTCGGCGGTGAGGGGAAGCGTCGCGAGCGCGCTCTGCCCCGCGGCCTTGCGGACTTTGATGTCAGAGAGAGACGCGTCTCCCTCCTCGACCACCTTGCCGCTCCAGCCGAACCACAACCCGGGCCGGGCCTTCAGGAGATCGGCGATTGCGACGGCGACGCCCCCCGCCTGGGTGGCGCGTCTCAGCTCCATCACGCGATTCGATACGACGACGATGCGACTCAACGTTTGTCTCCGCCCAACCCACGCGCACGCCTCAACGGCGGCTGGAATTGCCATCGCAGGGTGCGAAAAACGAATTGCTGTCCTGGATCAAACGCTTGAGGTCGCTCCTGGTTCCGGCGCCGTGTCGCGCGGCCAGGCATCCGCCCAGTTGCGCGACAGGTTCATGCACGAGTTGACGATACCGGCCATCGAGTAGGTTTGCGGCAGGTTGCCCCAGAGCTGCCCCGTCTCGGGGTGAATGTCCTCCGACAGGATGCCGAAGGCGTTGCGGCGCGAAAGAAGCTCGTCGAGGAGACCGCGCGCCTCCTCCACGCGCCCGGCCGCCGTCAGCGCGTCGATATACCAGAACTGGCACGCGAGGAACGACGTCTCGGGCGCGCCGAAGTCGTCGTTGGTGTAGCGCAGCATGAAACCGTTGCGGCCGAGCTCGCGCCCGATCACGTCGAGCGTCCGGGTGAAGCGGGGATCTTTGGGCGAGATCAGCCCCAGCTCGGGAAGCAGCAGGACGCTGGCGTCGAGTTCGTCCTGATCGAGTGCGCCCGCAAAGGCGCCGAGCGCGCTGCTCCAGCTCCGCGTGAGGATCTCGCGCCGCACGCGGTCGGCCTGCGTTCGCCATTGGTCGGCGTCGCCTTGCAGGCCGAGCAAAGCCGCGATCCGCGCGAGCCGGTCGAGCGCGACCCAGCACATGGTTGCGGAATGCGTGTGGATGCGCGACCGCCCGCGATATTCCCAGATGCCCGCGTCCGGCTCCAGGAAGACGCGGAGCGCATGATGTCCGAGAATCTCGAGCCGGCGATAGAGCGCCTCGTCGCCCATGCGCGGCAGGCGCTGGTCGATGAACATCTGCGAGACGCCGAGAATGATGCTGCCGCAGGAATCGTGCTGGATCTGCTCGGCGGCCTGGTTGCCGACCCGCACCGGCCCCATGCCGAGGAAGCCGGATAGATTTTCGGCCACGCTCTCGGTCAGCGGCTGGTCGTGCACGATGCCGTAGACCGGCCGCAGTGCGCCTTTGGAGTCGATGGCGAGCGTCGTGATGTAATCGAGGTAGGATTCCATCGTCTGCGTGGCGCCGAGCCGGTTGAGCGCCATGATGACGAAATAGGCGTCTCGCAGCCAGCAATAGCGGTAGTCCCAGTTGCGCTGCGTGAACGGCGCCTCGGGAACGGACGTGGTGTGCGCCGCGACGATGGCGCCGGTTTCGTCGAAGTTGCAGAGCTGAAGCGTGATCGCCGCACGGATGACGTCGCTTTGCCAGTCGAGCGGGACGGAGAGCCCGCGGACCCATCCGAGCCAGTAGTCACGCGTGCGCTCCAGCGCTTCGCGCGAAACCGTATCCGCCGCGGCTTCGAGCGACTCGTCCGGCCCGAAGACCAGCGTGACCGGCCGCGCGAGCGCGAAGGAGGTCTCGTGCACGATGTACGAGAGCGGCGCGTCCGTGGTGAGCCTCAGCGTGATCTCCCCGCCGCTGTAGCGGATGTGGTTGGAGCCGACCACCTGCGCCGAGCGCGGTTCGCCGTAGTTGAAGGTCGGGCGCACCCGGATTTTCACCCGCGGAAGCCCGATCGGCTCGATGCGGCGGATCACCTGGGCGGGGTGCAGCATGCGTTCGAAGCGGGGATAGCGGGGCGCGAAGTCGATGATGCGCACACCGTTGCCGGCATCGTCTTCGATCACCGTCTCGACGATGGCGGTATTGCGCAGATAGGCCGCGCGGGTGCGGACCGCGCCTTCGAGCACGACGTCCGCAAATCCCTTTTCCTCGTCCCCCGCGAGCATGCGCGAGAATACGGGATCGCCGTCGAAGCGGGGGAAGCACCACCACACGATGCGCGCGGACCGATCGATCAAAGCGGCGATGCGGCCGTTGCCGATGATCGCATAATCGAGCGGTTGCGGAGCCTGAGGACTGGTGTTCATCGAGACCTGATGATGAATTTGAGACGGCATATCCACGTGATGACGCGCTCCCCAAGCGAGTTTGCCTCGGCAGCAGGAACGCGCCTTGCCGGGCCGAAAAGCAGGTGAGATTTTGCGGTGGGTCTTCGGTCCGCACGTACTGGCACGGGCTCCGCCGCGACTGGACGACGGTCATGTTGATTACGGACGAGCCCCGCCGGGACGCCAAAACCATAATGACCGTCGCCGCCGATATGACAACCGGATTATGGCGACGGTTCGAAGCTGACGGAAGAGGGCAGACGGGCGGAAAAAAATCGCCGCGGGCCGCCTTGTGGAGGCCCGCGGCGATCGCTTGAACAAGCGTTTAGTACTGGCTGGGTGCGCCTTCGGGCGCTGGCAGCGTGTCGCTGCCCTGCACGCCCTCGCCCGCACCGGTCGCGGAACTGTCGTGGACGAGGCCCTGGTCGCAGGCCGCCAAGAACTCCATGCTGCTCAGCGAGCCGTCACTGTCGGTGTCGGCGGCAGAGAAGTTCGAGACGTAGCGATCGGCGTCAGCGGCCGACAATTTTCCGGCACCCGCAGCGTCAGCGCGGTTCCAGATGGTCTGACACTCAGCCTGAGACAATTTCATTTCCGCTTCCGCTTGCGCGAAGGCGGTGCCTCCAGTGGCGATAAGGAGTGCCGCTATGCTCGCGGTGCACAGCTTTTTCATAATGTTCTCCTTGTTCGTTTTCTGGATCTACGAGGCGTGCGCAAACCCGCACGCACGCCTCGACCGACACGTAACGGATACGCCGCCTGCGAGTTCCGGCTGCACTAGGCACGACGAAATTGAGACGCGCGTTAATCACGCGAGATGCAAGGAGACGGAGCCGCGCATGCAAGGACGGGGGCGTGCAGAAACGGAAGAGAGCGAGGAACTTAAGCCCTGCGCCGACGTTTGCGAGACAGGCAGGTTATCGCCCGCCGCATGCGCGAAAAACGTGAAGCGCCGCTCTCTCGGAGTCTCCAGTGCGCCACGTTTTTCACCGTGCGGCATCTCCCAAAAGCATATTCAACAAGGAGAGTATTCCATGAAATCGAAGCTGCTGATGTCCGCCATTGCCATGCCTGCGGCGTTCGCGCTCGGCACCTCTGCGTTCGCTCAGGACACGACGCCGCCTCCCGCCGCCGAGCCGCCTGCGGTCGAGCGGATGGAAACCACCCCTGCGCCGACGCCCGTGACGCCCGCGCCGGGTGCTGCGGCTGAAACCACGGCGACCGGTGCGTTCGCGACCGCCCAGTCCGCTGACGAGTGGCGTTCGTCGCGTCTCGTCGGAACGGCTGTCTATAACGAGGCCAACGAGCGCGTCGGCGACATCAGCGAGCTCGTCCTCGATGCAGACGGCAAGATTTCGCACGCCGTGATCGGCGTGGGTGGCTTCCTCGGCATCGGCGAGAAGCTGGTCGCGGTAAACTTCAGCGACCTGAATATCGCACGTGAAGAGAACGGCAACGCCCGCGTGACGATGAACACCACCAAGGAGGCGCTCCAGAACGCCCCAGACTACAAGTACCACACCACGGGCGGCATGGGCACGAGCGACTAATGAAGTCGCGACCGTGCAACCGCGAACTGGAGGGAGCGAGACATCGCTCCCTCCTTTTTATTGAGCGGTCGGGTTAGGAGCGCGTCCGCGCCGGCGGCAGGTCCGTGCATACGCCCTTGAACGTTTCCGCCGCCATGCCGATCGATTCCGACAGCGTCGGATGGGGGTGGATGGTCTTGCCGATGTCGACGGCGTCCGCACCCATCTCGATGGCGAGTGCGATTTCGCTGATGAGATCGCCCGCATGGGCTCCGACAATGCCCCCGCCGATGACGCGTTTGCTCTCCGGATCGAACAGGAGCTTGGTGAAGCCCTCGTCGCGGCCCATGGCGATGGCACGGCCGGATGCGGCCCAAGGAAACACCGCCTTGCCGAACGGTGTATCACGCGACTTGAGCGTATCTTCCGTCTCGCCCGTCCAGGCGATCTCGGGATCGGTGTAGGCAACGGAGGGGATCTGGCGCGCGTCGAAATAGGCCGGCCGCCCTGCCGCAGCCTCGGCCGCCACGTGGCCTTCGTGCACGGCCTTGTGGGCCAGCATCGGATCCTTGGCGATGTCGCCGATGGCGAAGATGTGGGAAATGTTGGTGCGCATCTGCCGGTCAGTCGGCACGAAGCCGCGCACATCGAGCGTCAGTCCCGCGCGATCCGCGCCGATCCGCCGTCCGTTCGGCGTTCGCCCCACGGCAACCAGTACGAGATCGTAGATCTCCGCGCGGTCCGGTGCGTTCTCCCCCTCGAAGCGCACGTGGATGCCGTCGCGCTTGGCGTTGGCGCCTGCGACCTTCGTTCGGAGCATGATCCGGCCGAGCCGCGGCGCGTTGTGCTTCTCCCACACGCGCACCAGGTCGCGATCGGCTCCGGCCATCAGCCCGTCCAGCATTTCGACGACGTCGACGGAAGCGCCGAGCGCCGCGTAGATCGTTGCCATCTCGAGCCCGATAATGCCCCCGCCGATGACGAGCATCCGCTTCGGGATGAGCGGCAGGGCGAGCGCGCCTGTGGAATCGACGATGCGCGGGTCGTCCGGAAGGAAGGGGAGGAAGACCGGCTCGGACCCGGCCGCGACGATGGCTGTCTCGAAGCGTACCGTGGCTGTGCCACCGTCGGCCAGCGTGACGTCGAAGCGGTTAACATCGCGAAAGACGCCGCTCCCCCGGATGACTTCGACGTGGCGAGCCTTTGCGAGCCCAGCAAGACCGCCCGTCAGCTTGCCGATCACCGCGTCCTTGTGGGCGCGGAGCCTTTCGAGATCGATCTTCGGCGGGCCGAAGCCGACGCCATGCTCACGAAACGCGTCCGCCTCCGAAATCAGCGATGCGACGTGCAAAAGCGCCTTGGAAGGAATGCAGCCGACGTTGAGGCACACGCCGCCGAGCACGCGCTCGCGCTCGATCAGAACGGTCTTGAGGCCAAGGTCCGCGGCGCGGAAGGCCGCGGAGTATCCACCCGGACCTGCGCCCAGCACGGCGACATCGCAGGTGATCTGATCTCCCTCGGCCATGCCGCTCTCCCTCACAGCACCAGTTGGCGGACGTCTTCGAGAATCACGGCGAGCCGGCGTGTGAAGCGGGCCGCCTCCGCGCCGTCGATCACGCGATGGTCGTAGCTGAGCACGAGCGGCAGCATGAGGCGCGCCACGAACTGCTCGCCATTCCACTTCGGCGCAATTTCGGCACGCACCACGCCGAGGATGGCAACCTCCGGCGCATTGATGATCGGTGTGAAGGCGGTGCCGCCGATTCCGCCCAGGCTGGAGATCGAGAACGTGCCGCCTTGGATGTCTTGTGGCGCGATCTTTCCTTCGCGCATCCGCTCCGACACCGTGCCGATCTCCTGCGAAAGCTCGACGATGCCCTTGCGGTCCACGTCGCGGATGACGGGAACGACGAGCCCGTCCGGCGTGTCGACGGCAATGCCGAGGTGATAATAATGCTTGAGAATAAGGGTCTCTTTGTCCGGCGCGAGCGAAGCGTTGAACGTCGGAAACTCTTTGAGCGCCACCACGCAGGCCTTCATGATGAAGGCGAGCAGCGTCACGCGGTAGCCTTTCTCCTTGGCGGCCGCGTCGAGGGATTTGCGATAGTCTTCGAGATCCGTGATATCGGCGTGGTCGGCATGCGTGACGTGCGGAATGTTGAGCCACGCCCGGTGCAGGTGCGGCCCGCCGAGGCGCTTGAGGCGTGTCAACGGCCGGCTCTCTACGGGGCCGTACTTGGCGAAGTCCTGCGGCGGAATCTCGGGGATGCCACCACCACCGCCGCCACCGAGCGCGCGTTTCACATCGTCCTTCGTGATACGCCCTTTGTCGCCGGTGCCTTTGAGCTTCGTGAGATCGATGTCGAGTTCGCGCGCGAGGCGCCGGACCGAGGGGCTCGCATGCACGCCGCCGAAATCCGAGCCGAGCGGCAGGGGCACGCGCGGGCTGGCCTCTCCTTCGCCGGAGCTAGAACGAGGCGGCGGGGCTGTCGCTTCCCCTTCGGAATCGACCGGAGAGCGGGACGGCTTGACCTCGGCCGCCTCTGTTTCCGTCTCGGTCTTCGGTTCGGCACTCGTGCTCTCGCTCCTGGCCGTCTCGCCCCCATCGTCCGATGCCGCTCCGGACGCAAGCCGCACGATCGGCGAACCCTCGCTCACCTTGTCGCCGACCTTCACGAGCACTTCCGCAATCTCCCCCTCCTCGGGTGCGGGCACCTCCATCGCTGCCTTGTCGCTTTCGAGCGTGATCAGGGGATCGTCGCGGCGCACGGCATCGCCCGCCTTCACATGCACCTCGATGACCGGCACGTCCTTGTACTCGCCGATATCGGGAACTTTGACTTCGCTGGCGGACATGCGGAGCTTCCTGCTGTTCAAGCGTGCGCGGGATCGGGCTTGTCGGGATCGATGCCGTAGCGCGCGATGGCCTCGACGACGTTCGAGGACGGAAGCTTGTTGTCGTCAGCGAGAGCCTTCAGCGCGGCAACGGCGACGAAATGCCGGTCCACCTCGAAATGGTGACGCAGACGCTCGCGCGTATCGGAGCGTCCGAACCCATCGGTGCCGAGCACCTGATACGGCCCGCGCACGAACGGGCGGATCTGATCGGCGAACAGCTTCATGTAATCGGTGGAGGCGACCACGGGCGCGTCGCCCCGGGAGGCGAGACACTGCGTGACGTAGGGCACGCGCGGCGTCTCCAGCGGATGCAGCATGTTCCAGCGCTCCGCTTCGAGCGCCTCGCGGCGAAGCTCGGTGAAGCTCGTCACGCTCCATACGTCGGCCGCAATGCCGAAGTCGGCTTCGAGCAGTTCGGCGCCCGCGATCACCTCGCGAAGGATCGCGCCGCTTCCCATGAGCTGCACGCGCGGGCGCGCGCTGGTGGCGGGCTCGGCTGAGGGCCGCAGCAAATACATGCCCCGCACGATGCCCTCTTCCGCGCCCTCCGGCATCGCGGGCTGCGTGTAATTCTCGTTGAGCGCGGTGATGTAATAGAACACGTCCTCCTGGTTCCCGAGCATGCGCTCGAGCCCCTTGTGGACGATCACGGCCAGCTCGTAGCCGAACGCGGGATCGTAGGAGAGACAGTTCGGAATGGTCGAGGAGAGGATGTGGCTGTGCCCGTCCTGGTGCTGCAACCCTTCGCCGTTGAGCGTCGTGCGCCCGCTCGTACCGCCGATCAGGAAGCCGCGTGCGCGACAGTCGCCGGCAGCCCACGCGAGGTCGCCGATGCGCTGGAAGCCGAACATCGAATAATAGATGAAGAAGGGCACCATCGGCACGTTGGAGGACGAATAGGACGTGGCGGCCGCGATCCACGACGCCATGCCTCCGGCCTCGCTGATGCCCTCCTGGAGCATTTGCCCGTCTTTGTTCTCTTTGTAGAACATGAGCTGATCGGCATCCTCCGGCCGGTAGAGCTGGCCGACCTGGCTGTAGATCCCGAACGTGCGGAACATGCCTTCCATGCCGAACGTGCGGCTCTCGTCGGGCACGATGGGCACGATGTGGCGGCCGAGCGCCTTGTCGCGCAGAAGCTTCGTGAGAAGCTGCACGAACACCATGGTCGTGGAGATTTCGCGCTCGCCCGATCCGGCGAGCTGGGCGTCGAACAGCGAAAGCGGAGGCGCGGAGATCTCGAACGACGTCTTGCAGCGGCGCTGGGGGAGCGGACCGCCGAGCGCGCGGCGCCGTTCCTTGAGATAGGTGAGCTCTGGGCTTCCTTCCGCGAACTTGAGGAACGGCAGCGCCTCGACCTCGTCGTCCGCAACCGTCACCTTGAACCGGTTGCGGAAGGCGGTGAGCGCGTCGAGCCCCATCTTCTTTTGCTGGTGCGCGATCATCTGCCCTTCGCCGGCGGTGCCCATGCCGTAGCCCTTCACGGTCTTGGCGAGGATCACGGTCGGCTGGCCGGTGTGCGCGACGGCCTCGGCGTATGCCGCATAGACCTTGTTTGGATCGTGCCCGCCGCGCGTCAGCGACCAGATCCGCTCGTCCGACCAGTCGGAGACGAGCGCGGCGGTTTCCGGATAGCGGCCGAAGAAATTCTTCCGGATATAGGCGCCGTCCTTGGACTTGAAGTCCTGATAGGCGCCGTCCGTGCACTCTTCCATGAGCTGGCGCAGCCGGCCGGACGTATCGGCCGTGAGCAGCGGGTCCCAGTTCGAGCCCCAGATCACCTTGATGACGTTCCAGCCCGCGCCGCGGAAGACGCCTTCGAGCTCCTGGATGATCTTGCCGTTGCCACGAACCGGTCCATCCAGCCGCTGCAGGTTGCAGTTGATGACGAAGATCAGGTTGTCGAGCCTCTCGCGCCCGCCGAGCGAGATCGCGCCGAGGCTTTCAGGCTCGTCCATCTCGCCGTCGCCGCAGAACACCCACACATGCCGGTTGGAGGTATCCGCGAGGCCGCGGTCGTGCAGATATTTGAGGAAGCGCGCCTGATAGATCGCCATGATCGGCCCGAGGCCCATCGAGACGGTCGGGAACTGCCAGAACTCGGGCATGAGCCACGGGTGCGGATACGAGGGAAGCCCCCGCCCGTCCGTCTCGCGGCGAAAATTGGCGAGTTGCTCGTCCGTGAGCCGCCCTTCGAGGAAGGCACGGGCATAGATTCCGGGGGAAGAATGTCCCTGCACGAACACGAGATCGCCGCCATGCTCGGCCGAAGGCGCGTGCCAGAAATGCGTGAACCCGGTGTCGTAGAGCGTCGCGGCAGATTGAAAGCTCGCGATATGCCCGCCGAGCCCGGCGTGGTCCTTGTTCGCGCGCACGACCATCGCGAGCGCGTTCCAGCGGATCGCGGAGCGGATCCGCCCTTCGATCTCCCGGTCGCCGGGATGGGCGGCCTGCTTGTGCGGCGGGATGGTGTTGATGTAGGCGGTATTGGCGGCGAACGGCACGCGCGCGCCCTGCCGCCGCGCCATGTCGACCGCGCGGCCGAGCAGGTGATCGGCCCGCACGCTGCCTTCGAACGCCATGACGGACGAGACCGCGTCCATCCATTCGCGGGCTTCCGCATCGTCGTCCGGCTCGCGGCCATTCTGGATCTCGAGAACGGTCCTGGTCATGAGGGCTCCGTTGTCTCAAAGTCGCGCGTAGACAGAGCATACTATGCCCGTCGCCGAAAAGGCTCCGAGATTCGACATGGGAGCTGTGTCACGCGTGTGAAAGGGCACGAGGCGTGAACGCGAGTTCGCCGCCATGGGTTGCGGCCCGAGCGGAGACCGGCAGAGCCGAGCGGTGTGGGATGGAGGAGGCTGCGCCTGCGCGGGCGCCTAGAGTGCTTCCGGAAAAGTGGGAACCGGTCATGGCGGAGCCATGCAGCGCGAAGTGTCCGATAAGAAGCACGACAAAGCAAAAACTTAGAGCCGTTCCGCGATTCCACCAAAATCGGAACGGCTCTAGGGCCGCGCGATCTGAAACGCGCCGCGCGTGTCGATGTACCAGTCGCGCCCCTGCATGCGCCCGATCAGGTCGAGTGCATCGGTCGCGACATAGTGACGGGCCGCATCGAGAATGAAGGCATCGTCCACATATGCGTGGACGATCTCGCCGATCGCGATGAGCTGATTGGGCGTGGGCTCGATCGGCGTGTAGAGTCGGCATTCGAACGCCACGGGGCTCGCCGCGATCCTCGGCGGTGCGACTTTCGCGGACGGCCGCGTGTCGAGCCCGGCCATGGACAGCTCGTCCACGTCGGGCGAAACGCCTGCCGACGTCGCGTTCATGGCATCCTGCGACGCGCGCGGCACGAGGTTCACCACGAATTCCCGCGTATCCAGGATATTGCGCGCCGTATCCTTCATCGTGCCGTCCTTGTCGGACTGGATGCCGATCGCCAGCAGCGGCGGATCCTTGCTCAGCGCGTTGAAGAAGCTGAACGGCGCCGCATTGCGCACGCCGTCCAGGGACAATGTCGTCACCCACGCGATGGGGCGCGGCACGACCGTCGACGCGAGGATCTTGTAACGGTCGTCCGGCGCCAGGGTTTGAAAGTCGAAGTCCATCGCGTGAGCCTCGTCGTGGGTGTTGGTGTGGTGTTGCCCGCTAAGTGCGGGAGGGAATGTCCGCCAGGATGCGCTGCACGTGGCGGATCTCGTCGTCGACGATGGTATGGGCCATGCCCGGATAGATGCGCGTCGTCACGTTGCCGCCGAGGGCGGTGAGCACATCGGCGGATTCGTGCACGCGCACCTCCGGAATGTGCGCATCGACATCGCTGCAGCCGAGAAACACCGGCGTACCGCCGAGCGAGCCGGGATAGTCGCGCGGCGTCCCCGGCGGTCCGATCAACCCTCCGCTGAGGCCCGCGACACCGCCGTAGCGGCGCGCCATGCGGGCCGCGTATTCGAGCGCGAGACAGGCCCCCTGGGAGAAGCCGACCAGCACCACCCGCTCCGGGCCGAGCCCTTCCCGGGCGAGGGCATCGACGGTTTCGCCGACGATGCCGAGCGCCTGGCCGAGAGAGGGCTCGTTCTCATCCAGCGGCGCCAGGAACGAGTGCGGATACCAACTTCCCGCGGGCGCCTGCGGAGCGACGAGCGCCACGTCTTGCGCCCCGAACGCTCCGCCGAGGGCGAGCATGCCCTCGGCGGTTGCGCCCCGGCCGTGGATCAGAACCGCCGCCGCGCGGGCTGCCGGAACCGGCACACCCGCGCGCACGACGTCGAACGTCGCAGCCGTCATGATCGCACCTCCTGCGTTGGCTCGACCGGGATCGGTGCGAGCGTGGCCTCGATCTGAGCCCGGCGCCGTTCGAGGAACGCGGGCAGTACCAGGCTCTCGCCGAGCGTCGCCTTGGGCTCGTCCACGGCGAAACCCGGCTCGTCGGTCGCGATCTCGAACAGCACGCCGCCCGGCGAACGGAAGTAGAGAGACCGGAAGTAGGTCCGGTCGATCTGCTCCGTGACGTGCAGGCGATGCTCCTCGACCAGCTTGCGGCGCATCTCGGCCTGCTCGGCGTCGTCGCGTGCGCGGAACGCCACGTGATGCACCGAGCCCGTGCCCTGCCGCTCGGCAAGGAACCCGCCGGCTGCGTGGATGTCGACCACCCCGCCGACGTTGGCGTCCGCGACGTAGCGGATCACCGTGCCTTCGGTGGCGGCTGCCCTGAAGCCGAGCACGTCCGTCAGCACCGCAGCCGTCCGCTCCGCCGTCTCCAGCAGCAGCGTCACGCCGTAGAAGCCGCGGATCGCGTACTCTGCGTCCACGCCGCTGCCGGTCCAGGCGGGCTCGGCGTCGGCACCCTTCACGCCCACCAGCGCAAGCCGCGTGCCGTCCGGGTCGGTGAAGCTCAGCACCGGCTGGCCGAAGCGGCGTGTGATGGGCTCGTGCGCCACGCCCTTCTCGATGAAGCGATGCGCCCAGAAGCCGATCGCACCTTCCGGCACCCGAAACGCCGTTTCATGCGTGCCGCCCACGCCAGACCGGCCGCGCGGCACGTGCGCCCACGGAAAGAACGTGAGGATCGTGCCGGGGCTTCCCGCCTCGTCGGCGAAGTAGAAGTGGTAGGTGGCCGGATCGTCGTAGTTGACGGTCTTCTTGACCATGCGGAGCCCGAGCACGCGGATGTAGAAATCCACGTTGCGGGCGGGATCTCCGGCGATGGCGGTGACGTGATGGATGCCAGACATGGGATTTGGCCCTTTCTCGTTTCGGATGGCTGCCGCTAGGGCAACAACGTCTGGGCTCCATATTTGTTGTTGACGATAATGCTGCAATAGATGAACTAGACAACATATTGGTGCCAAATTGGATGCAATATGGACAAGCTTGCCGCCATGAACGCCTTCGCGAAAGTCGTGGCCTCGGCCAGCTACGCCGAGGCGGCACGGAAGCTCGGGATCACCCGCTCGGCCGTCAGCAAGGCGGTCTCGGAGCTGGAGGCGGATCTCGGCGCGCGCCTCCTGGATCGCACCACCCGCCGTGTCGCGCCTACCGAGGCCGGGCTCGCCTATTATCAGCGCTGCCTCGCCATTCTAGCGGACGTGGAAGAGGCGGAGGCGCAAATCGCCCGTCTCCATGACGAGCCGAAAGGGCGCCTCCGGGTCAATGCGCCCATGACGTTCGGCATTCGCTGCCTGAGCGGCGTGATCGCGGACTTCATGACCCGCTACCCCGACCTCAAGATCGAGCTTTCGCTTTCGGACCGCGCCACCGACCCGATGGAGGAGGGCTTCGACGTCACCATCCGCATCGGCAGGCTGGAGGATTCGAGCCTGATCGCGCGCCGCCTTGGCACGACACGCATGGCGCTCGTCGCGGCTCCCGCATATCTGGCCGTCCACGGCCGCCCCGAAGCGCCGTCCGATCTGGCCAGGCACAGGTGCCTGCACTATGGCCACGCGACAAGCGTGCAGAAGTGGCCGTTGAGCGAAGGCGGCCGCGACATCTCCGTGCCGATCGATGCCGTCTTCAGCTCCAACAACGGCGACACCTTGCGCGACGCCGCCCTAAGGGGAAACGGCATCGCGCGCCTGCCGACGTTCATCGTCGGCGAGGACATCGATACCGGCCGGCTCGACGTCGTCCTCGAAGCCTGGCGCCCGGCCGACCTCGGCATTCATGCCCTCTACGCGCCGAACCGCTACCTGGCCGCGAAGACGCGAGTATTCGTCGATGTTCTCGTGGAGCGGTTTGCCGGAATGCGTCTCTGAAGGCGCAGGCCGGGCCCGGAATGCGTCCGTTTGCCCAAGATGACGGCCCGGGCTTCACACCCGCCCGCAAAGCGTCTATCACTCCTCTCCCTCGGCGGCCCCCTTGGCGGGCCGCGACGGGGCGCGGGTGTAGCTCAATGGTAGAGCAGCAGCCTTCCAAGCTGAATACGTGGGTTCGATTCCCATCACCCGCTCCACCCCTGTTGACCTTACATCGTTGAAAGTGTTGAGAGAACACCGTCTGTCTGCGGGGCAAAACGTAGGCAGGAGGGATTCTTAACTACACAATGACCAGCCAGGCGCTGCTCGCCGCCATCATGGTCAACAACCGGGCGTTTTACGACCTGCTCGGGCGGCTGGAACCTGACATTTCTATGTGCCGCTGCATGCCGCCGTGTTCCAGGCGATGGATGCCATCATCAACGGCCGGGGCGGGGAAGCGAACCCCATGACCATCAGCGAGCGCCTGAAGGGAACCTCGTTTGACGGCGACCAGGCGCTGTTTCCCCATTTGACGGCATGGTTTGAAAATGCGGCGTTGACGGCGAATGTGGAAACCCTCGCCAACGTCATCCTGACCAGCTACCGGCAACGGCAACTGATGGGGCTTGCGGAGAGCCTGCATACGGAAGCGTGTGCGGCGGCACGCGACGAAGACGGTGCTGGTGGCAAGCCAGCTTTCACGCCAGGTGGAAGGCCGCGACAACAAGCGGCCACAACTTTCCGATCTGCGCGAAAGCGGCAGCATCGAGCAGGACGCCGACGTGGTGATGATGCTGTACCGGGAAGAATTTTACCTGCGCGCACGCTTGGCGGGCAGGATGAGGCGCACCAGCAGCCCATCAATGACCGCACCAAGCTTGCCGACCTGAAGAACCACCTGGAGCAGGTAAAAGGACTCAACGAATTGCTCATTCCCAAAAACCGCAAAGGCACCACCGATGCCGTGCGCTTGATGTTTGATGGGGCAACGATGACATTCCGTTCCTTCTCGCCGCGGTAAGCCGGGGTTGAACTGCTTCGGCCGGGTGCCTATCGTTGGCCATGGGTTTCATGGTTCATGAGGCACACGGTGTGCAACCTTTACACCTGCTTCAAGCAACGTCCTGCGGTGATGATGCGGTTCGGCCTTGCCGAAAACGGCACGGTGCAGTTTGAACCGCAGGCGGCGATTTTCCCGGCTATGAGGCGCCGGTCATCCGCGTCGCCGAAGACGGCGAGCGGTCCCTTGAAATCATGGTTCGGGCTTTGTGAGACGGCCTCCGCAACGAGCCCCCGATCGCGTTCGAAACGTGAGAAACGATAGCGTGATGGTGAACAGGTTCTGGACGGGTTCGTCCGGCAACGCCGCTGTCTGGTGCCGGCAAGCTCGTACTGTGAACCGACCGGAAGTAAGCCCGCCACGTGGCACTGGCACGCTTTGCTTCCACCGGAAGAACGCCCCCTTTTCGCGTTTCCGGGCATATGGAAGGACCGTACCGGTCCAATCAAAAAGGGAGGGGAAGAGGTTACGCAAAGGGTGTTCTCTTTCATGACCTGCGGGCCTAATGATCTCCCGACGCCTGCGCATCACGGGCGGATGCCGGTTTTGCTGAACACAGAGGAACAATTCGAAACCTGGCTTCATGGCAGCGAGCAAGAGGCACTTTCCCTTGCAAACCCTTTTCCTGCCAGCGGAATGGGTATCGTTCAATCGGGCGCCGATCGTCGGGGTATGGTGGCGGCAACATCATAAATCAGCGTTCTAACCGTGACTTGCTAGGAATTATTAAAGCAATGGCTTATACCGCTGAACCATATCGCAGTTGAGTGAGGACATAGGCATATGGCACGGCAACCAAAGGCGCTTGACCTCAGGGCGGTGAAGGACTGGTTTTCGGGGCTCTCGTTCGAGGCACAGGAAACGGTTCTCAAAGACCTTTCGCATTCGTTGGAAAGCTCCAAGGAAGCGCGTATCTCGGCGCTGGAAGGTGAGTTGAAGAAGTTGCGCGGAGGCAACGGACGCGCGGCTGCCCCTGCGAAGGCGACGCGTGGGCGGCGCGGACCATCTCCGAAAATAGGATCAAAGGTTCCCCCCAAGTACAAAGACGGCCAGGGGAACACGTGGGCCGGCCGTGGCGCTCAGCCGGTGTGGCTGCGTGAGTACCTTAAGAAGCGCGGCAACAAGCTGGATGATTTGTTGATCGCGAAGTAGGCTGGATTGCTTGTTTGGACTGACAATGGCGGCGCCACAAACGTGGCGCCGCCATTCTTGTTTGAAGCGGGCCCGTCGAGTGGGATGTCCGTGTCGGTGAGCGGCAGGAGGGGTTTCAATGGAACATGCCCCATGTCCGGGCAAGACAACCTATGCCAAGCAGAGTTTCTGCTATGCTCGCTTGGTTCCATGGAGCACCGCAATCACCCTAAGACGAACTCGTCGGCGCTGTCGCCGGTGTTTTCGTTGGCGGAACACCGCGCACGGCAGGTATGGGAAGAGCGGCAGGGCGAAGCGCTGCGTCTGAGCTGGAACCGGAAGGCTATCGAGCAAGGCGCCCCCGATGTTGAGGCCGCGGTTCGGGCCTTGGAAGAAGGATAGCAAGGGCAGCCGAATGCCCGACATGTTCTGCTTCTGCTCGATGACGAGGAAGACGTGGATGCTCTCGGCGTCGGTCCGGTAGAATAGCGCACCGCGTTGAAGGCGCGTCTTTCTAGTTCATATTCTAGGACATGCAGTTACAGAGAATGTGTTGTTTTAACGTGCCAACACTGCGGGCCGACCTAAATACCTACAGCGCGTCCGATAGTGACAAAAACTGGATTAGCGTCACATCTGCCGTCACCGGAGCTGGTGAAATAACCAAGGTGAAGGCCCACCGTCGCCGCATCTCGTAGACTTCCGATCAATGTGGCGATGAGCGGTGAGGATTATGCGGCAGGGCCATCGTTCGTTCTGGCAGACGCCTCATCTCTCCCTGTTCCTGCTTGCGGCTCTGTCGGCAATTATGATGCCGTCGATCTGGCTCGTACCTCACGGGATTGGGCCTGAGCCGGTAGCGTGGCATTTGCACGAGCTGATGTTTGGCATGGGCGGGGCGGCAATCGGCGGATATGTGCTCACGGCTTTGCGCAGCTGGACGCAGCAGGAACCCGTTGCACCGCGAATTACAGTTGCGATGTGCACGCTGTGGATTTTGGCTCGCCTGAGCTTTGCATGGATGGAGCAGTTACCTTTCGTTGTTCTGGCGACTGGAACGCAGGCCTATCTTGCCGCGCTGGCGGCGCTTCTGAGTTGGAAAATAATTACGCTGCATATTTGGCCAAAAGCCTGGCTTGTGCCGGTAGTGGCAGGGCTGATTATGAGCGACCTCCTCTATCTTGCTCGTATTGGTGGATTTGGCGTTGCGTCGGCGGGGGCCATGGAAGTCGTTCTGACGTTCGCGCTATTGATTTGTCTTGTTGGAGGCCGCGCCGTTCCGGCTTTCACGAGAAGCTGGCTTGAGCGGCAGAGTTCTCCGAGGTTCGTATACGACAGCTCTGTTTTATCTGTTCTGAGTGCGGTTGCGCTTGTCTGTGGCGGCTTGCTGACCGTTGTCGACCGCCTTGACGCGGCCGGATACTGTCTCATGCTGTCAGGAGCGCTTCTTCTTGCGAGAATGATCGGGTGGCAGACGTGGTCCGCATGTCGGTATCCCGCGCTTTTCCTATTGCATCTGGCCTGGATTTGGTTGCCAACCGGGCTCTTGCTGGTGGGGCTGGCTATAATCCGTCCGGAATGGATGCCTTTGCCTGCTGCTATCCACGCCCTGACGATGGGTGCAATGGGAACGATGATCCTCGCCATTATGGCGCGCTCTGTAATGGCGCGTCGGGGCGATATGATCGTGCTCGATAAACGTGTGGCGCTCGCGTTTGTTTTGGTTTGGCTATCGGCCTTGTTTCGGGTCCTGGCTCCTTTCGCGCCATCTGGACTGCCCGATCCGACCCGCGCAGTTGCCATCCTATGGATGATGGGTTGGTCACTTTTTCTGTGGAGTTACCTGGTGGGCCTTAGTCATTCGGTCCCGAGGCCTATTCTGAGTGCGCGTCTGAGCAGGCGCGTGCAGGGACGGGGCTAGGCCGTCGATGCAGGTTGCTCAGGGCACGTCTCCGTCGCCGAAAATTGCGAGCAGGCGGAAGTGGGTTGGAGGTCACGAACATAATGTTGTTTATGTTCGAAAGCGCAGAAGGGGATGTGACTTCTGTGTCACCCGCGAGCGCTCTATTGGTCAACGCGATGCGGCTGGAGAGCCGCGGTCCCAAGTACATCCGTCTAGGCAGCGCAGGTAAGGCCAAGGTGATTTATCGGCTGCCGGCTTGAGGCATTTCAAAAATAGCGTGCATCGCTTTTCACACCCGCGAGAGGTGTGTGTAGGCGATTTTTGTGAGCCACCGATAATGCTGTCGTGGCTCAGGTTCAACGACGTGACGTTCGGCAGGCCTACGGGGCCTGCGAGGCCGGAGAGAAGGATAGGCCGCCCGACCGAGAGACGATCTTGCCACCAGCATCCGCTCGCGCGGATCATCACACCGCTTCGGCCAAACCAGATTCCGGCCTAAACGGCTGGATTCGAAACTCAGGCTTGGCTTCGGTCCAGGGGAGCAGGCCAGGATGTCAATATCGATGCAGAACCTCTAGGTTGTGTTCGGTAGCGAAGGCGTCGATGCGTTTGCCCTGCTCGGGAAACTGCTCGGGGTCCCAGTCTATCCGCCATTCCTGGAACTCTTCGTTGAAATGTGCCTCTGGGAAGGCTTGGCGGAAAAGTTGGGTCATCGTTCCTTCACGAGAAAGCGCGAAAGCATGGCTCGGAGGTTTCTTGAACTCATGGGCTTCTTTTGCGTGGTGCATGACTCGAACTTTCATTGATATCGCTGGTTTGTTGAGAGGTCGCTTCTTGGCGTGCGTGCGGCCTTCCCGGTGACGTTGCTCAACATTTATCAATGTGTTCGACTACTATGCCATTGGCAGAGAAAAATTCTTCCAGGCGGGCATTGGATTCCGCGTAGGTGCCACGCTTCCATACCATGCGCCACTCTCCAGCCTCGTCATCAAACGTGGCGGAGGGAAAGGCTTCGCGAAACTGGTCAACAAGAGCTCCCTCACGAGGGAGGTTGATGGCGTGCAGTTCGCAGAGCTTTGTGAGAGTGACCGAGTTGTTTGCCATGAGCATCGTCCTTTCGATGTATTGCTAGAGATATAGCGAAGGATAAATCGCACTGCGATTGCCGGTTGGCAAGCCTCGACCGCTTAGGTCAAGATCGAACTTACTACGCTTGAGGACCGGAACGGCTGCAATTAGAGACAGGCACCAAATGTGGGCTGCTCCTTGAGTGCGATACCGGGGATTAAGTTGGAACCCGGCCGCCACCGGCCAGCATTCGGTCTGGCCGGCGCGGAGCGTAGGCGAGCTCGGATGCTGGTGGCAAGATCGTCTCTGGGGCTGGCGTCGGTAGCCAGGTGAGGAATGCGGTCTTACGCCTTTGTAGTAGCGCCGCTAGGCTTTGATTAGAACCTGAGCCCCCCGTATCTAAGCCCGAGTGGCTACGAAGAACGGATGAAATTAGCATCAGTGTCCACGGAACCGGGGCAGCTCAACCGAGCAGGTTTGCATAGTGACCCGCACCGGGCATAACCGGAACGGACCTCACCCTGTAAGCGAGTAGCAATCGCGCGCAAGGCCTGCTCCTTCATTCCATCCGTTGTCGTATCTGTTTGGCCCAATGGAATTGTTGGATGGTGGATCTTTTCGGCCACCATAGCGCACCATACCCTTGCGTTATATTTCAGAGAATATATCGAAAGTTCTGGATGGAGGGCGTCGGTGTTCGGGGGAGGAGTGCCCGAACGCGTTAGTGGGAGCATTGGGGGGAGTAGTATGCGTCCGGGTTCAATCAAGAAAACGCAATTGTGCAGTGCGCGTCTGCGGTTTTTGACAACGGTTTCGGTTCTGACGATCTGCTGCATGGCACAGCCCGCTGCCGCGCAGGACGCGGCGCCGCCCGCCGAGATCACGGCGACCGCTCCCAAAATGAAAAATCCTGCCAAGGCCACCCGAACAGCTCCGGCGCCGGATGTTTCAGTATCGGCGACCTACGAGGAGAGTGACGGAGGGAAAGTGGCCGAAGGTAGCGTGGCTTTGGGCTATCGCAACGATACCGTCATGAATGTCGGCCCGTTCGTTCGCTAACATGAAGCCGTTCTTCGAACAGACCTTGAAGAATTCCGCCCGGGGGGCTGCGCGCTTACGCTGGCTCATCGCACCCCTGCTGGCGCTGGTGGCCGCGCTGATCGCGCTCTCGTTCGGCCGTTATCCGCTGTCGGTGTGGGAAACCATGCACTTCCTCGCCGCGGCCACCGGACTCGCTTCGATGGAGCCGGAACGATTTGCCCTGCTTTACAACGTGATTGTCGATATTCGCTTGCCGCGCGTGCTGGCGGCGATCCTGATCGGCGCGGCGCTGTCGGTCTCCGGCGCCGCCTACCAGGCGCTCTTCCGCAACCCGCTGGTGTCGCCAGGAATCCTGGGCGTGCTGGCCGGCGCGTCGGCGGGGGCGGCGCTGGGGATACTCCTGGACGGTAGCTGGCTGGTCATCCAGGCGGGCGCGTTCGTCATGGGGCTTGCCGCGGTCGGCATTGGGGTCGGCATCGCCCATCTGTTTGGGGGCGGCTCGATCATCATGCTGATTCTCGGCGGAATCCTCAGCGGGGCGCTGTTCGCCTCGCTGCTCACAGTCGTGAAATACGTTGCCGATCCGTACAACCAGTTGCCGGCTATCGTCTATTGGCTGATGGGCAGCCTGGGGCACGCGAATTTCAACGACACGACCTGGGCCGCCATCCCCATAACGGCCGGCATCGTGCTGCTCTGCCTGATGGGCCGGGCGCTGGATGCGCTTTCCATGGGTGACGACGAGGCACGGGCATTGGGCGTGCCAGTGATGACAGTGCGCCTAGCGACCATCGCTATTGCGACGTTGATCTCGGCCATGACGGTTTCCATCGCCGGCATGATCGGCTGGATCGGCCTCATCGTTCCTCATTTCGCGCGCCTGCTGGTTGGGCCGGGCAATGCCCGCCTACTGCCGGCGGCGGCGAGCCTGGGCGCCGCCTTCCTGCTGTTTGCCGACGGACTGGCGCGCAACCTGTTCACGGCCGAACTGCCCATCGGCATCGTCACGGAAATCCTCGGAATCCCGATTTTCCTCATCGTGCTCCACCGCGTGCGCAGGGGGTGGACGTGAGGCTCGCCGCTCGGGATATCAGTTTTGCCTACGGCAGCCGGCCCGTGCTGTCGGGCGCTGACCTGGCCCTTTCCGCCGGCGAACTCGCCTTGTTGTTGGGCGTGAACGGTGCCGGCAAGAGCACTCTCCTCAAGGTCATGCTGGGCTTGCAGCGGCCCGGACGAGGGACTGTGACGATTGACGGTGAGCCGCTTGCGCGCCGGCGCCGCCGGGAGTTGGCGCGGCTCATCGCCTACGTACCCCAGGTTCATGCCGCGCCCTTTCCGTACACGGTGCGCCAGGTGGCGATGATGGGGCGTCTGCCGGCCACGGGCATCTTCAAGGCGCCCGGCGCCGCCGATTTGGCCAGCGTAGCCCGCGTGCTCGAACACCTGAGAATCGACCATCTCGCCGAGCGCCCCTACACCGAAATTTCCGGCGGCGAACGGCAACTGACGTTGATCGCTCGGGCCTTGGCGCAGGAGGCTCGGCTGCTGGTGATGGACGAGCCTCTGGCCGGACTCGACTACGGGAATCAGGTGCGCCTGTTGAAACGTCTGCAGGGGCTCGCCGCGGATGGCTATGGCGTGCTCATGACCACCCACGACCCCAACCTGCCGCTCAGCGGCTGCCAGCGGGTGGCACTCCTGATTGATGGTCGCATTGCGGCCGATGGCTCGCCCGGAGAGGTGCTGACGCCGGAAGCGATCCACCGGCTCTACGGCGTGAGGGTGGATCTGCTGCGCACGGCCGATGGTCGCGGCATCGCTTTCCGCCCGGCAGACAGGAGCATTCGGTTTTCAATCTCGTAGCTAAGGAGTGAGTGACGTGACACGTCGTGTATTATTTATAACTACCACAATCCTATTATCGCCGTCGGTCGCGCTGGCACAGACCGCCAGCAGCACGCCGCTGCCCGAAATCACGGTGGATTCCGGTGCCTCCAGTACACCCGATATGACAGTGGATTCCGGCGCCTTCACCCCGAAGCAGCGGGTGACCTCCGGTAGCACTTTCGTCATTGACGAGGAAACCATCCGGCACTCTTCCGCCACCAATCTGAGCGAACTGCTGATCGAACAGGGCTTTCCGGTAGAAGCTACGCCGAACGACCACGGCGAGAACACGTTGCTGATCCGCGGCTTCCACACCGAGCACCTGATGACGGAGGCCAACGGCAAGGTGCTCATCCTCATCGACGGAAGACGCTCCGGCGTGGCCAACGTCCGGCAGATCTCTCTGAGCACCGTCGAGCGGATCGAAGTTCTGCGCGGTCCGGAAATGTTCAAGTATTCCTTGGCTTCCCCAGGCGGCATCATCAACGTCATCACGAAGCGGGGCGGTCCGGAAGCTTTCAGCGGGTCCGTACGCACGGGCTATGGCAGCTATAACGCCTACCGAACCGGCGTGGATGTCGGCGGTCGGGTGAGCAATTTCGACTACATCCTCGGCTACGAACACTCAGCCGTACGCGACGACTACAAGGACGGCGACGGCAACACAGTTCATAACACCAAGACCGACGGTACCAATCGTTTCAACTTCAACCTCGGCTATACAATCGGCGGCTTGCACCGCATCGGCATCGACGGTTACCACTACGACGTGGACAGGGCTCACCGGCCTTCCTACCTGGACGAGGAAGGTGTGCTGCGGGGCAACAACTACACAGACCGGAAGACTCAGCTCATCCATCTGAACTATGAAGGCGGCACCGCGGACGGCCGCTTCTCATGGCAGGCGAACGTGGGCAAGGGCCGGGATCTCTACGAGACCTGGCAGGCCACCAATTCAGTGATGCACCAATATCCGAAGGGGCAGGACGTCACATCGGATCGGGCCCAGGGAAGCCTGTCCTACACATCCCAATTCTTCGACCTCACCGGCGGCATGGACTACATCAAATACCATGTCGAGAATTCGTCCACCGCCAGAGGCAACGCCCTGGCGAACCCCTGCACCCACGCCCTCGCCGATCCCGAATGGTGCGGGAAGGGCTTCCCGATGCACCCCACCAGCACCACCACCTTGATGGGTTCCTATCTGGTGGGCACGCTCAAGTTTTGGGACGAGACCCTGAACTTTACCGGCGGCCTACGATACGAACATGCGAGTGCCAAGGATTTGTCGGTCGGCGACGAGCACTTTGACAGGACCCCCGGCCTTAGAAACTATTTCGGTGGGCTCCCCCGGGAAGCTTTTCCCACAAGCCGAAGCTTTGACCACGTCGCGCCCACTTTCGGCGCGACTTGGTTGCCGATGGACTGGCTTAAATTCCGCGCCAACTACTCCCAGGGGTGGCGGGCACCGTCGGGGCGGCAGCTATTCGCCAGCAGTTTCTACGAGGATTATGGCGCGCCGGGCGATCCTCGTCTCAAGCCCGAATTCACCGATGCCTATGAAGCCGGCTTCGACATGGTCGGTAGCAACTGGGGTCTTTCCAGCACTTACTTCTATTACAAGGTGAAGGACAACATCTTCATTTATCCGGGTTACTTGGCCGACGGAACGAACTCTGGCGCGCGCATGCTCTTAAATGTCGACAAGCGCATTCAGGAAGGCGTGGAAATTCAGGCCAGCGCCAACGTGGCCGGTCTCCTCGGAAACTCGGACATGGAAGTGCGCCCGTATGTGAACCTCACCCACATGTTCAAGAAGGAAGAGGTTATCTGGGAAGGCGCGCCGGGACCGGCGGGGACATGGTGGCCCATCACCCGGATGCCGGACACTGTCATGAACTACGGCATCCGTTTCAGCTATCCCGCCTGGCAATTCTCCGGAAACCTGAATTTCAGTTACTACGGCTTGCAGTATGGCGGCAGAGCCGACGTAGGATTGGGTCCCATCCCCGGCTTCGGACGCTTTACCGTGGCCAATCTGAGCCTGCGAAAGCAGCTTGTGGAGTTCGCGGATTCGCAGAGCGTGGATCTGAAGCTGGACATCAACAATCTCTTCGACAGGACCTATTCTTACCTGGGTCCTGTGGGCCAGGGTCCGAACGATTCCTACGCGTTTCCCGGGCGTAATTACTACGCCACGTTGGTCTACAACTTCTAAAGCGATCCGCCGCTTCGGGAGCATCACTCCGGAGCGGCGGATTTTCAGCGACTTCCGGGGGGGGGGACTCGATGGTGAAAGGGCGCGAGAGGACGCATCTCTGGAAACTGGCGATAGCGCTCTGCATATGGAGTGCCTGCTGCGGAGCGGCGTCTGCGGCCGAAACCTCGGCCTGCGTCGCGCATGACTCGGAGACGAAATCCGTCGTTGACATGGCCGGACGAAACGTCGTCCTGCCGAGACACGTGAACCGCATCGCCACCGTGGGTTCGGTTCCCGTCCTCAACGGCTTCCTCTTCGCCCTGGGCGCAGGGGAGAAAATTGTGAACTCCCTGCCTCCGCGGTTTACGCAATCGAACCGGTGGCGGCTGCAAACCGCCATCGCTCCTTATCTGAGCGATCGGCCGGTGCTGCAGGGGCAGGTCAGCAGCGAGGTTAGCCTCGAAACCCTCGTCGAGCTTTCCCCGGACGTGGTCGTCACCATGAACCTACTCGGGGTCAGGGCGCTGGAGACAGCGAAGATTCCTGTCGTCTACCTCGAATGGGCAGATGCGTCCGACATCCGGAAGAACATGAAGATTCTCGGCTGCGTGGTGGACCGCATGCCCAGGAGCGAAGACTATCTCCGCTACTTCGACGCTACGATGGACCGTGTCCGCCTGACACTGGAGGGCGTTGCAAATAATTCGCCACCCAAGGCGCTTTACTTCAATCCGGACTCGATGACCACTCCGCTGCTCATCGCCAACTGGTGGATCAAGGAAGCGGGCGGAGTGAGCGTCACCGCCGCAATGGCGAGTGGAGGCAATGCGCGCTTTTCCCATGAACAGGTATTGGCATGGAATCCGGACATTCTCATCGTCAACACGCCTGAGCAGGTGGCGGTCGTTTATCAGGATGAGAGATTTTCGAAGATCAACGCGGTTCGCAACAAGAAAGTCTATGCCACACCGATCGGCGCCCATTCATGGGGACAAAGGACCATCGAGCAGCCATTGACAGTATTGTGGGCTGCCAAGCTTTTTCATCCCGAACTGTTCGAACAACTCGATATGGAAAACGAAGTACGAACCTTTTACCGGCGCTTTTTCACGTACGAACTGTCCGACGAGGACATCCGGTCGATTCTGACCGGAGGGGAGGGATGACCTACTACTAGAACGACTTCTCCTTAATCTCTATTGTTCGCTACATCGGATCGCGCTTATCCCTGTCTGACGCCGTAACGGGCCATTAGAGGAAGCGCGCCGTTAGCCGGTCGGGGCTGGACACCATCAAAGTATTCGAGATCGCCGAGAAGATCGACATCTGACGCCATAGCCAAATAAGCAGACGTGGTCGGCGCCGATTTCGGAGTCTCCGATCATGCGAAGGGCAGCTTTGGGGGGCGATCCGTCGGCACGCTCCCTTCCAGAACTTGCCAATTCCAGACAAGGTACGATTGAATTGACCGCTGCGCGCGCCGCGCTTACGCTTTGCTCCGGGAACAGATGGACAAGGGCAAAGGACTGACAAGGAGCCGCCATGCCAATCCACGGTCGACTGCCGGCACTCGCCTCCATCCTCTTCGTTGTCGCCACCGATCCGGTTCTTGCCGAATGGCACTATCTGGGGCCCGGAGACGGCGACCAGAATGTCCATCGCGCGTTCGCCTTTGCGGAAGAGAGTGACGATCGGTTGGAATTCGCCTGCAACACCGAGCGGCGCGACCTGTTCTATTCCGCAGCGCAGACGGTGTCGGAGCCGGACCTCGACAGGCTGAGAGAGGGCAAGCCGACCATTCTCATCCGTTTCGACGAAGATGGCGTAGTGGCGCTCGACGCCGACAACGCCTATCAGAAGGATGGACGGCTGATCTTTGTCACCGCCGTTACGCCCGCGCTGATCATTGATCTCGGAAAAGCGCGCCAGCCGGTCGCTGCCGGCATGCAGGCCAGTGGAGAAATCGCCCGCCAGGACCAGTTTCCGACGGATGGCTTACAGGAAGCTTTGCAGAGCCTCGCCGCCGGCTGCGGGTTCTGAGAGGAAGTGCCGGGTCGCGCCGGTGGAAATCAGGCTGCGTTCAGCGTCTCTCTGTCGAACTGATAATTCACGCCTCGGACTGAGAGGATCCGAGGCGATCATGATCTAGACCATGATCGCTTCAGGCCCTATCAACCTGAAGCGTGAATCATCGGTCTCACCAACGAGATAGAGCGTGATCCCGATTCAATCGAAATTGATCGCGCTCTAGGACGGCAATCGACACTGGTTGATCAACTGGTCCCACATGTCATCGCTCACGAAAGTGACCTTGCCCGTGTCGCGGATCTGCCGAATGTAGTCGCGGCCGGTATTGGCCAACTTCAAATCGGACGCGCGCAGCTGGTACATGCCCTGCACGAAATAGAAGTGAGCTCGGTCGTCTTCGGTTTCGAGCTCGGCGGCGCCTTGGGCGGCGATGCTCCGCCCCTCTTCGCCGCCGAACCATAGCAGCATTATGAAGCCATAGGCTTTGAAGTCCGGCCGGTCGGCCGAAAGAAAGATCCGTCCCGCTTTCTTGGCCAACTCTTCTTCGCTCAATTCTTTGAGGGGAGGATTTGCCTCGATAGCATCGGCAAGCACCTCTCTGGTTGCTTGCCGGGCAAGCGAATCCGCTAAATCCCGGCAGGATACAGACGTCTCCTGCGCGCCAGCCGAAGAAGCCGCCAGGATGCTCGCGACCACAGCAATCGTCAGCTTTGTCGACATAGTCGGTCTCCAGCCTGCATCGAGCCGATGCCCTGACGGAACAGTGTCGCTAACGGCTGCCGAATGCCAATACGGTTGATTACGACGTGGCGTCGTCGCTCTGCGGGTGGATGACGGAGCCCCGAGCGGCCCTCGCTCGCTGCGTCGCACAAAAGCCGCGCTGATCGACCGTCGCACCGGCAATCTCCGTGCCGGCCACCTTCCGCTTGAACAAACGAAGATCGAGAGTACCGTTCGCTGCCTGGGGATTGCCTCGTAAGCAGACGCGGTCTGCGATGGTTCCGGCATCGCCAATCATCGGGACGCCCCGGACCTGTCGCACGGCCATCGTCGGATGCGCAAATGCCTGATTCAGCTAGACCATGATCGCTTCAGGCCCTATCAGCCTGAAGCGTGAATCATCGGTCTCACCAAAGAGATAGAGCGTGATCCCGATTCAATCGAAAATGATCACGCTCTAGCGATCGGCTATCAAGGCCGCATGCGTAAAACCGGCTGGGAACCTTTTCAGACAGCCCGCATCCAATGCGCGCTACAATGAACGTTCGGAGTGCAGCCCCATGCACGGTCTTAAGCCCGAAGCGCCCGAATCCGCAACCGACGCAGAGCTCGTCTCTCGAGTGCTCGCTCGCGACGAGTCCGCCGTGCGGACCCTCATCCAGCGCTACAATCGGCGTCTGTATCGCACGGCACGCAGCGTCGTCGCGGATGACAGCGAGGCCGAGGACGTCCTGCAGGAGGCCTATCTGAAAGCCTTCGCGGCGCTCGGCAGCTTTAGAGGCGACTCCACGTTGTCGACGTGGCTCACTCGCATTGTCCTCAACGAGGCGTTCCAGCGCTTGCGCCACCGGATCGACGTACCGATTTCTGCCATTGGTCGCGAGAGTGGTCAGATGCCGATGGCAGACGTCATTCCATTTCCGGCTTCGTCCAGAACTGCAATCGATCCGGAGCGCGCCATGGCGCAATCAGAGCTTTGCCGTATCGTCGAAAGCGCCATCGATGCGCTACCATGCGATTTCCGCGCCGTGCTCGTGGCGCGCGTGGTCGAAGGGATGAGCGTCGAGGAGACGGCCGCAGCCTTCGATCTTTTGCCGGAGACCGTCAAGACCCGCCTGCATCGCGCGCGTAAGCTTCTCAAGGAGGCCCTCGCCGAACATCTTGGACCACACTTCAGCGACGTCTTTCCATTCGACGGCGAGCGCTGTGGGAGAGTTACGGAGGCGGTCGTAAAACGACTGGGCTTCTAGATCATGATTGCTTCAGGCCCTATCAGCCTGAAGCGTGAATCATCGGTCTCACCAAAGAGATAGAGCGTGATCCCCATTCAATCGAAAATGATCACGCTCTAGCGGGAACCTTTTACGGGAACTGCCATCCAATACTCCGTGAATGTAACAAAGGCCGCGGGCCTACACACGGAGAAGAAAATGCTGAGATTCCCGATGATCGGCTTAGTTGCTGGTCTCATGCTGTCGACGGCAATCGCTGCCGCTTCCGACAAGCCCTCCGATCCGCAGATCGCGCACATCGCGTATACGGCCGGCGATCTCGATATCAAGGCCGCAAAGCTCGCGCTCGAAAAATCCAAGAAGGAGACCGTGCGCGCCTTTGCGAACGACATGGTACGCGATCACTCGGCCGTAAACGACAAGGCGCTGGCGCTGGTCAAGAAGCTCAATGTCACGCCCGAAGACAACGACACGAGCAAGGCGCTGGTCAAGCAAGCTGAGGAAAAAAACGCCGAGCTCACCAAACTCACGGGTGAGGCCTTCGACAAGGCGTACGTCGACAATGAGGTTGCATACCACAAGACGGTCAACGAGGCGCTCAAGACGACGCTCATCCCATCGACCGGCAACGCGGAACTCAAGAGCTTGCTCGAAACCGGCCTCAAGATTTTTGAGGGGCACCTGCAGCACGCCGAGATGCTGGCGCATGGAAGCCATAAATAGCGGAGCATCACATGCGAGGAGCGATCGGCGCGGCGCTCGCCGGACTTTTCCAGCTGGCACTGGCTTTCCCGTCTCAAGGCGGCGAATTGGTCCGTGTGAAAATCACGGACCTGGCCTTCTCGCCCGCGGAAATCACTGTGCACCCCGGTGACACCATCGAATGGGTCAACGAGGATTTCATCGATCACACGGCAACGGAGACGTCCGAGACATGGGACGTTGGCATTCCCGCCGAGAAATCGGCGCAACTCCAGTTCACGCGCGCCGGGAGCTTCTCTTACTTCTGCCGGATCCATCCAGGAATGACGGGGACCGTTCATGTCATCGCCAAATAGTAGACGAACCGCCAACAAATGCGAGCCGGCGGTCTCGGCTCTTGCCAAGCCCAGCCGCAGCGAGGCCGAAGCCGCGTTCCGAACGATCATTCGATGGGCGGGCGACGATCCAGATCGCCCCGGATTGCTCGAAACGCCAGCCCGCATCGCAAGAGCATTCGAAGAGTTCTTCTCGGGCTATGCGCTCGACCCAGCCGCCATCTTGCGCAAGACCTTCGACGAGATCGACGGTTACGACGAGATGATCGTTTTGCGGGGCATTCGCTTCGAAAGCCATTGCGAGCACCATCTGGCGCCAATTATCGGCCACGCCTGGGTCGGCTATATCCCGGACGGTCGCGTAGTCGGCATCAGCAAACTGGCGCGTGTCGTCGATACCTTTTCGAAACGCCTGCAAATTCAAGAAAAATTGACGGCGCAGATCGCCAACACAATCGACGATGTCCTTCGTCCCAGAGGCGTCGGAGTCGTCATCCGCGCGACGCACGAATGCATGACGACGCGCGGCGTGCACAAGCCTGGGACGACACTCGTCACGACGCGTATGTTGGGGAATTTCCGCGACGACCCCAAGGTGCGCCAGGAGTTCCTCGCGCTCGCGACCTGAAGCGGCGAGCATGCAACGCAACGACGGAGCATCCCATGTCGAGCCCGAACAAGGCACCTTCGGGGCCAGATTTGACGCTTGGCGTCGCCGTCACCGACCTCGTCGACGGCAAGCTCGTGGGGCACGTGGGTGAGCAGGACATTCTCCTGGTGCGTGTCGATGGGGCGATCTTTGCCGTCGATGCCCATTGCACGCATTATCAGGCATCTCTTGGCGATGGTCTTTTGGTCGGCTCGCAAATCCGCTGCCCTTGGCATCACGCTTGTTTCGACGTGCGGACCGGCGAGGCGGTGAGGGCCCCGGCATTCAGTCCGTTGTCGTGTTGGATCGTGGACGAGCGTGACGGCCGCATTGTCTCGGCGTGCCGCAGATGAGGTACTGTCGATCGCTTCGTAAGCTTGGCGGGGTTTTAGACAGACCAGGGGAAGCGGATGAAGGACCTGGAACTTGAGAACCTGCGGCTGCGCAAAGCGGTGTCCGACTTGACGCTCGACAAGATGATCCTCGCGGAGGCGGCCAGTCTCGTCGGCGCCAAGCCGCCATTGCGACCGAGCCACGTCTGAGTAGTCTGGTGGTTGGATCAATCCTAACGGCCTCATCATGGCAGAACCGTCGAAAGCCGCCCTGTCGCGGGTCTTCGAGCGTGATGGTGGCCCCGTTTCATCTCCGAAAATTAAATAGCGAGGGCAGCCTAGCAAAAATCATCGAAAATCGTATGTTGTGAACATCGTTACGCTGGAACCGTTGCCGTGGCGCACAGGCCCAAAGATTTGCAGGCTTCCATAGCCCCATGGTCCGCCTTGCTGGCCCTGGTTCTCGGCGTTCTTGCCGTCGCCAGCACGGGGATAGCCGCGGGTACGAGCTTCGCCGGCGGGCAATTGCTCGCTGAGCGCGGCCTCGATCCTCGCGCTGCCTTTAAGCCCGCAACAGCAGATCTCAAAGCATACGAGCCGTCTTCCAGCCTCAGAGATCGTGAAGGTCCGGACCTTGCAGTCATAGTTTGCGAGGCGTCTTCCACGGCATGGGTCGGGGGGCGGGAAGCGTCAGCAGCCCGGGATTTCGGACTTCCCGATAACGCTGCAAACGCCAGGGACGGATTGAGTCGGGCGCCTCCCGTCTCCTGACAGCACGAGATTTACCTTCTCATCATCCGTAAATGATTGCCGACCGTCCGGAGCAACCAGCTTCGGCGGGTTTGGGCCTGTCGGAGTCCGACCATGCTCTACTTCTCGCGATTGAAGACCTCGATGATCTTCGCCGTCTGCCTATTGGGAGTGCTCCTCAGTATCCCCAATCTTCTCCCGCAAGGCGCACTGCCTTCTTGGGTCCCGCAGCCCCGCCTCAATCTTGGCCTGGATCTCCAGGGCGGGTCCTATCTTTTGCTCGAAGTCGATATGAACTCCGTCATCAAGGAGCGCCTGGAAAGCACACGCTCGTCCGTTGCCGACACGCTGCGCAAGGGTCGTATCCCGTTCGCCGCTGTCGTTGCTGGCACCGACAATGTCCGGATCAAATTGAAGGACGAAAGGGCCGTTCCAGCCGCCCGCAAAGCCTTGAACGATATGCTTTCGGAACGGGTCGACAACCCGGCACGATCGCCCGTTTTCCTTGCGGCGCAGGCGGGCGACACACTTACGCTCACCCTCAATCCGGACGCCATCGCGGACCTCTCGACGAAGGCCGTGCAGCAATCGATCTCAATCGTGAGGCGCCGCATCGACGAGACTGGCGTTAACGAACCCATCGTTGCCCGACAGGGCCACAATCGCGTGCTGGTCGAGCTTCCGGGAGTGTCCGACCCCGACCGGATCAAACGGCTGCTCGGCTCGACGGCCAAGATGACCTTTAGACTGGTTGCGCCGCAAGGCACCACGGTGGGGCCGGATGTCGAGATGCTGCCGATGACAGGCGGGATTGAGGGACAGAGGGCAATTCCTGTTCGCCGACATGTCGAGGTGGACGGGATGAACCTTATTCGTGCCAGCGCAGCCATGGCGCACCATACAGGCGGTTGGGTCGTCGAGTTCGGTCTCGACCCAATCGGCACCCGTCGCTTCGCCGCGGTAAGCACCAAGCACGTTGGCGAGCCGTTCGCGATCGTGCTCGACAACAAGGTGATCAGCGCTCCCGTTATCCGCGAGCCTATCCTTGGCGGCCAAGGCGAGATCAGCGGTAGCTTTACGGTCGAGGAAGCGAACGACCTCGCCGTGCTGCTGAGGGCGGGTGCGCTGCCTGCCCCGCTCACAGTCGTCGAAGAGCGAACAATTGGACCCAGTCTCGGCGCCGATGCGATCCGTGCCGGTCTCTATTCGATCCTTGCCGGCTTCACCTTGGTCGTTGGTTTCATGCTCGCCACCTACGGCCGCTTCGGGTTGTTTGCCGCGGTGGCGCTTTTCGTCAACCTGGCACTCACGCTCGCAGGGCTCTCGATGCTGGGCGCAACGCTCACCCTGCCCGGCATGGCTGGTATTCTGCTCGCTCTCGGCATGGCGGTCGACGCCAACATCCTGATCAACGAGCGGACACGGGAGGAACTGACAAAGGGTCGCGGCGTCGTATCCGCGATCGAGGCCGGAAATCGCCGCGCTTACACGACGATTATGGATGCCAACATCACGACATTGATCAAAATGCTGATCCTGTTTGTGGTGGGCGTGGGCGCTATCCGTGGCTTCGCAGTCACGATCAGCTTAGGTATCGTCGTGTCGTTGTTCACGGCAATCGTGCTGGTTCGCCTTCTCACCGCTATGTGGTTCAAAAAGGTGCGTCCTAAGACGCTGACAATCGGCACACGCTGGCGCTTTTTTCCCGACAACACCGCGATCCAATTCATGCGGGCTCGCTACACGGGGCTGATCGTGTCGGCCGCCATCAGCGTGGTCGCGCTCGGGCTTGCGATCCATCCAGGGCTTAGGATGGGGGTCGATTTCGCAGGTGGTGTGGTCATCGAGGTGAAAACGCCCGCGCCCGCGGACAGCGCGGCATTGCAAAGTGCGCTCTCGAATGCAGGTCTGGGCCCTGTTCAGGTTCAGCGCTTCGGTGCGGATGACGACATGTTACTGCGCTTCGAGCATCCGAAAGGTGCGCCCGGGGAACAGCAGGCTGCTCTTCAGACCGCGCGCGAGGCAGTCCAAAAAGCAGCCCCGGGATCGGAGATCCGTCGCGTCGAGGTGGTTGGCCCGTCCGTGGGAGCCGAGCTTTTAGAAGACGGACTGTGGGCGCTCGGCCTCGCGGCTATCGCCATGTTCGGCTACATCACCATCCGTTTCGAATGGCCGTTCGCGGTCGGCGCGATAGTGACGATGTTCCTCGACCTCACAAAGACGGTCGGCTTCCTAGCGCTGACCGGTTTCGAGTTCAACCTGACGTCGATCGCGGCAATTCTCACGATTATGGGGTTTTCGATCAATGACAAGGTGGTCGTTTATGATCGGGTACGCGAGAACCTAGTTCGTCTCAAACGCACACCCCTGCGGGAAATCGTTGACCGCTCGATCAACGAGACGCTGTCCCGCACGCTCGGCACATCACTCGCACTCCTCCTAGCAATCGCGCCACTTGCACTTTTCGGCGGTCCAGCGCTCCGCGAGTTTGCTTTGACACTTCTGTTCGGGCTCGTGCTTGCAACTAGCTCATCGATCTTTATCGCAGCGCCGATACTCCTGAACATCGGCGAGCGCTACTTGCGCCGCGGCGGCCCCGTTACTGAGGTTGTTGATCCGGCATTGGTGGCGCCGCGATAGCTGCATCATCCGTATCTTCTGATCCCCTCTCCGCAATGGAGAGGGGATCTAAAGCAGGTGATGCACCTAGGATTGGGCGAAGCAGGGAGAATGTCACGGGCACCGTCAAGCGCGCCCCGTCGGTGGCGGACGCCTGAGCCCGAAGCATTACACATGCACGCCGATCAGGGGGCTTCGAAAGCTTCGATATCAGGCGACGCATCGCCTCGGGTGTGTTGTCGATCTCGCCGAGGTAGCGAACCCACGCGGAGCCCGCCGACCATGGTCTTGACCGCCGTCAAGGCAGCAAATTGCGTCTGTGCAACAAAAAAACTAACTCGGCGTAATTGTCCGGCGAGATGACGTGACGCTAGTTCGCAAGTCGATCACGGAGGATGGTCGCCTGCTGATGCGGCTCCCCGTGCCGCCGAGCGCCGCCCGGCTGATCGTCGGTTTCGCCCTTGCCGGCCGTGTCTCAATGGTCGCTGCTATGGCTTGGCTCGTTATCGTCGTGTGGCGCCACAGGAGTTCGCAAGAGTCGGATGCATCATGACACGCCGCAAACTTCTCATATCCGCACTCATGCTTGCTCTTGTCGGCGTCGGGGCCATTGTTCTGCTTCATCTCTACGGCGCGGCAGAACATAGCCATAGAGGGCACGGAATGTCGGTGCTCGTCCTTAATGACGGCAAGCGATGGGTGACGGATGCTCCCTTGCGACAGGGGCTCGAGCGCATTCGCGATGCGGTGGTGCCCGTCGTGGCCGCAACCGCCGCACGGCCACTCACCAAGGACGAAGCAACGGCGCTTTCGGGCGCAATCAAGGATGAGGTCCAGTACCTGGTCGAGAACTGCAAGCTCGAGCCCAAGGCCGATGCGGTACTTCACGTTCTGCTCAACGATTTTCTCGAGGGCGCCGACGCCCTTGTCTCCGACCCGGCGTCTAAGGCAGCTCTCGAGCGCATCGTGAAGGCAGTCGCCCTCTATCCGCAATATTTCGAACATCAGGGCTGGCGATCCTTGGAGCCATGATGAACGGCTCAGCGCTCACGGCTGGTATAGATGGAAATCGAGCTGCCAAAAACACCTCGGCGCGCGCCGCAAGCATGAGTGTGCGGGAGCCACTATCCGCTTATGGCCCGTCGCTAACGTACCGCGTTGGGCAGAGGTGTGCCATCAACCGACACCGGCCGCGCTGGCGTTTGCACATATCACGCCGTTTGCAGCATGATCGACTTCATGACTAAAACTCGGTCCATACGGGTGAAAGTCATTTCGCCTGCCCGCCCGGTTTCTTGAAGGCGCCTGCAGTCAGCCTCGTCCATGTGATAGGGGCGGATCCATCGCGGGGCCAGCAGGAACGATGCCGGTCGGATTGATCGTCCGGTGGCTCTCATAATAGTGACCCTTGATGTGCCGCATATCCACGGTCTGCGAGACGCCCGGCACCCGATAGAGGTCCCTCAAATAGCCGGACAGGTTCGGATAGTCGGCGATCCGGCGCAGGTTGCATTTGAAGTGGCCGACGTAGACTGGATCGAACCGCACCAGGGTCGTGAACAGTCGCCAATCCGCCTCGGTCAGGCGATCCCCCAGCAGGTAGCGGTGCGCGCCAAGGTGTTCCTCGATGACATCCAGGGTCGCGAACAACTCGGTAAAAGCGGCTTCGTACGCCTCTTGCGTGGTGGCGAAGCCCGCCTTGTACACGCCGTTGTTCACCGTGTCGTAGACGCGGGTGTTCCAGTCATCGATGCCCGGCCGCAGATCCTCGGGGTAGAAGTCGCCGGGCGCAGCGCCGCACGCATCGAAGGCCGAGTTGAACATCCGGATGATCTCGGACGACTCGTTGCTCACGATGCAACCGGTGACCTTGTCCCAGAGCACCGGCACCGTGACCCGGCCGGTGTAGTCAGGTTTGGCCTTGCTGTAGACCTCGTACAGGAAGCGGGCGCCATGGATCGGATCCGGTACGACCCCCGAGTCCTCCTCGAAGGTCCAGCCGTTCTCCAGCATGCGCCAATGTACGATCGATACACCGATCATATCCTCCAGCCCCTTGAGCTTGCGGAAGATCAGCGTTCTGTGCGCCCAGGGACAGGCGAGTGAGACATAAAGGTGATAGCGCCCGGGCTCCGCCTTGAACCCACCCGTACCGCTTGGACCGGGTGAGCCATCGGACGTGACCCAGTTCCGGAATGCGGAGTCCTTGCGCACGAAGCGCCCGCCGGTGCTCTTGGTGTCGTACCACTTGTCCTGCCAGGCTCCTTCGACAAGCAATCCCATGATGCTCTCCTCCTTCGGGTGTTCTTGCCTCGGTTCTCAGGGCGGCTTCAGGATCGTGGCGCCGAGGGCCAGCAACCAGCGCAGATATCGGTCACCCTGTTTTGAGATGCCCCGAGCTTCTTCCTGCTGCCCATAGAATGCTGACGTGGTACCAGATCGATCCAAGCGGCGCACTTCCGCCCAAATTTGAAAGCGTGCGGGTCGGTGACGATTGTCGCGATCACCGTGGCGCTGACCACGCCGATGCCTGAAATCGTTTCCTGACTCCGGCTCGCGTTGCGGCCGCGATGCCAGCCTGTCGTCGCACACAGCTCATCGAGAATACGACCCTTCCCCGACCGCTCGGCAGACCGGTAGCGCTCGGCCACCGCCGCCAACACTTCGCGCCGCGTGCCCATGCTCATCCTGTCAGCCATGTGCGCCAGCGATCCGATTCGCTGGTGCAGCCCCAGCCATGACAGAACTTCTTCGGTAACATTCTCGATGAGGCAATGCGGGGGGTAGTTTTAAATGCCCGGTAACTTCCTTCGAGCCAGCCGCAATTTTACAGTTGTCGGGCTGCTCCGTGACATTCTGGACGCACTGCGATGGGGAAGGATGCCAGCCACGCCGAGCGTGCCAATGTTCGGCCGCTCGCACGGGGGCGCTGGCGCCGGGCGTGTCCATCGGCCCAGAGGCTGGCGATGTCGTTCCTGGCGTGTTTCAAGAGTAGGGTTTAAGGCGCGCAGAGCGAACGTGGCTCGAATGAATTCTACACCATTGATCCTCCCCGATCCTCCGTCTCCCCCCTCCTTTCAGCCGGCTGTCCTGTTCAGGCTCCGCCCGGCCGGTCGGCGTTGGCCCTTTGCGGCACGCGCAGCGCTTTGCATCGGCGTACCGGTATTGGTCGGTTGGATCGCGGACGACATCACTGCCGGACTGATGGCCACCATCGGCGCCTTCACGGTGCTCTATGGCAGTGAACGACCTTACCGCAATCGTGCCATCCATCTGGCAGCGATCGCGTTTTCCTTCACCATTGCCGTCACGCTCGGTGTGGGGGCTGCCGACTCGCCGTTGCTGGTGGTCGCCACAGTCGTTCTGATCGCCATGGTCGCGACATTCCTCTGCAATGCACTCCGTATCGAACCGCCGGGCGCTTACATGTTTGCGCTCGCCTGCGCTGCCGGCACGGGCATGCCGATAGGCCATCTGACACTTCTACAGATCGCCCTTCTGGTCCTCGCCGGAGGATTATTCGCCTGGTTGGCCCACATGGCGGGCGCGCTGGTGTCGTACAGGGGGCCGGAACGGGTGGCGGTGGTCACTGCAGCTAAGGCTATTGCACGCTTTGCGGCAGCCGTCGGTACGGCCGATGAGGATGGCTCCCGTCATACTGCTGCGCTGGCGATGCACGATGCGTGGACGTCCTTGGTGACGCATCAACCGGCTAGTCCCCAGCCTGATGGGGCGCTTAGCCACTTGCGAGCCATCAATCGGGAGCTGAACCTCATTTTTGTCGATGCCGTAAATGCGGCGGCTACACCTAACACTTCGCTTTCGGCCCTAGCCGACAGGGCGCACGTGCTCGCGAGAGAGGCCATAAATACCAGCGATACTGAACGTACCGATCCCCGCCACGTCCCGCTCGGCCATCATGGGTTTCTGGATTCGCTACGAGAGGCTCTGCGACCATGGTCGCAGCCGCTCCTTGTGGCGAGCCGCGTCGGCGTCGCCGCAGCAGTCGCAGGAGCGATCGGCGCCGCGCTCGATTTGGAGCGCGCCTACTGGACCATGGCGGCGGCCGTTCTCATTCTCCACCAGGGGCTCGACTGGACGCGCAGCCTCCAGCGCGGCATCGAGCGAACGAGCGGCACCATGCTCGGCCTGATCCTGGCTGGCGCTATTCTCGCGATCCACCCTCAGGGATTATGGCTCGTCCTGACGCTCATGCTTCTCCAGTTCGTCATCGAGATGACTGTGATCCGCAACTACGCTTTGGCCGTCGTGTTCATCACTGCGGCCGCGCTCACCATCTCGGCGGGCGGACTTCCGGTGCCGGACGTCGGACACGTGCTCTGGGTACGCGGCATCGACACCTTCATCGGCTGTGCGATCGGGCTTGTCGTGCTGACGATAACGATGCCGCGCACCATAGCCGTGCGCATTCCGGAGGAGATCGTCAACACGCTGGCGGCGCTGCAGACGACGCTGGATCTCGCCAGCCGGGGAGAAACGACCACAGGCGCGGCTCGGCAGGCACGCCGCGATCTTCAACACCGCACCATCATCCTGCTTCAAGCGTACGATGCGGCCGTCGGCGCCGCGCCGTGGCATCGTGATGCGGCGGAGCGCTTGTGGCCGGCGGTCGTGGCAACACAGCGGCTCGCCTATCGCGTACTATCGACGTGCTGGTCGATGGAACAAGCGGGAGCCGACGCGACCTCGGAAAAGGCTCTCGTCCTGTTCGGACCTGATGGAGCGAAAGAGGTCAACCATGCACTCGCGATGCTATCGAGCGCAATTCATGTCGGAAGGAAGCCGACACCGCTTGGGCATGTGCCGGAATTCCTGGCGACGGAGATGCAGAACCTGCACGACTCGTTCATCCATACCGGCAACCGGACCGCCGGATAGTCCGGAACGCGTTGACGCCTTCGAACCGCGTTGCTGGGAAATCGCCACGAGCTCTTTGCGATGCAAATCCAGTGCGCCTTTCTCGGTTGGCCGACAAATTTGCAGGAGCCGCTTCTGCTTTGGGTGCGGAAAAACCACGAGGCAATCCTGGCGAGAGACATCAAAGCCACGGCGGCTATCGCGCTTGAATGCGACGGCCGCACACCTGCCGCGCAACGAGATCATCGTCGAACCCGAGGTCAAAGCGTGTCCTTGCTGCGGTGGGGCTCTGCGCAGCCAAGAGGTGCGCAATCTCATGATGTCGGATGTGGGCTTTATTCGCATGTCGCAATAAAGCACGCTCGAGCGCATGCGTGTCGAAGGGGCAGGGCTAAAGTTCCCTGAAAGCCGGCCGCGGCATCCGCGCCTGGGGGTACTCTACCGCGAGGAGGATTGAGAGCCTGGGTCGAGGCCATCACCTACGGCTCCACATCGGAATACGGCATCAAGTGACACACAAGCCGCCCGCGCTGATGCTGCGGGTGGTCTCGTCCCATTGCCATTGCTTTTGAGCGCAATCCGCGTCCGCTTTGCGGGAACCCGCATCGAGACTACTCGACGATCGTCGAGCCAGTTACTCCCTCATCACCTTGTCCATCTTGTGCTGGCAATATTCGTACTGTAATCCCCTGCAATCAACGATGAAAAAACATTATTATATTCGTTGAGGAAGCAATGGATCGCCTCGAATGCGACCGGATGTTCATCGCGGTGATGGAGACAGGCACCTTCGCACGTGCGGCGCAGCGCTTGGGTGCGAGTTCCGGGCAGGCATCAAAATTGATCTCCCGCCTGGAAGCGGACCTGGGCGTACGACTGTTGAACCGGACAACGCGCTCCCTCTCGCCGACAGAAGCGGGGCAGGCCTATTACGCGCGGCTGCGTCCGCTCATCGATGAGTTCGACACGCTCGTCCTCGATATCCGCAACATTTCTCAATCGCCGCGTGGGCGGCTGCGGCTGACCGCTCCGCTAACCTTCGGCATTCTTGAACTGGCGCCGGCGCTCAACGCGTTTGCCGTTGCGTATCCGGACATCGAGCTCGATGTGAGCTTTTCCGACCGAGTGGTCGATCTCTTGGAGGAAGGGTTCGACATGGCCGTGCGGGTGGGCCGACCCGACGATTCCAGCTTGATCATCCGAAAGCTATGCGCGGTTCGCATCGTGGTCGTCTGCGCGCCTGCCTATGCCGAGCGTCATGGTTTGCCGCAAGCGCCGGAGGATCTCGCCGGCCACCACTGCATCATCGATACGAACTTCCGTGAGCCACAGCGATGGCCTTTCTCGGACAAGGCCGGAAAGGGGCGGCTTGTCGGCGTGCAGGGGCGTCTGCGCTATTCCAATGCAGAGGCGTGCCTGCTCGCCGCTGAAACCGGCCTCGGCCTCGCCTGTCTGCCGGGCTTCGTGGCGGGCGAAGCCATCCGTAGCGGTCGCGTGGTCCGTGTCCTCCAAAATTTCGAGCCAGCACCTTACGACGTGCACGTCCTCTATCCCCACAGCCGTCACCTCGCCGCGAAAGTACGGTTGCTCGTCGATTTTCTCGTGGAGCGCTATCAGGGGGCGCCGGCGTGGGAGGCAGGCTGGTGACATAGCTTCCGAATTGGAAGTAATTATCTTCCATATGAAGTCATTACTTCCAGCCATATAATGCGCCATCTTCCTTATGAGGACGCAGCAATGTGTAGCTCCCGGGGAGATCGGGTAATGACCAAGACCAATGAATACTTCGACCTGAGCCGCGCGCCGCTGCGCATCGGCACTGTGCGACTGAGGGTGCGGAACCTCGATACGGTCTCGGATTTCTACCAGCGTGTCTTGGGCTTGGTCCCGCTCGTGAAGGATAGCAGCGGTGTCACGCTCGGAACTGAGGCGACGCCGTTGCTGAAGCTCGACGGCGACCCCGCTCTGAGGCCGACGGACCGGCGGCAGGCAGGACTCTTCCACACGGCCTTCTTGATGCCGTCACGGGCGGATCTAGGCCGCTGGCTCGCCCATGTCGCCGAGATCGGCGTGCCGCTCCAGGGCGCATCGGATCACATCGTCAGTGAAGCGATCTATCTCGCAGACCCTGAAGGCAACGGCATCGAGGTTTATGCCGACCGCCCGGTTTCTCGCTGGCACGATCCGAAAGGTGAGATCTACATGGCGACGCAACCGCTCGACGTGCAGGATCTGCTGAAGGCCGCCGAGGGAACCGTTTGGGCGGGATTTCCGCAGGACGGCATCATCGGTCACGTCCACTTGCAGGTGGGCGACACGGTAGAGGCGGAGCGCTTCTACCGTGACGTTCTCGGATTCGAAGTCGCAAGCCGTTATCCCGGCGCCAGCTTCTTCGGCAGCGGCGGCTATCACCACCAGCTCGCAGGCAACGTTTGGAACAGCCGCGGCGCCGGCCACCGTGATCCCTCGGCGGCAGGACTGGCGGAAATCAGCCTGCGCATCGCGCCTTCAGAACGCGACGTCATCCTGCAACGCACCGGCGGCGCCGAGCACGTCACCGATCCCTGGGGCACTGCCATCACTTTCATCGATTGAGCGCGTCGCCCTTTGTCGCAATCACGGAGTCAGGAAAGTACATACCTTATGCACATCGACCTTTCAGGAAAAACCGCCATCGTCACAGGCTCCACCGGAGGGATCGGGCTGGCCATCGCCACTGGTCTCGCCAAAGCCGGGGCGCATGTCGTCATCGTGGGGCGGACGCAGGACAGCGTCGACGCTGCGCTGAAGAAGATCGGAAGCGCTGATGCGCGTGGCATCGTCGCCGACGCAGGCACGGTAGCGGGCAGCAAGGCGCTGATCGCCGCGGTGCCCACCGCCGACATCCTCGTCAACAATCTCGGCATCTATGGCGGTAAGGAATTCTTCGACATCACCGATGCCGACTGGGAGGAGATCTTGCAGGTCAACGTGATGAGCGGCGTGCGCCTTGCGCGTCACTACGCGCAGGGCATGCGCGAGCGCGGCTGGGGCCGCATTCAGTTCATCTCCAGCGAATCCGCGCTGAACATCCCGGCCGAGATGGTTCACTACGGCGTCAGCAAAGCCGCAGTGCAGGCGGTCGCGCGAGGTCTCGCCAAGGTGCTCGCAGGCAGTGGCGTAACGGTGAACAGCATCCTGCCGGGACCGACGCGAACGGAAGGCGCCGTCGCAATGATGCGCGACCTTGCCGAGAAGCGCGGTGTCAGCGTCAGTGAGATGGAGACGCTGTTCCTGCAGGAAAACCGTCCCTCGGGCCTGCTGGGGCGCTTCGCAGCTCCCGAAGAGGTCGCTGCGATGAGCGTCTATGCCGCGTCCCCCCAGGCCAGTGCCACCACCGGCGCCGCGCTGCGAGTCGAGGGTGGCATCGTCGAAAGCATTGCCTGAGATACGCCATGTTCCATCATTTCATCGAGCGCGACGACACGCTGGTGCGGATGGCGTGATCTGACCGCTTCTGCCGTCGCTGTCACGCAATTCAGGAGAAGTCTCATGCAGAAACGTGAACTGGGCCGTTCCGGGCTCGCAATCGCTCCGCTCGTTCTCGGCGGCAATGTCTTCGGCTGGACTGCCGATCGAACCCGTTCCTTCGAGCTTCTCGATCACTTCGTCGACGGGGGCTTCAACGCCATCGACACCGCCGACGTCTATTCGGCCTGGGCGCCGGGACTGAGTGGAGGCGAGTCCGAGACCGTCATCGGCGAATGGTTGGCGGCGCGCAAGCGCCGAGACGATATCGTGCTGATGACGAAGGTCGGCATGTGGGAGACGCAGAAGGGACTGTCGGCGGCGAATATCGAAGCAGCGCTGCATGGATCGCTCAAGCGGCTCAATACCGATCATGTTGATGTGTACTTTGCCCATCTCGACGACCAGGACGTGCCGCTGGAAGAGACGCTCGGCGCCTTCTCAAGGCTGATCGAGGCGGGTAAGGTCCGCGCGATCGGTGCGTCCAACTATGGCGCCGAACGTCTCGGCCGCGCATTGCAGATATCCGGATCGCAGAACCTGCCGCGCTACGAGGTCGTCCAGCCCGCCTACAATCTCTATGATCGCGCCGAATTCGAGAGCAATCTGGCGCCTGTCATCGAGGCTGAAGGACTGGGCGCGGTTAGCTACTTCTCGCTTGCCAGCGGCTTCCTTACCGGAAAATACCGCACCAAGGCCGACCTGGAGGGCAGCCGCCGGAAGGATTTCCTCGCCAATTATTTCGACGGGCGGGGGATACGCATTCTCGATGCACTGCGCGAGGTCGCGGACGACGTGGGCGCGCCCGCCTCTCAGGTGGCGCTTGCCTGGCTGCAGGGCCGTCCCGCGCTGACCGCGCCGATCGCATCGGCGACCAGCCTGGACCAGCTCAACGAGATTATGGGCGCGGCGCAACTGACGCTCCCCGCCGCTGCATGCGCAAAGCTCGATGCAGCCAGCACTTGAAGCGACGTAACCAGTTGTCGATATGGTCCTTGGCTTCGAGGTTCGCGGTCCCGCACTCGAACAAGTGGCCGCAACACCGAAACCTCTTGAGATTGATGAGGAGCGAAGATGGCAATCGTTTCTGCACGCGTGCCGACACCGAACGCCAGAACATACATGCTCCAACTGAGCAAGCACTGGGGGCATCGCTTGGATGTCACCCAATTCGAGGACAGCGCCCGGATCGAGTTCGGGCACGCCGTCTGCGAGCTCACCGCGCGGCCCGACGCGCTCATGGTCGAGGTGTCCGCAGCGCCGAAAGATCTTGAGCGCATGCAGGCCGTGGTTGTCGATCATATCAATCGCTTCGCCTTTCGCGAAGGCCCGCTGCCCTTTGAATGGACGCGCACAGATGGCGCGGCCGAAACGCCGACGTCCGCTTGAATATGACCGTGAGAAGAAAATCATGCTTGTAAATGGAAAATAGGTTGCCGACTGGCAGCCGGTCCAGGCGAAGGACGAAAAAGGCGGCTTCGTCCGCTAGACATCGAGCTTCCGCAACTGGCCCACCCCCGACGGCAGCACCGGTCCGACCGGCAAGGGCGGCTTTAAAGCCGAATGGGGCCGCTACCACCTCTACGTTGCCCTGATCTGTCCCTGGGCCTCGCGTACGCTGGTCGGGCGCAAGCTCAAGAAGCTCGATGACGCGATCTCTGTCTCGGTCGTCGAGGCGAAGAAGTTCAAGCCGTGATGAGGTCATCGTTGGCCCCCATCGAAGCGCAACCTCTTCGCGCGCGCTGGCGTTCTCTCGCGAACGCTTGATCGCGCGCAAAAGTTTCGTGCGGTCCTGATGCTACGCGTCATGCGACGAACGTTACGGAGGACAGTTGATGTCGAATACACCCCACACCTTGGCTGAAGAGTTCCCGGGGCAGATGGACAGGATTCACGATCTCAAGGTGTCGGACCCGGAGTTTGCGCGGCTGCTCGAGAAATACGACGAGGTGAACGATCAGATCCATCTGGCCGAAACCAGGGTGACGCCGATGGACGAGGTCACGGAAGCAAACCTGCGGAAGGTGCGTCTTCAGATAAAGGACAGCATCGCCGACGCGCTGCGCAAAGTCTCGCAGTAGGCAAGGGATGCGACCGCCCACGCCGTCGCGCGTGGCGGAGCTGAATGCAAGGCGGACGACGGCCCAACCGTCGTCCGCTTTTTTGCGGCCGGGCACGCCTGGATCGCCCGAGCGATCGGCCGCGCCGCTCAGGTAAAAGCGGCCCCGGCCGTCAGCCGGAGCCGCTTCGTCGTCATGCCGTCGCTTCGCCGATCGCGCCGAACCGGCCGCTCTGGAAATCGAGCATCGCCTGCTTGATCTCCCCGACCGTGTTCATGACAAACGGCCCCCGCGCGACGACCGGCTCGTCGATCGGCTCGCCCGAAAGCACCAGCAGCTTGGCGTCGCGCCGGGCTTCGACGCTGAACGCCCCGCCGTCCCGACCGAGAAGCACGGTCTGCGCATCTTCCGCGTTCTCCTGGCCGTTGATCGTGACGGACCCGGAGAGCACGAGCACGGAAAGCGTGTGGCCCTCCGGCACGTCGAGCGTCACGGACGTCCCCGCGCCGACCCGCACGTCCCAGATGTTGATGGGCGTGAAGGTCCGCGCTCGCCCGGTGACCTCGCCGTAACGGCCCGCGATCACGCGCAGCGTGCCGGCGCCGCCGGGGAGCGCCACGGCCGGAATGTCCGCTTTGAGCAGCGTCTGGTAGCCGGGGTCTGCGGCCTTGTCCTTTGCCGGCAGGTTCACCCAGAGCTGCGCCATCTCGAGCGCGCCGCCCGTCTTCGCGAACGCCTCCGAATGGAACTCCTCGTGGACGATGCCGCGTGCGGCCGTCATCCACTGCACGTCGCCCGGGCCGATCACGCCGCCCGCGCCCGTCGAGTCCCGGTGCTCCACTTCGCCATCGTAGACGATGGTCACGGTCTCGAACCCTTTATGCGGGTGCTGGCCCACGCCGCGCCGCGCCGTGGTCGGCGGGAACGAGGTCGGGCCCGCATAGTCGAGCATGATGAACGGGCTGACGTGCGCGCCCTGGTCGTGGTGCGAAAGCAGGGTGCGGACGTGAAAGCCGTCGCCCACCCAGTGGGCACGGGGCGCGCTGTAGACGCCGAGGATCTGTCTCATGGCGAGATCTCCTGTCTGGACCAGAAGAGGCCCGGTCCTTCTGCCGGCAAAGTTAAGCAAAGGACGATCATAGGAAAACCACGCGTTAATTGACCACTTCGTTCCAAATATGAGACGATGGCGCCATGCAGGACCTCAACGATCTCTATTTTTTCGTTCAAGTGGTCGATCACGGGGGATATGCGGCGGCCGGCCGGGCGCTGGGAATCCCGAAGTCGAAGTTGAGCCGCCGCGTGCTTGCTCTTGAGGAACGGCTCGGCGTGCGCCTGCTGCAGCGCTCGACGCGCAAGCTTGCGGTCACCGAGATCGGCCAGGAGTATTACCGCCACTGCGTGGCCATGCTGGTGGAGGCCGACGCGGCGCAGGAGCTGATCGAGCGCTCCCGCTCAGCCCCGCAGGGGCTCATCCGCATCAGCGCGCCGCCGGCTTTGATTTGCTTCGAGATTGGCCCGATGATCGCACGGTACATGGCCGCCAATCCGGGCGTGACGATTGACCTGACCTCGACGTCGCGCCGGGTCGATGTCATCGGCGAGGGCATCGACGTCGCGCTGCGGGTCCGCTTTCCTCCGATCGAGCAGACGGATCTCGTCATGCGGACGCTCGGTCGAAGCGCGCAAATCATGGTGGCGAGCCCCGATCTGGTGAAGGGTCGGACGCTGCCCCTGGTCCCTGCGGATCTCGGCGCGCTTCCAAGTCTCGATCTTGCGCCCCAGCAGGCGAAGCACGTCTGGGAGCTGGGAGGCGCCGACGGTGCCTCCGTGCGCGTGGTGCATAAGCCCCGGCTCGTGACCGACGACATGGCCCAGCTTCTCCACGCCGCCCTCGCCGGAGTGGGCGTGGTCCGCCTGCCCGCGATGGTCGTGGGCGACAACGTGGAGATCGGCAAGCTCGTGAACGTCATGCCAGGCTGGACGCCGAAGGGTGGCATCGTGCATGCGGTTTTCCCTTCGCGGCGCGGGCTGTTGCCGTCCGTGCGGAGCTTCATCGACTTTCTGGCGGCCGAGTATGCGGCAGCCGCGAAGCGCCCGCAGGGATAGCATGCCGAGGGTGCTGCAACTCAAAGATGGCGCCGGACGGGCTTCTTTCTGCCGTGTTCGGAGCGGATGAAAAAAAGCCGCTCTTTGTCCCGGCCCGGCAATCCCGCCTCAACGCCTCTCTCGCGATACCCTCGATGATCGTCACCACCACCAACGAGCTCGCTGGCTACCGGGTCGTGCGCCACCTCGGCATCGTGCGGGGGCTCTCGGTGCGCTCTCGCAGCGTCGTGGGGAACATCGGCGCCGCGATCCAGATCCTTTTCGGCGGCAACATCGCCATCTATACGCGTCTGGCCGAGGATGCGCGCAACGAGGCCTACGGGCTCTTGATCCAGCACGCTGAAGAGGCGGGCGCCAACGCGATTCTGGCCATGCGCTACGATGCCAACGAGATGGCGTCGGCCGTGACGGAGGTTTTGGCGTACGGCACGGCGGTCGTGGTCGAGAAATTGGACGCTCCCGCCCGATAAAATGCCTGAGGGGCGGTGACAAAGGTAAAAAGTTCAGCTAAGGATGCCGCCCCCGCATAAGGCATTGGGCGCCTTTCGCGTCGATAAGGCGCGCTCAAGTCATGCGTAGAGGGGTGTAGCTCAATTGGTAGAGCGTCGGTCT
>ERZ869909.418-NODE-418-length-52109-cov-22.873482_pt1 | contig 52109 bp, 43 predicted proteins | sample MGYA00520892_ERZ869909 | MGnify/ENA primary metagenome ERZ869909 (study PRJEB32215, sample SAMEA104723947) | bioreactor metagenome | biome: bioreactor; feature: anaerobic bioreactor; material: water | place: China | collected 2015-03-12 ... | reverse complement strand
TTAACTGCTGAACAAAAACCAATATTTAAGATTAATTATTAACCAAAAAAAGGGCAACCATATTCAGGCATGCTCAACCTTGAACCTTGAACCCTGAACCTTGAAACAAGAAACCAAATGAAACTACTCCACGCAAACACCGAAGGCTCCGGAACTCCTTTATTAATCCTCCATGGCTTCCTGGGCATAGGCGACAACTGGAAAACCCTGGGAAGCCGCTTTGCCGAAAACGGCTATGAAGTCCATATGATTGACCAGCGCAACCACGGCCGAAGCTTTCACGATGAAGAATTTAGCTATGAAATCATGGCCGAAGACCTGAAAAACTACTGTGAACAAAAAAACCTCAAAAACTTTATTTTGCTGGGTCACTCTATGGGTGGGAAAACAGCCATGCTCTTTGCTTCAAAATACCCGGATTATGTTTCAAAATTGATAGTGGTTGACATCGCCCCAAAACAATACCCGCAACACCATCAGGACATTTTAAAAGGACTGTCATCGCTGGACTTTAAAACAATGGATTCACGCGGTGATGCTGATGAACAATTGAAAAAATACATTTCAAACCTTGGCATCAGGCAGTTTTTGCTTAAAAATTTATACCGGAAAAACAAAGACGAGTTTGGCTTACGCGTTAATCTTCCGGTGTTGATTGAAAATATAGAAGAAGTAGGGAAGGCACTACCCGAAGACGCAATCTACACGGGCGAAGTCTTGTTTATGCGAGGTGAACGCTCCGGCTACATTGAAGAAATGGATATGCTGCAAATCCATAACCATTTCCCAAAAGCAAAACTGGTTACCGTTCCAAAATCCGGTCACTGGCTGCACGCTGAAAACCCCGTGGATTTTTACAGCCAAGTGATGGAGTTTTTGGAATAAAATTAATAGACTTTAAGTGCTAAACCTATATCAGGGACGTGCAACTGAACTTCCCTGATTAGAGTTGACTGTTTTTTTTACACCCGTCATCGGTCACCCTACACCGAACACCTCGCACCGAACACCCCGCACCCCGCACCCCACAGCCAACCAATGACAAACAAATCGATCACCAAAACCCAAAATGAATAGGTTGATGAAATTGTATTTTTTTTTACTACTTTTAAAGCATACTAACCCATTAAAAACATCATATGAAACTACTCATTCAATTGCTAATAACCGCCATTGTGGTGTTGGTTCTGGCAGAAATTTTGCCTGGGGCAGAAGTGGATACATTCACGACCTCTTTAATCGTTGCCGCCGTTCTTGCTTTGTTAAACATTACTGTAAAACCCATTTTGGTGTTTTTAACCTTGCCGGCAACCTTAGTGACTTTCGGTTTGTTTTTGCTCGTTATCAATGCGGTGATTATTTTGCTTGTTGACTGGTTGATCTCCGGATTCAGCATAGGCGGATTCTGGTGGGCCTTGCTGTTCAGTTTGTTGCTGACATTTATACAATCCATCCTTTTTTCGTTAACCGAAAAGAAATAAAAATTACTAAAACCCAAAGGGTTAAAGCTTTTGTAGAAACGATAAATTGTCGTACTTTTGCACCCGTTTTTGAGCGTGATTCATCTTGAACACCCTTCAATAACGGGTTATTTATTTAAACAATTCTTTCATGAACATTACAAAACAAGACATCGACAGTCTAAACGCCATCTTAAAAGTTGATATTTCTAAAGATGATTATGCACCCCGCGTAGAAAAAATCCTCACCGATTACAGAAAAAATGCAAACATCCCCGGATTTAGAAAAGGCCACGTGCCCATGGGAATGATCAAAAAGCAATATGGCAAAGCCGTGCTGCTCGATGAGGTAAATAAATTGATTCAGGAATCTTTGCACAAATACCTTACTGAAGAAAAACTGGATGTACTTGGAAACCCGCTTCCCAAAAATGAATTGGACATAGACTGGGATGCAGATGATTTTGCTTTTGAATTTGAATTGGGACTTGCTCCAAAATTTGAAATCGACTTGAAAACCAAAGCTGTCAATGCCTATAAAATAGTAGCAGATAAAGAGTTTCTGGACAATCAGATCAAAACCATCAGAAAACAATACGGCAAGTTGATTTCTAAAAACGAAGTAGCCAAAGGCGATGAAATCACAGGTACATTCAAAAACGAAGAGAAAGGCATCGACAACAAAGCCACATTTTCTTTGGATAAAATCAAAGGGAAAAAGCAATTGGATCAACTTGTTGGCGCCAAAGTAGGCGATACACTTACACTTAAAACCAAAGGCCTTTTTGAAGATGACCATGACAACCAAACATTCCTTAAAGTATCTCACGATGACGCTCATGGTTTGGACATTGAAGTAACCCTTACGATAGAAGAGGTGAACACCCGCGAAGAAGCCGAAATGAACCAGGATTTGTTTGACAAGCTTTTTGGAAAAGACGTGGTGAAATCAGAAGCTGAATTGCGTGAAAAAATCAAGGAAGATGCCGAGCGTCAGTTTGAACAACAGTCAGACCAGGTGTTATTGAACAATGTGGTGGAAAGCCTGATTGAAAACACGAAGTTTGACCTTCCGGCAGAATTTTTGGTAAAATGGATTCAGAAAAGCGGCGAAAAAGAATTGACTGAAGAAGAAGCAAAAGCTGAATATGAGCGCTCTGAAAAAGGATTGCGCTTCCAGTTGATTGAAGGAAAACTGATGACCGATAATAATTTGTATGCCAATTTTGAGGATTTAAAAGCATATACCAAAGCAATGGTAGCCTCTCAAATGATGCAATTTGGGCAAATGAACCCAAGCGAAGAGGAATTGGAAAACATTTCAGCAAGAATCCTTTCCAATCAGGATGAAGCCAAGCGTCTTGCGGAACAACTCAACCAGCAAAAAATGCTGAAATTCTTTAAGGAAAATACCAATTTAAAGACCAAAGAAGTGTCTTATGATAAATTTGTAAAAGAAGCTTATCAATAATTCAACGATAAAATAGTTATATTTAGGGCGTTGAATGAGCACATTTAACGCCTTTTTTAACTTAAAAAACTACATTACATTATATGGATTACGGCAAAGAATTTGAAAAATATGCCACCAAACACCACGGGGTGAGCAGTACTTATTACAATCAGATTATCAGTAGTATGACTCCTTATATCATTGAGGAGCGTCAGCTAAATGTAGCGCAAATGGATGTGTTTTCGCGACTGATGATGGACCGCATTATCTTTATGGGTACAGCCATCAACGACCAGATTGCAAATATCATTCAGGCGCAATTGCTGTTTTTGGAAAGTACAGATGCTTCCAAAGACATCCAGATATATATCAATTCTCCGGGTGGAAGTGTCTATGCCGGATTGGGAATTTATGACACCATGCAATTCATCAAGCCCGATGTAGCCACCATTTGTACTGGTATGGCAGCTTCTATGGGAGCAGTATTATTGTGTGCAGGTGAAAAAGGAAAGCGTAGCGCCTTGCCTCACTCTAGAGTAATGATTCACCAGCCTATGGGTGGCGCACAAGGGCAGGCCAGTGATATTGAAATTACAGCCCGAGAAATATTAATACTCAAAGAAGAGTTATATAGAATCATTGCCAAACACTCAGAGCAAACTTATGAAAAGGTTTATGAAGACAGTGACCGCGATTACTGGATGAAGGCAGACAAAGCCCTTGAGTATGGCATGATAGACGAAATTTTAACAAGAGACAAAAAGTAATTCAAAGTTTAATGTTCAAGGTTTAAAGTTATTTTGACTTGGAACCTTGAACTTTGAACCTGAAACTAAAGATATGGCAAAAGAAAACCTGGAATGTTCCTTTTGTGGACGCAAAAAAGCCGAAACCAATCTTTTGATTGCAGGTCTTGACGCGCACATTTGTGACCGATGTATAGAGCAGGCTCATGGCATTGTGATGGAAGAAGCAACACATTCTTCCAAAACGCAACTGTCCAGTGAGTTGATGTTGAAAAAGCCAAAAGCCATCAATGATTTTTTAAACGAATACATCATTGGTCAGGAGCACACTAAAAAAGTGATGTCCGTAGCAGTGTACAACCATTACAAACGATTGCTGCAACCGGCATCTGATGATGAAATCGAAATCCAAAAAAGTAACATCATTATTGTTGGTCAAACCGGAACCGGTAAAACCCTTATCGCTAAAACTATTGCCAAAATGCTCAATGTCCCGCTGGCCATTGTGGATGCCACTGTTTTAACAGAAGCCGGCTATGTGGGTGAAGATGTGGAAAGCATTTTGACCAGGCTTTTACAGGCAGCAGACTACAATTTGGAAAAAGCACAAAACGGCATTGTTTTTATTGACGAAATCGATAAAATTGCCCGCAAAAGCGATAACCCTTCCATTACCCGCGATGTTTCCGGCGAAGGCGTGCAACAAGCTCTTCTGAAGCTCCTTGAAGGAACAACAGTTAATGTGCCGCCAAAAGGAGGCAGAAAACACCCCGACCAAAAATTTATTGAGGTCAATACAGAAAATATCCTGTTTATTGCCGGTGGTGCTTTTGACGGAATCGAAAAGAAAATCAAACAGCGTCTCAACCTTCAGGCTGTTGGCTTTAGTGCTTCAAAAACCGAAGATAAAATAGAAAGGGAGAATCTCCTGCAGTACATCATACCTAAAGACCTAAAAGATTTTGGTCTGATACCCGAAATTATTGGCCGACTTCCTGTTTTGACACATATGAATCCGTTGGATAAAGCCACGCTTAGGGCCATTTTAACCGAACCAAAAAACGCCATTATCAAACAATATGAAAAGCTGTTTGAAATGGACGGAATCAAGTTTTCCATCGAAGATGAAGCCCTTGACTTTATTGTTGATAAAGCCATTGAATACAAACTGGGTGCCCGTGGTTTACGCTCGCTTTGCGAGTCCATTTTGACAGATGCCATGTTTGAAATGCCCGGCACCGATGAAAACACACTGGAAGTCTCGAGAGAGTATGCAGAGAAAAAACTCAACAGCTCTGCAATAAAAAAACTAAAAGCGGTTTCTTAATTGAAATCGCTTTTTTTTCTTCTAAAACATCTGGCATTGAGGCGTTTAAAGCTCCCTTTTTCGCTTTCGGGTTTTGATGTATTCTTCAACAGCTTCTTTGGTGGTATACCAGTTTCGGCCCTCTTTATGTGCGTCAATTTTGCCTTGCCGTGCCAGTAAGCTGATGTATTCTTGCCCGTAGGGCATTTGCTCATCTTCAACCAAGTCAGAAATAATTCGGTAATCCGTATCTGAACCCGGAAGGGATTGTAGGTAAATATTCAGGGTGCGCTCTAAGGCCTGACACATCAAAAGCATCAACTTTTCATAATTTCCATGGTTCGCACTATTCAACGCTTCATAATATTTTTTACGATCGTTGGTCAAAATAATGGCAGGTGGAAATCCTGCTTTCAGCAAAATCAAATTCATACAAAGCCTTACCGTCCTCCCGTTTCCGTCAAAGAATGGATGAATCCACACAAACTTATGATGAAAAACCGTAGCCAGCTCAATAGTGTTTAATTGCAACGGATTTGTATTGACAAAATCAATCAATTCATCCACCAGTTGAGGTATTTTCAAAGCATTGGACGGAATAAAATTTGCCCCGGAGATTCTTACGCCCCCGGTTCTCAAACGTCCCGCAAAATTATCCTCAATGCTGCGCAGCACCAGTTGGTGCAGGTCGAGGATGTCTTTGCTATTGAGCTTATAATCATTTGATACCAGTTCATACAAATAGTTGAGCGCAGTTTCATGATTTTTAGCCTCAAAATGTTCCTTGAGCGTTTTTCCCTTTATTGTAATACCCTCCTGGAGGACAAGCTGGGTTTCTCTCAGGGTCAAAGTGTTTCCCTCTATACTGTTAGAGTTGTAGGTCCATTCAATGGAAAGGGCCTCTTTTAATTTTTGTAAAGCAACCTGCGGCAATGGCCTGCTTTTTTTTAAAACCAAAAGCTTTTCAAACAACCTGTCAAAAGTAGCTTGAAAATCATCTCTGTATGTTAAATCTATATCCCACATAATATCGGTAACAAAAATATCCATTTTATCCGATATTTAAAATTTTAAACACAAAAAAAACCCTCAATAAAATTGAAGGCATTTTCGTTCTTAATATAGGTTATGCAATATATTTTAAGGCGCGGCTATAATTGTTCTTTGTTGTTGAACAATCCTGCGCTGTATGATTTCCTGCTTTTCTCTGATTTTAAATGAAACTTCTTCATCTTGTTTTAGGTCAATATTTTTGTTTGCACCACAAGAAAATAAACTTCCTGTTAATACAATTCCTAAAACTAATAGTACTACTTTTTTCATTTCTTTTTGGTCATTTTGATAGGGCAAACTTAGGTCGTAAGAAATCTTCTTGCAAAACTTTTAGTTGAAGCGAAGGAAATAATCGTTAAAGTGTAAAAATTCGTACAAAAACGTGTAATATCAATAAAATCAATGCTTTTGGAGTAAACTGATTGTCGGAATATCGTGCATTTTGTCGATATTTTTATATTTCACTAAGAATTTAATTGAAGTAAAATATCTAAAAATTCCCTGGAATTTGAAAGCCGGGGTACTTTGTGTTGACCTCCCAATTTACCTTCTTTTTTCAGCCAGTCATAGAAGAGGTTTTTTCGGGCCACGTTTAGTTTTAGTAAATTCAGGGTTGTATTGTTGAAACGCTTTGCTTCGTAGTCGCTGTTTACTTCCTGAAGTGCCTCATCAAGTAGTTTAGTGAATTCAGCAATATTTTTTGGTGGGGTTTTAAATTCAATCATCCATTCGTGAGCTCCTTTTTCCCTTCCCTCCATAAAAATAGGAGCAACAGTGTAGTCAACAATTTCAGAATTTGTTTCTGTTGTGACTTTCCTCAAGGCCTCTTCTGCGTTTTCGATGATTAATTCTTCACCAAATACATTAATATGGTGCTTTGTTCTTCCGGTAACTTTAATACGATAGGGGGAAATGGAAGTAAATTTAATAGTATCTCCAATTTTATAGCGCCACAATCCGGAGTTGGTGGTGATTACAATGGCATAATTTTTACCCGGCACAACTTCACTTAGCGGAATTATTTTCTCCGAAGGTGTACCGTAACTATCCATGGGGATGAATTCATAGAATATTCCGTAATCCAGCATTAAGAGTAGCTCTTTGACGCTGTTTTGGTCCTGAATGGCAAAAAAACCTTCCGACGCATTGTAAATTTCGTAATACCTGAAACTCTCTTTGGGTAATATTTTATTGTACTGCTCAATATAAGGGTTGAAACTCACGCCACCGTGAAAGTAAACCTCCAGATTGGGCCAGATGTTAAACAAATTGTCCTCTCCGGTGGTTTCCAAAACCTGATTGAGCAACACCAGCATCCAGGAAGGTACACCGGCAAGGCTGGTGACATTTTCCTGTACGGTTTCATTGACAATGGCCTGCATTTTTACTTCCCAATCAGCCATCAGGGATATTTCATTGCTCGGTGTGCTGCTGTATTCTGCCCAAAAAGGCATATTGGCAATAAGTATAGCCGAAAGGTCACCATAAACGGTGCCATTGTCTTTGTATAACTCCTTACTTCCGCCCAAACGCAAACCTTTGCCCACAAACAACTGCGAATCGGGGTTGTTGTTTAAATACATACACAGCAAATCTTTGCTGGCAGCATAGTGGCAATCTTCAAGTGACTCTGTACTCACAGGGATAAATTTGCTTTTTCCGGCTGTTGTTCCACTCGACTTGGCAAACCACTTGATGGGTGTGGGCCAGAAAATATTACTTTCACCCTGTCTTGCCCGTTCTATTTGGGGTTCAAATTCTTCATAAGTGGTAATCGGAACCCGTTCTGTAAATGTCTGGTAATTTGTTATGGATTCAAACTCATATTTTTTGCCAATCTCTGTGTTTTTGGCTGTTTTTATTAAATTATGAAGCAACTCCAGTTGCACCTCATTGGGGTATTTAAGAAAAAGTTCAATTTGATGAAACCGTTTCTTTAAAAACCATGAAGCAATGGAATTGACTATAGGGATTGGCATAAAAAAAGTATCTTTAGTGCGATAAACAGCTTTGTAAATTTAAACTTAATTTTTTGTAATGCAATACCACGGTGTCTTAACCAAAATGCAGACGGAGTTCACTAACCCCATTCAATACTACTTAGTGTTTGAAAATGACTTTCTTAACCTGAATCAGGCATTGGATAAAAAAATAAAAATAAAATTTGTGGGCTATCAATGTTTGTCCTGTGGGCTGAATTTACAAATCTTCCGACAAGGTTTTTGCAGGGATTGTTTCTATAAAATCCCGCAGGCAGGCGACTGGATTATGAATCCTGAATTGAGCAAAGCCCATCTCGACATTGAAGACCGTGACCTGGACTATGAAAAAAAAGTGCAGTTGCAACCTCATGTAGTCTATTTAGCCAACTCCAGTAACGTAAAAGTGGGTGTCACCCGAAAAAACCAAATCCCCACACGCTGGATTGACCAGGGTGCCCACGAAGCCATTGAAATTGTGGAAGTGCCCAACCGCTACCTTGCCGGAATTACCGAAATCGCCCTCAAAGACCATGTATCTGACAAAACCAACTGGCGAAAAATGCTCACCAATGATGTGCTTGACCTCAATTTAGTTGAAATCAGGGATTCGCTAAAGCAATACATCCCCGAAGAAGCTCAGGAATATTATTTAGCTTCAAACGCCGAAACCAACATCCATTTTCCTGTACTGCAATACCCCCAAAAGTTAACCACTTTAAACCTGGAAAAAACCCCGCAATATGAAGGGGTTTTAAAAGGCATCAAAGGGCAGTATTTACTTTTTGAAAATGATGTGGTTTTTAATGTGAGGAGTAGTGAAGGCTATGTGGTGGAATTGGTGATTGGTTAATCAATCAACCGCTTTTCAATATAATTGGAGTTCATGACCCCCAGCGCACCCATATAACTCATTTTAAAAGTAATCACATCACCCACTTTGTATTCTTTCCGGGTGTTGGTGACATCCAGTACCAGCATATCTGAACTGGCACCTATAAAATTCAATTCACCGTCAAAAGGGAATAGGTAGTCAATTTTGGAAATATCGAGCAACCCAATGTCAAGTATGGCACGTTTTTGCAGTTTTCCATATTCACTTTCGTCAATTTCAAAAGTTTCGCCGGAAGGATTGCTTTCCATTTCGCCGTAAGGCATAGCAGGCTTTTCAGTGATTTCAATGATTTCTGAATGAAGCAGGAACACATCGTCCTGCATACCTTCAATGGTTTTGTTTTCAAACAGGTCAATACCAAAAAACAATGTTTCACCAATTCTAAAATGATTCACCCCTTTTGGCACCAAACCTTTCATCAACAAAGGCACCATCACTGAAGATCCTCCTGAAACGCCGATAATTTTCTTTCCAAACTTCGCTTCAATCAACTGTTCATATAAACTCAATTGGATCAGTTTGTCTTTACTGGGCATCACCCCACTAAGGCAATTCAGGTTGGAACCAATACCCACCACTTCAATATTGGGCAGTTTGAAAACTTTACTGTAAAAATCAATAAGGTGATCGCCCATAATGCCCTCACGCAGGTCTCCCAACTCAATCATTATAATCACCCGGTGGGTTTTGTTTTGTTTAACAGCTTCCTTTGACAACCATTTAATAGTGATGTATTCGGTGTTAAAACTCACATCGGCAAATTTTACAATATCGGGTATGATTTTTTTTGCCGGTGGTTTTATGTAGATGGTCTCTTTATGGGGCTCGAGTTTTTTAATGGTTTTCAGATTTCCCAAACGGGCATCACACACTTGTTCAGGACCAAGGGTGAGGAGGTATTCCAGGTACTTTTCATTGCCACAGAGCATTTTTAATACAGGAGCCCATTCAATGTTATTTTCTGCAAATAACTTTTGAAGAAACCGGTAGTTGTGTTTTAAAGATGATTTGCTTAAGGTGACAAAAGCCATAATAGTAGCATTGAATTAAAATTAAATTTTCTTCAATCGCATTTCCAGGTATTTGTTGGTAAAACCAAGCTTTTCGTAAAGTTTTCTTGCGGGATTATCGGGCTCAACGTGCAGCGCAATGTCGCCCTCTGCAATAGAGATGGCTTTTTCCATTAAAGCCTTTCCAATGCCTTTGCCACGGGTTTTTTCGTGAACGGCAATATAAACCAGGATGTTGTCGGGTATATAGCCAGACATTCCGGTTTGGTTGATGATGGTTGCCCCGAGAATTTCATTGTTCTCCTTAACTACCAATGCAAAACCGCCAAATGATTTTAGCTTTTCCATAGTAGCAAATTCCAAACAGCTTAAAATATGCTCTTTGGGGTCACCGTATTGGTCGAGATGATTGAATAAGAAATCAACGATCTCCTGTTTCTCATTTGCATCGGGTTTAATTGTACTGTTGTAGATTTTAAACGAGTGCATTTGAATGGGTTTTTTATGCGTTTTCCTGATCCCTCAAGCCTTGAATGTATGAGGCTTTCTGAATTTCACGTCTTCTTTTGACAGACTTTTTGGTAAACTGCTGGTTTTCTCTCAATTTCTGAAGCACTTTTGTGTTTCTGAACTTGTTTTTCATACGCTTCAGCGCGCGCTCAATGTTTTCTCCGTCCTGTACTTTTACTTTTAACATAATTATTTTTAAAGATTATAAAGGGATAATTGTCATGCGACAATACCCTGATTTTTTCCAAAAACTGATAAGTGATTATCGTCGAGCAGATGGAGCTCTAAATACTAGCAGTTAATTTTGAGCCGCAAAGGTACAAATACTTGATAAGATTTCCACATAATTGTGAAAGAAGTGAAAAATAAAAAGAAATTCTGTCTTATTTTAAGTAATAGACAGTTGCTTTAGAACTAAAAATCTGCTTTAACGTTGACTATAAACAGAAAAAATACTACCACAATACAAGTTGTGAATAACAATTTTAGTAGAACTGATTTTCTTTTTCTTAATTTGCATTCACTATTTTCGGAAAACCGAAAACCCTAAATGAATCAGCATCAACTATACATGTCACTGGGCAGCAATATGGGCGACAAATTTTTGCATTTGCAGAAAGCTGTTAACGCTGTATTTGAAGAAATTGGTGCAATTGAAAAAATATCACCGGTTTATGAAACCGCCTCCTGGGGGTTTGAAGCCGATTCCTTTCTGAATGCTGCTCTCCTTGTTCAAACCAATTTTGAAGTGGAAACGGTTTTGGCAAAAGTCCTTGAGATAGAAAAAAAACTGGGAAGAAACCGAAAGCAAACAAGCGAATATGAATCGAGAATCATCGATATCGATATCCTCTATTTTGATGATACGGTCTTTAACTCTGACAATTTACAAGTGCCCCATCCGAAAATCCAAGAAAGAGGCTTTGTTCTACAACCATTGAATGACATTGCTCCCGATGTGATTCACCCCGTTTTAAAGAAGTCAACGTCACAATTACTTGAGGAGTGCACTGATGCAACAGAAATCAATAAATTGCAGCGGTGGCTAAAAAACCCTATTTCAGCTTATGATTTGGCACGGTTCAGTTATGTGGCCATTGAAGGAAATATTGGTGCCGGTAAAACAACTTTAGCCGAAACCATTTCTCTAGATTTTAATGCCAAACTCGTTCTGGAGCGCTTTGCAGACAATCCCTTTTTGCCTAAGTTTTATGAAGACCAAAGCCGCTATGCCTTTCCGTTGGAAATGTCTTTCCTGGCTGACCGCTATCAACAGGTTCAGGATGATTTAAGTCAGTTAGACCTGTTTAAAGATTTTATTGTGGCCGATTATGACATTTATAAATCATTGATTTTTGCCAAAGTCACTTTACAACAAGAAGAATACAAGCTCTACCGCCGGCTTTTTGACTTGATGTACAAAGACATCAAACGACCTGAACTGTATGTATTTTTATTTCAATCCACCGAAAAACTAATCGAGAACATCAAGAAAAGAGGCAGGGACTATGAGCAAACCATTTCAGCCGATTATTTGGAGTCCATCCAAAAAGGCTACCTCGACTTTATCAAAGCACAACCCCAAAACAAAATTAAAATCATCGACATCACAGACCTTGATTTTGTCAAAAACCGAAAGGACTATCTGGAAATTTTAAAGCAGATTGCTTCATAATCAAAACCAATCAGTGTAAATCCTTTAAATTCGCGTCATCCGCGTGTTATTAATTTTTAAATGCTTAAGAATACATCATAAAAAAGCCTACTTAAAGCCCCCTTTAGGGGGTTGGGGGGCTTTCATTTTCGAAAACAAATCCCAAACCACCACACCTGCACTCACGGCAATATTCAGGGAGTGTTTAGTGCCATATTGGGGGATTTCAATAACAGCATGTGAAGCATCAACCACTTCCTGAGCCACCCCTTTGACTTCGTTGCCAAATACCACGGCATACTTTTGGGAAGGATCCGGGGAAAATGCATCGAGCATCGCTGCTTTTTCAGCCTGTTCAATGGCCAGTACTTTTACGTTTTCAGATTTCAGCAGTTGTACTACATCAAGGGTATTTTCGGCATATTCCCAATCAACAGTTTCGGTAGCACCCAGTGCTGTTTTATGAATGTCTTTGTGAGGCGGTTGGGCAGTAATACCGCAGAGGTAAATTTTTTCAATCAAAAAAGCATCAGCTGTACGAAACACAGAACCAATATTGTTCAAGCTTCGGATATTATCCAGAATGACAATCAAAGGAATTTTCACTGCACTTTTAAATTCGCTTTCGCTTAAGCGGGGCAGTTCTTCGTTTTTTAGCTTTCGGTTTTTCATCTGACAAAATTAAACCATTGTTAATAAAATACCCATAAAAAAGGGAATGCAATTTCCAAAACCCGAAGCGATTTTTTACCTTAGCTTGTTACAGAAAGATGTAAACATGGCAAAGAAAGAAACCCCTTTAATGAAGCAGTACAACACCATCAAGGCCAAGTATCCTGATGCTTTGTTGCTTTTTCGCGTGGGGGATTTTTATGAAACTTTCGGGGAGGATGCCGTGCGTGCTGCAAGGATTTTAAACATTACTTTGACAGCCAGAAACAACGGCGGTGACCAAACCGAACTCGCCGGTTTTCCACACCATTCTTTAAATACTTATTTGCCCAAGCTGGTCAAAGCCGGTTGCCGTGTGGCCATTTGTGACCAGTTGGAAGACCCCAAGCAAACCAAAACGATTGTAAAACGCGGGGTTACAGAGCTTGTCACACCCGGCGTGGCACTTAACGACGACATACTCCAGTCAAAAAGCAACAACTTTCTGGCAGCCCTGCATTTTGGAAAAGAAACCATTGGAGTGGCATTTCTCGATGTTTCCACCGGTGAGTTTTTAACTTCTGAAGGTGATGAAGCTTATATCGACAAGCTGTTGCAAAATTTCCAGCCCAGTGAACTGCTCATTCAAAAGCAGAAAAAGAAGGATTTTTTCAATGCTTTTGGCACTGATTTTCATTTGTTTTACCTGGAGGACTGGGTGTTTCAGGAAGATTATGCCGTTGAAACGCTCAACAAGCATTTTAATACCAAATCATTAAAAGGCTTTGGTGTGGATCATTTGGAACACGGCATCATTGCTTCGGGTGTGGTACTGCATTATTTGAGCGAAACCCGCCACAACAAACTCAATCATATCAGTCAGTTGCAACGCATTGCCGAAGATGCTTATGTGTGGATGGACCGTTTTACCATTCGCAACCTCGAGTTGTACTTTTCTTCCGCTCAAAATGCGGTGACCCTGTTACAGGTCATCGATAAGACAATTTCGGCTATGGGAGGTCGATTGCTCAAGCGCTGGCTGGCTTTACCGCTTAAAAACAGCGACAAAATCATTGAGCGGCACGAGGTGGTAAGTTTTCTGCTCGACCATCCTGCTTTATTGCAAAAAATTCAGCAGCACATCAAGCATATTGGCGATTTGGAGCGTCTGATTTCCAAAGTAGCTACCGCCAAAGTCAATCCCAGGGAGATCATTCAGTTGAAAAATTCGCTTGAAGCGATCGTTCCCATCAAGCAACTGGCTTTGAATTCAGAAAATGAAGCGCTCAAAATCATTGGCGAGCAATTGCATTCCTGCGACAGCTTACGCGAAAAAATTAAAGAGACCCTCAATGAAGAGGCTCCGGTAAATATTTTAAAAGGTAATTCCATAGCCAAAGGGTTTTCTGAACCGTTGGACGAGTTGCGTTCCATTTCCAAAGGCGGCAAGCAATACCTCGACAATATGCTGGAACGCGAAACCAAACGCACCGGCATCACTTCGCTTAAAATAGCTTCAAACAATGTGTTTGGGTATTACATCGAAGTGCGCAATACCCACAAAGACAAGGTTCCCGAAGACTGGATCAGAAAGCAAACCCTGGTGAATGCCGAACGTTACATCACCGAAGAGCTCAAAGAATATGAAAACAAAATCCTGGGTGCCGAAGAAAAAATACTGGCGCTAGAGCAGGAATTGTTCTCAAAACTGGTAGAAGCCATTTCAGAATACATTCCACAGGTGCAGCAAAACGCTTCCCTGATTGCCCGGCTGGATTGCCTCTGCTCTTTTGCACAACACGCTTCCGAAAACAATTATACCCGTCCCTTGCTGGATGACAGTTTTGAAATAGACATCAAAGACGGTCGCCATCCGGTGATTGAAAAGCAACTTCCGGTGGACGAGCCTTATATTGCCAACGATGTTTTCCTTGACCGCGACGAGCAGCAAATCATTATGATTACCGGTCCCAATATGAGTGGTAAATCGGCCATACTCAGGCAAACGGCACTTATCGTTTTACTGGCGCAGATTGGGAGTTTTGTTCCTGCCAGGGCCGTGCGTATGGGCTGTGTGGATCGCATTTTCACCCGTGTGGGTGCCAGTGACAACATCTCAATGGGCGAATCGACCTTTATGGTGGAAATGAATGAGACGGCGAGTATTTTAAATAATATTTCTGAAAGAAGCTTGGTGTTGTTGGATGAAATTGGAAGGGGTACAAGCACTTATGACGGAATCTCCATTGCCTGGGCCATCAGTGAGTATTTGCACGAGCATCCCGGAAGGCCCAAAACCCTGTTTGCCACCCACTACCACGAGCTGAACGAAATGGCAGAAACCTTTCACCGCATCAAAAACTACAATGTTTCGGTAAAGGAATTAAAAGACAATGTATTGTTTTTGCGAAAACTCACACCGGGCGGTTCTGCACACAGTTTTGGGATTCACGTCGCCAAAATGGCCGGTATGCCCAGGCAAGTCTTGCAGCGCGCCAACAAAATGCTTGGAAAACTTGAGAAATCCCATTCATCTGAAGCTTTGACTGATAACATCAAACAGGCTTCCCGGGAGGATTTACAACTTAGTTTTTTTAATCTGGATGACCCGCTTCTTGAAGAAATCAGAGAGGAAATTCTTGGTTTAGACATAGATACCTTAACGCCGGTTGAGGCTTTGATGAAGCTCAATGAAATTAAAAGAATGCTGGTGAGGAAGGATAAAATGCGGTTAAAAAAATAGCGTTACTTTTTACTGTACTTTTTTCTGAAAACCCTTTGCCATTGCTAAAAAAGTTTTAAATTTGCATCCGCTGTGAGAGAATAAGCAGCAATGTTCATTAAAATCGCGAAAATAGCTCAGTTGGTAGAGCGCCACCTTGCCAAGGTGGAGGTCGCGGGTTCGAATCCCGTTTTTCGCTCGACTTGACTTCCGCTTTTTAAGCGGATTTTTTTTCTCCACGCTCGAGTGGTGGAATTGGTAGACACGCCGGACTTAAAATCCTGTGGGCATATGCCCGTGCGGGTTCAAGTCCCGCCTCGAGTACTTAATTAAACCGTAATTATTTGATAATTAAATAGTTGCGGTTTTTTTATGCCTTTTTTTCCCGCTTTATTCCCCACATTAAAAAATCCGTGAATGGTAAATATTACCCCCTCACCTCATCCCAAACCAAACAGCAACAATCAAAAGTATCACTCCCATAATAATAGCAATGTTTCTGATGGATTTATAAAGGAGTTTGTATTGTCTTTTCATAGTTCTTATACGATATCAAAACGTTCTGTATAAATATGCCGCCAGTCAACCCCCAGGTCCCTTAAGGCAATTTCTGCTTCATCCATCATAGGTTCCGGGCCGCAGATGTAATACATATAATCATTGTGCTGTTCAGGCAGGTGTTTTTTAAGAAGGTCATAGTCCACAATGCCGGATTCTCCTTTCCAACCATCTTCCGGCTTGTTGAGTATGTGAATGAGTTTCAGGTTGAGTAATGTTTTTAATTCCTCCAGCTCTTCCCTAAAGGTGATGTTTTTCCAATTTTCGTTGGCATAAACTAATGTTATTTTTCTTTTGTCTTTTTTGTCCTTTAAGGTGCGCAACATACTCATTGCCGGTGTCACCCCAATCCCGCCCATAATCAGGAAGAGGTTCCTGTTTTCTTTAGGTGTAAAGGAACCAAACGGGCCTTCTAAAAACACTTTTGCTCCCACCTCAATGTCTTTCCAGGTAGCCGTAAAATCACCTGTGGATTTTGCCGTAAACAGCAGTGAGTTGTCCATTTCGCTTGAAGCAATGGTAAAAGGGTGCTGTTGCATGGAGAAAGGGCTGTCATTAATCGTGAGCCATGCGAATTGTCCCGTTTCAAATGACATTCTTTTATGGTTGTGGGCCTTGAGTTCCAATGTCCAACTATCATCTCTTTCCTTTTGGACGTTGGTGACTTTATAAGGTTTTTTTCTGTTTTTCCATGGTCGGACGATTCGGGTATGGATGACCAGGTACATGCTCCCGCCCATCAAGAGTGCCAGAAGAATCTGTTTCCAAAGAGTATTTATATAGTGACTCACCTGAAGGACATGAACTGTTCCAATAAAAACAAGAGCCAGGGCTAAGACCCCGTGAACAAGCCGCCATTTTTCATAATTGAGGCCAAAGGAAAGCCGCCACAAACTCGTTACCGTTATGAGGATGAGGGATACAGTTGCAAAACTAAGGGCAACGGCCCTGGGCGCATTGATGCGCGGGTCAAAATAGCTTAAAAATTCAGGGTTGGCAAGAATGAGCGTTATGGGGTGCATCAGGACAAAAACAAAGGCAATGATTCCCATTTTTCTATGGAAGTGGTGCACGTTGTCCATTCCAAAAGTCGCTGCAATTTTTTCGAAACGTCCCGAAAAAATAAATTGTAATGCAAACATGGCCAGCCCCAGAAATCCCAGAGCTACACCAAACTCAATCCAAAAATCACGCTTTTCAGGAATAGGGCCTGTTATGGCAATAAACAAGGGGATAAGACACAACACAAGATAAATACCCAGCCAAAAAAATGCCCTCCTGAAACTATATTTCATTATAGAATAGTTTAATTGTCCTCTTCCTCCTCTTTCTTTTCATAATACACTTTTGCCAGTTGGCTTCCTGCACCTGCCAATATCAGTAAAACGATATAACCGGTCAAAAGCGTTGATAATGGCATATCAAACAGTTCTTTCAACATCGCCAGTAAAAATGCCGACACCCAGGAAACAAGGGAAATTGCCCCCAGGGCAAATGAAATTTTTGTCAGTTTTTCATAACGGCCGCGGTCTTCTTCTTTGAGCGATATCTTTTTCATTTGCGGGGTGAGGTACAGGTTCAATGCAGCACCGTTGATCATCACCACAAAAACGGCAATCATTTTCATAATAAATCGCGGGTTGTTCAGAAAAGCGTCCAAATCAATAAGCACCAAGGCTGCTCCGCTCAACAATAGTAAGAACAATCCCAGAATAATCATCTGTGACACCAGGTGCATAATCACCGATTCTCGTTTGGAAATGGTGTATTTCCGCATAAAATGAGAAAACATGATGTCGATAACAAAAGTACCTCCCAGACCCATACATAGGCCGATCAAATGTGCCGCAAGATGATACTCACGGGTATTTGAAAGCAACTCGGCAAAATTTTCAGAAACATTCCAAAAGGTGAAGACAAAAATAACCAGCGAGAGCACCATTGAAATCATTAGCCAGGGGCTGAATTTATTGACTACACTCACGCTCATCACCATTTTGTAAATGGCAATAAAAAACACCAGCCCTGAAAGATAGAGCACTGCGAGGTCGATTTCGGGCAGCCAATCACCAAAAAAAAGCCTGCTTACATAGGTAAATAAGACAAGGATAAAATAGCCCAGTAAAATCTTTTCAACCGGAATTTCTAAAAAGTGCTTGTTCCTGATATGAATAATCGGGTCGTCTTTGTGCGGGTCATAAGGCGGTTCTTTTTTGGTTCTTTTTTGTCTTTTCATAAGAACATAAAAGACAATCGCCGCCCCGGAAAGCGCAAAAACGAGTAAGGAAAGTATATTTAAAACCATTAAAAATGCTTTTCCCTAAAAGTACAAAAATTTTAAAGAGGGGAATTTTAATGAAAAGCCAAAATTTGAGATATGGCGGTAACTGTATATATTATACAAAAAAAACTCCCTGTTGAGGAGCTTTTTAAATTTTAAAAATGATGAAATTGAATTTGCATCATTTATTAGAAGACAGTAGTGGCTTATTCAGCAGCGTCTTCTGCTTCTTCAGCTTCATACTCAGCTGTGTCATCAGCATCATACATCATTTCATCTTCCATCTCCTCAGCTTCTTCAATCATCTCTACTTCTTCTTCCATGTTTTCATCAGCTTTCTTTTCAGCGTCTCTGCAAGAAGTTACAGCAAAAGTGAAAACCAAAGCCAATACACTTAGAACTATTTTTTTCATCTCAAAAAAGGTTTAATTGGTTATTAATGCGCAAAGTTATTATTATTTTTTGAAAACATTAACAAATTCAAAAACTTTATTGTCAACATGGTTTTTTAATAAGTTAGAAATATATCCGCAAAAAATTGGAATATTTCCACATTATAAGTATTTTGGTCACTAAATTTTGTCAATATGAAAACAGAAACACCTGTTGAAGCCATCCGGTTTAAAGCCCTGCGGGAGGAACATCGTTACACCCAACAGGCCTTTGCGGAATTACTTGAAATTCCAACAACAACCGCAGATATTGAGCGTGGAAAATCCAAAATTTCCGGAAAAGTGATCGTGGCATTGATGAAACATTTTCAAATCAATCCGTTGTGGTTGTATGGCGAAAGCAAGGATAAATATTTAAAAAAGGCTGAAAATGTTGAGATTTTTCCGAAAGTCATCACCCTAAACTCTCAAGCGACAGACAATATCCTGCTAGTAAATGAAAAAGCTGCTGCCGGTTATCCACAGAATATCCAGGACCCCGGTTGGTATGAAAAACTTCCGGCTTTTGATATGCCATTGCCTCAATTCAGAAATGCTACATACCGCGGCTTTCAGGTGGAAGGTGACAGTATGTTGCCCCGCATCCGCCCCGGCGACTGGGTGATTGGGAAAGCGCTGATTTCAATTGATGAGGTAATAAATAACCGTGTATATGTGGTTGTTATGTCAGATTCAATTTTAGTAAAAAAAATCCAGAAAATCCCGGAGCGGAACAAAATCAGGTTGATTTCGTTTAACGAAAGCTATTTGCCTGTTGAAATTGATTTTTCTGAAATACAGGAACTGTGGCTAGTGAACAGCAAGCTCACTTTTGGGGTTGAAAGTACTGAAGAAAGCAGTCTTTTAAAAGAACTCAAGGAGTCAATGAAAGAATTAAAAAGCCAGCTAAAAAGAATAAACTAGTGCAAACCTAAGCCTGCACTAGTTTAAACCTGCACTTTTTTAAAAAAGAGTGCGACTAATTGTCATCGCCAATTTTGTCAATGGCTTTGTCAATTTCTTTATTGACTTCTTTGTCTATCTTTTCACCGGCACGTTCAATGGCACCTTTTGATTCTTCTTTTTCAATATGAACCTCTTTAACTACTTCTCTGGTCGTGGTTTCCCTGCACGATGTAAAAGCAGTTAGGGTGATTGCAAGGATTCCAAACATTAAAACAACTTGTTTCATAATACTATTTATTTGATTAGAATGTAAAAGTAGACCATTTTAAGTTTGAAAACTTATTAAAAAATCACAAAATTAGTTAAATGATTCAGAATAATATGGGTTGCGCCGGTCTGATTTTGAACAAAATGCCCGTTAATCATCCCTGTTTTTTCACGGAAGTTTTTGTCTTGCAACAATTTGTCGAAAGTAACTTTTAATTCGTTTTTATCTGAAATTGAAAATAAGCCCGCCCGGCTCTGCAGTGCTTTTGCCTCTGGGAATTTGTCAAAGTTTTTGCCAATCACTATCGGCACACCAAAGGTAGCCGCTTCCAAAATATTGTGCAGTCCGGTGTTTCCCATTCCGCCGCCCACATAGGCTACATCGGCATAGCTGTAAGCCTTTTTTAAAAGCCCGATGGTGTCGAGAATAAACACATCAAACCCATTTAGTTTTTTGCCTTCTATTTCTGTAAACCTGACAACTTTCTTGTTGATTTGTTTAACGAAATCATCAATTTCATTGCTTTTCAAGTTGTGGGGCGCTATGACAAACTTGATGTTTTTTGCGCTGTTGATGTAATCTATTAAAACGGCTTCATCTTCCGGCCAGGTGCTTCCGGCAACTACACATAAGGGGTCCCCTTTAAAGTCTTCAAGACTATCGATGGTGTTATCAATTTCAATCTGTCTGGAAACCCGGTCATAACGGGTGTCGCCACTCACGGTCACCTGATGGATAGAAATGGACCCCAAAAGCTGTTTTGATTTTTCGTCCTGAACGAAAATATGGGTAAACGTGTTCAAAACCTTACGCATCCAAAAACCGTGGGGTTTAAAAAAGACCTGCTTTTTTCGGAACAGTCCCGAAATCAAAAACGTGGGTATGCTTCTTTTCTGAAGTTCGAGTAAATAGTTGGGCCAAAATTCATATTTCACAAACACGGCAATTTCCGGCTTGACCAGATTCAGAAACCGCTTTACATTTCCTTTCGTGTCCAACGGAAGATACACCGTCACATCGCCTATCGAACTCTTTTTCTTGTTTTCATAGCCTGATGGCGAAAAAAAAGTCACCACCAGTTTGTGTTGCGGGTATTTTTCCTTAACCGCTTCCATCACCGGGAGTCCTTGTTCATATTCGCCCAGCGAGGCACAGTGAAACCAGATGGTTTTATCAGTTTCAGAAAGGTGTGATTTCAGGGTTTGAAACACCGTTTTCCTGCCATCGACAAACTGCTTCATTTTGCCCGAAAACAAGCCGCTAACGGGTAAAACCAGTTCAAAAACAGCCGTCAATGTGGAATATAAAAAACGCATAGGTTCAATTGTAGTGCTAAAATACGTTACTTTATAAAATTACATTGTTTAGCGGAGTGAAATTTCCTATTTTTGTTGTCCTACCTTATTCAAAATCTATGAAGAAATTACAAATGGTTGACCTGAAGGGTCAATATGAAGGCATTAAAGAACAAGTCAATCAATCCATTACCGAAGTCCTTGAAAATAACGCTTATGTTAACGGCCCCCAGGTACACAGTTTTCAAAAGGAACTTGAAGATTATCTGGGAGTGAAGCACGTGATTCCCTGTGCCAACGGGACAGACGCGTTGCAAATTGCAATGATGGGCCTTGAACTAAAACCCGGCGACGAAGTCATTACTGCCGATTTTACCTTTGCAGCCACTGTTGAGGTGATTGCTCTTTTGCAATTGACCCCTGTTTTGGTGGATGTTTATCCCGATACATTTAATATTGATATTGAGGCACTTGAAAAAGCCATTACGCCCAAAACCAAAGCCATAGTTCCTGTTCATCTTTTTGGTCAATGTGCCAATATGGATGCCATTATGGCTATCGCCGAAAAACACAATCTTTATGTAATTGAGGACAATGCCCAGGCCATTGGTGCCAATTACACCTTTAAAAACGGAAGCAAAAAGAAAGCAGGAACCATTGGTCATGTGGGAGCCACTTCGTTTTTCCCTTCAAAAAACCTGGGTTGCTACGGTGACGGTGGCGCCATTTTTACCAATGATGACGAACTTGCACATACACTACGCGGAATTGTCAATCACGGGATGTATGAGCGTTACTACCATGATGTGGTGGGTGTGAATTCACGCTTGGATTCCATACAAGCTGCGGTGTTGCGTGCCAAATTGCCCAATCTCAACAACTACAACAAAGCCCGTCAGGAGGCAGCAAGAAAATATACGGCAGCATTAAAAGACCACCCGGCCATTGAAACGCCTGTGACCAAAACCAATGTGGATTGCAATAAAACCAACGGTATTTGTGATACCTGTGATTGTCACGTTTTTCATCAATACACCCTAAAAATCACTAACGGAAAACGTGATGCTTTAGCAAAACATCTTCAGGAAAAAGGAATCCCACACGGAATTTATTATCCCATCCCGTTGCACAGCCAGAAAGCCTATAAAGATGAACGATACAACGAAGCCGATTTCCCGGTGACCAACCAATTGGTCAAAGAAGTTATTTCGTTACCGATGCATACGGAGTTGGATGATGAGCAGATTGGGTTTATTGCGAACACTATACTGGAATTCCTGTGAAAGCAGGAATCTCGGTAATTTGAGTTCAAATTCCCGCGAAGGCGGGAATCTTAGTAATTTAAGTTACAATTAATGTTTAATCTTTTAATTTACGAGACCCCCGCCTTCGCGGGGGTAGGGTTATGAAAATACTGGTTACAGGAGGTTTAGGATACATCGGTTCACACACGGCAGTTGCCTTGCAGCAAGCCGGGTTTGAGGTGTTGATCGTGGACAATATGTCCAATTCGTCCATTGATGTTTTGGAAGGGATTGCTCATATTACCGGCACCACGCCCCAGTTTAAATATCTGGATTTGCGTGAGAAAGAAGAGGTGCACAACTACTTCAAAGCCCACAAAGACATTGACGGCATCATTCATTTTGCCGCTTCCAAAGCAGTGGGGGAGAGTGTGGAAAACCCTTTGTTGTATTATGAAAACAACATTCATACTTTGGTTTACCTGCTTCAGGAATGCAATGCCCACAAGATCCAAAACCTGATTTTCAGTTCGTCCTGTACCGTCTATGGCGAGCCCGACAGTTTGCCCATCACCGAAAATGCCCCCATTAAAGTTGCCAATTCGCCTTACGGAAACACCAAACAAATCAGTGAGGAAATCATTTTTGACACCACCAAAATTTCTGATTTAAAAGCGATTGCTTTACGTTATTTTAATCCCATTGGTGCTCATGAATCTACTGAAATTGGAGAGTTGCCACTGGGAGTGCCACAAAATCTGGTGCCGTTTATTACGCAAACTGCTATTGGGTTGCGTGAGCAACTTTCCGTTTTTGGAAACGATTACCCAACTGAGGACGGTAGCTGTATCAGGGATTACATCCACGTGATGGACCTGGCTGAAGCTCATGTGGTGGCACTGCAACGATTACTCGAAAACAAAAACAAAGAATCCTTTGAAGTCTTTAATGTGGGTACCGGAAAAGGTTCTTCAGTGTTTGAAGTGATACAGGCTTTTGAAACTGTGACCGGAAAACCCTTAAACTACCAGGTGGTGGACCGCCGCCCCGGGGATGTGATCGCCGTTTATGCAGACACCACCCTTGCCAATAAGGAGCTGGGCTGGAAATCTAAGCGTGATTTGGAAGAGGCCTTACGTTCTGCGTGGGATTGGGAGCAAAGGGTGAGGAAGGTTGAGGATTTGGAGTAATTTTTTTGATTTAAGAGGTTAGGTTTATAATAATTAAGTTTATTAAAATTGTTGTTTTTAGTCAAATCTTATGGCTTTTTTGAAGTGGAAGGTGCGCTCAAAAGTCATGAGATTTTGCCTTTACTTTGAATTTAAAACAAATTATTAATTTTATTCCTTCTAGTTATAGAAGCAACAGGGAATATATATTGGACTTTTATAATTCAAAAACTTTAACATCAATAATTTTACTAAACATGAAAATCCTTAAAAAGATAGTAGAATATTTTCTGATATTCCTTTTTTTTGTTTTTGTTTTTAACCTTATTACTATGTATCTTATAAAAACAAAACAATTCTCTGAGTTTTCAAATATGCAAATTACGGTTGGTAATTATTATGAATGGGGTACAGGCGGCCGAGGTGGAAGTCATGCGAGATATTTTTTTGTGAGCAATAATCAAAAGTACAAGAGTGCTACATCTTTTGCTACCTTTAAAGATGCTAGCCCAATACTTGGCAGAAATTACATTGTAGTTTACAATGCTAAAAATCCAAAACGTTCTGGTTCTACTATGTTTTTAAATCTGCCTGTTCACGATTCCATGAGTCATTATTTTAGAAGAGGGAGTATAAATAAAATACCCATTGAGTCATATCAACGCACTATAGATTCCTTTTATTTAAAAAACTTAACAGGAGGTTTTGGTAGATTTTTCCCGCCATATTATAAAAAGGAAGATTTTCCGGAGTTGCAGTATTTGAGGTAATGTTTCAATGTGTTGATGACAGACCCGCTCTCCGAAGTGTCCTCACTTCGGAGCAACACAATTTAAATCAATCTTCCAAAAAACTATCATCATCTCCTGATGCTTTTCCAGCCTTTTATAAATAAGCTATCAATACAGAACTACAATCCTATTCAAAAAAATCTTAATTTTATCTTTTCTCAAACCCAAGATAAATATGAAAAAACTAATCACACTCAGTCTTATTTTCTTTACTACTATTGCCTTTTCCCAAAACACCTATATCCACTGCGGTAAATTGATTGACACCCAAAACGGAAGGGTGCTTACTGAAAAAACCATTGTGGTTTCGGGAAATACCATTGTCAATGTTCAGGACGGTTATGTAAATCCGTCAACTGCTACTGACAAAGTCATTGACTTAAAGTCCAAAACCGTGATGCCCGGCTGGATTGATATGCATGTGCATATTGAAGGCGACCCGGGCCCCACAAAATACCTGGAGTCTTTTACACTCAACGAAGCCGATGTGGCTTTTAATGCCCAGGACATTGCCCGCCGCACTTTAATGGCCGGGTTTACCACTGTAAGAGACTTGGGAGGCAGCGGAGTCAATGTGTCTTTACGAAACGCTATTAACAGAGGAACAGTGGCCGGCCCACGAATTTTTACTTCAGAAAAATCCATAGCTACCACAGGGGGGCATGCAGACCCCACTAACGGTATAAATAGAGAGCTAATGGGCGACCCCGGCCCTATAGAAGGGGTAATCAACAGCATTGAAGATGCTAGAAAAGCCGTGCGTCAACGCTACAAAAATGGCGCAGACTGGATTAAAATCACTGCTACCGGAGGGGTATTGAGTATGGCCAAAAGCGGGTCGAATCCGCAGTTTTTTGAGGATGAAATCGCTGCCATCGTTGAAGTGGCCAAAGATTACGGTATGAAAGTAGCCGCCCACGCCCACGGTGATGAGGGGATGCAACGCGCCATCAAAGCCGGGGTAAAAACCATAGAGCACGGTACCGAAATGAGCGAAGCCACGATGGCCCTTATGAAAAAACACAATACCTATTATGTGCCCACCATTTCCGCAGGGAAGTATGTGGCTCAGCAGGCTACAATCCCCAATTTTTACCCGGAGATTATTGTGCCTAAGGCGTTGGCGATTGGGCCACAAATCCAGGATACTTTTGGGAGAGCCTATAAAGCAGGCGTACCCATCGCTTTTGGCACCGATGCCGGTGTGTTTCCGCACGGTGAAAACGCCAAGGAGTTTATCTATATGACTGGAGCCGGTATGCCGGCAATGAAAGCGATACAGTCAGCCACCATTGTCAATGCCGATTTACTGGATATGAAAGGCAAGCTGGGAGTAATTGCTGCCGGTTATCTGGCAGATATTATTGCCACCAACGATGACCCCACACAGAATATCAATACCGTTGAAGAGGTAGTGTTTGTGATGAAGGATGGGGTGGTTTATAAGGAGTAGATGTGAGACGTTAGACATTAGATTTTAGACGTAAGATTTAGATGGATCTCCTGCAACAGCCTGGGTCAGGCAGGGATTGGGCGGATTTTTACAGAATTTAATTGATTCAATATTCTTTATTTAGGATCAAATAATGTGGAGTAGGCGTAAGATTTTACGCCTGTACTTTCCCTAATATAAAATATTACTCCCAAATTTCTTAAAATCCTTCTCCCAATAATAAATTGAAGGGGCTTATTTTATTTTTTTCATCGGGAAGCTTTGGGAGCGTTCCTGTCCGTTTTTGGTTCCTGAGATTTTTGCCACCAGCGAATCGGACGTGATGCGGTTGTATGAAATCACCTGTGGAAAGTCGTGTTCGGGGTTTTCAAATATCATTTCGGTTTCTGTATAGGTGGTTGCCTTGAAGACAACCGGCAGGCCGTCATTTTGATTTTTCACAGCAGGGATGTAGTGGATTTCATCGCCGGATACCTTTAAAGTGATGGATTCAAATACCATAGTGTCTTTTTCGCGTATCACATAACTTTTGGCATCATACTGCTTGTCAGAGGTTTTTTTCCAGGTTTCAAAAATAATTCCCCGTGGGGTTTTATTTTCCCAGGTTCCAATGAGCCACTCGTTCTGTAAGTTGCGTTCAGTTGTTTCTGATTTATTTCCGGCTGCGGTAACGATAACAACTAATCCAAGGAGGACAAAAGGTAAAAATCGCTTGTTCATCAGGTTTTGTTTTTTGGTTATACAGGCAAAGTTGGGGAAAGATATGAAAGTAAAATTGTAAAAGTGCGACAACTTTAATTGTTTGTAGTGTTATTCTTAAGAATAGGTTTGAGATGAATTACGTCTTAAAATTTCGATTGTTCTTTTTTGCATCACCCAAAAAAGAACCAAAAAAGTCTAGGCTGAAGAAAAATGACCTAAATTTTACAAAATCAGCCTACATTTTCTTAACTCGCCTTAATATTTAGACTTCTAAATATTATGTTTTTTGTTCCTCTGCTAATCTTTAATGTTAAAAGCAATTTGTATGGCTCAAACAGAAGAAAATGCTTAACGGCAGATTTTCCAAAATTCTTAACGGTCATTTTTCTTAGGCCGTTTTTGAAATCCGTCTTTTTTAAACAAGTAAATTTTTAATTAAATATTTTATTCTTTTTGGGTACGAAATTGGGACTAAAATAGGTTTCAGTATGCTGAATACAATTAATTTTCGCCATAAAACAAGCCTGACATTTTCAGGTTTTCACTGAAGAATTTTTTAGGGGTTAATCCGGTAAACTCTTTAAAATCCTTATTGAAATGTGCCTGGTCATAATAATCGGTGTCATAAGCTACTGAGGTAAGCCGGGTGTTTTCCTCGTTCAACATCAATTTTAAAGCCGATTGTAAGCGCACAATTTTTGAAAGCTGCTTTGGGCTAAGACCTATTTTGTCTGAAAACAACCGCTCCAGTTGGCGCCTGTTAATGTCCAAACGGTTGCTGATTTCCTTAACGGAAAGGCTGCCGTTTACTTTTAACATGGCATCCACACACAAGGCTACTGTGCGCTGAACGGTATGCTGTTCTGAAAGCAACTTTAGAAAAAATCGCTCAGACAGGTCAATGCGTTCCTCTTTTGTAGCGGCACTAAGCACTTCTTTTTCGAGTTGGCTTCCGGCTTCTCCAAAAATCTCATTTAGCGGGGTGGCTTTGTTTGCCAGTAAACTCATGGTAACAGTCGAAAAGGGTTCAAACCCGAAAGGATAAAACCTTACGGCAAAAATGCCTGTTTCACCGGTGGGTTCAATATCCAGTGAATGGGTGATTTGCCCGAAAACAAAACAACGGGGCTGCACGATACTGTTGCTCTCATCCATATATTGCCGGTACAAACGTCGTAATGAAAAATCATTTCCATACAACCGTCCGGGACAATGCGTTGCTTTTCCACAGGTGCACCGCTGCTTTCCAATGTCCAATAACATTTGATAAAAGCACTTAATGCTTCTGAAGGGGCAAAGGTGTGATAGGTCATGGTACCTTATTTCTACTCTACCTTAGCAGCCTCCGTCACAGCATCCTTGTGGATTTTGTTGACCAGTCCCTGCAACACGTTCCCGGGGCCGACTTCGATGAATTTGGTGGCGCCGTCAGCTACCATATTTTGCACGCTTTGGGTCCATTTTACCGGGGCTGTGAGCTGGAAGATGAGGTTTTCCTTGATTTTCTCGGGTCCAGTAACGGCAAAGGTAGTCACATTTTGATAGACCGGGCACATAGGCGTTGCAAAAGGTGTGTTTTCTATGGCTTTGGCGAGTTCTTCACGGGCAGGTTCCATCAAAGGGGAGTGGAAGGCACCGCCTACAGGAAGTATCAATGCCCTTCTGGCACCGCGTTCTTTCAATCGTTCGCAGGCTTCTTCCACGGCTTTTACTTCGCCCGAAATTACTAATTGCCCGGGGCAATTGTAGTTGGCCGCGACCACCACACCGTCCACATCGGCGCAAACGGCTTCCACGATATGGTCATCCAGTCCTAAAACTGCAGCCATGGTAGAGGGTTGCATTTCGCAGGCTTTTTGCATGGCCTGAGCGCGTTTGGAAACCAACAGTAAAGCGTCTTCAAACTTTAAACATTTGTTGGCCACTAAAGCCGAGAATTCGCCCAGTGAGTGTCCTGCCACCATATCAGGTTGAAAGGAATCTCCCAGCACTTCAGCAAGAATTACTGAATGTAAAAAGATAGCAGGTTGGGTGACTTTGGTTTCTTTGAGCTCTTCGGCTGTGCCTTCAAACATAATTTTGGTGATGTCAAAGCCCAGGATTTCGTTGGCTTGCTGAAAGCGTTTTTTTGCGATTTCTGAGTTGTCGTAAAGGTCTTTGCCCATTCCGGTGAATTGGGCGCTTTGGCCGGGGAAGATGTATGCTGTCATTGGGTTTCTTGTTTCGGGTTTCTTGTTTCAGGTTTTTTCTAAAATGGTGGTTTCGGCTCCGCTCATCCACCGGTATTTATAACAAAAATAGCAAAATTATTCAGGAATACTTCTTTAGAATGGTGTTTACTTGGTGGGAGTATCCGCTTCCGAAAAGGTTGAGGTGCACCAGCAGGTAGTAGAGTTGCCACAGGTCGAGGCGGTTTTTCCAACCGGGATTTAAGGGAAAAGTTTCGTGGTAGGTTTCAAAAATCTGATATGGAAATCCGCCGAAGAGGTGCATCATCGCGAGGTCCATTTCGCGTGAAGCGTAACTCACCGCCGGATCAATCAGGCAGGGGTTGCCGTTTTCATCCGTCAGATAGTTGCCGTTCCACAAATCGCCGTGGGTGAGTGCCGGCTTTTCTTCCGGGATTTCAGCAGTGCAGTTTTTGTAAAAGGAAGACAGATTATTGAAAGTAAATCCTTTTTTTGTTGCCAGTTCAAATTGTGGCTCCAAACGTTTTTCAATATAGAATTGAGAAGCGTTTTGAATCTCGCATAAATTGTACTGCGGCAGGCTGCCGATGTAGTTGTCGTGGTCGAGGCCAAATGAATCGGCGGTATTTTGGTGGAGTTGTGCAAGTTGATGACCGAATGTGTTGTTGAAGCTGGTGTTTTTATTTCCCGGGGCGATGTATTCCAATAACAAATAAGATTGCTCTTCGGTTTCGCCAAATGCAATGACCTCAGGAATCCTGAAGGTGTTGGAAGTTTTCAGCAGTTGAAGCCCCAAGGATTCGGCTTCAAACATTTTTGGGAAACGGGTTGCATCGTTCAGCTTAATGACAAATTTGCCTTTATTGGTTTCCACTAAAAATACATCGTTGATGTCACCACCGTGGAGGGGTTTGTGGTTTAGGAAATTTAGGTTTTCCCGCTGAAATATTTCATTTAGGACAGTTTGCAAAAGGGATGTTTTCAGTTAAATAAAATCAATGAATGAAAGTTTCAATTTTGAATAAATCTATTTCTGAGGTTTTGATTTATAGACTTCAAAAGCGTAACTTTGAAGACCCTATTTTTAGGTATTAAATATAAAGAAATTTAATTTCTCGCAAAGATCCTGAGCCGCAGAGAAAATTTTGCGTTTTGTGATTTTGCGTGAGAAAAATAAAATAGAATGACCCACAATATCTCCAAAGAAGTTTTAAAAAAAGCCTTCAAAAACGTCTGCACCGCCAAAGCCATGGCAGAGCTGTATGAAGAAAATTTTAAAGTGGTTTCCAAATATGTTCACGCCACTTCCCGCGGGCACGAAGTCATACAAACCGCTGTGGGAATGCAATTGTTGCCGCAGGATTATGCTTATCCATACTACCGTGATGACTCTATGCTCCTGAGTTTTGGCTGTACGCCAAAGGATTTAATGCTGCAATTACTCGCCAAAAAAGACGACCCTTTTTCAGGCGGACGGACTTATTATTCGCATCCCAGTTTGCGGGATGATGATAAGCCTAAAGTACCCCACCAGAGTAGTGCTACCGGGATGCAGGCGATTCCTGCTACGGGTGCGGCTTTGGGTATGCATTACCGCGAAGGCGGTAATCTCTTTAATGAAGAAGAGCGGTATGGGTTTTTGTTTCCGGAGTCTGAAGGACGAGATTCCCGCCTTCGCGGGAATCCAATAGTCGTTTGCTCTTTAGGCGACGCTTCAGTAACCGAAGGTGAAATCGCCGAGGCCTTTCAAATGGCAGCTTTAAAACAGTTGCCAATTTTATATTTAGTTCAGGACAACGGCTGGGACATTTCGGCAAATGCTGCAGAAACCCGCGCTCAGGATGCTTTTGAATATGCCAAAGGTTTCCATGGTCTCGAAGCCATTTCTATTGATGGAACCGATTTTCTCGAAAGCTATAGCGAAGTTCAAAAGGTTATTGAAACCATCCGAAAAGAAAGAAGGCCTTTTTTGGTACATGCTAAAGTGCCTTTGTTGAATCACCATACATCGGGTGTGAGAATGGAGTGGTACCGTGATGATTTGGAGGAGGCGCGATCGCGTGATCCTTATCCGAAGATTAGAAAGCAATTGTTGGAAAATGGGTTTAGTGAAAAAGAGGTGAAAGACATCGAGACCTCCGCCTACGCGGAGGTTAGGGAAGACTTTGAAGTAGCCCTAAAAGCCGAAGACCCAAAACCCGAAGATTTATTTACACACGATTTTGCACCCACACCCATTACTGAAGAAACCGGAACAAGAACCCCCGAAGGTGCTGAAAAAGTGGTAATGGTGGATTGCGCACTTTTCGGGATTGAAGAGTTAATGAGGAAACACAAAGAATGCCTGCTTTACGGTCAGGATGTGGGTGGACGTTTGGGCGGTGTTTTTCGCGAAGCGGCTACATTGGCACAAAAATTTGGTGACAACCGGGTGTTTAATACCCCCATACAGGAAGCGTTTATCGTTGGTTCTACTGTGGGAATGAGTGCTGTGGGCTTAAAACCCATCGTTGAAGTTCAGTTTGCCGACTATATCTGGCCGGGGCTGAATCAGTTATTTACTGAAGTGAGCCGCAGTTGCTACCTCTCCAACGGTAAATGGCCGGTGTCGATGATACTGCGCGTGCCCATTGGTGCTTACGGAAGTGGAGGGCCCTACCATTCATCTTCGGTAGAAAGCATAGTGACAAACATCAGGGGTATAAAAATTGCCTACCCCAGCAACGGAGCCGATTTAAAAGGATTGATAAAAGCGGCTTATTATGACCCCAATCCGGTGGTGATTTTAGAACATAAAGGCTTGTACTGGAGTAAAGTCCCGGGAACTAAAGGAGCCACTTCCGTAGAGCCTGCTGAGGATTATGTGTTGCCATTTGGGAAAGCGTGGTTGTTACAGGAAATCTGGAAACAGGAAGATGTGGAAACCGCTACGATTGTTTCTTATGGAATGGGTGTCCACTGGGCGATGAACGCTACACAAGGTCTGCGTGACAGGGTGGAAATCATTGATTTACGAACCCTTTTTCCATTGGATGAAGAAACCATTATGAAATCGGTTAAAAAAACCGGAAAGTGTCTGGTGGTGACAGAAGAACCTTCCAATAACAGTTTTGCCAGAGCACTTGCGGGTAAAATCCAGGAGGAATGTTTTCGGTACCTGGACGCCCCGGTGATGACAATTGGTTCAGAAAATATGCCGGCCATTCCGTTGAATTCCACTTTGGAACAAACCATGATTCCGAGTACGGAAAAGGTAAAAACAAAACTTGAAGAACTTTTAAATTATTAAACTATAAGTATTCAATTAACTATCTTTACGCCTATTAAAAAACCAAAGACAATGAACAAACTAACATTTTTAACTGTATTTTCAGTTTTATTTATTTTTATTTCCTGCAAAGATTCTGCAGAAGAAAAAGAAGTTTCACAAGAATGGGATGTAAGTGTCGAGCATCTTGAAAGACACATTAAAGAATTAGCCTCAGATGCCTATATGGGCAGAATGCCGATGACTATTGGTGAAGAACTCACAGTTGCATATTTGGAAAAAGAACTACAAGAAATTGGTGTGGCCCCCGGAAACAACGGCTCTTATCTTCAGGATGTCGCTTTAATCACGGTTAACTCTGTGCCTGATGAGCAAATTTCTGTTACGGGTGGTAAAAGTCCGCTTACACTAAATAGAGGGGAAGATTATGTGGTTTTTTCTCAACTTATCCAGGAAGAAGTAAAAGTTGAAAATGCCGAATTTGTGTTTTGCGGATTTGGAATTGTTGCTCCTGAATATGGCTGGAACGATTATGAAGGCATTGATATGACCGGAAAAATCGCCGTAGTTATGGTAAATGACCCCGGTTATTACCTTCAGGATGAAAATATGTTTACCGGAAACGCTATGACCTATTATGGTCGATGGACTTACAAATATGAAGAGGCAGCCAGACAAGGAGCTGCAGGAGTTATAATTATACATGAAGATGCTGCAGCAGGTTATCCCTGGGGAGTTGTGCAAGGTTCTTGGTCAGGCTCAAAAATGCAATTGGACCTGCCGGAAGGTTCAGTTGAATATGCGCCACTACAGGGTTGGATTACATCTGATGTTGCCAAACAACTTTTTGATGGAGCCGGAAAAAATAAGGATGAGCTGCTGGAGCGTGCTATGGCTGCTGATTTTAAGCCTGTGCCACTTGGTATTAAAACCAGTGTAACTATGAAAAACACGTTTGAGCGTGGCACTTCGCCAAACGTGATAGGCATTATAGAAGGCTCAGTAAGACCTGATGAATACATCATTTATACAGCACACTGGGATCACCTGGGAGGTGAAGACCCTAATGACAGCAGCACCATTTACAACGGAGCAGTTGACAATGCCACCGGAACAGCGATGCTTCTTGAAATTGCAAGAGCTGTAAAAGAACGTGATGAACCCCTTGAAAGATCTATGGTTTTCTTGTTTGTAACTGCAGAGGAACAAGGACTATTGGGTTCTGCATATTATGCTGCAAACCCTGTGTTCCCAACAAATAAAACTGTTGCCAATTTGAACGTAGATGCCGTTTTCCCTTTTGGACCAACAAAAGATGTTCTGGTTGTAGGTCATCACCAGAATGATCTAGCAGACTGGGCAGAGGAAATTGTAGCTTCTCAAGACAGGTATATCTTACCTGATCAAGAGCCTGAAAAAGGATTCTACTATCGTTCAGATCACTTTAGTCTGGCTAAAGTGGGAATTCCAGCTATGTATGCTAGTGGTGGAGCAGACCTTGTTGATGGCGGAAAAGAAAAAGGTGAAAGACTTCGTGCAGAGTACAATCAAAAATACTATCACAAACCGGGGGATGAGTTTAACCCTGAAACCTGGAATATGGGAAGTATAGCACAGGATGCCGAGTTTTATTTCAGACTGGGTGTAAAGATTGCAAACAGTCAGGACTGGCCTAAGTGGAGTGAGAATTCTGAGTTTAGAGCGATTAGGGAAAAAGATATGGAGTCAAAATAGACTTAATTTTTTAAAAGGAAAAAGGGGGCATTTTGCCCCTTTTTTTATTCCTGAATTTCATCAACCTATTGAAAAATTTACTTCATTTGCTAAATTTTTCAGCTATGAAAGCACTGCTCACCATCGGTTTATTGATTGTCTCCAACGTGTTTATGACACTGGCCTGGTATGGTCATTTAAAATTTGCAGATTGGAAGTGGTTTAACAAGTTGGGACTCATCTCAATTATATTAATCAGTTGGGGTATTGCCCTGTTTGAGTATATGTTTCAGGTGCCTGCAAACCGCATTGGGTTTCAGGGTTATGGAGGGCCATTTTCTCTTGTACAATTAAAAGTGCTTCAAGAAGTCATCACTTTGGTTGTGTTTGTTGGATTTACGTTAATCGCATTTAAAAACGAAACCTTCAGGTGGAATCACTTTATTGGTTTTGTGTTTCTGGTATTGGCTGTCTATTTCATTTTCAAGAAATAATAGTAGCCTTCAGCACTTAAATCCTAAAATATTTAATAATAGTATATTTGTAAAAATTGCTGTTATGAATAAGATTGCACTACTACTGGTATTTTTACTTTTCAACTTTTCCTGCGCTGAAGCCACAAAAAACCATTCCCCTGAGGAAGTTTACGAACTAGCTTTGATAAGTCTTAAAGAAGCACAAACATTGCGTTTTGACGCCCAGATTACCTTCGGAAACCAACGCGTTGTCAATCATACTTACAAAATCCAAAAAGCAACTTATGAGCCACACCTCAATTATTTTTTTTATAAGGAAATGGATGAGGTAACCCAAATCTATTACAAGCTGGCATCGCTGGCTGTGGTTGAGGATCATAAACAACGCATTACTGTTTTTGACTATGGCAATGACCGCTCCATTCCGCGATATCTGGAGGCCTACACTCAGGATGAGGATAACCTGATAACCGTTGCTGAAATTCTTGAAGAGAATAAAAACTCCTATTCTTTTTTAAGCGAAAGCCAACTTGGGGACAAAACCGTTTTTGGTTATGAATTGGGCAACAGGGTTATTTGGATAGATTCCAATACAAAAAAACCGGTCAAACTGGCTTTAAACCCCACATTTGACAATGATGGAAACCTCACAGGGCAGACCCGGCTTTTTAAATACAGCAATATTCAATTTGATATTGAAGTTACGGAAGAAACCTTCACTCATGATGAAAAAGAAGGATATGTGTCTTCTGTTTTTGGAATCAGGGCAGAACCACTATTGAATTCGCAAGCTAAAGACTGGACACTTCAGGATGTGGAGGGAAAACAGGTCTCCCTTTCAGATTTTAAAGGTCAAAATTTATTTGTTGAAGCCTGGGTTTCAAGTTGTGACCATTGCATTGCTTCCATACCAAAAGTAAAACAGATTGAAAGTGAATTTGGCAATAAACTCAAAGTCATTACCGTCAATTTTGATTATGATTTGGAAGAAACCAAAGAAGCCATCACAGAACATCAAATAGCATACAAGGTGTTATTGGGTAACTCACAGTTTGACAAGGACTATGACATTCGTTCTTTTCCTTCCTTCTATGTCATTGATAAAACCGGAAAAATTGTATATACAAACAGGGGAGCCATTGCCGGTGATAAGGAAAAGGAGCTTTTTGAAGCCCTTGGAAAGCTAAATTAATCTTCATAAAGTGGTCAAGATTTAACAAGAATGCTATTTAAAACAATTCTAAATAACTATATTTGCACTCTATTTTAAAAGTTTTAAAAAGGATGAAAAATATAGTTTTAGTTCTACTTGTATTGAGTTTGTTTTCGTGTAAAAACCAAACTCAAAAAGGTGATGTGTTGAATGTTTATACCCACCGTCATTATGAATCTGATCAGGAATTGTTCAAGCTATTTGAAGAAAAAACCGGAATCAAGGTCAACGTCATCAATGCAAGTGCAGATGAACTGATACAAAAAATGAGCCTTGAAGGCCGCAACTCTCCCGCAGATGTTTTGATTACCGTTGATGCCGGAAGATTGCACAGGGCTAAAACATCTGATTTATTACAACCCATTTCTTCAAAAATTTTAGACTCCATAGTTCCTGCCCATTTAAAGGACAAAGACAACCAGTGGTTTGCCGTTACTAAGCGCGCACGTGTTATCGCTTACGCGAAAGACAGGGTAAACCCGGAAGAACTTTCCACATTTGAAGCCTTAACCGATGAAAAATGGCATAATAAATTAGTCATTCGCTCCTCAGGTAATATTTACAATCAGTCACTTTTGGCTTCTATTATTGCAAACCACGGAGAGGAGTATGCCAAAGAATGGGTGGCCGGGATTGTAAAGAATATGGCCAGAACCCCCAGAGGGAATGACAGGGATCAGGTAAAAGCAGTGGCCGCAGGTGAAGGCGATTTGGCAATTGTAAATACCTATTACATTGGCCTGATGGAAAACTCAAGCAATCCGGAAGAGGTTCAGGTTACCCAATCCATTGGGCTTTTCTTCCCCAATCAGGAAACCACCGGAACCCACATCAATGTGAGCGGGGCAGGGGTTGCAAAATATGCACCCAACAAAGAAAACGCCATAAAGTTTCTTGAATTTTTGGTTTCTGAAGAAGCCCAAAGCGTTTTTGCACTTTCCAATTATGAATATCCTATAAACAACAATGTTGAGGTTTCTGAAACCTTAAAGCGTTGGGGTGATTTCAGGGAAGACACCATGAACTTATCACTATTGGGTGAAAACAACAAAAATGCTGTAATTCTATTTGATGAAGGAGGCTGGAGATAACGAAATATTTTCCATAAAAAACCGCTTGCTTCGCCTGAAAAGGGATAGCAACCGCTGGTCATTGATTACACTTTTTGTGGTGTTGTTAATTGCCCTGCCTGTACTCACCATAATTTTTGAACTCTTTGAAGGACCCGGGGAATCTTGGGTGCATATTGTCAAAAATCTTCTTGCGCAGTATGTTTCCAATTCTGTTTATCTTTTAATTGTTTGTAGCATACTGGTGCTGCTTTTTGGCGTGACCACGTCCTGGCTGGTTTCCAGATATGAATTTCCTTTCAGAAAACAACTGGAATGGCTGCTCATACTGCCACTTGCTATTCCATCCTATATTGTTGCTTATGCCTATGCAGGTGCCTTTGATTACGGCGGAAGCCTTGAATTGATTCAGCGGTATTTTGGCATGGAATTCACCCGCATCGATATTATGAATCGTTTTGGGTTGGCTTTTGTGTTGAGTATCTCACTTTTCCCATATGTGTATGTGAGTACCCGTGCTTTTTTCCTCAATCAGGCAAACAACCTGCTGGAGGCTTCAAGAATGCTTGGGGTGGGGGAGTTTCGCACATTTTTTAAATTGATTTTACCACTCGCTAGGCCGGCTATTATTGCCGGGATGATTTTGGTATTGATGGAAGTTCTCAATGATTATGGAGCGGCACAATATTTTGGAGTCCACACATTTACCACCGGAATTTTCAGATCGTGGTTTTCACTGGAAGAGCCTGAAACCGCAATTTATCTTTCGGCCTTGTTGCTGGTTTTGGTTTTTGCTTTGATTCTTTTCGAAAAGTGGCAACGCAGGAAAATCCAATACAGCAATGAACGCACCAATACCGAGCGCATTTACCGTAAAACCACCTCAAAAAGAAAACAGTTCTTCATCTTTTGTATTGTCATCACCCCGGTGCTTTTTGGTTTTTTTATTCCGGTGGCACAACTGATTTATTGGGCGGTTTTGACTTACAGTTCAGTGTTTGATTATTCTTTTTTAATGCTTTCGTTGCAAACATTTGGTATAGCATTTTTAACGGCGACTGTGACTGTTGTTTTGGCCACCTTGCTTATTTTTTCGGCAAAATGGAACCGCATAGGGTTTATTAAAAACCTCTCAAGGCTTGGAGTTTTGGGCTATGCAATACCCGGTGCCGTTGTGGCGATTGGGGTAATGATTCCCACACTGGCTTTGGACAGGTGGCTGATGGATGTGTATGCATCCATTTCAGGAAACACGACTGGTTTTATCATTCACGGAACCCTGTTTGCGCTGGTTTATGCCTATGCCGTAAGGTTTTTAGCAGTGGCATATAACCCCATAGAATCCACGACTTTGAAAGTGAGCAATTCCATTCCCGATGCATCAAAAACCTTGGGGGTGGGCAACTTCAAAACCTTTTTTAAGATAGAATACCCGCTCATCAAAACCGGAATGCTCAGTGCTTTTATATTGGTTTTTGTGGATGTTTTGAAGGAATTGCCACTCACCCTCATTTTAAAACCCTTTCAGGTAAATACGCTGGCCGTAAGGGCTTTTGAATACGCCAGTGACGAGCGTGTGATGGAGGCGGCGATTCCGTCGTTATTTATTATCTTTACAGCCGCCATTCCGGTGATATTCTTGAATAAATTATTAGTAAGAAAATAACTATGTTAAAAGTCACTTCACTTTCCAAAAGTTTTGACAAAGGAAAAACCTTTGCACTTAAAGATGTTTCTTTTAGTTTGAAGGACGGTGACGTTTATGCCATAGTGGGGGAGAGCGGTAGCGGAAAAACCACTTTAATCAGGCTCATTGCTGGTCTTGAATCCCCTGATAATGGTACCATTGAGATCAACGATAAACAAGTCTCTTCCATTCATAAAATTGTTTCACCCGAAAAGCGCAACATAGGTTTTGTCTTTCAGGAATATGCCTTGTTTCCGCATTTGAAGCTGGTGGAAAATGTGATGTATGGAATATCTAAACTTAAAAACAAAGAGCAACGAGCAAATGAAGTCCTGGAATTAGTTGGCTTATTTGAATTGAAAGACCGTTATCCCCATCAACTTTCGGGAGGTCAACAACAACGTGTGGCTTTGGCAAGAGCATTGGCTCCCAACCCGGCGTTGTTGATTTTGGATGAGCCTTTTAGTAATCTGGATGCTATGTTGCGTGCCCAGTTGCGCAATGAAGTTTTTGACATTGTAAAAAAGTCCGGGGTGACTGCTATTTTTGTGACACACGATACTCAGGATGCCCTTGCGGTGGCAGATGAAATTTTAATACTTCAAAACGGCAAGCTGGTTCAAAAAGATGCTGCTGCCAATTTATATTCCAAACCCAGTTCGGTCTATGTGGCATCCCTTTTTGGAAGTACCATTCAGCTTAGCAAAGAAATACAATCAGCGTTTGAGTGCCCGCTCAAAACCGATTGCTGTCACGCCATAAGGAATGAAAATATTACCATCAATGATGAATGTGATTATGTAACCCATGCCACTGTATTGAAAAAGACATTTATGGGTTCAGACACTCAACTCTTTTTGAGACTTGACAATGGCGAGCACCTCACCGTAGTCACCAAACACAACCATGTAGATGAACGGATAACTATCGGGTTTAACTCCAAAGACGTTCTTGAGTTTAAGGAATAAAAAAATCCCCTGATTCAGGGGACTTTAATCTTAGTTTTATAAAGATTTACTTGGGTGGATACCGCTCCAAAATCTTTTGTACGATCTCATTAATCCTTGCTTCTTTCTTTTCCATATCCCTTGCCAAGGGTGCAGTACCGATGCCCTGCCAAACAAGTTCGTTGGTTTTGGCATCAATCACATCAATATAAAGTGTGCCTTCAGTGGTTCTTGAAACGGAAGTGCCACCCCAGGGATGACCCCATCCCCAACCCCATGGATGTCCCCATCCATAATGGTTTTGGTAAACATCAACACGTTCCTTGGCTTTGGTAAAAAAGCTAATCATCACATCGGGTGTTTCTGATTTTTGCATGCCTTTTGTGCTCATTTCGTTATCGATGGCCCTTAGAATTCTTCGTTTGTCCAGGTCTGAAATTTCTGCTTTGTCAATACCCGGTTTGAAGAAAGCATAGGTCGTATATTGGTTAAAATTCACTTTGGTGTCATAGTCTGACGCAACACGTACGCTGCTACAAGAAGCAAACAGCAAAAGTGCTATTACAGGGAGGATGATACTTTTCATAACATTTAGATTTTATTGAACAACTAATTTTTAGTTACTAGAGAAAATTAATAAACAACTTAAAGCGCAAAACTCCTAACTATTTAACATTAAATACCTTTAAAAACAGGTTAAAATCAAATCTTTGTTAAATTCAAAGTAACTTCTCGTCAACACTGTTTGGTAAAGTTATTTTCAATTCCGGATTTTCTTTCATGGCTCTTTTTATTGCGAAAATAGCCTCATCATTTCGCGCCCAGCTTCTTCGGGCAATACCGTTGTTGACGTCCCAGAAAAGCATTGATTTTAAGCGCCTTTCTGCATCCTTAGAGCCATCAAGAACCATACCAAATCCGCCGTTAATGACCTCTCCCCAGCCCACGCCACCGCCGTTGTGAATGCTCACCCAGGTGGCACCCCTAAAGCTGTCGCCAATCACGTTGTGAATTGCCATATCTGCTGTAAACCGGCTGCCGTCATAGATGTTAGAGGTTTCCCTGTAAGGTGAATCGGTTCCTGAAACATCGTGGTGGTCACGACCTAGGACAACGGGTCCAATTTCGCCTTGAGCGATGGCCTTGTTGAATGCTTCGGCGATTTTGATGCGACCGTCGCTGTCTGCATAAAGTATTCTGGCTTGCGAACCCACAACCAGTTTGTTTTCTTGGGCACCTTTGATCCAGGTGATGTTGTCCTGCATTTGCTGCTTGATTTCGTCTGGTGAATTTTTCATCAAATCCTCTAAAACTTGACAAGCAATGGCATCGGTTTTTTCAAGATCTTCCGGTTTGCCTGAAGCGCAGATCCAACGAAAAGGTCCAAAGCCATAATCAAAACACATAGGTCCCATAATGTCCTGCACATAGGAAGGGTATTTAAACTCCCGTGGTTTTAAAGGGTCAGTGTTTTTTGTATTGAGCACGTCTGCACCTGCACGTGAGGCTTCCAGTAAAAAGGCGTTTCCGTAATCAAAAAAATAAGTGCCTTTGGCAGTGTGTTTATTAATGGCTGCTGCCTGACGGCGTAAGCTTTCCTGTACTTTTTCTTTGAAGAGATTAGGATTGTTTGCCATCATTTCTTTGGACTCTTCATAAGAAATTCCGGCAGGATAATAACCACCGGCCCATGGATTGTGCAACGAGGTCTGGTCGCTTCCCAAATCGATGTGAATATTTTCCTTGTCGAAAGTTTCCCAGACATCCACTATGTTTCCGTCATAAGCGATGGAGACTGTTTCCCCTTTCGCTTTAGCTTCTTTCACACGCTGCACGAGTTGGTTTAAATCTGAAATCACTTCATCCACCCAGCCTTGAGAATGACGGGTGTGAGTGGCTTTTGGGTTGACTTCAGCACATACGGTGATGCATCCGGCTATGTTTCCGGCTTTGGGTTGAGCACCGCTCATTCCGCCTAAACCTGAAGTAACAAACAGACCGCCTTTGGGTGATTTTTTTATTTTTCTGAATCCGTTTAAAACGGTTATGGTAGTGCCGTGGACAATGCCCTGCGGACCGATATACATATAACTTCCGGCGGTCATTTGTCCGTATTGGGAAACGCCCAGCGCATTCATTTTTTCCCAGTCGTCGGGTTTTGAATAGTTGGGAATGACCATTCCGTTTGTCACCACCACACGGGGTGCATCTCTGTGTGAAGGAAACAAGCCCATGGGGTGACCGCTGTACATCACCAGGGTTTGTTCATCGGTCATTTCCGCGAGGTATTGCATGGTTAGCAGGTACTGTGCCCAGTTTTGAAAAACGGCTCCATTACCACCATAGGTGATAAGCTCGTGAGGGTGCTGTGCAACGGCATAGTCCAGGTTGTTCTGAATCATCAGCATAATGGCTTTGGCCTGCTCACTTTTTCCGGGATATTCTGAAACGGGTCGTGCAACTATTTTGTAGTCGGGTCGAAAACGGTACATATAGATTCGGCCATATTTTTCCAGTTCTTCTTTGAACTCGGGCAGGAGCGTGGCGTGGTGTTGGGGTTCAAAATAGCGCAGGGCATTGCGCAGTGCCAGTTTTTTTTCTTCGTCCGTAAGGATCTCTTTGCGCTTTGGGGCGTGGTTTATGTTTGGGTCATAGGGTTTTGGTTGAGGTAATTCTGATGGAATTCCTGTTAAAATGGCTTTTTTGAACTCTTTGCTTTCCATTTTTATTTTTTATAGAATGATTGTTTAAAACTTATTAATTTTTTATTCGTTAAAAGTAGGTTTCAGGTAGTCATTGTAAAAGTTGATGGCTGCCATTTGTTGCGGCATTAACACTTCTTCTGCTCCACAAGTGTTTAGCTGTTCAAAGTCCTTCATTGTAATTGCAGTAAGGAATATTTTGCCCCGGTAGTTTTCCCTTTTCAGTGATTTGACCAACTGTCTAGAATGTATAAAATCCGGAACTGTACTTACAACAAACTTACTGGAAGAAAAATTGACTTGCTCCAAAAGCTCGGGGTCTTCCATATCGCCGTACACAATGTTTTTGCCTTTCTTTTGCCAGGTCTTTACCACTTGAGGGTCAAAATCCACACCCAGATAATTTATTTCAGGATGCTCGTCCAGCATTTGGGAGAGCCTAGTGCCAAAGCGGCCGAGTCCAATGATGATTACATCATATTCTTTAGCGTGGTATTCCTCTTGATTGTTGTCGCGATAAGGGTTTTTTCGTTGAAATATTTTTAATGCCGGTGATATGACTTCATAGATTTGGTGTGAATACAAGATTAAGTATGTTGAAAGTCCAATCGTAATTAACCCAACCAGGGTGATTAATCCAACAATGTCTTCAGTAATATGACCAACAGCCAGACCCAATCCGGCAAAAATTAATGAGAATTCACTGATTTGTGCAACGGTTAAACCGGCAAGAAAGGAGGTTCTTTTTCTGTAGCCCATGGCACCCATTATGATCAAAACGATGATTGGGTTTCCAATTAAGACAAAAGCAGAAAAGATCATTGCAGAGCCCACTTGATTGCCCATAACTGCCAAATCCAGATTGATTCCTAAATCCACAAAGAAAAACAGCAATAAAAAGTCCCTTAAACTTACCAGCCTGCTACTGATGACATCCTTAAAATCTGAAGAGGCCAGGCTTATTCCGGCAAGAAAAGCACCCACTTCACCACTAAAGCCCATAAGTTCACCTATAGTTGCAAGTGCAACTGCCCAGGCTACAGCAAACAAAGTAAGTAGTTCCTGGGATTTTGCCAAAAAAGTACTTAACCTTGGAATGATCCATCGCATAGCAGCCAAAGCAAATATCAATAAAACAACGCCGGAAAGCATTGTTGCTATAATATCATAAGTCAAAGATGTACTTTCTCCTTGTCGCATAGCTGATAGAACTATCATCACCAGAATTACAACGATGTCTTGAACAATCAAAAAACCAATAGCAATTTGACCGTGGAGTGAGTCAATTTCTTTTTTATCTGAAAGCAGCTTTACAATAATAATGGTGCTGGAAAATGTCAATGCAACGGCAATATAAAAGCTGTGTAAAGGAGAAAAGCCCAGGCCAATTCCAATGAAGTATCCAAACAACGAAGTGAACAATACCTGACCCAATCCTGTGAGAAGTGCAATTTTACCTACAGATTTTATAATGCGTAAATCCAGTTTCAGGCCCACGATAAACAAAAGGACTGCAATGCCAATTTCAGCAAGCAGGTGTATGTTTTCTTCAGACTTTACAACGTCAAGCACTGAAGGTCCAACCAGAATTCCCAAGGCAATAAACATAACAATGAGAGGTTGTTTCAGGAGTTGACCAATAGCACCAAGCACAGCTGCAAGGGTTAAGATAATTGCAAATTCGTAGAAAGGATTTTCAGAAATTGACGATAACCAATTCATAAATTATTTTTTCTTAAATGTACTTATTTTTTTGTCAAAACCATAGGGGCAATGCCGGCATCCGCTTTGGCAGCAATAGCCTCTCTTTAAATGGTATTGTTCTGTGAAGCATTTATAACCTTCGGGGGTGAGGTAGTAGTCGCCATCGCCGAGTAACTCGGGTTTGCTTTCTTTGTCTTTACCGGGTTTATTTTTTTTGAATGGATTCACCCTGCAAAAATAGCAAATCTCTTTTGAGTTTGATTTACTCACGCCATTTAATAAACAGGATGGTTGTGGGGTTTGCGACAGTTCCACCTGCAGGAACCACAAAGATATTAATAAAATCACCTGCGTTAAAATCGATGTTTGTGGTCGTATTGTTATAATTGCCTGAAGCAAGGTTAAAATTAAAAATGGAAGCTGTAGCCCCGTTTTTTCTAATTTCAAAGCCTTTGTTTGCTGCACCTCCCGAAGTTTCTGTTGTAATGGCCACAATAGTGCCGTCAAAAGGCATTTTTGCTCCTGAATTTTGCTGATTGGTCACTGTTGCAAAGTTGAGGTATCGGTTATTGGTATTGCCATTGTTGCCAAATGAAAAAGACAGGGTTTCCATGCTCAGCCATTTATTGCGTGTGGTATCAAACATATACAGTGAGTTATCAATCACTGCCATTTGCCCGTTTGCGGTGCCAATTGGAGCCGTGGTTCTAGGTACAATTTCAAGTGAGGGGATGTTTTCTGATGTTGCGTCGATTTCAAGTTTTGCCGTTGGATTAACAGTGCCAATCCCAAGTCTGCCTATCCTGAAAGAAGAATTGCTGCCATGGCCGTTTGCACCAACAACCAAAGTGGGGCCTCCATCAATATTGTCTGGTCTTCCAAATTGGAATTCTGTAGTGTTTGTCGCTATTTTTTTACTTGTCGCCCTGGTCTCAAAGCGGATATTGCTCACAAATGGGTTAGTGTCTGGTCCTGTTTTAAATAAAAAGTCAACCAAATAAGCAGCCGCATTGATGGTTTCAAAAATAGCCCCGTTTTCGCCATTTCTGTTTCTTAACCTTAGTACTGAAGAACCAAAAACATCACCGTCTTGTCTGAGTACAAGTTCGTTGTTTGATTTCAAAGTGCCTGAATGCTCATTGCCAATCAAAATGTCACCTGCGGTTCCGGAAACAGAGTTGACTTCGTTTTCAATCAAAAGCCTTGTGATGTTGTTGGTCTTAAAGGTTAAATTTGATGCGTCTGAAGTCCCGATAAAGTTTGTGTCGGGGTCTGTATTAGCGTTGCCGTTTGAAGACCAGTCTTTTCCTGAGCCATCAGCCAGTACATTCCATAAACCGTTTTGCCAGTAGTAAAACCCGGGCCTGACCATATTCACGCCACTACCTGATGTTGCGGTGTTCCAGATTAATGTGCCCTCTGCGGGCAAACCCGATTGTGGGTTGATGATGGGGTTTGGGTTGTCTTTTGAAATTAATGCGACCCTTGGGACGATGACACCACTGTTTGAAGATGTAATGTCTAGAGCGCCTTGGGGAGTGGTGGTTCCAATGCCCACCTGGGCTTGAACCAGTGCCAAGCAAAAGAGCATGGCACACACTAAGGTAAAGTTCTTCATTGTGCGATTTTTGATATAGGGAGTATAAATCAACAACTTTAAGCACAATTAGCAAAGGAAAGAACCTTACGTAAGGCTTTAAATCTATCTTTTCTCTATATGCATCTATCTTTTATCTATGTGTGACAAAAAGTAAAGTGCTAAAAAAGGGGGGGGAACCAAATCAAGAATAGGAAAAAAATGCAGTGCTTTTAAATGTAAATAACGGTTGAGGAAATCAACATAAAACCGCCCGTAGCAGCGGGCGGTTTGTTGTAAAAAGCTATTTATTAACCAATTTTAAATTTCATTTTACGGGTCAAAGATACAATAAATGTTAAACGGGTTTGTGATATTTATCATAAAATTACAGATAACCGTTTAAATTCATCGCTAATCTGTTATGCGTGAATAACAAATTACAGAGTAAAAATAGAAGATGAGGGTGGGATCTGGGAAAAATAAAAAAGCTTAACCGTGGATGGTTAAGCTTTTTGAAGATTAAAATCAACGAACTATTTAATTGCGTCTTCTTTTGAAACTGCTTTTGTCAATCGTTTGCGTTTGTTCTGTTCTTTCAACAGTTTCTTTATACTCTACTTCTGCTTTAATTGATAAAGGAGGGAACCTAACATTGTTCTTTGAAATGCTCATTGTGCCGTCATCGGAAACAAAGGTTTCGTCTGCTCGAGTTGCTGCAATTTTCCAAGAAAAACTAACATTTGATTTACCGCCTTGAAGTTCAACTACTTCAAAGCCATTTTGTGTTTTGTTTGTTACATATACTCCATTGCAGTCACCCTCAAGCTGAACAAATACTTTCAACGGATGTTGATTGTCTACTCTTATATTTTTAACAATAATAGGGTCTAGATTTATTTTTGCTTTTCCATTTACTAATTGTCCAACCCCGTAATCCTGCAAAATAATTTCTGGAGCTTCAGGAGCAAACATTACTACAGGATTGTTTTCTGTATCTTTTACAATAGTTGATACAGCTCCAGTTCCTATAACTTTTTGTTTTGTATCTGCATTCCAACCACCAACATAAGTAGCGTCAGCTATACCCTCTCTTGAGGTATAAAAAATACCTCCATAATTGTCACCAGTTGTGTTTGTTGCGATTCCAAAAACTCCAAATCGAGTTCCAGTACCTGCAACACCAGAACCGGTAGTTAAGCTTGCGATAATTGGGTTGTTATTTCCTGCAGCAATTATTCCAGTTCCATTAACATTTCTTCCATATCCAAATATTCCGCTATTTCCATTAGATGCAATTCCAGTACCTCCAGTTAAATATGTTCCTGGGCCATTGTTTCCGATAGCTAACAGTGCACTACCGGATAAATTAGAATTTAAAGCTAATATCCCAAAAGCTCCTGCCAATGGTGATTCTCCAATAACACCGATTGTGCCATATCCTTCCACGCCTACATCTGTAGATTCACCCAGTACACCCCAACCCGAGCCACCATTATTTAAACCATAAATAGCTCCACCATTAGAAGTATAACCATTTATAGCATATTCACCACTTTCACCTTGAACTGTAAAACGATCTATAGCAATAGGGGTATCTTCATTGATACTTATTTGACCATTATCCAGAATTCTCATTCTTTCATTACCATTAGTAGCAATAATAAGAGCTTGAGCATCACTTGTGCCTATAAAGTTTTCGCCCGCAGCAGTCCCCGGTGTAGTCCCGGCATTCCCGGTCAATGCCCAGTCTGTTGAGGCTCCGGAGGCAAGACGTACCCAGCCACTTCCATTCCAAAAGTAAAAACCGGGAGTGACATTGTTGGGTGCTGTGCCCGCTGTGGCGGTATTAAAGACCATTAAACCTATTTCAGGTGATGGTGCTGTTATTGGGGCCTGTAAGTTGGTTGCTGTTAATGCTACGCGGGGTATCACTATACCGCTGTTGTCACTGTTAATATCCAACATAGCTCCGGCAGCAGGATTGGTAGTTCCAATACCCACTTGAGCTGTTAAAAGTGTTGTGCAAAGCAAAAAAACACTTAGAGTAATTATTTTATACATCTTATGAGGTTTTTAATAAAGGGAGAAGTAAAGTAATGATAAAATCATTAAATTAATTGCCAAAAATTTAAGATTTCGTTAAACCCACAAAAACCATCGACCAATTGCTTGATTCTTGGTGAAACTAAATAGTTTTTGTAAGAAAAACTAAAAAACCCAAATTCAAAAATTTGAATTTGGGCTTGATAATCAAAAACATATGGAAAACTTACTTATGTGTGCTTGAAAACTTCGGTTCTTCAATGCGTTCTTCTTTAAGGTTTTGGGCGTTTGCTGATGTATCGTTGATTCTTTCAGGGGCATCTGGAAAACGCAGGCTCTGGTAAACCGTGCGTTCACCATTGATTATTTCATCTGCCCTGTTTGCTACAATGTGCCATGAAAAGGGAGCGTTTGATGTTCCACCTTGAAGTTCTTGAACCGTAAATCCGTTTGCAGATTTATTGGTTACAAAAACCCCTTTACAATCACCTTCAAGTTGGATGAAAACTTTTAATGGTTTTTCGTTTGAAACGTGAATATTCCTTGCAAAAATGGGGTCAATTTGAATGTGTGCTACTCCGTTTACCAGTTGGCCCGTTCCGTAGTCCTGAAATAGTACTTCAGGGGCTTCAGGGGCAAACATTACTTTCTTTGGGCTATCAGGACTAGCACCGCTTACTATTGTTGAAACGGTACCGTTGCCAATTATCTTAAAGTTAGTCGTTCCTCTTCGGGCACCTGCATAGGCAAATGAAGAGCTTGTATTGTGACCACCGCTGTAAAAATAACCGCCATAATAGGTGTTATGAGTTCCTTGTCCAGAAATGGAAACACTTGGTTCATAACCGGCAAGTCGAGCTTGAGGATCCCTGGCGTCTGCACCCAATGCATCGCCGGTGAAATTTGACTTAAACTGAGCGGCTTCAGTACTGATTGATGTATTGTTGTTGATGGGTCTTTCAGTGAGGGCATAAAAGCCTAAATCTGTTGCATTGGCAGTAATTCCAATGGTGTTGTATCCATTTGGTGTGATTGAGGTTCCACTACCTGCCATTGCCCGAATTCCAATATTTGTGTTTGGCGAACCACTAAAAACTGCTGCACCAACTACTCCTGTTGAAAGTGAGTTGCCGGCAGCAAGACCCAAAGTTGCGGCTACGAGGCCTGTGGTGCCCGTGTAATCTGTGCGGCCATAAACACCGTGGTAGTTTGTTGAATTGCCTCTTACACCGGAGTTATCTTCACCCTGCCCGAAAATAGCAATTCCAGCTCCCGTTACTGGGTTACCTCCTGAAGCAATTGCAAGTATGCCCACATCGTTACCGCCAGTATCGAGTGTCAACCCCACATTGTTGAAAGAGTTGTGATTGACGCCCAGGTTTCCGGTTGCAGCTATGCGCATTCTTTCGGTATTGTTTGTTCTGAATCGCAGGTCTGCCGCATCTGTTGTTCCCAAAAAGTTTACTGTTGGGTTTGTCCCTGAATTACCCAAAAGCGACCAGTCTCTACCACCGGTGCCATCAAGTGCAACCCACTCACTGCTGTTCCAGAAATAAAACCCGGGAGTTACATTGAATGGTGCAGTTCCCGCTGTATTGGTATTATATACAAGTACACCGGTGGCAGGCGTGGTTAATGGGGCGGCTAAGTTTCTGCTAGTAAGTGCAACCCGGTTAATCAACAAACCTCTTGATTGGTGAGTCATTTCAAGTTCTGCACTCAGATGTGGTGTATTGGTACCCAAGCCAATATTGTCTGTGGCACCATTGATGAAAAAGGTATTGGGCTCGTTATCGCTTTCTACTCTAAAGTGCATCACATCTGAAGTAGGGTTAAAGCTGAGTTCCCTCACGGGTGTATTAGCGTTTGCGGTAAAAAAATCTGTTCCGTCAATAGAAAGGGACATTTGACCACTTCCGGATTTCCAGAAGCCCATACTGGTATCATCGTCCCAGGAGTAAAAGGGCCTGATTCTGCTACCATTTGCCATAGCGTGAACCTGGTTATGGTTGCCCGGAATTCTAAATCTGTCGGTATTATTTGTTCTAAAATCAACATTCCGGTTGTTTAATGTTCCTAAAAAGTGGACACCATTGGTAATGTTGTTATTGCCATCAATTTTCCAGTCAAAGTCTGTATCCTGAATGCGCACCCAAAGGGAACCGTTCCAATAGTAAAAACCTTCAGAGACTGCAGTTGTACCTGCTCCCGCCGTTGCTGTATTAAAGACCAAAAGGCCTAAAGATGCAGCCGGAGTGATAGTGGTCACATCGGTTGTAGCTGTTAAGGCAACTCTGGGAATCAATATTCCTTTGTCTGAACTGTCAATATCCAACATCGAACCCTGTGCGGGATTAGTTGTGCCAATTCCAACTTGGGCTTTCAGTGTAATTGTGGATAGTAGTAGAATTATGCATATAGCATGAATGAACTTAAACGTAGTTTTCATTTTCATTTTCTTTGATTTAGGGACAGCTAATATATTAGGCTAAATCAAAAAAAACGACAAAAAGCATTAATATTCGATAAAATACATAAAAATGAAGAAAAAGCTTACAAAATATGTTAAAAAAATAAGTCTTTTTCTTACAGGAAAATCTATTTATCTATGAATAGTAACAATAAATCTGTCATATTGGCTCGCTCCAAGGGTTAATCTGTAACTGTGAGTTCCGGCTCCACCTCCAAATCCCAAAACTCTTAGTCTTAATTCGTGGTTTCCAGCCGGTAATTGAATATAGCCTGTACCATTCAAGTAATAATTTTGATTGGCATAAGGTCCGGTTGGATTGTTGTTATTATAGGTTCCGGAATCATAGGCGATGTGTGTATCAGGGCCATTGACTTCCACCCAAGATCTAAATAGCCTTGTTGCGCCATCAGTAATTTGAGTACCGTCGTGTCTGGTGATATCGACACTCATTTGATAATTTACCTGTACAATTGATGCTTGGGTAAGTGTGATATTCACTGTTTGAATTTCGCCAAAAACACCATCACCATTAGATGATTGAATTGTTATAGCAGGATTAATAAAATCAACAAGATTTACTGGGTTAAAATTTTGAATCAATGAAGGCTGAAGTGTCAGGTCGCCTGATGTATTGACGTAAACGGGCATAAAATCATTGGTAGTGTAATTTACATTATTTGCCTGATTGAGCTCGTCGATTCTAACCGTATTGTTGTTTCCTGCGATATGAAAAGCTGTTTGAGGGTTGTTTGTGTTGATTCCCACCCTGTTGTTTGCTCCGCTTACATAAAACATATTAGCATTGCCTTGTGTTTCAATTCTTGTGTTGATGTTACTTCCGGCTTCATTTATCACAATTTCATTGGTATTGCCGTTTATTCTTAAAAATTCACTTCCGCCGGCACTCAAGGCCAGTTGATTGTTACCCGGTCTCCACATTCCCACATCAGGATCTGCAGACCAACTGTAAAAGGGGTTTGCATTTGAGCCATTTCCCATAGCCTGAATTTGATATTCATTTGCCGGAATTCTGAGCCTACCCACATTGTTTGTTCTAAATTCCAATGGCACATTGTCTGTTGTTCCAATAAAATTCACACCTTCGACAATGTCATCATTTCCATCTGTTTTCCAATAATTGTTTTCAGTTTGTAAACGCACCCATTGGGTGCCGTTCCAATAGTAAAACCCTTCACTAACAGCTGTTGCACCTGTTCCTGCATTTGCTGTATTGAAAACCAATAAGCCAATACTTGGTGCAGGAGTAATGGGTAAAGCAACATTTGTGCTTGTTAATTCAATTCGGGGAATTAATATCCCTTTATCTGAACTTTCGACTTCAAGCATAGCGCTTGGACTAGGATTTACAGTTCCAATTCCAACCTGTGCCTGAATTAAAGTCGTTGCTGCTAAAAACAGTATTAATAAGACTTTAAGTTGAATAGATGTTTTCATGTTTTTTGTTTTTTTAAAGTTCCGGGTGAAATTATTCACCCGGAAATGAGTTGAATTAAAATATTATTCTACAATTAATCTTTTTATAACTTTTCCTTTTTCTGCATAAATGGTAACCCAGTACACGCCACCGGCAAGTTTTGAGACATCATATTGATGAGAATTTCCATTCATTCCAATTGCATGATCAAAAACTAATCTACCTCTAATGTCATAAACTTCCAGTTTTATGAGTTCAACCGAGCTGTTATTTTGAATCATAAAGTAGTTTGCAGCAGGACTTGGGTAAATTGTTATATTTCCATTTGCCAATCCGGGAATTCCTGATGAAAGATTCTCCTCTACCTCAATTTCAAAGGTACACTCACTGGTATTACCTGCGTCATCTGTAGCAATCAGCGTTATCGTGTTTACAGACCCTTCAGTGAATACAGTACCCGGAGCCGGAATTTGAGTAATGGTTGGTTCCGGTGTACAATTGTCAAATGCAATCGCTTCTGATGTAAAGTCAGTCAGGACATAATTTCCTTCTGAATCCGGTACTACAACCAGGTCTTCAGGACACAGAATTTCCGGAGCCATTAAATCAACTATGAGTACATTGAAAGAGGTACTTGATGAGTTACCCGATAAGTCTGTTACAGTTAAAGTAACTTCAAGGGTATCAAAAAACACAGTTCCCGGTGCCGGTGATTGAGTTACAACCGGATTTGCATCACAGTTGTCTGAAACAATAGCCAGGAAGGTATAATTCTGTAAAACAGCTTCACAATTTTCATTTGCCGAAACAGTTCTGTCATTAATTGGCTGAATTGTTGGTGCAGTAGTATCCTCGACCACAACATTGAACGAAGTTGAAGCATCATTACCAGAGGCATCGGTAACGGTCAGTGTTACCAAAACAGTTCCGCTAAAGGTTGTTCCGGGAGCAGGTGATTGAGTCACCACCGGAGCAGCATCACAATTGTCAGCTACCACAGCAAGTCCGATATAATTACCTACAGTTCCTTCACACGAAGCGTTCCCACTTACCGTTTGGTCAGCGATGGCATC
>ERZ869909.417-NODE-417-length-52213-cov-8.641169_pt1 | contig 52213 bp, 49 predicted proteins | sample MGYA00520892_ERZ869909 | MGnify/ENA primary metagenome ERZ869909 (study PRJEB32215, sample SAMEA104723947) | bioreactor metagenome | biome: bioreactor; feature: anaerobic bioreactor; material: water | place: China | collected 2015-03-12 ... | reverse complement strand
TTCACATTGTATAATGCTAATAAATACCATTCCAAAAGTGGTGACAGGTATATTTTTGATATAGCTCTTGTAAATCAAGATATTGATAATATTAAAGCTGAAATAATTGATAAATATGGTGAAGATAATTATGTAAATAAGTTCGAAGAACTAAATGCCAAATGGACTAACAATATCGAAAATTTACTGACTATAGTTTCTGGAAAAGACTATCTTATTCCAATTTTGCTTATCAAGACACAACAGTTTAAATCTTCAAAATCTTTACCGTCCCTAGAAGAAGTGAAAATTAATTTAGTTCATCATTTTGACACTAATAATTTGAGACAACTAAAAGAAGCCATAGAATCTTGAAAGAAGAAGCACGAAGGCATAACAGCACCTACCCAAAAGTGGCGGTTCAGTGGTTAAATCAAGCTTTGTGCTTCTATCAAAGTTTGTGCTTGGTTGACAGTGAAGTGCTCCGAAATCGCCACCTTCTGGTAGCTGCAAAACGTTGTAGCCAATGGTAGAACGCTAATACCAGCATATTACTAATGACAACAAATGATTTTAATTATATTCATACCCATCATTTAAAACTTTAAATTATGAGCAAAATTTATAATTACTGTGCTTTCTATGTCAGTGAACCATTTAATGCATCATCTCTAGGAGCTCACGCAACAAGGGATTTTTGCTATTACAATATGTTGAAAGCGTGGAAAGGTTTAGATAATTCTTTTCCCTTTAATAATGCTCATGATACAACTTATAATGTGCGGGATAATAGTGACTGGGAAACTACGCTCAAACCACGACTTAGAGAGAGATTAAGAAATTCTAAAAATATCATCTTTTTTTTAAGCAGCTTTACTAAAAACTCAAGGGCTCTAAGAGAAGAAATAGATTATGGAATAAATAGCATTGAATTGCCCGTTGTGGTGGTATACCCTGAATTGAAAAGCCGAGATGATTTGTTAAACATAGGTAAAACAGATTTTAGTAGTAAAGCTACCTCACTTTGGGACAATCTTCCGATTTTTCGAAATTCAAAGCATAAGATACCAGTACTGCATGTTCCAATGGATAAAGCAACTATCCGAATGGCATTACTAAATAAAGATTTTATGGCTGGTTCAACAAAGGAAAGTGGTGATTATTACTATTAAAAACAACATCAATGAAAGTTGAGTTCTTAAATAAAAATGTTAGAAATACATTTTGGATTTATTTCTCTGTTATTTCTGGGATTATATCTTTTGCTCTAATTTTTGACTTTATTCCAGATGAATACAAAAAGCATCTCCCATATGTTGGTATTATAGTTTTTGTTGCATTAACTTTAATCTACTTATTAATTTGGTATAGAGCCAACAAGCTAACCAGTATAAACATAGATATAGACGGTAGTTCAATTTGCATTAAATGTGGTGACATATTTAATGAAGACGGTCTAAAAGCTATATCATTTAATGAATATTTTGACACTGTAGTTGACGACAAAATAATATCTCATAAATCACTTAATGGGATATTTATAAATCGTTACTTTAATAACAAAGTCAATGAGCTTGATAATTTTATTATTCAAAATTCTGACGATAACGATATTATTGATAATAAATGTTCAAGAACCCAAGGGGGCAAAACCATAAAGTTTAAATTGAGTACTATAATCGTTTATAATGATTATCTGTTGACAGCGTTCACCAAGTTTGACCAATACAACAGAGCAACCCTAACTATGCCTGAATACATAGAGTTTCTAATAAATTTTTGGGATAGAGTTAATCGTGTTTATGCTCAAAAAAACGTTTCTGTACCAATCTTTGGTTCTGGTATTACTCGTATAAAAGAGCATAAAAACATTGGTGATGAAGACTTACTAAAAATTATGCTTTGGACATTCAAATTAAGTGAAATGAAATTTAAATATCCCGCAAAATTGATAATTGTAATTCATGAAGATAAGATAAACCAAATAAATTTGTTTAACCTCAAAGCGATAGAACTTGGCTACTAGCTGAAAAATTATTTAAACTGACATCTGATTTAAAGATGAAAGAAACCACTGGCTACAATATATATGAACATGATCAGTCGGCACGACCCAGCGAGTGTTCCCGGTTGAACTACATCCTTGGAAGGCCTATGTACTTTGTGACCGTTTTGTTATTTTGCGGAGAATAATACGATGAATATCAGGACAATAAAAAAAGAGGGAGAGATATCCTGAAAAGTGAAAGAATTGAACATTCGCTACCTGAAACACCGAAACATAGTAGGAGTAGTCAAATGTATCGACTATAATAGGCTAAACCGGACTGTGAGAGGCTTGGGGTGAAAATCACTTTGCCTGCTTGACTATGAGGAACGTTGAGGGCTATTTTAATACAGACCCTAGCCGCTGAAATTGAGAAACATAGAGCTCGTGAAAAAAAATATAAACAACCTTACACCATAGACACTTAAGATGATTTCCAAACCACTACTTAACTTCTTGATTGTTTGCTTCTGGGCGAGCATTGCGCTGATTGTTTTACAGATAGTTGTTTCATTCAGTACCTTTTTTCTATTTCATTTAGGCATTGAGACAGAGCCCCACTTTTTAATACAGACGACATTAATTATACTCTCGACACTTTGGATTTTCCTGTTTTTATACACGCTCTACTTCTTCTTTAAACACGACAGATACAGTAAATCTGGAATTTTCTTTTTCTTTTTTCACCTGTTTTACGCCCTGATTTATTTCTACCGGGTGATATGGCAGCAAAAACGTGAACTTGTTGGGAATTATGAGAGAGAACCAGTTTTGGGAAACACAATCCAATTGGAGACAGACGATAGTGTAGATTTTGACTACGAAGAAGATGAACAAACAAAAACTAAATGATGTATTTGACACTAAAAAGCACAGCCCAAAATATATAGGAACATGAGCGGTCGGCACGACCCAGCGAGTGTTCCCGGTTGAACTACATCCCTTGAAGGCCTGCGCACTTTGTGACCGTTTTGTTATTTTTGCGGAGAATAATACGATGAATATCAGGACAATAATAGAAGAAGGTGAGATATCCTGAAAAGTGAAAGAATTGAACATTCGCTACCTGAAACACCAAAACATAGTAGGGGTAGTCAAATGTATTGAACAATAATAGGCTAAACCGGACTGTGAGAGGCTTGGGGTGAAATTGCACTTGCCTATTCGGCTACCAGGAACGTTGTATTCGATTTAACAGCTGCACACCAACCATTGTAAAGAAAAAAAATCGAGATAATATTTTCCAGAGAAGTTGTACTTTAGAACAACATTTACTAACTTTGCCTTATGGCAGAAAAACAGAAGTATCGAGAAATCATTTTTTACAAGGACTACTTTCAGGACTTCTTTGTAAAGCAACGTGACAAGGTAAGAGACAAGATAATCTGGACACTTGAGTTAATTGAAGATATTCAAAAAATCCCGGAGACTTACCTGAAACACATGGAGAACACAGACGGACTTTACGAAATCCGGGTTCAACAGGGAAGTGATGTTTTTCGGATTTTCTGTTTTTTCGACCAGGGACAATTGGTGATACTCATGAATGGTTTTCAAAAGAAATCGCAGAAGACACCAAAGAAAGAAATTAATAAGGCACTTAAAATAAAGGAAGAGTATGAAAACAGCAAAAAGTGATATACTGACACTTGAGCAGTTCAAAGACAAACATTATGGGAAACGTGGAACTGCCAAGCGAGACGAACTTGAAGCTGGATACGAAAGTTTCAAAATCGGAGCATTAATTCACGAAGCAAGACTTGAAAAAGGCTTGACACAGCAGGAGCTTGCAGAGAAAGTTGGGACTACTAAATCCTATATATCCAAACTTGAAAACAATGTAAAAGAAGTTCGACTTTCGACACTTCAGAAAATAGTTGAATTAGGATTGGGTGGACAACTTGAACTCTCAATTAAACTCTGACAAATTTGACAGATAAAGAAAAACCGCATACAATATATAAGAACATGAGCGGTAGGCACGACCCAGCGAGTGTTCCCGGTTGAAACAAATCCCTGGAAGGCTTTTGCACTATGTGTGGCTATTCAGGGTTTTTTGATGTATCGTGGAAAGTTTTTTTTGGGAGCATACAAAACTAAGTTTAATAATTAGATATTCCTGACCCTGCTGACCCCTCCAATACCGGAAAAAATAATATATAAAACTTCTGCCATTCTTGCGGATTCTGACCCCCTGTTTTTTTGAAACATGAGGGTTTTTTTGGGGGGAGTTTACAGCTGAACCCTCCGTCTGATTCCCCGGTTTTTTGCCTGCGCCCTTCCTTTTTTTAGAAAAAATTACCAGCATTGGAGGAGTTTTTATGGGCATACGCCTGTGGAAAACGATTGGTTTGCAAAAGGCTGATAGACAGCATGATGGGCCACTTTTTAGGCAAATTAAAAAAAAATGGGCATACCCCCCCGATTTTGTAACTACATTTTTAAAAAATGTCATTACATTTTCCAAAATTTGTAGTTACATTTTTTTGAAAACATAGTGATGTTTTTTTCCTTCCTAAGCAAGGCATTTTTCAGCGTCATTTTTTCTACCGGGGGAGGAGGCAATCTTCCTCAGTAAAGTCCGATTGAGGAAAAAAGAATTTCACCGTTTTTTCGCTATGCAGCGCCAATGGAAAGAGGTTTTCTGGGATTTTGCCCAGGAAGCCTTTGCGAATAATTACATCAAAAATATACAATATCCAACCAATACGTTTATATTTGGAAATTGTTGGATGAGGCTGGCGGGGTTTTCATACAAACCGACATTATCACACATTAAAAAACAAAAGCAGCATGAGAAAGAATGGAATTTACTTTTTGTTTTTAATAACCTGGTTTTTTTCTGGTTGTAATTTATCAAATAATGAAATAGTAATTTCAGGAAGCATCATTGGTGATCTACCTGAAAGGATACTACATACTTTACCAATTCATGGGTCTAGTTTCTGGGGGTTTAACGATACTATTGTTCCAGACAGTAATGGTGATTTCAGAATTACAATAAACACAGAAAAACCTGCATTAATAGCACTATTTGGATTTGGTATTGATTACGGTTTCAATACTTTTAATTATGTCTTGGTTGAGCCGGGCAAAGAGTATAAGGTACTTATTGACTTAACGCCCGAGAACAAAAGATTCATAGTTGATGAGGGTCAATGTAAAGCCCAGAATTTATTGGCTTCTTTTCTTTATCACGGCCATCCTCAGTTTGATGAACTATGGCATTTGACAGACTCCTCTGTGGCAGTTATTACCAATACCGTTATGGACCGAAAATATGCCGAAATCAAAGAAATCAAAGAATTATTATCAAGGGAATTGATTTCACAAGAGGCTGCGGAGCTATTGATACAAACCCGAAGAGTGTATAATTACCATGTCATGGGTTTTATTGCATCGATGAAGTACCTTACGCCCCTATTTGAAGGACAGGAATATGGTGCCACGGAGGTTTTGCAACTATGGAATAAAGTCACTTCATCAATTACAGCTGATGAAAGGTTTTTTCTTAGTTCACCTTCTGCATATGATTATCTTAATCAAACAGTCTGGTGTCGTGTCTACACCAATTTGGGGTTTAAACAAGCTGCGGAGACTCAAAGAGAATACGTTGAAAAAGGGTTAAGGCATACCCGAAATCTCAAAAACGCAAAAGAGCATCTTGACCCATCAATTTTAGAATTCCACAATGCTGCTTATATCTATTGTCATGCTATTCAAAAAAGGTATGAAAAGGAATTGATTGACATGTATGAGCAATTCAAAGAATCCTTCCCGAGCAGTGAATTTTCAGAACACCTGAGAACACCAATTTATGAGATAGCAATGTTTCACAAAACAGCAGACAAAGGGTTATCTGATAAAATGCTATTGATAGAAAATTATTCTGAAATAGAATCATTTCGTGAACTGATATCCAGATTTAACGGACAAAAGGTATATATTGGTCTATGGACAACAACTTGTGGCTGGTGTAAAAAAGAATTTGAGCATAATGAAGAATTAAATGAATTCCTGGCCGCTGAGAACATTCAAAAGTTGTATATAAGCCTGGACAGAGACAGTGAAGATGAACAGTGGCAAAATATGATTATATTTTACAATTTGGAAGGATACCATATAAGGGCTAATAATAATTTACAAAGGGAATTGAATAGCTTATTATCAATAATCGGAATTCCGCATTATGCCCTAATAGATGAAAACGGAAGTGTGTTGATACAAAAAGCATTCAGACCCTCAGAATTAGCAAAATTGTCAGATCAAATAAAGGAAATAAAATAAAAACGAGTGCCTATATATAGAAACATTAGCGGTCGGCACGCCCCAGTCCCCCAGTTACGCGATTGAACTACATCCCTGGATGGCCCATGCACTTTGTGCGGTTTTTCAGGGATTTTTAATACTATTGTCCGGATAAATCATGGGCTGTTCCCTGGGATGCCTGTAGTTTGTGCCATCCCTCCGGGATTAAGGGCAGACAGGTATACTTTACGACTATACACATTTCACTCCTAACGGAGTTAAAAAACGATGTTGGCAAGAGAGCCAATCCCGTAGGGATGAAATGTTTATAGCATGCGAAGATGTTGCCCCCAATGAGTTCCATAGGGACGGAACATTTTGACCGGACAACAATGTTTTTTAAATGTATCGTGGAAGGTTTTTTGGGGGAGTTATATACAACACATTTACACTTTATTTCTAACACTATGTGTTATATATGCGTAGGTTTGTTTATATTTGGATGCGGTTGTACGGAGGGATAGAAGGGGTTGGTAGGAAAAATGGGCCGGAGGGCGATAAAGGGGGGGAGGAGTTAGTTTTTGTTGATGTGAACTAGTTGCCCACTATAGTAAACGGAAAATCCAACGGGAAATAGTTTCCATATATGAGAACTTTTGGCTATCTTTGAGATGACGAAAAAGTGACTAATGAAACAAAAATTCGAGATTATCCTACTGGAAGAAGTGTGGAAGTTCTTTGATACGCTGGATGAAAAAGTTAAGGACAAGATTATCTACAATATAGATAAATCGAAATACGTAAATGACCCTGAACTTTTTAAGAAATTAGAAACGGATATCTGGGAATTCCGCACAAAATATTCAAACCTTAATTATAGGATGTTAGCTTTCTGGGATAAAGAAGACAATCTCGAAACATTAGTTATCGCTACTCACGGAACTATTAAGAAAACCGACAAAGTGCCGAAAAAAGAAATTGAAAAGGCAAGAGCGATAATGAAAGGTTATTTTGAACAGAAAAATAAAAAACAATAAGCCATGGTAAAGACAGCAAAAATGAAAACATATTCTTTTGACCAGCTAAAAGATAAACACCTTGGTAAAGTCGGAACAGACAAGAGAGATAAATATGAGTATGAACTCAGACTTGACCTATTAGGTGAAATGATAAGGCAAACACGCAAGGAAAGACAATTAACACAATCCGAATTGGGTGAAATGATTGGCGTTCAAAAATCACAAATATCCAGAATTGAGAGAAACGCAAAAAATGTAACCATTGCGACCATCCTGAAAGTTTTTAACGCCTTGAAAGCCAAAGTGAATTTTAATGTTGAATTACAAGACGAGGATTTCAAAATAGCCTGAAAAAACTACAGTTGCCAATATATAGGAACATAAGCGGTCGGCACGCCCCAGTCCCCCAGTTGCGCGACTGAACTAGATCCCTGGAAGGCCCATGCACTTTGTACGGCTTTTCAGGGTTTTTAATGTATCGTGGAAGATGTTTTTGGGGGATATACCAGTTGGCCACAAGCATAGAAAAAAGCCTACCATTGAAGACAGAATTTTCAGATATTGACTATCTTTGTTTGTATGAGAACAGTAAATTTTAAAATACCAGACACCGTTGACCTTGACGATAGAGAGATAGCAATGATAGTTGCTTCAACACTTTACGAAAAAGGAAAACTTTCTTTGGGTCAAGCCGCTGAATTAGCAGGATTGACTAAGCGGACATTTGCTGAGCTTCTTGGAAAACATGACGTCTCAATCTTTAACTACCCCCCATCTGACCTGACAAGAGATGTGAAGAATGCCTAAAATCATCATCTCAGATACAACCTGTTTGATAATCCTGAACAAAATCGGGGAACTTGATTTATTGCGCCAACTTTACACTACGGTGACAATTTCGCAGGAGATCTTACTGGAATACGGAGAACAACTTCCTGACTGGATTGAAGTGCAACAAGCAAAAGACCAATACAGACAACAATTGCTTGAAATGCAGATTGACAAGGGAGAAGCAAGCGCCATAGCATTAGCTTTGGAAACCACTGATAGTACCGTAATCCTCGATGACTGGAAAGCAAGAAAATTGGCTGAGCGATTAGGATTATCTGTAACCGGAACATTAGGAGTGATAATAAGAGCCAGGAAAACAGGACTAATACCTTCAATCAAACCGTATTTGGAGAAAATAAGGGAAACGAATTTCAGGATTTCGGAAGAATTGGAACAGATTGCATTGAAAGAAGCAAACGAAAAATAACAGACCCAGACAAAAACGCCAGTAGGCATTATAAAGTACCATAAGCGGTCGGCGCGCCCCAGTCCCCCAGTTACGCGATTGAACTACATCCCTGGATGGCCCATGCACTTTGTGCGGTTTTTCAGGAATTTTTAATACTATTGTCCGGATAAATCATGGGTTGTTCCCTGGGATGCCTGTTGTTTGTGCCATCCCTCCGGGATTAAGGGCAGACAGGTATACTTTACGACTATACACATTTCACTCCTAAAGGAGTTAAAAAACGATGTTGGCAAGAGAACTAATCCCGTAGGGATGCAATCTTTATAGCATGCGAAGATGTTGCCCCCAACGAGTTCCATAGGAACGGAACATTTTGACCGGACAACAATGTTTTTTAAATGTATCGTGGAAGGTTTTTTGGGTAAGCTTTATACAACACAGTCACACTTTGTTTCTAACACTGTGTGTTATATATGGGTAGGTTTGTTTATATTTGGATGCGGTTGTACGGAGGGATAGAATGGGTTGGTGTGAAAAATGGACCGGAGGGGCGAAAAAGGGGGGGGAGTGGAGGGGGATGTTTTTTGGGGGAGATACGCTGGTTGTGGCCAGGCTTTGATCTGCAGATAATTAGGGAAAATTGATTAGATTTGAAGAAAATAAAAAAAATGCAATCGATAATAGAACAAAGAAAAGAAGAACTTAAGAATATCTGTGAAAGTCTAAAAATCAGAAGACTTTATGCTTTCGGCTCTGCTGTGACTTCAGATAAGTTCAAAGAGGATAGTGATATTGACTTCTTGATATCATTTGACGACAAAATATCACCCGAAGAATATTCTGAGAATTACTTCCAATTGCAATATCGATTGAGAGAGCTTTTCAATCGAGAGATAGATGTCATAACCGAGCGTTCATTATCTAACCCCTATTTTATTGAAAGTGTAAACAAGAATAAAGTCCTGATTTATGAAGCATGAAATAAAAAAAATCTATATGACGTGAATGTTTCCATAAACTCAATTTTTGAATATTTGGGCGATAAGCGGGACTTTACAGAGTATTTGAACAACAAACTTTTACGTAGAGAAGTAGAGAGAGAAATAGAGATTATTGGTGAACCGATAAACAGAGCATTGAAGCAAGACCCGGATTTGCAAATTGAGAATGCACGAAGAATAGTCGATACAAGGAATTGGGCAATACATGGATATGATAAAGTTGACGATGTGATAATCTGGGGAATTGTAGTGAACCACCTACCGAAACTGCAACAAGAAATTCAAATATATTTACAGGATTGAGTAAACACAAGCCAGGCCACAATATGCTATACCTGATCTCGTCAATAGTGACGAGACGGGTGCAGGGCAGGTTTCGGTTTTCTGCTACGCAATAACTTTGGTATCGGCGTATCAAGTTTGGACGGGACAGGTAGGTCACAGCCCGCAACGCCCTCATGGAGCGAAGTAAATCGGCTGCTGCTATACCAATAAAGTTGGGTTTGATTTTTATACTCTACCATCGACATCAATGAGATTAATAACCTTATTTTTTCTTGCGATATCAATTTGTTGTTTTGCTACTCCGCAAATTCCTGACTTGCTATTTTACAATGGAGAATACCAGGTTTGGACAGGTAGTAGCCCTGGATTAATGATGTTTGAAGAAAAAGGTTTTCAACCCCCTCCTGAAGCGATTGAAGCCACCTCATTGTGGCGATGGTTTATTATGATTTATTCTATAGAAAACGACACATTATTCTTGGTTGATGTTGACATATTAATAAGTGTTGGGGATAGCCTCAGGAGATCAGATGAACCACCCTACCTTACCATAGGCAAACCACCCGAAATAGTAAGAAAATCAGTATTCAAAAACTACTTTCCGGACGGTGAAAAAATACCAATGTCAGGCTTTAATGAGATTGTCGAAATTCCTTATGGGGATCTGATTTTTACAGAAGTAAACAACAGAACAAGAATAGATGAAGAGAGATACTATATTTTTGAATTCGTCAATGGTGTAGTCATAAAACAATATGACTTAGAATTAGATGAAAGGAACAGATACAAAGACCTCTTGGTAGACCACTACCTTGAGACTGCAAAATATGAACAGCAAAAAGATAGCCTTAGGACCGTTTTCACAAGATGGGAAGATGTAATTTCATATCGCGAATATTTAAGGAGAAATATTTTTGAACTTATTGACACACTGAAATAAAATTCTGCTAAACATGGTATTTTCCATCTCTCCAGGGATAACCTGATGGATAGGCCAGGAAAGAAAAACTAAATCAACCGCCCGATACGTTTATAATCGGATAAAGTGCGATGAGGTTGGCGGGGTTGTGGGAGGAAGAGATCAAGGCCACAAGACAACCACAAAGCAATAGAATTATTGAGAAATAGTGAATACAAATACCCGCATGAAAGTGTATTGCTAACTAAAAACAGTATAAACTATGAAGAGATTCTTTTATGTAATGGCCTTTATCCTATTGTTATATGGATGCAAAACCACAACCAAAATAGGTGGGAGCTCAGGCGGGATGCTGGATTTTGGAAGCCCACGTGTAAATCAGGAGTTGGTCAATGACCAAATGTTTCTTATTAAACAATACGCTACCGATGAAACCTATGGATTTACAGAGAGAAATCCCATAATGGTTGGAAGTGACGGTGGGGGGCCACAAAACCAGAGGAGATTTTTGAATGCCTTAGCTGGTCCCAACGGCGAACCCATCAGTTTTAAGAGATTGGGAAGTTGTTGTACGTTTTATACAAAAAATGGATTATTCGGGGATAGCGGAATGCTCGACATGTATGAAGTAACTTACGAGGGGCTCGGCAAACCGGTTATCTTGTACCGGGCAGTTTTTTGAGCCCCATGTCGCAGAATCTACTGAATAAGATTAACTTTATGTTGGCAAAGCAATCATAGTTTTGCAAGAAAGCTTTGAATACGAATACTAAATTTCTGTAAGGATGGCAACAACTCCCGAACATGATAAGCGAATGGCTTCCATGACATTTGCGTCGGTTTACCCACACTATATCGCCAAGGTAGAAAGTAAAGGAAGGACCCAGGAAGAGCTGCATCAGGTCATTGAGTGGCTCACCGGGTTCGATGCGGCCCAGATACAACAGCTCATCGACGAACAGGCTACCTTTCAAACCTTTTTTCAAAAGGCCCGGATCAACCCCAATGCAGAGCTCATTACCGGAATGATCTGTGGCTACCGGATCGAAGAAATCGAAACTCCCCTTACCCGCCAGGTAAGGTACCTCGATAAAATGGTGGATGAACTGGCCAAGGGACGAAAAATGGAAAAAATCCTGCGAAAGGGATAGTACAACACAAGTCTGCTGAAAACTATTTATACTCAAACCCTACCAATGATGAAGCAAAGCAACGAAACAAAATCTGTGAAGATCTTCCGCGGTTCGATGTGGGAGGCGCAAATGGTTAAGAACCTCCTGGAGAACCAAGGCATTGATTCCTTTCTGGAGGATGAGATCACCGCAACATTGAACCTGCCCTGGCAATCTCCTGGTGGGATAGGACTGGTTACCCTGGTAATAGCCGATCACGACTTCGACCAGGCGCGTTCCATCGTGCAGGATTATGAGCACAACCGAAAGGAAAACCAGGCCTGACGCTGATTGTGGCACTTCAGGGTAAGGCTGATCTTACAGTAGTATTTTCCGGCGAGGGGCAGGTTTGCTAAAAAGAACCTGCCCCTGTCAGTTTGAGGTATTTAAAATGGGTGATTTTTCTGCTTATTTTTGCGGCTTGTAATCCGTGCTTGCTCCAACAAAAGAATTTTATGACACAGATCCTTCATATCTCCAAACCCTTTGTCACCGAGTCGGGTGGTGCACTTCCTGCCATTGATATTGCCTACGATGTGCTGGGCGATCTTTCGGAGCCCCGTCCCCTGGTATGGGTTTGCCATGCCCTTACTGGCAATTCCAATCCGCTCGACTGGTGGCCGGGCATTGTAGGGCCAGGTCGCTACATCGATACTGGCAGGTACAATGTGGTATGTGCCAATGTGCTGGGTTCTTGCTATGGCAGTACCGGGGCACATTCTACCGATCCTCGCACCGGAAAACCCTACCTGCTCGATTTCCCGTTGGTTACCATCCGCGATATGGTAGGGGCGCACGAGTTGTTGCGCCGGCATCTGAAGATAGAAAAGGTTGATATGGTAATAGGAGCGTCGCTGGGGGCCTTTCAGGGCCTGGAGTGGTGCATTATGCAGCCCGGATTGATAGACCGGTTGGTATTCCTTGTTGCCGGCGCCCGCACCAGCCCCTGGTGCAAAGCTTTCAACGAAGCTCAGCGGCTGGCTCTTGAAGCCGACCCCACCTTCTATACCGATGCCCCGGATGCAGGGGTCAAAGGGCTTATGGCGGCACGTGCCATAGGAATGGTGAGTTATCGCAACTTCGAAACTTTCCGACTCACGCAACCCGATGAAGATAACGGCCTGCTGGACAATTTCAGAGCGTGCTCCTATCAGCGTTACCAGGGCGAAAAGCTTACCCGCCGCTACAACGCCCATGCCTACTACTATATCTCAAAGGCATTTGACTCGCACAATGTAGGGCGCAACAGGGGTGGAGTGGAAAAAGCGCTGGCAGGGGTTGCCACACAAACCCTTTGTGTAAGCACCGATACAGATATCTTATTCCCCGTGGAAGAAGTAAAGTGGGTGGCCGATCATATGCCCAATGCTCAGCATGTTATGCTGCAAAGTATTTACGGGCATGATGGCTTCCTGATCGAAAATCATAAGCTTACCCGGATCCTTGAAGACTGGGAACATGGTTTGTACTGAAAAGCGGAAGCTTCAGAGTTTTGCCAGGCACTTCTCAAGGCTGGTGCGCCAATGCGGAATCTCGATGTTGAAATCCTTCTTGATGCGCGACTTGTTGAGAACCGTGTAATGGGGCCGCAAAGCAGGTGTAGGGAAATCTTTGGTAAGAATCGGAGTTATTTTGCAGGATGACTTGCGGATATCCACAATTGCCTGGGCAAAATCGTACCAGCTGGCAACTCCCTCATTGCTGTAGTTGTATACCTCTGTACGGATTTTTGCAGGTACCCTGGGGATGATCTCTAGGATGGCACGGGCCAGGTCGGCAGCATAGGTCGGATTGCCGATCTGGTCGAAAACCACATTGATCTGTTCCTCACTGGCACATTTCGACACGATGGTTTTTACAAAGTTATTCCCAAAGGATGAATACAACCACGAGGTGCGAATGATCAGGGCTCGTTTGGCGTTGAAGATCACCTCTATTTCGCCATCCAGTTTGGTTTTTCCATAGGTGGTTTTGGGGCTGGCGGTATCGTTCTCGGTATACGGACGAAAATTCTTCCCCTCAAACACATAATCCGTAGAAATATGGATAAGCAATGCGTTCTGTTTGGCAGCCATTTGCGCCAGGTTTTTCACCCCGGTGGCATTTACCAACATGGCATCAGGCTTTTGTGTTTCTGCAAGATCAACAGCTGTAAAGGCAGCGCAGTTTACAATTACTTCAATCTTGTTGGTCTTGAGGTATTTTCCGGTTTTTTCTATGTCGGAAATATCAAGATCGTTGATATCGGTAAAAAAGAAATTGTATTGCGAAAACTCTTTGGCCAGTTCTTGAAATTCGCTGCCCAATTGCCCGTTGCTGCCGGTTACCAGTATGTTCATAAAATTTAAAGGATTGTGTTTTTGAAATAGTCAATGGTTTTCTGCAGTCCTTGCTCCAGTTCTACAGTGGGAGCCCATCCGGTAAGGTCTTTCATCTTTTGTATGTTGGGTTGCCTTTGCATGGGATCGTCCTGGGGTAAAGGAAGAAATTGGATTGATGAGCTGGAGCCGGTAAGTTCTATTACTTTCCGGGCCAGTTCCAGTATAGTAAACTCAGAAGGGTTGCCAATGTTTACAGGGCCGGTAATTGTTTCGGGAGTTTCCATGAACCGGATCATTCCCTCTATCAGGTCGTCCACATAGCAAAAGCTGCGGGTCTGACTGCCATCGCCATAAATGGTAATGTCTTTGTTTTGCAGGGCCTGCACAATAAAATTGGAAACTACCCTTCCGTCGTTGGGGTGCATCCTGGGCCCGTAGGTGTTGAAGATGCGTAGTATCTTGATCCTTACCTTATTCTGGGTGTGGTAATTCATAAACAGGGCTTCAGCACATCGTTTGCCTTCGTCATAGCATGCCCTGGGGCCGATGGGGTTTACATTGCCCCAGTATTCTTCCTTCTGAGGATGCACTTCCGGGTCGCCGTAAACCTCGCTGGTGGAGGCCTGCAATACTTTGGCCCTGATACGTTTGGCCAATCCCAGCATATTGATGGCACCCATTACCGATGTTTTTATGGTTTTGATACCGTTGTACTGGTAATGGATGGGTGATGCAGGGCAGGCCAGGTTGTAGATCTCGTCTGCCTCAATAAAAAAGGGCATGGTTACGTCATGACGAATCAGTTCAAACCATGGGTTGGATAACAAATGAACGATATTCTGTTTCTGTCCGGTGAAATAATTGTCAAGACAGTACACCTCATGCCCGTCGTTGAGCAATCTTTCGCAAAGATGCGAGCCCAGAAAGCCAGCCCCACCCGTAACCAGAATTTTTTTCTTCATATGAAGTGTTAGTGTTTGCATCTGGCCCCGGGGGGCAAGTGCGTATGAGTTGCAAAAATATGCAATTTTTTGGCTTAAGGGGCTTTTAAAATCATTCAATCGTCACATTTGTAAAACAAATTTTATTTCAACCAGTTTGTGTTATTGTTCTGTAAAGAAAATATTAACTTAGATGTAGATTTTTTTACCAGAAATCTTTTCACACCATGACCCACAACAACATCGAACGTGAAGTTTTTGATGCCAATCGTAAGGCGCTGTTTATCAATCTGGATGATACCATTTACGGATCCATTGCCGAGATTGGCGGAGGGCAGGAGGTAGCCCGATGCTTTTTTCAGTCGGGTGGCGCCTCGGGCACAGTAGCCAAAACCATTTCTGCTTACGATATGGTTTTCAGCGACACCATTTATGGAAAAACCCCCACCGGACGGTATGTTTCTGAAGCCCGCCTTATGCAGATGCTCGATCATGAGTACAACAGCCTGATCAATGTACTGGGCCAGACACGTAAACCCGATACCCGATTCTTTGCCTTTGCCAATACCGTTACCACCCTCAACTACCGGAAAGACAACGAGGGCCATGGATGGCTGGGAGTACGCTTTCAGATCAAACCCAACTCCAGGCCCAACGATGTGGTGTTGCATGTTAAGCTTAAGGAAAATGACAACCTCCTGCAGCAGAAAACCCTTGGCGTATTGGGTGTAAACCTGATTTACGCTTGTTTTTACAATTACCAGTATCCCAACAGTTTTCTCAAATCGCTGGTCGACCTGGGTCTGGAAGATCGGGTGGAGATCGACATGATCAGCATGCGTGGTCCGGATCTGGACTATGTAGACAACCGCCTGCTTGCAGTACAGCTGGTAAAAAACAACATGACTTCTGTAACCATGTTCGACAGGTATGGCAATGTAAAACCTCCGGCCGAATTGCTGTACAAGAAAAACGTAATGCTGCTGCGCGGAAGCTTCAGACCCATTACCTATGTGGGGTTTGACATGCTCAAATCAGGTTTTGCCCTTTTCAAGAAAGAGATCGGGTTCGACAAACCCAATACCATCGTTTTGTGCGAGATGACCCTGAAAAATCTTATGGAGGAAGGTGTTTTTGACGAACGCGACTTCCTGGACCGGGTCGATATACTTTGTGGTATGGGGCAGAATGTAATGATTACCAATTTTAAAGAGTTTTACAAGGTCTCCAACTGGTTTCGCAACTTTAAGATCCGCAACATACGCATTGTAGTGGGGGCTCTTACTTTCCGCAAGATACTGGAAAAGAAATACTATGCCCATCTTAAAGGCGGTATACTGGAGGCATTTGGCAGGTTGTTTACAGAAAACCTGAAAGTTTACCTCTACCCGGGGCGCGAAAAAGAAACACAAGAGATCCTTACCACCGAAAACCTCCCTGTAGAGGATGATGTAAGGTTTCTTTACCAGCACCTGCTGGAGTCGGGCCTTATCATCGATATTCCCAATTACCGGAAGGAGATTCTTCCGTTTTTCTCCTATAAGGTGCTGGCCAAACTCAATTGCAATGACCCCGACTGGGAAAATATGGTGCCCAAATATGTTTCCTCCTTCATCAAGAATAAAAACCTGTTCGGCTATGGCAGCCCCAGAAAAGAACCTCTGATAAAGGATAAACAGCCCTGATAATGCAAATCCCTTCTAATGAGGAAGGACCAAAAGAAGCCTGATTTACCAAAATTCTGATCACCGATCTGAATTAAGGTTTTCTACTTTACATATGTCTCATTCTTAAAAAAAAAAGCACACTATGAAGAGGAATGTAGTTTTTTTGCTGGGTTTGCTATTCATTGCAGCCTGTCAGCCACGGGTTGAGCAAACGGAAATGCCGGAGCTTCCCAAAGATGGGGTCTTTATCCACATTACCCACGACCACTCTAACCCTCACAGGGTTCTGATGCCCCTGCAAATGGCTTTGATGATGGCCGATGACAAAGATGTACTGATTTACATGGATATCGATGCAGTAAACCTGCTTACGGTAGATGCAGAGGATCTGGCCTATGGTCATTTTACGCCCTTACGGGAGGCAATTTCCACTTTATTGCAAAAGGGGGTTGGCATATACGCATGTCCGGGCTGCATGAAAGTGGCAGGTATAGAACAGGAAGATCTGCTTGAGGGGATCCAGGTAGCTCAAAAGGAGCGATTCTTTGATTTTACCCGGGGCAGAGTCATTTCACTGACCTATTGACCCGCTCAGTCTCGCTTCTGGCTGGGTGAAGTACCCTGGCTGGGATCGTTCACCAGACGGCGAGGCAAAAATCCATTCGGATACTGCGTTACATAGGCCTCGCCAAAAAGCCGGTTGTGCACAACGGTGTTTTTGTAAACATCCCAGTCGAATCTCCCCTTTTGTCTGTAATAGAGCGTTATAATCGAAGATGTAATTACAATAAAGGTAGAGTAAAGGATAGCCAGCCAAACCATCTGGCTTTGCACAGGCTCCGTAAAGCTCAAAAGGATAACGGCAAATGCAATGGGGCCGTTTTGTATGCCTGTTTCCAGTGAAATGGCCCGCTGGAAGATGGGATACATTCCCATTGCTCTTGACATCCAAAAACCGAAAAAGAATCCTACCAAACCCAGGCCAACGGCTCCTATATAAATCTCAATGGGTGTGCGCAGAAACAGTCCTCCGTGTCGCAGAAAAGCAGTGAGCAACAGGTAGAGGATTACCAGGATGCCCACAAAGCCTGCTGTATCTTCGGCTGTTTTGGCCCAGGAGGGCGATTTCTTTCTCAGGAACATGCCCATGGCCACCGGTACCAGCACCAAAACAAGAGAGCTGATGATGTTGCCCGTTGGAATTACAAATTCCGTATAGGTTCCCTGTGCCTGCAGGTTGGCGGTAATCTGTGCCGTGAAGCCACTGGTGTAAAGTTTAAGCAACAGGGGCATCATAATCAGAGCCAGCAGGGTAGATGCTGTGGTCATGGAGATGCTCAGGGCTACAGATCCCCTGCTGAAATAGGTAAACATATTGGAAGTAGTGCCACCGGGCAAACAGCCGATCAGAATGAGCGAAATGGCAAAAGCAGGAGGGAAGTTGAGCAATGTGGCCATGGTAAAGGCCAGCAGAGGCATCAGTCCGAACTGCGACACAAACCCGATAAGTACTCCCCTGGGTTTGCGCACCACAGCGCGAAAATCATCGGGGGTGAGGCTGCTGCCCATCCCCAGCATGATTACAAAGATCATCAGAGCAAGCAATGCCTGATCGTGAGCATATAGTAGTTGCGTGTTAAATTCCATGGTTTAGTTGTTTTTTGATGATCCGTTGGTGAAGAGTTCGGTGATTATATGGCTGAATTTCTGCTCCACCACATGTCTTTTGATCTTGTAGAGATTGGTAAGCTCATCGCCAACCTTGAAACTTTCTCCCAGTATCTTAAAGTCGCGTATCTGTTCATACCTTTTAAAGCCGTTGTGTTCGGCGGTCATTCGGCGGATCTCATCGCGAATGATCCGGTTGGCTTCCGGGTGGGTTGCCAGCTCCTGGAGAGTCTGAGTGGGCAAGCCGGCAGCTTTAAACTCTTCTACAGCAGGTACAATAAGAGCGCTGAGGAACTTCTTGTCCTGGCCGATCACCATACATTGATCGATGTACTGGCTTTGCTGCAGGCGCATCTCAAGGGGTTCTGGTTCAACATTCTCGCCGCTGGAAAGTACAATGGTGGCTTTGGAGCGTCCAAGTATCTTCAGGCAATTGTTGTGGGTTATCATGCCCAGGTCGCCGGTACGCAGCCATCCCTCTTTCATGGTTTGGCGGGTGAGCTCTTCCTCTCTGTAATACCCCTTCATTACCTGGGGGCCTTTTACCCAGATCTCTCCTCTTTGTGCCCGGCCATTGTCAGGAAGGTGAATGTTGGGGTACAGGGTAATACCGGTTTCGGGGTCTACAATGCGCACCTGTGTACCAGGAATGGGAGGCCCTACCGTACCCACCACCAGGTTGAGCATCGATCGAACCGAAATTACCGGAGAGGTCTCAGTCATACCATACCCTTCCAATACCGGTATTCCAACATAATTCAAAAACTTATCAATGTGGATGGGCAAAGCTCCACCTCCTGAAATGGTTGCTTTCAGAGATCCTCCTGCGCCCAATCGTATGCGTTCGAGCACGGCAGCATTGAAGAAGCCATACCAGGGCATTACCAGAGCCCATCGGATCATTTGCAACGGATACAAAAGCACGTATTGCCAGGGAGGCTGTTTCTTTACCTGTAGATGTTTGTTGGTAAGGAAATACTCCGATTGTTTGTAGTGAGTGGCCAGGAAATAGGCTATATGGAACAGAATACGACGCACCGGGTGCGATGCCTTTACGTTCTTCAGTATACGTTCATGCAGCTTTTCCCAAAGCCTGGGAGCAGAAGCCATGAAAGTGGGTTCCACATTTTTCATGTCTTCGGCCAGTGTATTGATGCTCGAATAATAGGTACACCCCCCGAAGCTGATGGTATACATTTCTATTACCCTTTCAAAAATGTGCCAGATGGGTAAAACGGACAATACCCTGTCGTTGCAGTTGTACAAACCAGGCAGGTTGTTTACCTGCGAAACCATATTGGCATGGGTAAGCATTACCCCTTTGGGCTGGCCGGTAGTGCCTGAGGTATAGATGAGGGTAAACAGGTCGTCGGAAGTAATTCCGGCTATTCTTTCCTCGGCCCTGGTGTCCTTTCGCAGGCGTAGCTGCCGGCCCAGTTCGGTAATTCCTGCAAGAGGTTTAAAAACCTCATTGCCCTCGAACTTCGGATCCAGCACAATGATCTCACGGAGCTCAGGCAACTGGTCTCGCAAGGCATAGATGCGCTGGGCAAGCACAAGTGTTTCAGCAAAAGTTACCCTGATGCCCGCATGATTGATAATGTAAACCAGCTCATGGTCGGTTACATCTCTTCCACGGGGTACATCGGCAGCTCCGCAGAGTTGTACGGCACAATCGGCAAGTATCCACTCATAGCGGTTGTCGCCAAATAAACCTACATGCTCGCGGGCTTGTACTCCCAGCTCAATGAGCCCGGTGGCAAGGCAAAGCCCTTGCTGGTACCAATCCTGGTAAGTAACGGGGGTCCATTGTAAGGGGCTCTGGCGCGTAGCAAATGCTGGCAGAGCACCATAACGATCTGCAGCTTCCTTGTAAAGCAATGCAAGATTTTCAGTGTTGATCCGATGATGCATAAAGTGTTTTTGGTTACAAACTGTTGTGAGACCACATTAGCTCAGTATTTCATGGTCATTGCTTTTTTGGCAGCCGCAAATATAACAATAAATTAATATCAAATTGAATGAGCGTTTAAATCAACTGTGTTTTTTGGAAATTGTTCAAACCTGCCTCAGATTGTTGTATATTTGCAACATTGTTGCATTTTGAAGCGCCCTAATAATTATCAACCCTCATGAGTTTACTACAATACAACCCGTCAGAGAAATCTGAGCAAAACAATAAAACAGAAAATAATGCTGAACGTAAGAGAATTGAAGTATATGTATTGACCGGATTTCTGGGCGCAGGAAAAACCACACTGCTCAATCATCTTCTCAGGTGTTTTGATCACTCCCGTAATTTTATTATCGAAAATGAGTTTGGCAAGGTGAATATCGATAAAACCCTTGTGCAGGGAAAGATTGATAGCATCTTTGAAATCACCAATGGTTGTTTATGCTGCAATCTTGACACTGAGCTATACGAGGCCCTGGATCAGATTGCCCGCCTTGAGCAAAAGCCCGACAAGCTGTTTATAGAATCTACCGGAGTGGCGGATGCCGGCAACCTTGCAGCCCTCTTTCATGAAGACTTTGTAAAAGAGATTTTTCATTTGAAAAAGCTGATTTGTGTCATCGATACGGAAGTAGTGGAAGATTTCCTGCAAAAGTCGCCGGAGGTGTCGCGGCAGATTGCTGCCAGCGACTTGCTGGTAATGAATAAATCGGGGGCTGTTTCAGCGGACTATCTCAACCAGGTAGAGAATCTGCTGGGCCGCATCAATCCGTTTGCGCATCGCGTAAGCACTGCCGATGGATCCATCGATATACAATTGCTGGAAAGTCCAGGTGTGCAACGTCCTGTTTTTTCGCTTGATCCGGTCCCCTCCAAAACGCTGCAACACGACATCAACAGTGTGTTGTACGAAACCGAAGGATGCTATGATATGGAAAAACTTGAAGTATTGCTGCGTACCAGTTTGTTTGTGTATTACCAGGATATATACAGGATAAAAGGGTTCATTAAAGATGCATCTGGAAATTTTTACCTGCTGCAAACTGCCGGAAAAACACTTTCTGTAACTCCATGGCCGCAGTATACCGGTACTGGACTTATTGTTTTTATAGGGCGGAAGCTTACCCGCGAAATTGCAGAAAGATTACTCCATTCGGCTATGGCCCGTTGCAATCCTTCCTGAATACAAAAAAGGCTGTTCCGAAGGTTTTCAGAACAGCCCGGCTTCCATCGGGAGCTTTCACTGAAGAGCAACTGCTAAATACGCCGCCCCCTGATGAGTCGCAAAAGGATTGATATTACGGCAAGCACTAAAAGAATGTGTATCAGTGCTCCCAGGTTAAGGGCCAGAAAACCTATAGCCCAGAAAAGTATCAACAACACAGCAATAAAATACAAAAATCTCATGACGCTATATTTTTAGGGTTAATAATTCAGTTTATGTTTCCATTGCCATCATTTCTTTTTCCCGGCCAGGAAAAGAGCTCCTCCTGCCAGTACCACAATGGCTCCATACCAGGGTTTCCATTTTATTTCGTGCTCTTTTTCCTGCGTCAGCTCATATTCTCCAATCTCAATGATCTGTTCTTCGGTTTTAAAGCTGACACCAGTGAAAATCAATAATGCAATTCCGATTACTACAAGCGCTATTCCTGCTTTTCTCATAACATAGGGTTTTGAGGTTTGATTATTTAATTGTTTAATAAGAAACTATCGTACCAATCGCGGGCATGATATTTTGCAGGTGTTTTGTAAGTATTTGCAGATTATGTGGTTAGGTTGTATTGAGTTTTTTTTACCGGGGTAAGAGCCCTTGTTTTTTTGCGTTAAAACTGTGAAAACTTTCCACAGTTTGTATCAGTACGGCCCCACAAGGTTTATTTTCCAATGGATTCATCCTCTCCGGCAGGCTATTTCCAGAAATAAGAATTATATTTGTTTCAGCCGTATGCCGGTTTATGGGCCCGGGGCAAAGATTGCGCCTGAGAGAGTTTCAATGTATTTCTTCGAAAAAACTAACACTATTAGCAGATCCAATGGCACAAAAAATTCTGGTTGTTGACGATGATGTGAGCTTTTGTCTTACCCTGAAAGCATTTCTTGAAAGAAATGGTTTTGTTATCCGGGAAGCCTACAACTCACAGAAGGCATTGGAAAAGATGGCCAGCGAACGGTTTGATGTGGTTCTTACAGATTTTCGTCTGCCTGATATGGATGGCCTTGAACTGCTTAAGCAGATCCGGCAAAGATCATCTGCAGCTGTGGTAATAATCATGACGGCCTATGCCGATATAAGAATGGCCGTGCAGGCTATCAAGTATGGAGCCTACGAGTACGTTGCCAAGCCTGTAAATCCCGATGAGCTGCTGGCCCACATCAGGAATGGCCTGAAAAAGAAGGAACAATTACCTGAAAGTGGCCCCGTGGGTCAGAAAGCTTCCAAGCCTGCCAGGCTCAGTTTCGATTACCAGGAAGCGCAGAGCAAGCAATCAAGAGAAATACATGAGCATATCAAACTGGTTGCACCCACCCACATGTCGGTGGTTATTATGGGGGAGAGCGGCACGGGTAAAGAGTATATTGCCCGGCGTATTCATGCCTTCAGCAAGCGCAAAGATCATCCTTTTGTAGCTGTGGATTGCGGTGCCCTTTCGGAAGAACTGGCTGCCAGCGAATTTTTCGGACACCTCAAAGGTTCATTTACCGGGGCCATTCAAGATAAAACAGGACAGTTTGAAGCCGCAAACAAAGGAACTTTATTCCTTGACGAAATTGGGAACCTCTCCTACGATATACAGGTGAAGCTGCTAAGGGCATTGCAGGAAAGGCAGATCAGGAAGATCGGAAGTAATAAGGATATTCCGGTAGATGTGAGAATACTGGCAGCCACCAACGACGATCTGCAGAAAGAAGTGCAAAGAGGTAATTTCAGAGAAGACCTTTACCACAGACTCAACGAATTCAGTATTCTGGTTCCCCCGTTGCGCGAAAGAAAAGAGGATGTACAGATATTTGTGAATTATTTCCTCAAAAAGGCCAATGAAGAGCTGGAAAAACAGGTAGATACTATACCTGATGGAGTAATGGACATCTTGCTGAATTATTCCTGGCCGGGCAATATCCGCGAAATAAAAAATGTAATCCGCAGGGCAGTATTGCTGACCTCAGGGGTGGAACTCGATAAAACGGCCCTGCCCCAGGAGATAGTTTTCGCTGCCCTCACCCAGGATGATCGACCCACCGACGGTAATGAAGAAAACTCTTTGAAATCTGAAACCGGAAAAACCGAGAAAGAGATCATTGTGAGTACCTTGCAAAAGGCAAAGTACAACAAATCAAAGGCGGCACGGATGCTCAACATCGATCGGCGCACCCTGTACAACAAAATGAAACTGTACAACATTCCGCTGGATTGATCTTCCCATTCTTCTTTAGCTGCTGCCATGGGCAAGCATCGGGCTGAGGCTTTCCATTAGCTCATGGCCCAAATGCAGTATGTGTGATACATGCATGCGGGTTTCTTCCATTGCCAGATCCTTAAGATCTGATCGATCCAGACTTTTTAGATGGGCCACCAACTCATGGGCTTGCAACATTCCGCACATGGTGATCATTTTATGGGCCAGCTTCTGAAGAGTTGCAAAATCTGACCCTTCCATGGCTGCATGGAGATCAGCCAGGTTCTGACGCGTATCTTGTACAAAGGCTTCCAGGATAGGCTGAATGGTGTCGGGATTGTTGCCGGTAAAAGCTACCAGGCCCTCCAGGCTAAACATGGGGGATTGCTTTTCTGCAATGGGTGCAATGGCGGGCCGATCAGCAGGCAATTTTGCAGCCGATGGCATGTCAGGTTTGTTCTTTCCCAGCAATTGCGCAATTTTCTCCATTAAAAGAACGTCATCAACAGGCTTGGCAATGATATCTTCTATGCCGCTTGCTTTGCACAAAAGGAGTGTTTCGGGAGTTACATCTGCACTGCAGGCCAATGCAGGAGTGGATTGGCTGGCCCAGCTATGTTGCTGGCGCAGTTTTCCTATCAATTCGATACCACTCATGCCTGGCATTTGTATGTCTGTAATGATGAGATCGAATTTTTCCTTTTCCATCAGCACCATAGCCTCCTCTACTTCGGCAGCCTCTTGCAGGCGTATGCCGGGGCAGGCTTCAAAAATAGCTTTAAACAACATGCGATTGAGCCGGTCATCTTCTACCAGCAGAATATGGGCAGATAGGGTGTCAAAGCTTTCCTGCTGGCGGGGGAGGGCAGGGGCTTGCTGCGGTGCTGCTACCGTAAAGGGAATGTGCACCGAAAAGGTAGAACCTTCGCCGGGTTTGCTGAACACCTCTATCTTTCCGTCCATGAGCTCGCACAGCTTTTTGCTGATGGACAGCCCCAGTCCGGTGCCTCCGAATTTTCGGGTGGGCAATTCATCTGCCTGGCTGAATTCCTCAAAAATATGTTGCAACCCGTTTTCATGGATGCCGATGCCGGTATCCGTTACCTTGAAATGTACATGGCTGATATCTGGCTGGGCAGAGCTTTGGTAGTCGGAAACCGAAATACGTACCGAGCCCTCCGGGGTAAACTTTACTGCATTGCCGGCAATGTTGAGCAGGATCTGACGGATGCGGATGGGGTCACCTTCAATAATGGGATTGTTTAACTGGGTTTCCAGAGTAAACTCCAGTTGTTTTTCGTTGGCAGCTACCCAAAGGGTTTGATATACCTCCCGGCAAAGTTGCTCCAGATCTGTAGTAGTCTTCTGCAATTCGATACGGCCAGCCTCCATCTTCGAAAAATCAAGGATGTCGTTCACAATGTGCAGGAGATGATCCGATGATTGCCGTATCGCCTCTAAGTACTGGGGCATTGCTGCAGGGGCTTGCTTCTTCTCCAGTTGCCTGGAAAAGCCGATGATACTGTTGAGAGGGGTTCGGATCTCATGGCTGATATTGGCCATAAACCGCTGTTTGGTTTTGAGAAGATTTTCAGCCCGGTTTTTTTCCCGCAGCAATTGAAACTTATAGAAACGGCTTCGGTTGATATCCAGAACAAAGAGCCAGGAAAAAACCATCAGAATGATCAGGGAGATGGACAGGATGACGAATATTTTCCCCGAGGTACTTCGTACTGTAGAGTGGGCGTGTGCAGCCTCTTGCAGGGCAATATTGCGCTCGTGATCTTCAAGACGGGTAACCAGGCTCCAGATGTTATCCATTACTTCTTTATCCTGTCTCAATATCTGGTTTTCAGCCCGCATAATCTGTTGCTGCCGCTCCATCATAGAGCGAGCCAGATTCTGTATGGTCGATGCCAGTTCTTCTCTCAAGGCATCAGAGTCGTGGTAAACTGTTATGATAGAGTCTGTATGTACACGAAGGGTTTGCTCCTGGAGAGCCTGGCGGTTGTGTTCGGCCAGGGGAGGTTCTTCCTGCTGACGGCCAGAAAACCAGCCTCTTAAACGGGCGAAGAAGTTTTCCTTCTCGCGGCTTACCTCCTCTAGGGGTTGCTGCTCTGAGGGTTCCGTGCGGGTGGTTGTGGTATGTTCTACCTGGCGGATTCGGGCACTCTCTTCTGTGGCCACAATAATTTCTTCCAGGGCTTGCTGATAGAGCGCTGAGTTCTCATCGAGCCTTCGGAGTTTCATCAACTGGTCGAGCAATCGGGTTTTATTGAGAAGTTCTATGTTGGTAGAGTCGATGATCTGAGAGAAAAAAGGATCATTGTGAGCAAGCAGATACAATGAATCAACAAGGCCATTCAATGTGGAAAGTTCATCGAAATACTCATTAAGATAGCTTTCCTGTTCGCTCAGGGTATAAGAGCGGATATGACTCTCTGCATTGTAAATGGAGAAGATCATGGCATGCAGCAGTTCAATACGTGGATTGGGCTGCGACAACAGATCTGCCGAGCGGGTCAATTGCCTGAAACTGCTGAAGGTAAAATAGGTAATACTGCCCAGCAATATAACCAATAGCACATAACTCAGAAATACCCTGGATTTTAAACGCTTTTCTTCCTTTGGATGGTTCATCGTTTGGGGTTTTGGGACAATATGTTTTTTGGGGCTTTTATGCCCACTGCAAAAACACTGCCTTTGTCAAAAGTACAAAAAAGGAAGTTGCAATTGTTTGCCTGAGACCTTATACCACGGGTAGAAAATATGTTTCCATTAGAATACCTATCCTTTTATTGTGTTTCGGATAATCCTCACTCTGTGTATTCAGATTCACAGGTCGATGTATTTCGATCTGCCTTGAAATACCAGATTGATTTGCTCCAGAGTTCTTCTTATTGTCTGGAACATAGGTGAATGAATCGTTGCAATGAAAGCAACCGGTTGGGTTGCGGCCTGGCATTTGTCGTATCCAATTCAGGAAAGAATGATCTTTAAATCATTCATCATGTCGTCTCAATAAAACCAGTAATAACTTAAAAAACATAATTATGAAAAGCGAAAGTATGAAAATTCAAATCTTATGTGCCAGTGAAGCAAATCCTTGCAATGAAAGGAGTGCCAGCCAAGGATTGGCTCAAAATGCTGTAATGGTTCTGGCAATCCTTATTCTCCTTGCTTTGCCGGGGTACAGCCAGCAAACGAGTGGTGGGATAAAAGGAGGATTGACCCTCAGTAATTTGTATATCGACAAACAGGATATCGATGACGAAAACGCCCGTTTTGGTTTTCATGGAGGTTTGTTCGGTCAGATTATGGTGCTCGAAACTTTTGGTTTTCAGCCCGAGCTGCTCTTTACAACCAAAGGATCTGAGGCTGTTTACGATGGTTTCATTAGCCAAACCGTTCAATTCAATCTCAACTACATCGAATTGCCCATGTTGGCAGTGTTTCGGCCATTGGAAATCCTTGAGTTTCATGCCGGACCCTATGTGGGTTTGCTTATGAGCAGTAATATAAAATATTCCGGAGCCATAGAAGGCGAAACGGAATTAAACCGCGATAATTTCAATACAGTGGATTATGGTCTGTCAGCTGGGGTCGCACTGAATTTTGGCCAGATATCTGCCGGGTTGCGCTACAATATGGGGTTGCAGAAACTTGCCGACAGTAATGTGGCCGATCTATTGCTGGGTGATAGTAAAAACTCCTACGGACAGATTTTCGTAGCGGTTCGCCTGGGAAATCCCTAATTCCAGAACTGAAAAAACCTGCGCTTGTAGCTTGCTGGAATAAATAACCTTCAAGGGGTATCGGAGCTTTTGGTATGCATCAGATAATCAGGTGCCGCAAAAGGTCTGGTACCCTTTGTCGCCATCGGGTGGTGGCGATTGAAACCGCCGGTGGGGTACTTTCCGGTTGTAAGGGTCTGATAACACCAGCATCAGTTGCCTGAACAGTGCCATTTCCCCGTCGTGGGCAGCCGCATGGAGTGCCTCTTCTACCAGATGATTGCGTGGAATAACCGCCGGATTGGTTTTTCGCATCAGCTCCAGGGCAGAGGGTATTCCTCCCGGACTTTCAGACACCCTGGTTTCCCACTTTCTGAGCCAATCAACAAAAAGCTCATCCGAAAAAACCCTGTCGGGATCCTGCAAATTTTCTCCGGATGCATAGCCTTCAATGGCCAGGAAAGTGTTGGTGTAGTCAGCATTGTGACTTTGCATCCAACCCAGCAATTCTTCGAGCAATACACCATCCTTTTTCGAAGCATTGGCAATTCCCAGTTTGGAGAACATCATTTGGAGGTATAATTCTCTGAAGAGGGGTTCGAAAGTTTCGATGCGTTCTCGGGCCATTTCTGTGGCCTGTTTTTCATTTTCGTGGATCAGGGGCAGCAAAGCAATCGCCAGGCATCCCAGATTCCATTGAGCAATAGCTGGCTGGTTGCCAAAGGCATAACGACCCTGGTGATCGATAGAGCTGAATACGGTGCCAGAGTGGTAAGAGTTCATAAAAGCACAGGGGCCATAATCAATCGTCTCGCCGGCAATGCTCATGTTGTCGGTATTCATTACCCCATGAATAAATCCTGTACGCATCCAATGGGTTACCAGTGTCGCCTGAAGTTTCATTGCGTGGCCCAGTAGCTCCAAAGCGGGGTTGGCCGCTTGGAGAAGTTCCGGAAAATGTCTTTGAATCGTGTAAGTAGTAAATGCGCTGAGCAGATGGGGTTCGGCATACCTTAGAAACTCGAAGGTCCCCACACGAATATGGCTGGCTGCTACTCGTGTGAGCAGAGCACCCCGGTGGGTGATCTCCCTTTCTACCTTTTCTCCTGTGGCTGTAACAGCCAGGCTTCGGGTAGTGGGTATACCCAGCTTGGTAATGGCTTCACTTAAGAGATATTCACGCAGCATGGAATACAGAGTGGCTCTTCCGTCGCCTCTGCGCGAATAGGGTGTTTGACCCGAACCCTTCAGCTGAATGTCGAATCGTTGACCCTTGGGTGTAATTTGTTCTCCCAGCAAGATGGCCCTGCCATCGCCCAGCATGGTCAAATGACCGAACTGATGTCCGGCGTAAGCCTGAGCCAGGGGGGTAGCCTGCGGGGGAGCCTGGTTGCCGGAAAAATACTGCGCCCATTGCTCTGGTTGCACACCAAAGTCATTAAGGCCCAGCTCCTGCGCCAGAGAGTTGTTCCATAGTATCAATTCAGGTGCCTTTACCGGCTCCGGCATTACCCGTGAAAAAAGCCGGGCATCCAGCCTGGAATAGCTGTTGTCGAAATTCCAGCCTTCCGCGTTGCTATCGTTTTTACTTTTCATGACCATCAAACATATAAGGAGCTGCGATGTTCATCTTGGGATTTCAATGTTGCAAAAAATGGATTGTAATTGGAGATTTTTTTCTTTATTGAGTGAAAAGGCTTGTTTTGTTAAAAATGACAAATCCTGACCTTGGCATGCATCTGTTTGGATTTGTGTTTTAAACAGATATTTTGCGGGTTTAGGAAAACTTAACAATGATTTATAGATTTGTTAAAGAAGGGATGAAAGGGTACACAAAGTGTTTTTTTTTGGTGGAGTGCCTATTAGAGCGTATATTTATGTTTGGTTTAAAGTCTGATATGAATCAATTCAAACAAAAATTTCATTTTTTTGTCTGGTGAAATATTTGTTTTGTCAATTAAATATGTAAAAGGCAGCGGATATTTTGCCCCAAATCCAATAAACACGCTATGAGCTGGTTTACCAAGACTATTGAAGAAAAAAAGACACAAAAAAAGCCTTTATGGGTAAAGTGCAAACAATGCAGTGCCCATGTTTGGCAGAGCCAATGGGTCGAAAACCTGCATGTTTGCCCTCATTGTAATTATCACGATAGTATTAGCTCGTGGGATCGCATCCGCCTCTTGTTTGACGAGGGTACCTTCCAGGAGCTTTTTGCCAATATCGTTCCGGTCGATTCTTTAAATTTCACTGATTTAAAGGGGTCTTACAAGGATAAGATTGAAGCCAACCGAAAGAAATCGGGCATCTCGGAATCGGTAATTACCGGGCAAGGAAAAATAAAAGGGATAGATGCGGTGGTGGCCATTATGGATTTCCGGTTTTTAGGAGGAAGTTTAGGTAGCGGTACCGGGGAGAAAATTCTCCAGGCCGCTAATTTTGCTTATGAGAATGGCATTCCTTATATTGTTTTTTCTGCTTCAGGGGGTGCCCGTATGCAGGAAGGGGTGCTCTCGCTGATGCAAATGGCCAAGACCTGTGCCGGGGTATCCCGCCTCAACCGCCGAAACATACCTTATATCTCTGTATTGCTGAATCCTACCACCGGGGGGGTTACGGCGAGCTATGCCATGATGGGCGACCTGAATATTGCAGAACCCGGAGCAGTAATTGGTTTTGCCGGCCGAAGGGTTATTGAGCAAACCATCGGAGAAAAACTTCCCGAAGATTTCCAAACAGCAGAATATCTGCTCGATCACGGCTTTATCGATGCTATCGTTCAACGGAAAGATATGCGCGATTACCTGGCCAATGTTTTGAGTTATTATAACCGATAATCAACACCCAATCTTTTTACAAACCAAACTCACATTTTATGGTAGTAGCAACTGGTGTTAAGCTCGCAGAAAAGAATGCCCGTAAAAATAAGACGGCATCCATGGCTGCGAAACCTTCCGCATGGGATATTGTAAAAATCAGCAGGCATCCGCAAAGGCCTGTTCTTCAGGATTATATCGAAAAGGTCTTTGCCAATTTTGTACCCCTCCACGGCGACAGAGCTTTCGCAGACGATAAAGCCATTATTGGAGGCTTTGCCCGGATCGGCAATCAGAAAGTAATGCTTATAGGACACAACAAAGGCAAAAATACCAACGAACAGATCGAACGCAATTTCGGTATGGCCAAACCCGAAGGATACCGAAAAGCTCTTCGACTTATGAAACTGGCCGAACGCTTTAATCTTCCCATCGTTACTGTTATAGATACTCCGGGAGCTTTTCCGGGGCTTGAGGCAGAAGAACGCGGACAGGCAGAATCCATTGCCCGAAACATCACCGAGATGGCCGCCATTAAAGTTCCTATCGTATCTGTAGTAATTGGCGAAGGAGGCAGTGGAGGTGCACTGGGTATTGGGGTTGGCGACAGGATTTTGATGCTTTCCAATGCCATATACTCTGTGATCTCTCCCGAAGGGTGTGCTTCTATCCTCTGGCGAGATGCTAAATATGCTCCCGATGCAGCAGAAGCACTTAAGATTACCTCTCATGCCCTGCTGGAAAATGGAGTAATCGATGAAATCATTCCAGAACCGGGCACAGGAGCTCATTCCGATTACGATAAAACCGCTGCAGCATTTCAGAGAGCCGTTTTGAAAAACATCAAAGAACTGCTGGACCTATCCGAAGAGCAACTCCTGGACCGCCGTTTTGATAAGTATGCGGGCATGGGCAAGTTTGGACTGGAATAATCCTGCAATACATGCACCTGAATAGGCCATACTGAGCCCGAACAACATGCTGTGCTTCATTATAAGGACAGCAAGGATCAAATATGAATAACAACAAATAGTGAATATGGAAAAGAAAAATCTGCTACGGATCACCGACACTACACTACGCGACGGACACCAGTCGCTTTGGGCAACCCGTATGCGCACAAAGGATATTCTTGATATTATCGATACCATCGACAATGCGGGTTATTACTCCCTGGAGGTTTGGGGAGGAGCCACTTTTGATGTGTGTTTGCGTTTTTTGCGAGAGAACCCCTGGGAGAGGCTAAGGCTGATCAAAGCACAGGCAAAGAATACTCCTTTGCAGATGCTGCTCAGAGGGCAAAATATTGTAGGATACAAAAACTATCCTGATGATCTGCTGGACAGATTCATTGAAACAGCTCATGCCAACGGTGTAGACATCTTCAGGATCTTTGATGCTCTCAACGATACAAGGAACCTGGAATCAGCCATAAAATCAGTGAAGAAGCATGGTGCACATGCGCAAGGAGCTCTTTCGTACACCATCAGCCCGGTACATACCATTGAAAAATACGTTGAATATGCCCGCGAACAAGTGCAACTGGGGGTAGACTCATTGTGCATCAAGGATATGGCAGGATTGCTTTCACCGCACAAATCCCATGAGCTGGTCAGCGCTCTTGTAAAAGAATTCGGTTTGCCGGTACAGGTTCATTGCCATGCCACCAGCGGAATGTCTGAAACAGCCTACCTGGAAGGCGTGAGAGCCGGTGCAGGTGCCATTGATACTGCTGTTGCTTCCATGTCTGGTTTCTCATCGCAACCTGCCGTTGAAACCATTTATGCCATTTTTTCTGAAATGGGGTATGATCTGAACCTCGATCTTGAGGCCATTCGTGAAGTAAACAAATATTTTGCTGAGCTGGCACCGCGCAGGTCAAAGGGAAGAGGCCATGAGGCTGCAGTTGATGGAGAAATTCTTATCCATCAGATCCCCGGCGGAATGATTTCCAATTATCGTTCTCAACTGGAGCAGCAGGATGCACTCGACAAGCTTCCTGAAGTGCTTGAGGAGGTTACCCGGGTACGCCAGGACCTCGGCTTTCCGCCCCTGGTAACCCCTACCAGCCAGATTGTAGGTACACAGGCCGTAATGAATGTTCTGGCGGGTGAACGTTATAAAATTGTGCCCCAGGAGGTAAAAAACTATGTGAAAGGAATGTATGGCCGGTCTCCTGTTCCCATTGACCCCGCATTTATAAAGAAAATACTGGGCAATGAAAAGCCAATAACCAAAAGGCCTGCCGACGACCTGGAGCCTATGTTGCCCAATGCTACCAAGCAAATCTCCCAACCCGAGTTATTACATGACGAGGAAGATATTCTTTCCTATTGCCTGTTTCCAGAGGTGGCTTTGGAATATTTCAAATGGAGAGCCCTTCCCGAATCACAGAGGCCCAAAACCCCTGCAGATCTGGAAACTGATGAGATAATGGGTGCCCCGCAACCGGAGCAACCCGTCTCTGCTCCCGCATTGGATAAGATGTTGCATGCTGAAGATTATGCTGGTATTCACAGTATCCTGGAAAAGGCCTCAAATCTTCATCTCAATGAACTGGTGATCAGAAAGGGCGATTTTAATCTGAGTTTATACTCGGGCAATGGCAATGGATCAGTCAGAACCCAGCCTCTTTCAACACCCCCAGCAGAAAAAACTGTAAATAAGGAGGTTGAAGTAAGAAACGAGACCAGCACTGCGGTTGCCGTAGATACCGCCACCGAAACAATTAACGCGGTTATGGCCGGTACCTTCTACCGTTCGTCAGGAGAAAACAACCCACCCTTTGTTTCAGAAGGTGCTGTGGTTAATCAGGGTGATACCATTTGTATTCTGGAAGCCATGAAACTCTTTAATGAAATACAGGCTCCTTTTAAATGCAGAGTTGTAAAAGTGCTGATCGAAAATGCATCGAAAGTTACCAAGGGGCAACCCATAATGGCGGTTGAGAGAGTGTAAACTGCCAGTAAGAGAAAAAAGCGGTAAGAAAGGTCTTACCGCTTTTTTTATGCTTTGCTGTCTGGTTCCATTATCTGGTTGTTTTGTTGAAGCTGTTCCTTTCGGTCTTCAAGTAAAAACATCATCCTGAGAGATTCAATCTCCTGATCCAGATTTTGAAGTTCTTTTTCCAGTAGGCTTTTAAACTTTATCAGGGCATTAAGCGAGAAGGATCGATCCCACTGGTCTGAAAATTCTTCAATGTAATCGCCGATAGTATGGATGTTGGCAGCCACTGTTTGGCGGATGCTGCGCAGGTGAAAACAAACCTCGCTGCGGAATTCTTTGGTGGGGACCCAGGTAGGGTCGGCAGCCTTGAGCCATGGATTTTCCAACTGCCTGCTAAGCCCATTGAGAGCCTCCTCCAGTTTGCAATTGGCTTCATAGCAGAGATTTCTGAAGCGTTTCAGCAGGGCCATGTTGGTTTCAACCCTGGCAAAACCCTTATCCATTGAGGAGTAAAGCTGGTTCATACCTTGGGCTACCTTTTGAATTCTTACCAGGGTAATTTTCATGGCATTGTGACTTTGGTTTTTGGGTTTGTGTGGTACTGTTTGTAAGGTTTCTCAAAACTTATGAAGACTAACCCATGTCAAAAGTAAAAACGGTTAATGACAATTAGTGTCGTGTTAAGATTTGATAGTGAATAATTTAAAACCTTGAGCAATGATAAGGAAAAAGAGGAAGTTCTACAATTGACCTTTAGCGGGTGTTTTTGATTTTTGGCGGTTGCCATTGTGTGTTTGGGAGTATAAATAGGGGGTTTAAACAAAAACAAAAATGGGGTATTTAATTTATCATAAAGCTATATTGCACTAAATCAGGTTTGTGTGCCATTTTGTTGATAAGTTTTTTTGCAAAAAAGTGCTGACTGGTTTCGAATTGGTTTAAGGAGAAACTTCCACATGGGGTTTGATGGCTTCACCATGACTTTTGCTATAAATAATGTTATACAACTGCATCTTACACTTTGATAGTAAGGAGGCACGGAATTTTTTTAAAAAAAAGTTGAGAAACTATTGCGGGAAAGAATAATTGGTATATCTTTGCTCATCCTTTTTTTCCAAACCATGAACCAGGCAGCGCTGGGTAATCTGGCAAAACCTTGTTTCAACGAAGGAGAACGATCCTACACATCTAATTGATTCACACCACGTTTTCGGAATGGTCAGCTGTCATGTCATGAAGAAAACGCCAGCGTTGCCTGGATTTTTTGGTTTTTTTTTATGTAATTATCGCAAACGTTTGCGGTGAAAATCATAAAGTTAAAAAAGGAAATTAGATTGCAATTTGTAACTTGTCATACTTATACCAAAAATGCACACTCAAGTCCCGGTTATCCGGGATTTTTTTTTACCTTTCCCTTATCGCAACTGCATTAACCTGGTAAACTGCCCTTTTTTCAATGGATCATCCGGTGTACAAAAAAGACATGGCTTTGAAGGAGAACCTGATGGTATGTATTACTTACTATCATAGAAGCATTGCTGCCTATGCTCTTCGACAAACCCATCTGCATGAAAATATTCATGAGATCCGTTTGTGCTTCAAAAGGTTGAGGAGTATATTGCGGTTGTTTAGGCCTGCATTGTCACATTCAGATTACCGAAGATGGAATGAATTTTACCGCGATCTGTCGCGCTGTTTGTCTCAAATGAGAGATCAAACAGCTTGTATTGAGGTTGTTACTGATTTGCTGAAAGGCAGAAGATCTCCTCAAAGCCAGCGGATGCTCTCAGGATATCGATCCCTGCTGGTGCAAAGGAGAAAAGTCTATTTTCAGGAACATCATCCCCGGCAGGTATTCGAGACCATTGTAACTGCACTGAAAAAGCAGGAAGACTTGCTGCCACTTATGCAGATAGAGGGAGAAGCACAACAGGTTTTCAGCAAGGGTCTGGTACGTGTTTACAAACAAGCCCGTAAGTTATATTCCAGATGTTTGTTGCAAAAGAACGACCATGACCTGCATCAATGGCGCAAGCAAATAAAATACCTGTGGTATCAGCTGGTTTACCTTACACCCCTCTGGCCGGGCATGATACGGGCCTGGACTGCCGAGTTTCAATCGCTAAGCAAAGTGCTGGGGAATCAGCACGACAGGGTAATCATGGTTGCGCTTTTACTTGGGGAAAAGGAATGGGTTGCCAGAAACCGCCGTGCCAGTCAAAACACCATACAAAGCTTAAGATTACAAAGTAAAAAACTAACCCATAAGGCTCTGGTAGCCGGCAGCAGATTGTTTGAGCCTAATCATTCGTTGGAAAACTTTATCCGGATCAATCTCTGAATTCCACCTTTGCCGGATCCCATTTTTCTTTTGGTGCAGGCTGTTGTGCAGGATATCCTATCGGAATAACATTCAGAGGAATGATGTGATCCGGAAGCTCCAGGAGGGTTCTGACAGTGGCTATACGTTGTTCATAAGGATACACTCCTGTCCATACAGCTCCCAGTCCAAGGGCATGAGCCGCCAGGAGCAGGTTTTGTGTTGCAGCAGAGCAGTCGAGCTTCCAGTTGTGTATTTGCTCTCCTGTTGGGTTGCCCATGCTGATGTCGCCGGCAACTACAATGGCCATAGGGGCATGATCCAGCATTCTGGCAAAAGGCAGTTCACTGGCCAGCCTTTGCAGTAAAGCACGGTTGCGGATTACGTAAAACCGCCAGGGTTGCACATTCCTGGAAGAGGGGGCTGCCATAGCGGCTCGCAGCACCTGTTCGATAATTTCCTCCTCCACCTCCTGTTGAGTAAACTCCCTGATGCTGGTGCGCTGATGCAATGTGCGTAAAAATGTATCGGAAAGTGTCTGGCTCATAAGTGTTGAAGCTTTAATAAGGATGACCAAAACAAGAATTGCTCTTTGGGATAGCATGGCAAATGAATTTGATGAAAGCAAAATTAGCGAATTAATCGGGCCTTTGCCAGGTAATAGGTTTTCGCTACCATAATTCAACCTCAAAAAGGGGTTATTTACCAGCCGAAATCAATACCCTCCTGTAAATATTCGATATTACATAATTGATAACCACGTATTAACCTGTTAACATACCTGTGCCGATTTGCCATAGCAATGATTGCCTGATAGCTTCGAATTTAATTGTATGGTTCAGAGTTTCTCTAACTTGCTGACATAAAACCCGGTTTGCCAGCCTGGTTTCCGGGGGGTATGGGTTAGAATCCTAAAATTGCTAAAAATCTTCTCTTAATTGCATGTTATGTTCCATAAGACGCGATATTAAGCGTATATTTGTGTGAAAAACAAAAAAACTATACACTGATGCAAAGAACATTTCGTTTCCAACCCATTTATATTCTCCTTTTCTTCTTTTTCGTTTCATGTGTTCCGGTCAGCCGGATTTCCTATGTTCAGTCGGATGATCGAGGCAGAAGAGCAGAAATGGTTTATCACGGAATTGCTGCTGATACCCGTATACGACCAGGCGATGAGTTGTATGTAAGAATCAACAGCGCCGATGAAGAGCGAACCAGCATTACCTCCGATGCCCAGGGCAACATATTTAACCCTTCATTGCTAAGTTATACAGTGAATGAAGAGGGTATGATCAAGCTTCCGTATGTCGGACGAATACTGGTTATGGATCTTACCATTGAGGAAGCTTCCGACAGGATTGAAGAAACACTCAGTCAATACTTGTACCTGCCATCTGTTTATGTGAGATTTATCAATACACGTGTTACGGTTCTGGGCGAAGTAAACCGCCCTGGGGTTTATATGTTTGATCACAAAAACATCAACATTTTACAGGCAGTAGGTTTTGCCGGTGATATAAGCGAGTTTGGCAACAGAAAGAGAGTGTTGATTATACGTGAGGAGGGAGCCAAACGAAAAAAAACCTATGTTGATCTCACCCGTGCATCCATCCTTGAATCTGAGCACTATATGCTTAAATCGGGCGATATAGTGTTTGTGGAGCCCCTTGGCAGAAAAAAATGGGGTATGAGCACAGTACCTTATAATCTTATACTCACAATAATTTCTACAGGTTTGTTCGTTTATACAGTAGTATCATCCAACTGACCTGTTTTGAGATCAGCAACCCATACTACCTTTTCTGATCCTCTGTTTTTTTAATTATCAAACTTCATCCGACCTATGAATCAATCTAAAGATATTCTGGCAGTTAATCTCCTGGCTGCTTTGAAAGACCTTCTTCGTTATTGGTATGTTTTGCTGATCTCGCTGTTTATAATGGTGGGCTTTACCTATCTGTACCTTAAGTACTCCTCACGTACCTACAGGGTAGGGGCATCCATAGTGCTGCGTATTGAGAACAACAACCACCTCCGAAGAAATAACAATGATATACTGCGGGCATTCGACTTTATCATGCAGGATAAAAGCTTTCAGAATGAGATTTTTTATCTGCAATCCCTCCCTCTGATCAACGAGGTAATTCGTGAAATGGACTTACGTACATTTTATTACACCCAGGATAAGAAAATACCCCTTCGTTTTACCTTCGGACTTCAGAATATCTATCGAAACTCTCCTATAATGGTGGTGCCTGAAGAGGGTAATACCCAGCCTACCAACCTCTTATTTCATGTTACCATACTCAATGAGCGGCGCTTCTGGATTTCGGCAAGTGGCGATGAAGTAGACCTGGTTGATTTCAGGACCGAACGTATTACCGGCAGATCAGGGAGGTTTGAGCTGGAAGGAGAATACAATTTTGGAGATGTTATAAGTAATCAGTACGCATCCTTCCGCGTTTTACTCAACTCCAATTACCGCCCGGATGCATTGCTGGGGCAAAACCTGTTTTTCAGGTTCAACAACCTTAACCAGATTGCAGGGCAGATCAAAGGAAATCTCTCTGTAAATGCCCAGGGGATAGAATCCACCATGGCTCATCTGGATCTAAAAACGGAAAATGTGCTGCTGGGAATGGATTTTCTCAACAGGCTCATTGAAACCTATATCCAGAACAATCTTGCAGAGGCCAATCTTCTTGCAAACAAAACCATTGAACATATTGAACGACAGCTGGAGGATGTTTCAGGCGATTTGAATTTGTCGGAGCGACAATTGCAAAATCTGCGATTGAACCGCAACGTGATGGATATCGAGGATAAGTCCAGGAATATTTACCAGCAGCTCCAGGTTCTTGAAACCAGGAGGGATGAAGTGAACCGCCGCCTCAACCACCTCAGGCAAATGAAAGATTATTTCGATCAATATAAAGACTCAACCAAAATTCTTGCTCCCTCAGCTTTAGGTCTCAACGACCCGGTACTCAACACCCTGATTACGGAGCTTACCGGATTGAATTCAGAGAAACAACGGATTATCAGCCAGGACCAGATGCGCAACCCGCGTTTGGCAACTTTGAATATCAGAATTGAAAACCTGAAGGAGGTTATTTCTGAGAACATTTCCTTCAGTCTTACCACCACACGTGGCGAACTTGATGATCTGCGGGGCAGGATCAATGCATTGAATATGGAATTTGCCGTATTGCCCGGCACACAGCGAGAGTTGTTTGATATTGAAAGAAGGTTTAAACTCAATGATGCCACTTATACATCGTTGCTGGAAAAGCGTATTCAGGCACAGATCCTAAAAGCTTCAAAATTACCTGATGCGAAAATCATTGAGCCTCCCCGCTATACGGGTGTTACCAGCCCCCGGCGTACCATCCATTACATGATGTCGGTATTTCTGGCACTGGTGCTTCCATCGGGCTTTATCATGGGGAGAAAACTTATAATCAACCGTTTGTCTTCCCGCGAGGATATTGGGCTCATTACCAATGCACCCCGTGCGGCATCTATCCCTTTTAGCGCAAATTCGCAGAAAAAAATGGTTATCAACAACCCCCAGTCGGCTCTGGCAGAAGCCTTCTATATGTTGCGCAGTAACCTGGTTTACTATCTGCATGGCGAAAACCACAAGGTTATCCTGGTAACTTCTTCTATTCCCGATGAAGGAAAATCGTTTTCCTCTTTCAACCTGGCCACCAGTTTTGCTTTTGCAAACAGTCGTACCGTGTTGGTGGAATTTGACCTACGGAAGCCCAGTGAAATGATGAATGGGATCAACACCAGTGGATTGAAAGGGCTGAGCTCTTACCTGATCAATCGATCAAAGCTCGAAGAGATCATTATCAAAACAGAGTCTCCCAACCTGGATATTATACCTGCCGGCCAAATCCCTCCCAACCCCATTGAGCTGATCTCAAGTCCCAAAACCGGCGTCCTGCTGGAGGAGCTGCGAAAAATGTACGATTTCGTTATTGTGGATACACCTCCCTATGGATTGCTTACAGATTCCTTCTTGTTGATGACACATGCCGACCTTAATCTGTTTGTAACGCGTTTGGGTTATACCAAGAAAAGTGTATTCGCCACCAATATGGACGATCTGGAACGTAAGAAGGTGCGCAATGTGTATGTGCTGGTAAATGGCGATAACAATGAAATGCTCACCTATGGATACGGCAAGTATCCCTATCTTAAGAAAGAAAGCCGCTTTAAACTGGGTAAGAAAACCAAATAAACCAAAGTTTTAAGACCTGGGGGTTTTCTGAAAATACTCCCCATTATTTTTCTGACCGCACCGCAAAAGGCATGTAAGTAAGCTTTTTCCACAAGGCCTCTAAGGGGCCTTGTTTGTGTGTGCGAAAACGAAGGTTTGCGTATACCAGCAGTACCGTAAGTATTAGAAAGGCACTTACAAGGCTCAGAAAGGGTCCCAGAAAATCGTGCAGACCCAGCCCGAATCCATAAAACAAGAATACGCCCAATACACTTTGCATTACATAAGAACTTAAACTCATTCTGCCGTAGGGTTTTAAGAAATCAAATAAACTCTTAAAAATGCTGATATGGTAGAGCACAACAATCACTGAGAGCATGATCAAAACCATATAAAAGTTCATGTAATTGGTTATCATGGTGTCAAATACAGGGATGGCGTTGGGTTTTACCCAGGAAACCCCATCCATTATATTTCTGAAATAACGTAATGCTATATAAAAAACTGAACTCAGAGCCACGATATAATAAAACACCTTCATGTTTTTTTGAGGGTTTTCCAGGAGCCTGCTCTTCCCGATCAGGAAACCCAGCGCAAAAAAACCAATGATATTGGTGATTCTGCCGGTTGTGATATTAAGTTTCCATAATTCCCAGAATGCAATATTGACATTTGCATTAACTACCTGCAAAAAACTGCCGGTGCGGCTGGCTTCATAGACCTGTGCCCATAATTCTGGCTGGTGATAATTGGCAGGGATGTAGCCAGCATCAGTGTAAATGCGCAGCAAATGATATACATTGCCAGGTTGCATGAGCATGAGAAATGATATTAAGGCAAGAGCAACTATAGGAAGCCTGTAAATAAGCAGCAGGATAAAACCTACTACTGCATATTTTGTCAAAATATCTGCACGGAAAATCATGGCATGAACGATTCCAATGCCCAGTAAAATAAGGAGTCGCCAGGAAAAGAAACCCAGGAAATTGATGTCTTTGAATTTGCTGCGTTCTAATTGGATAAAAAAACTGATGCCAAACATAATAGAGAAAATGGCAAAAGCTTTGTTTCTGACAAACAGGTTGATAAAGTGATTGGCTGCTCCATCGAGGGCGCCAAGAGATAAAAATTCGCGTGTTGGGGAAGAGTAAATTCCAAAACTTCCGTAAGCATGCAACAATAGTATCATGAAAAGGGCAAATCCTTTCATTACATCCAGGTGTTCAAGTCGATTCATGTATGTAGTAATTGTTTATGATTTTTTTTTTTGCGGTTTTTAAGGCGTATTATCTAAGTTAGTTATTATTCTCTGTAAAGCAAAGCAAAAACTTCCCAATTTACGCATTAAAAGAAATGATTAAACAATTTGTTGTTTAAATTGGTTTATTGGTGGAATTATTGTTAAATTTGATATGGAGGTGTCAGTTAATTAGGCCCATAATTGCATATGCTATTTTATCCATCCACATCAACAGAGATACCTGCTAAGCATTCGCGCCTTATATTAGATCTCTCAGCTCTTTTTTCTGGCTGTTTTCCGAGTGTAAACCAGGGTACAGTTATGGAGGTTCTTCCCGCTGAACAAGCCCGTTTATCAGCACTTCAACATAGTCTTCCGCTTAACTTATTGCCGTAACTGTTATGTGTTTTAATTATGAAGTCCATTAAATTTTTACAAAGAATACGTAAGGCCCTCAATGATCCTGACAGAAAGCCCTTACCAGATATTATTTCGGAATATGCGCGTTATAAGATCAGTAAACCTTTGCTGGCAGAGCAGTATTTTAATAAATATCTTTACAGTCGGCATACTCCCAATACGGAGGATTATGTCATTACCACGGGTTTGATGAAAAAAATCTGGAGATTAAATAATCCTGATTTTATTCCTCTGATGCGCAACAAACAAATGACCGAGATCTTTTTCTCCCGCCATGGTATACCCCTTGTAAAAAGCTATGCTTATAATAATCATACAATGTTTTTCGTTGATAACGAGCATGTTCATATTCGAGATGCATCTGGCTTTGTGGGGTTTATGCATGATCTGCGAGCCAGGGGATTATGGAAAAGCCCTTCCATGATCATCAAGAAAGCAGAGGATTCCTCGCAGGGTTATGGCATTTTCAAGGCAAGTTACGAAGAGTTTCAGGCCGACAAACAATTGGCTCAAAAGCTCTATAAAAGCTTCATTCAATCCAGGTATCTTTACCAGGACTTTATCGTGCAACATCCTGATTTGAATACACTCAATCCAAACTCAGTGAACACCTTGCGTATCGACACCTTTACCGATCGCGACAACAAGATACATGTTTACAATGCTGCCTTGCGCATTAGTTCGGGTGCTGCTTTTCTTGATAGTGCTCCCAATGGGGGTATACAGGTAGGGGTGGATCTGGCCACGGGTAAACTGCTTCATGTGGCTTTCGGTGATTTTGAAAATGGGTTTGCCCGTATGTATACACACCATCCGCTTACAGGGATCGAGTTTCAGGGGTTTCAGTTACCCTATTTCAAAGAATCCATTGAGCTTGCACGCACCGCTGCATCGCATCTGCCAGAGATAAAGGTTGCAGGCTGGGATATTGCCATACAGCCCAATGGTCCTGTAATGGTGGAAGGCAATAACTTCCCGGGGATTTCTTTCTCTGAGATCTCTCAGAGAGGTTTTCGCAATAATGAGATTGTTCAGAAAATGATAGAAGAGGCATTGTCAATCAAATAACAGCAGATCTAACAGGAATAATAATTTTAAAACCAGTTTATTAATGTTTGTTGAAATTGAGAGCGTTAAGCTTGCCGGAAGTCAATGGGATCAATGGATAGAAGAGTTTAATGGCAGTGTTTTTCTGACCCAGGCATGGCTTCAGGGTATAGCCAATGAGGAGCGCAAACCCGTTTACCTGAGGTTTCATGAGAAAGGCAAAACGGTTGCTTTGTTGTCAGGACTGCTTAGGCCGGTTGGCGCAGGACCTCACCAACAATTGTTTTGTTATTCTGGTATTAGCAGTTCTGATCCAACCAGTGAACTTTTAACCCACTGCAAAAAGCAATTGCTGGATTATGCAGTTAAAAATCAGATTGCAAGAATCATCCTCAAATCCTATGATAGTTTCAATTTTTTACCTGCACCCCAAAAGCCCTTTGTTGAGTTTGAACGTGCCGAATGTATCATTGACCTGAGCTGCAGCCAGGAGCAATTGATAAAAGGATTTACCAAAAATGTAAGAAGAAATGCACGGCGCACTGAGGGGTTTGGAGCCATCTTTAATGTAGGTTATTCCGATGCGCTCATAAACAAGTTGTTTGAGCTTACCCAGGAAACCCTTGAGGTGAGAACTTCTAAAGGATACGGAGCGTATCGCATACTTACCATGCCCTTCATGGACAAGGATGAGATAGCAAAGCTTGTAAAAGCTCAATCGGCTCATCTTTTTTACATTGAACATGAAGGAGAGGTTGTAAGTATGCAGTTTGCTGTTCAGGTAGGAAAACGTGCTTATGGTATTCTGATGGGTACCACTGCAAAAGGTTATGAAATTGCAGCTCCTTCGATGCTCTTTATGCAAATTGCCCTATGGCTTCAACGAGAAGGGTGTAAGGCCTACAATGTTGGAGGGGTACCCCTCGGTAGTGCCAATGATGGTGTGAAAAGATTTAAGAAAGACCTGGGTGCCATCGAGACTTATTCCAGTGAAGAAACCACACTGTTCTTGATCAAACCACTTACAAAACTAAATTTTTTCCTGAGGCTACGAAACCGCATCGATAGTATCAATATGCCCTGGCGGCTCAAGAAATTGATCTACCGGATGCTGGATTTGATTCTGAAGGGACGCGAACATTACTAATTTTAATCCTTTTCCCATGAACCCTCTCAAACTTGCCGGACGTTTCAGAAAGGCTCTCAAAGACCCCGAACGTAAGCCCCTCCACAGCATTATTGCTGAATATACCCGTTTTAAGCTTTCGCAACCCGATGTTGCCGAACAGTATTTTTATAAACGACTGTACAGGAAGAGTGTGCAAAACCCAATGGATTACATCCTCACCTACAAACTTGAAGAGCGAATATGGCACTTCAACGACATGAATTACTTCTCCATAACTATACAGAAGCACAATACTGAGCTGTTCTTTTCGAAGCATAATTTGCCCATCGTTAAAAGCTTTGCTTACAACACCAATACATTGTTTTTTATGGATGATGACTTCATCCAGATACATAATACCAGTGATTTCCTGGATTTCCTAAAAACCACTAAAGAAAAGGGTTTGTGGCAGGGAGAGCATATTATTATCAAGCCTAAGGAGCACTCCTGGGGAGGAAAAGGTATATATAAGCTTAACCTTGAACAACTGCTTGCCGATCGGAACCTTCTGGAAACTGTCTTCAAAGAAGTGATTGAGAATGGGTTTCTGTTTCAAAGAGTGGTAATGCAGCATCCTGAACTCAACAGGGTAAATCCCAACTCCCTCAATACTATCAGGGTGGATACTTTTGTGAATAACCAGGGTAAGGCGCATATCCTTTGTGCTCGTTTGCGAACCAGTGCCAATACCTCATTTCTTGACAATATTTCCAGCGGAGGGCTATTTGTTGGTATAGACCTGGAAACCGGCCTGATGCATCCGGAAGGGTTTACTGATTTCAATAAGTTTGCCGGAACGCCATTTCGAAAACATCCTCAAACGGGTTTGGTGTTCGATGGCTTTAAGGTACCCTTCTTTGAACAGGTGAAGGAGCTGGCCACCCAGGCCGCAGCTTTGTTGCCCAGGGCAAAGGTTATGGCATGGGATATTGCCATACAACCCGAGGGCCCCATTATTATTGAAGGTAATTATTTTCCGGGGTTGCTGAACTCAGAAATTGTGGTAAAAGGTTTTCGTAATAACCCTGTTTTCAGAGAGATTCTGTCAGAGCTCAACGGAAATAAGGCGCTTAATGGATCTTAACAAAGCCAAAAGAAGTTAGCATGATCTGAATTGTCTGGTTTCTGGTTGGTGTGTAGTTATGTGTTGTTTGTGGGTTAAATTTTGTCTTTTGGCTTTTTATTGGTGTTTTATAGCGAAATATTGATTAATTTAGCATTCCCTGATCCGGGGTAATACAGGCCCGATCTAACACTACTTCTATGCAACTAACCTACTACACTGGCAATAACTTTGGCGACGCTCTTAATCCACTTATTTTTCATCATTTTTTACCCGATTTTTTCAACCAGGATCCTTCAGAAATGTTTTTGGGTATAGGATCCATTCTTGGTTTCCTGAAACCTTATCCTGTTACACGCAAAGCCATTGTATTCAGTTCGGGCTTTGCTTACGACGATCCGCCAGAGCTGGATGGTCGCTACGATGTGCGCTGTGTAAGGGGACCGCTTACGGCAAAAGCACTGGGCCTCGATCCGGACCTGGGGGTTGCCGATGGAGCTCTTCTTACAAGTTTCCTGCCTGTTTTTCAGAAGGACATTCCCAAAAAATACAAGTATTGTTTTGTGCCCCATCATACCAGTGAAGGTATGTACGACCGATGGGATGAGTTACTGGAACCTCTGGGTATTCATTACATCAGTCCTGCACAGGATCCGGTAAAGGTTATCAACGAGATCAGAGCTTCAGAAGTGGTGCTCGCCGAGGCTATGCATGCCTCCATACTCGCAGATACCTTTAGGGTTCCCTGGATACCGGTTAAGATGTTTCTGCATATCAATCATTTCAAGTGGTCGGATTGGATGGCCTCTATGAAAATGGGAGAGTATAAACCTTACCCGTTGAAAAGGGTTTATAACAAGGAGTGGATATCATGGATACTCAATGACAAACTGCGGTTGCCGCAAACCTCTGTGATAAATCAGCTGGGAACCAAGGTTTACAAGGGTTATCAGAAAGCTTTTATGGAGAAGGCTTTGCAGAAACAAATCAGGAGTGTTGCAGAAAGTGCTCCCCTGCTGAGCCAGGAGGCTGTTCTCCAACAAAAACAGGAGCAATTGATGCAAATCCTGGAAGCTATTGGTGCAGAATATTCTTCTCCAATTCAAAAATAAAATTCTGGGGGGCCTGCCAATCACTCCCGAAACCATTTCCTTACTATCACTAACACCTTGATTTCAATGTCGTTCAAGAAGCTGTTTTTTAAAAATATATCGCATTTTGCATTCTTCAGTTATATTTCGCAGGCGCTGGAGTTTCTTTCTACGATTATTCTTTCCAGATTGCTTCTGCCAGAAGAATATGGTTTTGTAGCACTTATTACTATTTTCTCAGGGTTTATTCAGTTGTTCTCCAATGTGGGTATAGGCACCTCAGTGGTGCGCAGCGATTATGGTTATACTTTTCACCGGTATCTTTATAACCTTTCCATCTGGATGGGGGTTTTGTTTATGCTGGTATTGATGCTGATGGCTTACCCTATTTCTTATTTTTTCAACGATAAGGCCCTAATCCTGCCTACCATCGTCATTTCTGTGAAGTTTTTCTTCGATGCCTTTACTTACATTCCCTATGCTGTTTTGTCGAAGGAGTTAAAGTTCGGACATATCGGAACAGCAAAGCTCGCCGGAGCAATATTCCAGATTGCCCTTACCATTGCCATGGCCTATGCAGGTTTTTCTTACTGGTCGCTGATTGTACCGCTTGTGTTTAGCCCCATCCTCCAGTTTCTTTACCTGCGCAAAAAGGTAAACGTTCGTCTGAAGCTGATGGGGGTGAGATCGGCCTGGTTTGCTTTTGAGAAGATCAAATCCCTCATGGGCAATCTGTCGCTCAATAATCTTATATCCTATTGGGCCGGAAATACGGATAAACTGGTGATCGGGAAAATGTATTCGCAGGCAGACCTGGGATTGTACAACCGGGCATTTCGTTTTATTATGATATCATCGCGTTTGCTGACCGGTATTTTCAGTACAGTCTTGTTTCCATCGCTGAAAGATCTGATGACCAAAAAGGGAGATGTGCACAAGGAATATCTTGACATTCTGCGCATTATCACTTTGTTTAATATGCCGGTTGTAGTAGTGCTGATGCTTTTTGCAGACCCATTGGTGCTGATCCTTTGGGGGCAGGACTGGATGGGGGTGGCGCCCTTTCTGCCTTATGTGGGGATTATACTGATCTATCACTCTATTCTCAGTACAATGCATTCGGTATTTATGTTATATGTAAAGGAGCGTAACCTTCTTTACATCAATACAGCCAATACCTTCCTTACCATTATCTTTGTTTTGATCGGAGCTATGTTTTCCATGAATCATATCCTTCAGTTTCTCACCCTGGGGATGATCCTGGTTACCATGCCCATTAACATCTATTTTGGTTTCTATAAGTCGTTTGGGTATGCCCCCAAAGGATTATTCCGGTTCTGGACGCCCATGATTCTGGGAGGACTGGCCATGTTTGCAGGTGCCTATACCGAAAATATCATGCTGTCATCTTTGAGCATGGCAGCTCTTACTGTGCTGCTGCTTGCAGGCATGCGCAGTACACTTACACAGGGCTATTTGTGGGTGAAGGAGCGGTTTTTATGAGAAGAACCCCATTCGCCGGGCCGTTTTTACATACAGGTAGTGCGCCATCTCTTTTACCAGGTAACTGATAGGCTTTCCGTTGCGCATCAAATCCAGCTTTCCTACTCTGATTTCTCTTTCCAGGATCCTCTCAAGGTCTTTCTTTCCATGCTTTTGAGCCAGGCGAAGGTTTTCCTTGGTAAACTCCAGGGAATCGATGATGTAGGTACGCAACTGCATACTGTAGTTTTTGGGTAGTTGGTTGGGAAATGAGCCACAGTCGTGCAGTTTGTCAATGATCTCAAGGGTTATCATGGTTCTGATACATTTCCAGCATTTTCCGCAATTGTAATTGCCCCCTTCGTTGCTTACACACACCCTAAGGTTTTTGAGTGCAAAAGGATCATGCACGATCATATCGGTTATTTTCTGTACCCTTTCTCTTTCCGATCCATCGTGAAACAAAAAAGTGTTTTCATTGGACCACAAAGAATCCAGCAGAGGACTGCTGGGATCGGGGAATAAAGTGGCGTAGGAATGGGAAGATGGAATGTAAACGTTTCGGAAACCCTGAGAGAGCGATAGGGCGGTGGCTGCAAGTCCGGGTCCGAAATAGTAATCTTCCCAATCCAGAGGGAAAATATCGCGGATGTTGGTTTCTCCTACAATAGCCTCAAGTTTGTAGTGTTCGGCTACCTTTTTTACAGAATCTATCACTTCTTTATCCTGTCCTTTTATATATACACTCAGAGGCAATTCCAAACCCTTCATGTAAATAAGGCTGGTAAGTGCCTTTTCTTTGGCAGGGTTTTGCCATGGCAGATATTTGAGCATGGAGTACATGGAATCTACTCCAAGGGAAAAGAAAGTGGCGTTTCGGATGATTTGAGTTTCCGCCTTAATTTCTGTCTGGTTATTGGCAATGATATTGATCTTCGAAAATTTTTCGGGGTGCCATGTAGCAAAAACATCCTGGATGATCGGTTGATTTTGTATGATCTTGGCAGAAATCGGAGGCACTATCTCCAGATCTTCCTTCATTTCCATGGCAGGGATCAAAAGGGCGGGGAAGAAAGGATCTGCACTTTGCGGCAGGTAGTCGAAGTATTCTTCCGGATAAGAAAAGAATAAGGTTTGGGTTTCCGTATCCTGATTGTATGATATTTCTGCTGATAATACAGCTTTGTTGTTTTTAACTTCTCGGGTTATGGACTTCAAAATCATAAATGATTCGTTTTTACAGATTATTCCCGGTTTTTAAAGGGGTTGTTGATAATTTATTTGCTGTTTATCAGATACATATGCTGATGCTGTAAGCCAGGATACTTCTTTTCTGCGGATCAGGACTGTTTCCCGGTGTCAATGTAAAAATAGCGATTTTTGTTGAATTACTTACATCATTAAAAAAATTAATTTGATAAAAAGAAAGTGGTCGGTAATCGACAAAAAGCAAAAAATAATGTTTGCACGAATAAACTTTAGGTTGTAACTTTATGTTCAACAAATAAACTAAATATTCAAGACTTGAAATCTACCATTCTACACATTTATCCGACATTAAGATTCAGAGGAGGCGCAGAGAAATTACTACATCAGCTTTGCGAGTCGTTTAGCCAGGATTACCAGATTGTAATAGTTTCCGACGACAAGGATCTTCATTTTCCCTATGCCAGTCACCATCATGCCCATCTTTTCGAAACAGGAATCTGGGGCGGCATAAAAGGACTGGTGCAATTGTTTAAACTCTATCGCAGGCACAGGCCCGCTATTATTCAATCGCATCATCGGAAGACCACCCTCTTAAGTTCGCTTTTGAGACCTTTTCTGGGGTTTAAACTCATTCATACACATCATGTTAAATTGGAGGATAAACCCTGGTGGCGGTTTTTTAAGGCAGATCTTTATGTTGCTGTAGGGCACCAGGTGTCAAAAAATCTTTTGCATTTTTTTCGTGTTTCTCCAAAGAGGGTAAAGGTTATTCCCAATGGGGTTCCGCGGGTTTCGGTGGAACCTTCTGAGCGAAGTTCTTTGAAACAAACGGCCGTTGTGGTTGGAAGACTAGAAGAACAAAAGGGGCATATTTACCTTGTAAAAGCCTGGCCAAAGGTTATTGAAAAAGTTCCTGATGCAAGGCTCCTGCTGGTTGGAGACGGTTCATTAAGGGCACTCCTGCAGCAAGAGATTAAGAGTTTGGGTGTTGAGAATAGTATTGAATTTCTCGGTTTCAGAGAGGATCCATGGAACTGGATCAACCGGGCTCAATTTGTTATTCTGCCTTCGCTATGGGAGGGACTGCCTCTTACCATACTTGAGGCCTTTTCTTTGGGAAAAACAGTGGTAGCCTCCAACATTGACGGAAATTCTGAAGTGGTTGAGCACCAGAAAACCGGACTGATCTTTAAGAACATGGATGTGGAGGACCTTGCTCAAAAAGTGGTTGAAATGTTTGAAAAACCCGAAATGAGAGAGGACCTTTCTGCCAGGGCTCACATTCTGTTTAAAGAAAAATACACCCATGAGATCATGATCAGTGGCTATGCCCAGGTTTATCAGCAACTTCAGGGCAACAACATACCCTAAAAATGAAAGATCTCAATGTTATTCATTATTAATACCAATCTATGACTACTTCCCGGGTAAAGCTTCTGAATATTGAAATTGATAACCTTACTCGCAATGAGTTGCTTGCCAGGCTGCAAAAAGGTGTAGTAATAACTCCCAATGCCGATCACCTGGTTAAGCTTCAGAAAGACAAAGAGTTTTATGATATCTACCAAAAAGCTGAATTTATAGTGCTGGACAGTACGGTACTGTTCAGAGCCATGAAATTTTTGGGTACTCCTGTAAAGGAAGTCATTACCGGCTCAGATCTTTTTCCTGCTTTCTACCAGTATCATAAAAACAATGAAGATATAAAGATCTTCCTTCTAGGAGCGGGTCCGGGTGTTGCGCAAACAGCACTTGAAAAGATCAACAGCAAGGTGGGTCGCGAAATGGTAGTGGGATGCTTTTCTCCCTCTTTCGGGTTTGAAAAAAGACCTGAAGAATGCAATGAGATCATTAAGGTGATCAGGCAATCGGGAGCCAACGTAGTGGCTGTAGGATTGGGAGCTCCCAAACAGGAAAAATGGATCTATGCCAGTAAAGACCAACTTCCAGAGGTGGATATTTATCTGGCCATAGGCGCGACCATCGACTTTGAAGCCGGGAATGTAAAAAGAGCCCCTGCTTTTTTCAGGCGAAATGCTCTTGAATGGCTTTACAGACTTTTCTCCGAACCCGGAAGACTTTGGAAAAGGTATCTGGTTGACGACCTGCCCGTTTTCAGGCTGCTGTATAAGCAAAAAAGGGGTTCGTATGTAAACCCCTTTTCATGATTGTAAATCGTAACGTTAGAAACACTTTGGTTCGAATTATCAATATTTGATAATCAGGCGCTGGGTTTCTGTTTTCTGCTGGTTTTTTATTTGCACCAGGTATAAGCCGGTGGGAAGGTCGGGCAGATCAACAGGGTTGTTTCCTGCAAGCATATAGCGGCTGTAAAGCAATACTCCGTTAGCGTTAAAGATATTTACCTCACTATCTTCCTGTAGAGAAAGGTTGAACTGACCATTAGACGGGTTAGGCGATATCCGTTCGGTAGCAGCCTGAACGGGACCTGCTCTGAGAATTGCCTCCAGTTCGACGTTCCGGTTTACCTCGAAAACATAAGGGTTCATTCGCGAAACAATCTGACCAGCCTTGTTTTGCCATCCTACAAAAGTTACTTGATCAGAGATGGTAACACTCAATGAGGCGGTCTCACCTTCCGGGTAGGATCCTGCTCCATGTATCTCTACAATATTTTGGAATGCAGGTGTTGCCAGCGAAGCTTTTACTTCAAAATCTCTGCTGAAATGCCGGAATAATGCTTGTATCTGACGATTATCATCTGCGATGAAGGTTATTTCAGGAGATGTCTCCAGTAATTCTCCATTCTCATAGTAGCCAATGAATGCAATGGTAGCATCAATGGAATTGGCTTGCAATGTAACATTCTGCCCTTGTATGTAGGTGCCGGTTCCATTGATAAAGCCAAAGCCTGTGGGAGTTACATCCACCAAAACGGCTACCTGTGCAGAAGCCGCAGAAAATACGGCAGTAAAATGCATGTCCGAGTTTACCGTGACGCTTATTTCCGGCTGATTCGAATAGATTAAATTCTGGTATTGCCAGTGCAAAAAATTATAGCCCGGATAAGGTACTGCCTCCAGAGTAGCTGTCTGGTTGGCATAAAAGCTTCCCTGTCCTGTGGTATATCCTCCCTGCAAAGGCTGCGACTGAGTTGAAACAGTGAACTGTTGCTGTTGCTGAAAGTTGGCCGAGATCACAGTGTTGTCAGTAATGGTAAAAGAATAAACAGGATTTGAGGATACGGCTTGTCCGTTGATAGTCCATGAGTTAAATGCGTAGCCTTGAGCAGCCTGGGCACTGACGGTAACAGACTGACCATGAGCAAATACCCCTGAACCTGACACAGTACCACCATTTAAAGGAACTGCATTCACGGTGAGGCTATAAGCATTGGCATTGAAGTTTGCCACCAGGTTGCGGTTTCCGTTTACCGTAAAAGCATAAAAAGCTTGGGAGGAAACGGGTGTGCCGTTTTCTGTCCAGTTGATGAAGCTAAACCCAGTATTGGCTGTAGCCGTTACAGTTGCTGTTTGTCCATGATTGTAATTACCCGCCCCGGTGGTTGTACCTCCTGCCGCCGGGCTTGAGGAAAGCGATACGCTGTAGGTGTTCTGGCTGAAATT